>ENA-UOOK01000137-UOOK01000137.1-fermentation-metagenome-genome-assembly--contig:-NODE-137-length-84975-cov-5.505853_pt1 | contig 84975 bp, 88 predicted proteins | sample MGYA00245777_ERZ724023 | MGnify/ENA primary metagenome ERZ724023 (study PRJEB28704, sample SAMN03018312) | fermentation metagenome | biome: anthropogenic terrestrial biome; feature: soil; material...
TAGCTGATGATTAAATATAAAATAGTAACAGGCACATGGGTACATTTAATTTACTAACTAAGACCATAGGATGGATACTAATTCCACCGTATGGTCTATTTTTATGCATATAGTTATTAATACTTAATACATATTGTGTAATAATTTTTCAGGCAATTTCTATTTTGTTTTAATATATGTATTGTATTAGAACAATCTAATTGTAATAATATTGAATAAAGGTAATAAATAATAATATATGAAAATAATTGACATTTATACCAATAAATATTATTATTATATTTAAGTAATCGCTTTCAAAACATTAATTGGTTGATTTCAAAAATGCAGGAGAAATAATCCTAATTATATAAAAAATCAAATCTTTACATATATGGTTTGGATATTTTTATATATCCTGGGTTTTTTGAAATAAAAATAAATATAATGGGGGAAATAAATATGAGATTTAAGAAGATTGCTGCTTTAGCAGCAACAGCAGTTTTAACAGTTGGTATATTTGCGGGATGCGGCGGCGCAAGTCAGCAGACAAGCTCATCGAATTCATCAAGTAAGAAAAAGGTAATTGGTTTTGCACAGGTTGGAGCTGAAAGTGGTTGGAGAACAGCAGAAACTAGTTCTATTAAAGAAATTCCTAAATTAAATCCAAACTTTGAACTAAAGTTCTCTGATGGTCAGCAAAAACAGGAAAATTGAATTTTTCTTCCGACATTCCGTTGAACAGTTTTGAAACGTTCATGCTTTGCGGTGTTGCAAATAAGAGTACACCGGCTACTTCCTCCATGCTGTTTATTTTTTTCATCAAGTTTTTGCCGGCCTCGAATTCAGTACCCATAGGATCTGCAACTACAAAAGTTTTTAAAACGGTTTCATCAAAAAAAGAAAACGATAATACAACGGTTCTGACTTTGGGCTGACCATCAATGATCTCACCGACGGTAGTGGAACCGACAATCACTGCTTTCGGAATGTGTTCTCTTATTTCATCCGTAATGCGCCCAAGGACTTTTCTGTCAGGCAGAGAGGAAAAGACCTGAACTAAAACGGATTTTGCTGTCTCGGAAAAGAGCAGAGTATGTGACTCCAAAAAAGTTCTGAGTTTTGGAATGTCTTTAAATAAATATGTTAGGCTTTTCATTTGTAATCATATCTCCAGATATGCAGCATTTCCGAGCTGAATGATTCTGAGCTTTTTCTGGATTTTACAACTCAAATCAAACATTCAGGCGTTCAGTCCTGCTTCAAACCATTATTTTACAATGTACTGTGAAGTTTATACATAAAGTTAATCTTCGGAATTTACTCATAATTTTTTTACCGCGTTAATCATACCTTTAAATTTTATAAAATGAAACATCTTGCAGAAAAGTTCGTCGAGATTCAACATAATTTTAATGATATATTAGAGGTATTAACAACAAAATTTTTACAGCCGTCCTTAGAATAAAGAAAGCCCTCAACAACTGGATAAAAGTATTTTTACACTATCATCATAGCAGCCAACCGCTTTTTTCAGTCTGTTATTTTCTTGTATTGACCCAACCGTTGCTTTTTAAGTCGATTTTTGGAACATTCATTAAGCCTTTTGCATTAAATTTCCCCTAAATTAACAACTTATTTTGTTTTATTCGCTGATTTCCATAGATGCAATTTTTTTCGACGTTTTTTTTCGATCTAATGCCTGATAATAAGAACTGTTCTCAGGGAAAAGTTAACCTTAAATAAAGAAAGGAAGTACAAAGTGGTAAAAATCATTGTAGAAAAAAAATTGTTAGAAGAAAAATTAGCACAAGTAAAGGATGGAGATCTTGTTGAACTTGCTTTTGTTCCACCCCAAAACGATCATGGTGATTATTCACCAGCATTTCTGCATCTGGCCGCAATACATAGTGAAGGAATCTATGAGGATTTAGAAAGTATTGATGAATTCGTTTTCGACCTGTGCACGCAGGAAAGCGCATGATGTAAATTTTTTCATTCTAACGGCTCTGCTTCGGCGGAGCCTTTTTTTATTTTTGCTGAAAAATCAATAATCTTTCTTCTGATATTATAAAAAGTCAGCTTGTACAGATCTATCACAAACGGGCACCGGTCAAATTGTTTTTTGACCGATTTTATTGCCCGCCCGCAAATAATTATTTTGATATTTGCCGTGTGTGCATTGCTTATCTGCCAGACTTTCGCAATTCGACGTGCACTTTCTTTTTTTCCTTTAGCTTTACTGCTTCCAGTTGTTCATTCAGAGCAACTGCTTCCGCACGTGCCGTTTCAATGCTGATCGCCAGATCATTAAATTCCTGCGCTAAATTTTCAACGGTCAAGCTGTTGATTTTCGGGCAAACGTCGTCATACTGATCGAGTCCCGCTTCACCGTGCGCAACTACAGTGGCCTTTCCATTTGCTGGATATGTAACATAGAGATGATCATATTTTCCAAACTGACAAATTTCTTTCATGGAACTTGCTATTTCCTCCAACAGTTCCTCTATTCTTTCTTCGTTCGAATTAATCATATTGATCGCCATGTTCTGGCTCCTTTCACATTTTGTCTAAGATCTCTCCAACGGTATAATTGCCGTCCGGCAAATCTATATCTCCCCTGGAAACACGCTCGTTAATTTCATCCCCGATGTTTTTCGTCATCCTTTTAAAGATCGATCTCTGCTCTTCCTTTGACATCCTATTTTTTTCAGAAATAATTTCTGTTTCCCATTTCCCATTTTCTTTATAGAGCTTCATTTTATGCTCACTGATCAGGCATGTTTGGCCGCCCTCTATTAAGTTGTTTTGCGCTGTCCAAATTTCCGGTTTGCGCGCCATTTCTTTCACCTCATTTCATAATATGTTTAGCCGATTGTCCGACTTTCTAACTAATTTCATTCCAGTCGTATCATTGGTGAGACAATCGAACTAAAAATGAAAGGAATTTTCCAAAACGAATCCAAAAGAATATAGAAGAAGCATTGATCTGTTGATCTATGCTTCTTCTATATTCTTTATTTAGTTAAGGACATCAGATCATAAGCGGTAATCTTTGTATGAAATAAAAGGTTCTCTTATTTTTCTAAACCATTTGCGGCATTTGGGGGATAAATGTTTGGAAAAAGATGTCTATTCCATTTTCTTTCGTCAATCAGCTTTCTGCATATATCATCTACAAGGGATGAGTCCGCATAAGGGTTGCATGATTTAATAAGCGCCTGCACCTTGGCTTCTGGAATCACAAGCGGCGAAAATCCGATGGTAATTAAAAGCGTATATTGTTTTTCTTTCATCTGCGAACACAAAAGCTGCGTCCATGCATTATCTCTTGCGAAAGCAAGCCGATCATAAAAAGCAATCAGCTCTTTGTCGGGAATGTATTGATCCAAAACACTAATATTCTTGCCCTGATTTTGCACTTTTGTTTCTTGACTGATCGTTAAACCAGAAACGATACGCGAAATTTCCTCTGCTTCATCCCATTCAAATTTGTTTTCTCCGGCTTTTACTGAAAAAAGCTCCGACGGATTTTTTATTCTACACACATTTGAAGAAAGTACTTTTCGCGCAAGACGGTCAAACAGCCGTTTCAGCTGTTTCATACTTTTTGACCGAACCACTCTGGCAACAAGATCGGATGAAAGTTCCGAACAGATTCGATTTGCAAGTTCTTTCGGGTTTGCTGTATCGTTTTCTCCCACTGCCTTTAGAAGTTCCCGAAAGGATATTCCTGCTGCGCTGGCATTTTGTCTGTACGTAATAAGCAATTTAACGGCGGGGTTGTCTCGGTATCCAAATTCATAGAGAGTCTCGATATTATTGCAGTAGCACGCATCCATCAGCAGCAGGTCAATGACATGCCCCCCGGCGTTTGCCGCCATTTCGATAGCTGCTACAAGCTCCGGAATCCCCATAATCGCGGGATATTTCCCACTGTAATCATTCATTAGGCCTATATATTCACAGGCGTGCCCGCCCAGAATCAGCATTACATGCTTCGTATCGGTATTCTTAAGCCCCCAGAGAAGAAAATCATACAAGCAATTTGGGTCCGCCAGATTGACATTGCCTAAATCCTCCGGCAAAATTTTTTCGTCCGTATTGAATTGATAGCGCCGAACTCCGTCCCATATCTCCTGATCCGGTTTAGCATCGGGCCTTATGAGCTGCACGGTACTTTGCTTTAGCCGTCCAATTTGGAGAAGGACTTTTGGCTTTTCGTTTATTGCTGCTGCCTTCAATTCACAATACTCAGCTGCTATTTCCGGCTCCAGTTCCCCATTGCCGTCTAGATAAGCCAATATAGTCCAACCGGGAATTGCGTTCATAGAATTTTCCTCCATTTCTTTTATTTGCGATCATATTGTATAATTGAACCTCCTAGTTGGTACTTCCGTATATACCAGCCGGGAGGTTCAATAAAACATTACGCTACCCATCGTCTGTTTATGAATCGTGCAATTATTAGCAAAGCTCTTTTTTCTTATCGTTCTATTTTGTTCAAGAAAGGCGCGCCGCGCGATAATGAATTCGTGTCACTGAGCAGGATTGCAACATCGTCTGAATAGGTATTTGTAACTGCAAGATCTGCTCTACCATCGTTATTAAAATCGCCGGCTACTAATCCCGCAGCGTAAGAACCAACGGCATAAAATTGTTTCGGTCCAAAAGTACCGTCACCATTTCCGGTCAATATTGCAATGTTATTGGAACCGTTATCTGCAACTGCCAAATCAAATGTTCCGTTGTTGTCAAAATCAGCTGCAATGATTCCCTCAAGATTTGAACCAATTGAAACAAAGGATGCCGCTTGAAAAGTACCGTTACCATTTCCAAGCAAGATTGCTACATCCTGAGAGTCAAAATTCGATACTGCCAAATCGCGCTTACCATCACCGTTAAAGTCGGCTACTGCGATCTCCATAGGACCAGTCCCTACAGAGTAAGGTACTGCCGCTTGAAAAGTGCCGTCACCGTTATTAAGCAGAACCGCAACATTATTGTCCCCATTAACCGCTGCAACTAGATCAACAATTCCGTCACCGCTTAAATCAGCGGCCGCAAGCCCATAAGGAAGATTTCCCACGGGATAAGGCACAGCCGCCTGAAAAGTACCGTCTCCATTGCCAAACAGCACGTCAACGTTTCCAAAACCCAGATCGGTTACTGCTAAATCTATTTTGCCATCGTTGTTAAAGTCGGCGGAAACGACTGTTAAAGGATTTGATCCCACTGTTACTGCCGTAGCCGGCAGAAAGGTTCCATCACCGTTTCCGAGCAGGATTGCGATATCACCGCCATTTGAATCCGCGACGGCTAAGTCCATTTTGCCATCGTTGTTAAAGTCGGCAGCAGTAACCGAGATCGGATTATTGCCTACACCAAAAAACGAAGCTGCCTGAAAAGTGCCGTCGCTATTTCCGAGCAACACTGCAACCTCTGCATTACCAATATCTGTGATTGCTAAATCAAGACGCCCGTCGCCGTTAAAATCAGCGGCCGTAATCCCATAAGGAGAAGATCCGGCAGAATAAAACACGGCGGGCTGAAAAAATACGCTCATTAAAAGCTCCTCCTAATAATTTTGTTTACCTCCATACTTACATTAGACAAGAACTAATCTCGAAGGGCTGGATTAGATATCATGATAATCTATCCGTTCCCCGCTATTATGATAATATGTTTTTTCCCTTCAATGTTTCCAAAACAGCGGCGACCGTATCCTTTTGAGATCTGGCAGTCGTCTGCATTTATCCCAAAATGAAATCGTATTTTTTAAAGAGAGAAACTTTTTAGCTTCAATAACATACCTTTAATAACATACTAAATAAGCAATAAAAGTTTTCATTTCAATATAAAAATCCCGGAGAATGATTAGAAGGTGATCTTATGAAAATTGCTGCAGCTTACATCCGCGTATCAACTGATGACCAGCTGGAATTCTCCCCCGACTCTCAGCTTCAAAAAATACTGGATTATGCAAAACACAACGATATAATCGTCCCGGCAGAATATATTTTTCGTGAAAAAGAAGGAATCTCGGGCCGCTCGGCTGCTAAGCGTCCGGAATTTCAGCGCATGATTGCAACCGCACGAAATAAAGACTCCGATATTTCCATGATCCTTGTCTGGAAATTTTCAAGATTTGCGCGAAATCAAGAAGAGTCAATCGTCTACAAGTCCCTTTTAAAGAAGGAACGCGGCATTTCCGTTATTAGTGTTTCGGAACCAATTTCAGATAGTGACTTCGGCGGGTTAATTGAGCGCATTATCGAATGGATGGACGGCTATTATTCTACTCGGCTTTCCGGCGAAGTGATGCGCGGAATGACCGAACGCTTTCAGCGTGGTAAACCGGTATCAGCTGCGCCTCTCGGATATGTAATGCTAAAAGGCACTGAAAAACTTATTGTCGATCCCCAGGCCGCTCCAGTTATTCAATACATTTTCGAGCGTTTTTTGGCTGGCGACGGATACAAGCAGATTGCCCTTAACCTCAATGCACAAGGCATTAAAACGCGCCGGGGTAACCTGTGGGAAAGCCGCACCATTCGCTATGTGATACAAAATCCGATTTACATCGGGAAAATCCGTTGGAATCCCACCGGGAAAAAGGTCGATTACTATAAAACAAAGTCAAAAATTGTAGACGGTGACCACGACCCGATTATATCGAAAAGCCAATGGCGAGCCGCGCAAAAGCGAGTAGAAACAATCAGCAATCTGTATGGCCAGTATGCACACAGCAGTAAGCCTGCCGGTAATCTATTTTGCGGATTGATTAAATGCAGTGCATGCGGTGCTACTATGTCTCCGGTCGGCGGTGGAAAAAGTGGCGGGCTGCAATGTACCAATTACACGCACAGCCGTTGTACAGAATCACACTATATCAGCAATGATAAAATACACAGAATCGTCTTCTCTGAAATCAAATATGAGCTAACTTACGAAACTTTTGCTCTTCAGCGTAAAAATATAAAAACTGATGGATTTGACAATTCTATGATTCAAAACAAAATCGAACAAGGACAACGTAAGCTTGATCGTGTTAAAGATTCCTATACTGCCGGCATTGACACTCTGGAGGAATATAAAGAAAATAAGCAGAAAATCATGTCTGAAATCAAAAAATTAAAAACAAAACTTTCTGTTGCTCCCATTATTGATATTACCGAAGCCCAGCAGAAAGCGTTTTGTAAGAAAGCACTTAAAGATCTTGAACAATGCGAATCTTTACCGCCTAATGAAGGAAATCGGATCTTGCGTACTTTTATCGATCATATCGTTTTTGACCGAGCGTCTGAATCTGTTCAAATCTTTTATTACCTTTGATTATCATATTTTGAAGTATGGTGGCCCTCATGGAGAACTTGGCGCATCACTACGTTACCTTTCCCAGAGATACACCATGCCTTATCCAGAGCTCAAAGCAATTTTGACAGATATCGGTACAGAAGAACTAGCCCATCTCGAGATGGTCAGCACAATTGTATATCAGCTTACGCGTAACCTAACTCCAGAAGAAATTAAAAAGGGCGGTTATGACGCTTACTTTGTAGACCATACGACCGGAATTTATCCAGTAGACGCCAGTGGAAACCCATTTAGTGCAACAACTTTTTCTGTTGCAGGCGATATGGTCACCGATCTGCATGAAAATCTCGCTGCAGAGCAAAAAGCTCGTACAACTTATGAAAACATTTTGCGCTTTGCAGACGACCCGGATGTCCGGGACCCAATCAAGTTTCTGCGTGCCCGTGAAATCGTTCATTTTCAGCGTTTCGGTGAAGGATTGCGCATCGCTACCGATCGTCTGGATTCCAAAAACTTTTATGCCTTTAACCCCGAATTTGACCGTTAATAAAAAGCTCCATCGAAAAATCGATGGAGCTTTTTTCACATAATCATCACTTAAGATTTACCAGAAGTTCGAATCCTGTTAAAATTCAGGACACATCCTTTTTCTATACTATAAACAGTTCTAAAGAAAAAGATTTCTAAAAGAAATTATAAAACACTGTGCTAACCGCCGGATTTTCCGGAATACCACCCCGGCAGATGCACAGACAAACAATAAGGCCAAGGAATTGGTTTTCTATAGATTGACCCCTTTTTTATCATTTCTCCTTTTTACAAAAGCCGGACTTTGCGAAAGCAAAGCCCGGCTTTTGTTTGTCAAAATTTGTTTTATAATTCTTTTGTCATACAAATATGCGGACAAAATTCCTCATAATAAATCTCTCCGACTGCATGGTAATTAAGCTTTTCGTAAAACTTCTGCACTCTACATTGTGCAGAAAGTTTAATTGCGGTGCCGCCTTTTTTTTTGGCTTCCTGCTCTAATTTTTCTACGACCATTCTTCCGAGGCCTTCTCCCCGAAATTCCTTTAAAACTGCAACTCTACTGATTGTATAAACCGGATTTTGAGGGTCTTCACGGAACATTCTACCCACTGCTTTGGGAATATCTCCATCATACAAAACTAAATGCTCTGCCGTTAAATCGATCTCATCATATTCCTTTTGAAACCCCTGTTCTTCTATAAAAACTTTTTGGCGAATTTCTTTTCCCTGCGGTGTTAATTCTTTATTTATAACGCTCTTCATCAAATTTCCTCTCTCTCAATTCTTTTAAAAAATTTTATCACTTTTGAATCAAAATAAAAAGCACGGAAAATTTCTTCCCCGTGCTTTTTAATAAAATATAATTGATTATTTTCCGAATGGTTCTTTAGAGGGCCGATTCATCATTTCGGATTCGGGAATTTTTACCAACTGCTGATAAGCCGCCTTTAACATTTCTGCCGTTCCTTCTATCCCCAAAACAGAACTGTCCATTAGAAGATCGAACTGATCTCTTCCTCCCCAACGCATGTCTGTATAATAGTTATAATAAGAACGGCGCATACGGTCAGTCTTGCGCACAAGGATTCTGGCTTCATCCTCAGAAATTTTGCTCCGTTCCATAACGCGCTGAATCCGAACCGGCAAAGGGGCATAAAGAAATACATGCAGACAGTAAGGCCGATTGCGAAGCACATAGTTTCCGCAGCGGCCAACTATGATGCAGGATTCTTTTTCTGCCATCTGACGAATAATTCTCGACTGCAGCTGATAAAGAGTATCTCCTATCGTTTGTCCATAACGTGCAATATGAGCCGCTTCCTTCGCATCCATATACAAAAATGGACTTACCGGATGCTCATCTACACACTCCAAGTCCTTTGGATCTAGAGTACTGTTCTTTGCTGCTTTTTCAATGAGTTCCTTGTCATAGTATGGAATATCGAGCAATCCAGAAAGAATTTGAGCCACTTTGTGGCCGCCGCTTCCATATTCCCTGCCGATTGTTAAAATCGTATGATGCATAACAAAGCCCCCCTTTATCTTTTATAACTCGAGAATATCACATTTCAAATAAAAATTCAATTAGTTTCATTATATTTATGTATATTTTATCTTTTATCAGCTTTGAAAAAAGCTGTGTGCATATTAAGCACACAGCCCAAAACCCAATCACGCAAAGAAAGCACTGATGATTGCCGATCCGCCGATCAATATTGCACATACAATCGCTACTACTCGCAAAAATATCGTACGCCGTTTTCCCTGCATGATAATTCCTCCGTTTCATAAGTAATTTTATTATAAACAAATTACATTAAAAAAACAAGCCATAAACAACACATTCCATATTCATATTACACACTTGACTTTTTTGAAAATTTCAGGTATTTTATAGTTATAGATTATATCTATATTTTTTGACTAGTAAGGAGGTATATTTATGAATATTATCACAATCTCCAGACAATATGGCAGCGGCGGTCGAGAAATCGGGGAAAAGCTCGCAAATAAACTGCAGATTCCGTTTTTCGATAAAGAACTAATTATCATGGCCGCTAAAAAAAGCGGCATGAGCGAAGAGGTCTTTAAAAGCGTAGATGAACGAGCTGCTTCCAGCTTTCTCTATTCTCTGTGGATGAATGGCTATTCCTACGGAATTCCAACAGTTGCAAACCATCTTCCTCTTAACGATCAGCTTTTTATTCTTCAGACAGAATTGATTAAAAATGCTGCGGAAAAAGGTCCATGCGTAATTGTCGGCCGCTGTGCAGATTATATTCTGCGGGAACGCCATGACGTACTGCATGTTTTTCTCTATGCAGATGAATCATTCCGGGCAAAACGTGCCATCCAAAAATATGGAGAAGATGAGAAAAAGATTCACGAAATTCTTATAAAAAAAGATAAGCAGCGCTCCAACTATTATAATTTTTATAGTGATACTCGTTGGAACGATCCTCAAAATTATCATCTATGCCTCAATACCGGCGCTTTGGGAATTGATAACTCCGTAGAGATGATTCTAAAAGCGTACAAAATTATTCAACCTTAAAAAACGACAGCGGTACTTGGCTTAAAAGCCAAGTACCGCTGTCGTTTTCTTCTATCAATCCTTATGATTTTTCTGATATAAAATCCATAAACCTTTCAGCATCAGGTTATCATCAAGAATGACGCGGCGATTGCAGAACGGTATAATCACACCTGCAACTCCACCGGTCGCAACGACCGTTGCCTGCTCCTTTAACTCCGTCTCTACCCGATCAATAATCCCATCGATCATCGCAGCATTGCTGAAAACGATCCCGGACTGCATACATTCCTTTGTGTTCTTGCCAATCAGGCGCTGAGGCACCTCCAAGCTAACATGAGAAAGCTGGCTGGCATGTGCTGCAAGGCTCTCCAAACTGACAACAGGCCCCGGAATAATCATCCCGCCAATATAACTTCCATTTGCATCAACAACACACATAGTTGTTGCAGTTCCCACATCAAAAATGATGATTGGCTTAAGATATTCTGCGCTGGCTGCCACTGCCTCGGTTACCAAATCGGCACCCAACTGGGCAGGATTGTCCATTAAAATATTCAATCCCGTTTTCAATCCAGAACCAACTAACAGCGGAACTTTTCCGCAGACCTTGCGGACTGCTTCTTGCAGTGCCGCAGAAAGTGCCGGAACCACAGAGGAAATAATTCCTCCCTCCGGCTCGTGGCGCTCCACCCCGTGCATCTCAAATAAAGTGCGAATCATAAGGGCATATTCATCTGCTGTTTTGCTGGCATCTGTTGATAAACGTGCTGTAAAATAAATTTTTTCAGCATCCATACAGCCCAGCACAATATTGGTATTCCCTACGTCAATAGCGACGATCATTTTTTCACCTGCTTTAATTTTTCCGTGTTCGGTTCTCCCGAAACACACAAAGCGGAAGGCAGATAGGACTTCTGCCTCCCGCTTTTACTATGAATTTTTCAATCAATCAATACTTTGCAATCTTAAATAAAACCTTTCCAATGGCCGCGACTAAGATTCCAGCACCGATCGCTTCTGGAATCCCGTTTGCGCCGACAATTCCGAGGACAATTCCAAGAACTGCATCGGCTGGTACTCCTTTTGCCGCTGCATAAGCATCACGAAAAAGGACAAAAATCAGTGCCATCACAAAAATCGTATTTGTTAGGGCGCCAGACAGGCCTGCAACCGCAAGAGATACGATTGAGCCTTCCTTTTTTGCATGTGTTACTTTCTGAATTGCACGGTAAACATAATAAGAAATTACGCCTACTAAAATTCTTGGAAGAAAACAAACAACTAAAGCGAGTGGGGTTCCATTTGCCGTACCCGGCAGTGGAATCAAAGGGCTAAATGTAAAAGAAGTCAGTGCAGGAGTGATTGTATTGCTGATCAGACTGACCAAGCCAAATAAGGAACCTAAAACCGCTCCATATTTTGGTCCTAGCAGTAATGCCCCCAAAATAACCGGGATGTGAATAATGGTCATTTTAATGAAGGGCAGTGGGATCATGCCCAACGGCGTAAATCCCAAAAGCAGTACAATGGCCGCAAAAAGTGCTAAAAGCACAAAATCGCGGTACTTAGAGTTTGTTGCGGACATCATTGTTGATTTGCTTGACATATTAAATTCCTCCAGCTGCCGGTCCCTGATTGGCTTTCTTTTCAAAGGGCAAAAAGAAAAGCCTGAATCAGAAAGATCCAGCGCATATTTCCAGTTTATTATAACAGGATTTTTCAGAGATGCAAGAGAATTGACAAAAAAATTTACCCAAATGGGATTTTCCTTGTAATTTTATGAAAGAATTCTTATAATATAGAGGTATGTTGTCCGGTAAAAATAGAAACAAACCGGATTTTGAAAGGATGTTCTCCATGTTGCTGCAAGATAAAACCATTTTATTGGGAATTTCCGGCAGTATTGCCGCTTATAAAGCTGCCGATCTCGCAAGCCGTCTTCATCATCAGGGTGCAAAAGTTCACACCTTGATGACCGAAAACGCCTGCAAACTGATTTCACCAATGACCTTTGAAGGCGTAACAGGGCAAAAAGCGGTCTCAGATACATTTGATCAAAACTATCAATATCATGTAGAACATGTTTCTCTTGCGAAACAGGCTGATCTTGTTTTGGTTGCACCGGCCACCGCAAATGTGATTGCAAAATTGGCAAACGGAATCGCGGATGACATGCTGACAACGACGGTTCTCGCCTGCCGCTGCAAAAAAATGATCGCACCGGCGATGAATACTGGAATGTATGAAAATCCGGTAACACAAGACAATCTCGAAAAATTGCATCATTACGGGTGGACCATCATCGAGCCTGCCTGCGGAATGCTCGCCTGCGGAGACATTGGGGCTGGAAAATTCCCCGAACCTGCAGATATCCTGGAATATGTGCTAAAAGAAATCGCCGAAAAAAAAGATATGGCAGGGCTAAAGGTGCTGGTGACTGCCGGTCCCACTCAGGAGCCATTGGATCCGGTACGATACCTCACAAATCATTCCACCGGAAAGATGGGATACGAACTGGCACGAAATGCCATGCGCCGCGGCGCCGAGGTCACGTTGGTTTCTGGAAAGACCGCACTTCCTTCTCCAGCTTTCGTAAAAACGGTGTCTGTTGGTTCTGCCCAAGAGATGTTCGACGCAGTTCTCTCGGCAGCGCCCGAACAGAATCTTTTTGCTTTTGCTGCCGCTGTTGCCGATTATCGTCCGGCGGTTGTTGCCGATCAAAAATTAAAAAAAGAAAATGGTAATTTTTCGGATATTCCTCTTTCTTCCACTCCGGATATTTTGAAAACTATTGGAAGCCAAAAGAAAAAGGGTCAAATGATCTGCGGCTTTTCGATGGAAACAGAACATTTAATTGAAAATTCGAGAAAAAAGCTGCAAAAAAAGCATGCTGATTTAATTGCTGCCAACAATCTTCGCACACCAGGCGCAGGTTTTGGCACTGATACAAATGTGATCACCCTGATTTCAGATTCTGAAAAAATGGAGCTGCCGCAGCTTTCCAAATACGAAACAGCCGGAAAAATTTGGGACACGCTGCTTTCTTTGCAAAAAAAATAACCAGCGCATAATTATCTGCAGGCAGAACAAACTAAAAGTATCCCAAATAAAAAAGAGGTGCTTAATATGTCGAATCTGCATTGCAGTGTAAGTGATTGTGCAAATAATAACCAAAATCTCTGCTGCCGCCCGGATATTGAGGTAGTAGGAAAATCTGCCTGTGGCTGCGAACAAACCAGCTGCAGCGATTTTCAGAAACGCCAGGGTGCTTCTAATTCTACAGGTGCTACTTCCGATCCTAACGAGAGCCTGGATGTCCACTGTGAGGCTGAAAACTGTTCTTATAATAACAAAGGATATTGTGATGCCTCCAATGTACAAATGACCAGCTGCTCAACGCATGGCTGCACCGATTGTAAATCTGAAACTGCCTGCTTCACTTTTAAGATGCAGCAATCCCGTTAAATTCACAAAGGGCTTTGAAAGAAAACTCTTTCAAAGCCCTTTCGCTTTATTCTGGTTTTATTCTACATGAATTTGTTCCAGTACTTCTCCTACCGGTGCATGAATGACCAGATCTGCCCGCCGATCTGCGGAAGTCTCGGATTTATTGATCAAAACGAGGCGATGTCCGCGGTAATAATCGATCAAAGATGCCGCAGGATATACAACCAGAGAAGTTCCTGCGATAATTAACATATCTGCAGCAGAAATCACTGCAAGCGCTCCGTCAAGCGTATCACTGTCAAGCCCTTCTTCATAAAGCACCACATCGGGTTTAATGGTGCCGCCGCAGCTGCAGTGCGGAACTCCTTCGCTTTTCCGAATAGAATCCATCTCATAAAATTTATGGCATCGCTCACAATAATTTCGCAAAACGCTGCCATGCAATTCATAGACTTTTTGGCTGCCGGCCGCTTGATGCAGTCCATCAATATTCTGCGTGACAACTGCTGAAAGTTTTCCGGCTTTCTCCATTTCGGCCAACTTACGATGCGCTGCATTTGGCTTCGCATCAGGATAAAGAAGTTTATCCCGATAAAAATCAAAAAATTCTTCCGGATGCTGCCTATAAAAGCTATGGCTGAGCATTACCTCCGGAGGATATTTATATTTCTGATGATAAAGGCCGTCTACACTGCGAAAATCCGGAATTCCGCTCTCAGTCGAAACACCTGCTCCGCCAAAAAAGACGATCCGTTTACTCTGGTCGATCATATTCTGCAATTCTTCCAGTTCTTTTTTCATCGAAAACTGCCTCCTTTTTCGAATAATTTCAGTATAGCACAATTTTGAAAGTTCCGTACAAAAATCCTTTTCTAATTGTCTTTTTCCTTATTTTATGGTAGCATCAAAAATAGGAAAACACGTTGCGGAGGTGCAGCTTTCAATGGCATTCGATTACAAAAAAGAATATAAAGAATTTTATATGCCGAAAAACAAACCGGAAATGATCGACATCCCAACAATGAATTTTATTGCGGTTCGCGGCAAAGGAAACCCAAACGAAACTGACGGAGAATATAAAGCCGCCATGAGTCTGCTCTACGGAATTGCTTTTACGATCAAAATGAGCAAAAAAAGCGGTCACGTCTTGGACGGCTATTTTGACTATGTGGTACCACCCTTAGAAGGCTTTTGGTGGCAGAATGGGATCAGTGGAATCGATTATCTTCATAAGGAAACTTATCAATGGATTTCTCTTATTCGCCTGCCTGATTTTGTAAAAAAATCAGATTTTGACTGGGCAGTAGCAGAAGCTTCTCGAAAAAAGAAGGCTGATTTTTCTAAAGCAGAATTTTTAACCTACCATGAAGGGCTTTGCGTACAGTGTATGCATATCGGTCCTTTTGATAACGAACCAAAAACGATTGCTCTGATGGAACAATTTGCAAGAGACCTGGGATATGTGATCGATATCACGCCTTCCCGCTATCATCATGAAATCTATTTAAGCGATGCAAGAAGATGCGATCCACAAAAACTTCGGACTGTGATTCGGCATCCGATCAAAAAGCTTTAAAAAAACAGAAAAAGGGCGGCGGAATTTTCCGTCGCCCTTTTTCTGCCTCTTTCCTTACTCTGCGATTCTGTTATTTTTAAACCATCAGATCACAAATGGCATTACTAAACGCCACCGGATCAGAAATCGGAACGCCCTCGATCAAAAGCGCCTGATTATAAAGCAGTTTAGAATATTTCTTAAGCTTTTCCGGATCCTCTTTATAAAGCTCTTGCAGCTTTGTAAAGACCGGATGGTTTGCGTTGAGCTCCAGCACACGCTGTGCCTTTACATTGCCCTTTTCTTCTCCAGGCATGGAATTAAGCACTTTTTCCATCTCAATTGACAGGGCGCCGTCTGTAGAAAGGCAAACCGGATGACTCTTTAATTTTTGCGAAACAATTACTTGTTTCACTTCATCTCCAAGATCATCTTTCATTGTATTGAGCAGGTCTTTGTTTTCTTCGACCAGCTTTTTGGCTGCCTCTTTTTCTTCTTCTGTCTCCAAGCCAAGATCATTGTCGGAAACGGATTTAAATTCTTTATCATCATATTTTGCAAGAATCTTGAGCGCAAACTCATCGACGCCCTCAGTCAGATACAAGATCTCGTAATCTCTTTCTTTCAATGCTTCTGTCTGCGGCAGCAGATCCACTTTGGCAACGCTGTCTCCGGAAGCATAATAAATATATTTCTGGTCCTCTTTCATTCTGGAAACATATTCTTGGAGTGTAACCATCTTTTTCTCTTTACTGGACCAGAACATCAACAGATCCTGTAAAAGTTCTTTCTGCTGACCAAAGTTTGCATAGACGCCATATTTTAGCTGCAGCCCGAAAGCCTTAAAGAATTTCTCATAATTTTCGCGGTCATTTTTGAGCATATTCTGCAGCTCTTCCTTGATCTTTTTCTCAAGGCGGCCTTCAATTAATTTCAGCTGACGGTCATGCTGCAGCATTTCACGCGAGATATTTAGCGACAGATCCTGACTGTCTACGAGGCCCTGCACAAAACTAAAGCAATCCGGAAGCAGATCTGCACACTTGTCCATAATCAAAACGCCGTTAGAATAAAGCTGCAGTCCCTTTTCATAGCTCTTGCTGTAATAATCATAGCTCGCGTGACTCGGGATAAAGAGCAAAGCATCATAAGTAGCGGTTCCTTCCGTACTGCTGCGAATAATCTTGAGCGGTTTTTCGTAATCAAAGAATTTATCCCGATAAAACTGCTCATACTCTTCGTTTGTCACTTCATTCTTATTTTTGCGCCAAATTGGCACCATGGAATTGAGTGTCTCGATCTCTGTATATGTCTCGTACTCCGGCTTCGCGTCCTTCGGGGCATCTGCCGGTTTCTCTTTCATACGGCTCTTTTCAAGCTCCATCTTGATCGGATAGCGAATATAATCGCTGTATTTTTTCACAAGGCGCTTAATTGTAAAGCCGTCAAGATACTGGTCATAGGATTCTTCTTCCGAATTTTCCGGCAGCAAATACAAGGTGATTTTTGTACCGCGCCCTTCTTTTTCACAGGAGTCGACCGTATATCCCTCTACGCCGCTGCTTTCCCATTTCCATGCTTCATCACTGCCATAGGCCTTGCTTTCTACCACTACTTTAGAGCTGACCATAAATGCCGCATAGAATCCAACTCCAAATTGTCCGATAATATCGATATTATCGGATTTTTCATTATTTTTCTTAAAATCTAGCGAGCCGGATTTTGCAATCGTACCCAGATTATTCTCCAGCTCTTCCTTCGTCATGCCGCAGCCGTTATCCTCAATCGTTAGCGTACGATTTTCTTTGTCTGCTGTAATCCGAATCTCGAAATCATCTCTGGAAAGGCCCGTATCTCCATCCTGCAGAGTCTTATAATAAAGCTTGTCGATGGCATCGCTCGCATTACTGATTAACTCTCTTAAAAAAATCTCTTTGTGCGTATAAATAGAATGAATCATCAGATCCAAAAGCCGTTTTGATTCTGCCTTAAATTGCTTCATGACCGATCAACCTCTTCTTACTTGTTTTTAATTTTAGCACTCTTTATCTTTAAGTGCTAAAATTATTGTAGCGCAAATTTTTTTATTTTTCAATGAATAAATTATGAATTTTCCATTTTGTAACAATCCTCTCCCGGCAAAAGAATCGACAGTAAGAAGTTTTTATGATAGGATAGGAACTTAGAATGGAGGAAAAGAGTAATGCTATTAAAAAAGGCCACTCAAAAGCAAATTGAGCAGCTCTTTTATAACCACTTTGCACAGGATTTCCCAAAAAACGAACGTATCCCCTTGTCACTTTGGCTTCTTGCAGAAGATTCGGGCTTTTTTGATACTCAAATTCTTACAAAAGAAGATCGTCCCCTAGGTTACACAACGCTTGCAAAATATGATTCCATTGTTCTCATCTATTATCTTTCCGTATTTAAAGAATACCGAAACTATGGCTATGGATCTGATTTTCTCTCGAAAATTTGGGAACTTTGTTCCTCAGAAAAAGCGATTTATGTTGAAGTTGACCGTCCTGGATTTGGAAAAACAGATGCTGAAAATCGAATTCGACAGCGACGAATTTCTTTTTACCATCGCAATCATTTTCTGGATACTGATGTTCAGTTTAAACTGTTCGGCGCTGATTTGGAACTGATGGTCTATCCAACCAACCCTGAACATATAGTTCCTTCTGATTCCGTATTATTAAAGACAGAACAACAAATTTTGCGTTCCTTATTTGGGACTTCCTATATGGAAGCACATCCTTTAAAACTGACTTTCTAATCCTAAAAAAGCAGACAGCATTTTGAGCTGTCTGCTTTTTATTTTCTATTCTTCCGGTGCATCTGATGGAATATAATTATGATCCACTGTAATCACGGCTCGATACTTTGGATCGAGTCCCTCAACCATTTTAACAACTTGATCATGCAAAATATCATCTTTCGTAGAAAAACCAAAAGGGACACAAATATCGAAAAGAACATTGCTGTGAGTCGTTCCCCAAACCACACGGAAATCATGCATCGTAATCTCTGGTGAAAGCAGGTGTAGAGCGTCTTTTACCCGCTCTTTCAGCCGGTTGGTCCTCTCATCGTTCGTTACGATAGGATCCATATGGATCACCAGCTGAATCCCCATCTCCGAATGAAGATCTTTTTCGATATTGTCGATCATATCATGACTTTTCATAATATCCGCCCGAGCATCCACTTCACAATGCACACTTGCAAAAATATTTCCGGCACCATAATTATGCACCGTCAAATCATGCATTCCCAAAACGCCCGGATATGCCATAATCCGATGATAGATTTCATCGACCATTTCTTTGCTGGGGGCAACCCCTAAAAGCGGATTGCTGGTATCCCGAATCAAATGAATTCCTGTCAAAAAAACCATAATGGCAACCACAAGGCCCATATAGCCATCTAAATTAAATCCGGTCAGCACCGTAAGACCCATGCCAAGGAGAATCGCCGATGTAGAAATTACATCATTGCGGCTGTCTACAGAATTTGCCAAAAGTGCTTCTGAAGAAATTGCATGCCCCATTGAACGATAAAACAAGCACTGCCACAGCTTTATCAAAATAGAAACGAACAAAACAATAACTGTCAAAAAGCTGATTTCCGCTGGTTCTGGAGAAATAATCTTCAAAATAGACTCCTGTCCCAGTTGAAACCCCAACGCTAAAATAACAAAAGAAACAATCAGCCCGCTAATGTATTCTATTCTCTCATGTCCAAATGGATGCTCCGCATCAGCCGGTTTTTCTGCCATTTTAAATCCAACCAAAGTGACAATTGATGACGCGGAATCTGAAAGGTTATTGACAGCATCCGCCACCACAGCGATGCTGTGAAAAAAGGTACCTGCCATAAACTTTAAAGCGGAGAGCAACAGATTTGTTAAAATGCCCACTAAGCCAGCAAATTTTCCATAGCTTGCTCTGACTTTCAGATCCGAGGTATTTTGATGATTTTTAATAAAATGCCGGATTAAAAACTGGATCAAATCAATCGCCTCACAACGAATTCAAAAGTCATTTAGGGCCTTTTAAATAGATTCCCGCCATGGCAGTCGATTGCCGTAATCAACGGAAAATCTTCTACTTCCAGACGTTTAATACTCTCACAGCCTAAATCATCAAAAGCAATCACATCTTGCTTTTTAATACAGCGGCAGGCAAGTGCCCCTGCCCCGCCGATTGCACAAAGATAGACTGCCTGATTCCGACAGATTGCTTCGCATACTTCCGGACTGCGGCCACCCTTGCCAATCATACATTTAAGGCCCAAATCGAGCAAGTGTGGTGAAAAGACATCCATTCTCGTGCTGGTAGTCGGCCCACAGGAACCAGTCGCTAAACCTTCCGGAGCAGGTGTTGCCCCCGCATAATAAATAGTCGCGCCAAGAAGTTCAAACGGCAATTTTTTCCCTTGATTGATCAAATCAATCATTCGCTTATGGGCTGCATCGCGAGCCGTATAAATAATACCGCTTAAAAGCACATTATCTCCTGCATGAAGAGTCGGAGCTAGTTTGACCATTTGCTGTGCATTAATTCTGATTTTTTCCATTTTATAATTTCTCCTCTTCGAAAATTCGAATTAAAATATAGGATAGAGAAAGTAGACGGACGCTAAAGCGCCCGTCTCCGAAAAATTCTCAAAAGCTTTTATTTACGATTGAAGATTGACATGATATCCACATAATCATCATCTTCTTCAGAAGAACTCGGTGCTTTATCAACCGCTCTTCCATTGCTGCGAGGAGTAGCAGATGCTGCCGTCTGCTGCTGACGTCTTGCGGAAGAAGCTGCCATAGGTGGAATATCAATGTCCAAATCAGCATCCGGATCAGAACCGTCATGGGTTGCAAAACCGGTTGCAACGACTGTTACAGTCATCTCATCATCCATATTCTCATCAAAAGCGGCGCCCCAAATAATATTGGCGTCTTTATGTGCCTGCTCAGAAATCATGGAAGATGCAGTCTCAATCTCATCCAAGCCAATATCCGGAGAGGAGGTAATATTAATAATAACACCCTTTGCCCCAGCAATAGAGGTTTCCAGCAATGGGCTGGAAATTGCCATACTGGCAGCAGTCTCAGCCTTATCTTTGCCAGAAGCATGGCCAACGCCCATATGTGCATAGCCGGCATCTTTCATAACAGAAGTAACATCAGCAAAATCAAGGTTGACAAGACCCGGAAGCTTAATCAGATCAGAAATGCTCTGAACACCCTGGCGCAAAACATCATCTGCAACTGCAAATGCGTTGAGCAGTGTAATACGCTGTTCAGAAACCAACTTCAAGCGTTCATTTGGAATTACGACCAAAGAATCAACATGCTCTTTAAGATTGGCAATTCCTTCATCAGCTTGGGTCATCCGAACCTTTCCTTCAAAAGCAAAAGGTTTTGTCACAATTCCAATGGTAAGAATTCCCATGTCTCTCGCAATTTCAGCTACGATAGGTGCAGCGCCAGTACCGGTACCGCCGCCCATACCAGCAGTAATAAAGACCATATCACTGCCGCGAATTGCAGCAGAAATTGCCTCGCGGCTTTCGTCCGCGGCTTTGCTGCCGATTTCAGGTTTGCTGCCCGCACCTTTTCCGTGCGTAACCTTTTCGCCAATTTGAATTTTCTGAGTGGCCTTTGAACGGTAAAGCGCCTGCTTATCAGTATTCACTGTAATAAATTCAACGCCCTGCACGCCGGAGTTGACCATTCGATCAACCGCATTTCCACCGCCGCCGCCGACACCGACGACCTTAATTTGAACAATATTATCGAAATCGCTATCAATTTCAAAAGGCATTTTTTAAATCCCCCTTAATGATGTACAATCCTACATTTTACGGGGAACCCGTAAAATGACCATTTCTTTTCTCAATTATATTTTACTTTATCACGTTTCACGATAAATTTCAACTATTTCAATTAGAAAATTCCGTAATTCAAAGAAGTTCTTCAAATGATCCTTTTCATTTTAAAAATTGCTTCGAATTATTTGGTAGTTTCTCCCGCGGCAGGATCCGGAGTATAAACATCCTTTTTCGTATAAATAGGGTCTCCGTCAGAATCATAAACGGTATTTCCGTTGGCATCTACCGCGATATGATAGCTATTTTCTTTAGAAGATAAAGCAATGCTTTGGGGAGAACTTCCAGAAGGATTTGTTGCCGATGCAGGAGAGGTCTCTGAAGAAGGGCTAGTAGATGCACTGGAACTCGCCGGAGAAGTCGTATCATCAATCTGCTGCGGATCATATGGTACATAGGCTTGATTGTTTTCCTGAATGCCGGAAAGATCAATCACACCGGATGGAGAGTCCTGTAAATGATTTTTCAAAATTTCCTGTGCAAAAGTCAACTTTCTTTGCAGGTAAGTAGGTGTTCCTAATTTGAGTAAGAACTTGCTCTCAATCGTTACCGTCAGTTGATATTGATCCGAAAGATCAATCGCACTCACGTTGCTGAGACCCGACTGCTCAACTGCTTCTCCAAGTTGCCCAAACAAAGAGCCTTCGTCCTCAGTCTCATAAGAGGCAGTTCCTCCCGGAACCGCTTTCGTAAGGTTTAGCCCTTTGATCGTTGCAACCCCTTCCGGTACTGCATCTGAAAGCTGCAAAACCTTTCCTTTGCAAGATAAGATCACATACTGCCCATTATATTCCGCTGCGCCGGCAACATCATCTTCTTGTACGCTGATCAATAATTTTCCAGGAAGCGACTTTGAAATTTTGACTTGCCCGATATATGGTAATTTGTTTTCAATTGTTTCTTCTGCAAGATTGCCATTTGCACGAAAAAGATTTTCCCCGTAATAGAGGCCGCTTGATTCTATGATCTGATCCGAACTATACCGTGTTTCCCCTTCAATCGCAATCTGGTCAACCCGGAATAGGACCGTCAGCGATAGTGTGATAGCTGCCACTACTACAATTAAAAAAGAAACAATATAAAAGATTCTTTTCTTTCGCCTATGTCTTCGTACCCGGTCATAAGGATCCTTCGGCACAGTCCTTTGCCTTTCTTTCGGATATTCCGGCATCTTTCGATCCGAATAGGCTCTGCGTGTCTCTGATGAAATCACACGTTTATTCTGATGTTCCGGCGAAACGTTTCCTCGCCGATTTTTCTCATTCCTGTTCAAATTCCCGATCCTCCAGATTTCGATCATCCATTACGGCAACCGCCGAATCTGTGCTCCTAAATCACCCAAAGTCCGTTCAATTGCCTCATATCCTCGGTCAATATGGTGAATCTCTTCTACAATAGTCTCTCCAAATGCCGCTAATCCGGCCACTACTAAAGCCGCTCCGCCACGCAAATCTGCAGCTTCAACAGTTGTTCCGGAAAGTTTGCTGGGGCCCTCAACAACAGCTACCCGTCCATCTACACGAATATGTGCGCCAAGACGAAGCAACTCTCCAACATGTTTATACCGACTCTCAAAAATATTTTCCACAAACATACTCGTACCCTGGCACTGCGTTGTCATTGCCATCAGGGGTGCCTGTGCGTCTGTGGGAAATCCTGGATACGGCATTGTTCTAATATGCTTGATCCGATGGAGCTTTTTGGGTGGAGCTAAAACTGCCGCATCACGAAACAAAGTAAGATTACAGCCTGCCTCTTCAAACACGGGCCATATTGGGGTAAGATGCTGCGGATTGATATTGCGCAAAGTAATCGTGCTGTATGTTGCTGCACCGGCCGCTAAAAAGGTTGCAGCCGCAATCCTATCTGGGATCACCCAATGCTCGCATCCGCCAAGCTGCTCTACCCCTTCGATTTCAATCGTGCTGCCGCCTGCTCCGCGGATTTTCGCGCCGCAACTGTTAAGGAAATCGGCAAGGTCACAAATTTCCGGCTCATGTGCCGCATTTTCAAGAAGAGTGATTCCCTTTGCACACGATGCTGCTAAAAGCACATTTTCTGTCGCACCTACACTGGGGAAACTCAATGCAATATGAGCGCCATGAAGCCCCGTAGGCGTTTCACAGAGCAGCCGCCCATGATCTTCTACAATGGAAGCACCCATTTTCCGTAGAGCTTCCAAATGTAAATCAATTGGGCGCGGCCCTAATTCACACCCACCTGGAAAACCTAAAACTGCACAGCCGGTACGGCCCAGAATCGCCCCTAAAAAGATAATTGACGAACGCATTTCTCTCATCAGATCATCCGGAATCTGAAAAGAAGAAACCTCGCGTGCATCTATGCAGATGGTATCTCGTTCCGAAAGAACCCGGCAGCCCAACTTTCGGAGAATTTCTGTCGAAATACGAACATCTGAAAGCTGTGGGCAGTTGTGTAAAATACATTCTTCTCGGCATAAAATAGAAGCCGCCAAAAGAGGCAGGGCGCTGTTCTTCGCCCCCTGAACGGAAACTTCGCCCTGTAATCGACAGGGACCGGCAATTTTTAATCTTGGCATAGACAACACCCCCACATAATCTTTCCCATACTATGCAGGGAATTTTACGAATGTCATTATCTACGCTTTATGATTCTCTCTAAGCACTTCCAAAATCAATTTATAGATTCGCTCGTTGGCGTCTACAATCGCCATTTTTTTAGCGTTTTCTGCCAAATGTTCAATCGTTTCCGGCTTTTGGAAAAGCTGTTCTACCTTTTTAATCAGCATTTGGCCGGTTAGATCTTTTTCTTCCAAAATCCATGCAGCGTTGCGCTTTACCATGGACATCGCATTATGATACTGATGATTTTCCGCAACATTGGGACTTGGAATAATGAGCGATGCGCGTCCAACGGCCTGCAACTCTGAAAGCGTAATGGCGCCTGCACGACAGATTACAAGGTCCGCCGCAGCAAGGCAGTCCGGCATATCATTAATATATTCTCGGATATCCATATTGGGATGAGCTGCCAGATCCACTCCCTTTTCTCTAAGCAGATCGGGGAACCATTTTCCCCACTGTCCATAAGCATGAATATGCTGAAAACGGTCTGTCTTAGCGGTATGCGCCAAAAGATCAGCCATCGGTTCGTTGATTTTTCTTGCTCCAAGACTTCCGCCGAAAGAAAGAATGACCGGGCGATTATCGAGGCCAAGTCTCTGGCGGGCGCTTGTTCGATCTGCCCGCAGGACCGACAACCGCACTGGGTTTCCAGTAATCACACAGTGCGCACCCTTTTCCATGTACTTTTCTGCATCTGCCATTGCAAGCATCGTGCGCGCTGCATTACGAGAAAGCGCTTTATTGGTCACTCCAGGATAGGCGTTCTGCTCATGGATCAGTGCCGGAACTCCCATTTTCATTGCTTCACGAATAACAGGCCCGGATACATATCCACCGGTTCCAACACAAACGTCCGGCTTAAATTCACGAATAATTTTTTTGGATTCTTCTGTTGCTGTAAATACATGAACAAGCGTTTTACAGTTCTTTTTAAAATTGGTCCAGCTGATTTTACGCTGAAATCCCGAAATTGTCACACTTTTAAAAGCATATCCTGCCTGGGGAACCAGACGTTCTTCCATGCCGCCCTTTGCTCCTACATAAAGGATTTGTGCATCCGGCTGACGTTCTTTCAAATATCCCGCAATCGCCAACGCTGGGTTGATATGTCCGGCTGTTCCGCCGCCGGCAAACAGAATTCTCATCGAATCCATTCCTTTCTGCTGAGATTCTTTGTAAAATCTCTAATTCCGGAATTCTCCGGATTTAAGTCTTTTCAATATTAGAAGTTCGCGAAATAGAAAGCAAAATTCCCATCTCTGCCAGAAGGATCATTAGAGAAGATCCGCCGTAGCTGAAAAACGGAAGGCTAATGCCGGTATTTGGCACCAAATTCGTAACCACGGCGATATTTAAGACCACCTGAAGTCCTACCTGCATAGTCAATCCAATTCCAAGAAGCATTCCAAATTTATCCTGCGCACGCAGAGAAATCATAATTCCACGCCAAACCAGTGCCGCAAAAAGCAGCACAATCAGTGTCGCACCAATAAACCCAAGTTCTTCACAGACAATAGCAAAAATGAAATCGTTCTGCGGTTCCGGAAGATAAAGATATTTTTGGCGGCTCTTTCCGAGTCCCAAACCCAAGAGTCCACCGGAACCAATCGCATAAAGAGACTGACGGGTCTGCCATGTATCAACGCCGTCAGGCGGGTTTAGAGGATTAAGCCAACCCTGAATTCGCGGCATGGTATAGGAAAGAAGCGAGTTCCGCAAAAATAAAAAGCTCAATGCGCCAACTCCCGCAACGCCGCCAATTCCAATTCCAAACCATTTAAGCGGAACACCGCCAATAAAAAGCATAATTAATCCCAAAATCAAAATAATCAAAGTTGCAGACAAATGCTTTTCCAAAATGACCAATCCGCAGACAGCCCCTAGAATTGCAAGATATGGCAAAACACCATACCTAAAGTTATTCATCTGCTTATAGTTAATCGAAATCAAATGAGCAAAAATCAAGATCACCGCAAACTTTGCAACTTCTGACGGTTGAACAGATCCTAAAAAGGGAAGTTCAATCCAACGGAAAGCGCCATTGCGGTTTGGCACCAATGAAGTTCCTTTTAAAGGAACCATCAGCATCAGCACCAAACAGGTAATAATCAAAAGCGGTATGGCAAACCTATGAAGATGATGATAATCGAAATAGGAAATCGCAATCATTACAGCAATTCCGAGGACTGCAAAAAATGCCTGTTTACGAACAAAGAAATAGCTGTCGCCATTCATATTGTAATAGGCATATGCATAGCTGGATGAAAACAGCATGACCAAGCCAACGCTGACAAGTGCCAAGACAAGAAACAGCAACGTTAAATCCATTCCTGAACGGGTAGAAAACAGCCGAAACTTTTTTGCACGACGGGGGCGATGTTTCTTTGGCTTTTCCTGAGGTGTCTGTCGTATCTGCTCAAAGTTCTGCTTTGGAAAGCGCTCTGTCCTTTGATTTGGCTCACGCTGCTGCGCCGCTTTCATATCTCTTTTGTATCCGGAAGCACTTGTATTTGACCGGTTTTGCGAAAAATTTCCACTGTTCCGAACCGCCATAGACGATCTCCTTTCCAATCGTTAAAACAATCATTCCTGATTTGAAATCGTTCATTCAAAATTTTCTTGTCCTATCAAACGGACAAAATTCAGATTGGCATCCAGTAAGTTCGCATCACAAGCAGCAATGCCACAATGCAGGCTACAATCGTCACGAGGCTGAATACACAGCAAATTTTCACTTCACTCCATCCGCACATCTCGAAATGATGGTGGATCGGCGTCATCTTAAAAATTCTTTTTCCATGGGTTGCTTTAAAGTAGGTCACCTGCAGCACAACGGAAAGGATCTCACATACATAGATAATTCCCATGAGAGGGATTAATACCGGCACATTCATACCGAACCCAAGCGCACAGACCAAGCCGCCCAAAAACAAGGAACCGGTATCCCCCATAAAAACTTTTGCGGGATAAAAATTCCACATCAGGAATCCCAAGCATCCCCCTGCGCACGCCGCCGACAAAATGCTCATCCCGGTCAGCTTCATCACACCTGCAATCGCCATAAAGAAGATTGCCACGACAAAAGTAACGGAAGCATTCAGCCCGTCAATTCCATCTGTAAAGTTGACCGCGTTCACCATGCCCACAATTCCAATCAGCGAAAGGACCCAGTAACCGGTGCCGAGTTCTACTGCTCCAACTCCCGGAACGATCGTAATCGAACCGGTTCCGGCCATTTTCAGCGCCAAAAGATATGCTGCCGCCACAATGATTTGCAGCAAAAGCTTCTGCAAAACGGTAAGACCAAGATTTCGCTTTTTTACAACCTTAATATAGTCATCCACAAAGCCGACCATTCCAAAGCCAAGTGCCATTAAAAGGCCGCCGACCACACGGGTTCCCATTAAATTTTCCGCAAAATTCTCTCCGCAGAAGGGAAGCGTTGCAAGAAGCGCCAAAGCGATTCCTGTCATAAACATAAATCCGCCCATCGTTGGGGTTCCGTTTTTTTTCTGGTGCCATTTTGGACCAACTTCGCGAATCGTCTGCCCAAAATTGATATGGTGCAAATATGGCACCATCCATTTCCCGAGCAGTGCAGTTACACCAAATGAAATCGCCGCCGCAGAGACGATCCAAATAATACTCATATATTTTCCACCCTCAATATCTGGTATTCAACACAGTTATATCGATTATACCACAAATACACGCAAATAGAAAATTTTAAGTCTGACCAAATTTACATAACGGTGTCTTTCTCAATAAAGGTAACCGTCACAATTGTGCCCGGTGTTACTTTACTGCCAGCTGTTGCACTCTGACCGGAAGCGGTAATGCCGCTGCTCCCGGTTTCGCCGGCACCTGCCAGTTCAATATTCAAATGATGGGAAGCCGCTGTCGCCTCGGCCTCCGAAACCGTCATTCCTGAAAAATCCGGAACGTCTACTGTTGTGCTTCTGCTTGCCTGATCTGTAAAGAGTACAACGGTTCCATCTTTTGGCATAGATTGACCACCCTGAGGAATTTGTATCAGCACAGAATCTCCAGATCCCTGTACTTCGGCTGAAAGGCCCTGACTTTGCAGTGCAGCTTTTGCTTCTGCTACTGATTTTCCAGTAACATCCTGTGCTTTAATATCCAGCTTTGCTGCATCTGCCTCATCATATTTTGCGTCGACGCCCAAATATGGAAGGACTTCGCCCATCACCTGACTGAAGATCGGGCCGGCAACTGCACCGCCATAATAACTGCCCACACTTGAATCCGGTTCATCGACAAAAATCAGCAGTGCATACTGTGGATTATCTGCCGGAGCAAATCCGCAGTAAGAAGCGATATAATACTCGCCCTCTACTCCGTCAATGGCTTTCTTTTCGTTATCTTTATCTACTTTTTCACTGGTACCCGTTTTTCCGGCGATCCGATATCCCATCAGATAACCATTCTTTGCAGTACCGCTGGTAGCATTCTGCTGCATAATTGCGGTCATTCGCTTACTGGTATCCTCTGAAATTACCTGCCGGCGAACCTCAGTTCCAATACTTTTCTGAATGTTTCCGTCTGCTCCGACGATTTGCTTTACCACATGCGGAGTGACCAAATTTCCGCCGTTTGCGACTGCCGCACAGGCGGTAACCATCTGCAGCGGCGTAATGCTGAAGTTCTGTCCGAAAGATTCAACTGCCAAGTTGATTGGATCCAGCGCTTCTTCACTATAATAAAGGGAATTCGCTTCACCAGGTAAATCGATTCCCGTTTTCTCTGTAAATCCAAAGCCCTGGAAGTACTTAAAGAAACGCTCTTTTCCGAGAAGGTCTACGCCAATATGAATAAAGAAGGTGTTACAGGAATTGCACAGTCCCTGCACAAAATTTTCCGTTCCATGTCCGCCGGTCTTCCAGCAATTAATTGGTTTGCTTGCGCCCTCAATGTGGTAACTTCCGGTACAAGTATACGTTGTATTTTCATTCACAACGCCCTCTTCCATCGCCATGGAGCCCGTACACATCTTAAAGACTGAGCCTGGATAATATGTATCACTGACCGCTTTATTTCTCCATTTCTGCTGAAGTGTATTGAGGGTTGCAGTACTTTGCTGATCTTCCGGTAATTTGGCAATACGCGCTTTTTCCGTATCCGTTAAGACTCGCGGATTATTGGGGTCAAATGCGCCGGAATCAGCCAACATATTCTTATGGACATTTACTACATCATTGCTGTTAAAATTGCCCTTAACCGCCATTGCTTTAATCTCTCCGGTATTGACATCCATCAAGACTCCCAATGCACGGTTGCCGGCATTATGCGCGACGGCACCTTCCTCCAGTGCTTTTTCCAGATAGTGCTGCGCAACTTCATCGATCGTCAGGACGAGAGAAGAACCATCCTGAGCCTCTACTCTCTGCGAATATTGGAAAGGCATATCTCCCTGCTGCGCGTTCTTCGCCGTAACAAGGCGTCCGTTTGTGCCTTTTAAATAAGAATTATATTTAGACTCAAGGCCTTCTACGCCGTCGCCATCCGCATTGGTAAATCCCAAAACGACCGAAGCAAAATCCCCAAACGGATAGTAGCGTTTATAATCATTTTCATATTCGATGCAATTTCCCAAAGCAAGATAGCCGCTCTTTTTCTGGGCATCTGCTTCGATCCAGTCTGCCAGTTGGTTTTTAACATCTGTTTCCACCTTAGAGCTGACCACCTGCCAATAAGAGTCTCTGTTATTGCAGGCATCTTCAATTTTAGAGCGGTCAACTCCTAGAATTTGACTTAATCCGGAAATAATTTCTTCTTTTTGACCCGGATATTTTGTTTCATCCATCTGTGCCGGCACCAATACAATTTTCCAAACATCAGCGCTGGTAGCAAGTTCCTTCATATTGCAGTCGTAGATTGTACCGCGCTTTGCAGAAAGAATATTATCCTTTAACTGTTGAGCAACTGCTTTTGATTTCAAAGTTTCCCCGTCGATGATCTGAAGATGAAACAACGTAAAGATCACCGTGCCAAAGCCCAAAATAATCAGAGTAATCAAAAGGGTCGTCGTTCGTTTCCACATTTTCGAGGTGGTGCCTTTTGCCATACTTTACCTCCAATTCCTTCCATTACAAAAATGAGAGTCAAGATTCACTCATCTCAACTCTCTTTTAGAATACCTCCCGCTACAAATTATAATAGCCTTCGGTATGATTCATATTTCAATCATAAAAAACTTATGACAGCAAAGAAACAATTTGATCCCATACACGCTCTAAAAAGGAGGGCGTTTTCGTACTGGTAACGATCTGACTTTTATCTCCCTGCGATAAATTAACGGTAGTTGCCTGTGCAGTATTTACCTTCTGCATTCCCATTTCCTTTGCACGCTCTTCCAGCGAAGACAAAGAGAGCTGAGAATCTGCCTTCACCTGAAGCTGAGTTTGAAGGCTCTGCTGCTCACTTAAAGCCGTTTTCTGTTTTCCGATCTGATCCGTTAATTCTGTCAGCTGAACTTGTCCAAAAATCAGAACGCCAACCATGCTGACCATGGTTGCGAGGCCGATTCCCATTCCTACTACTTTTAAAGCACGTTTGCGTACCCGCAAACCAATTTTTTTCTTCTGTTGTGGCATTTCTACAACATTATTAATTGGATGATCTATTGAAGCTTTCTGAGAAGTTTCCTGTACTTCAGGAGCGCATTCCTCAAACAACGAAAAATCATATGCTGCACTACTATTATGTAAAGTTGCCAATGATTCCACTTCCTTTGTTATGGACTTATTTTACCATACTTTTGCTATCGCGTTTATGAACATTCTGTTAATAATGTAACTCTTCTGTTACCTTTGTTCTAGTTTGGTGCAACAACGAAGTCTTGCACTGCGAGAGCGGGGATTCTCTTCCAATTCTTTTTCATTTGGAACCAATCCCTTTTTAAAAACCAACTCGGCCCGCGGTTTTTTGCCGCAAACACAAATCGGAAAATCCGGCGGGCAAGTACAGCCTTGACACCACTGGGCCATTTGATGTTTCACAATTCTATCTTCCAACGAATGGAATGTAATCACGCTGAGCCTTCCTAAAGGTGCCAGACTGGCAAACGCTGCATTCAATCCTTCATGGAGACGGTCTAGCTCTCCATTCACCGCAATCCGCAGTGCCTGAAAAGTTTGACGAGCCGGATGTCCAGGTTGACGCCGAACTGCCGCGGGAACACTTTCCTTTACGATTTCAGCCAACTGAAGAGTTGTTTCAATCGGCATTTTTTCTCGTGCGGCGACAATGCCACGCGCAATTCTGGCTGAATTTCGATCCTCACCATATCGTGAAATAATTTTTGCTAATTCTGCTGCTGAAAGCGTATTGACTAAATCTTTCGCACTAGGTCCGGATTTGCTCATACGCATATCAAGGGGTGCATCATAATGATAGGAAAAGCCACGTTCCGGTGTATCCAGCTGATAAGAGGAAACACCAATATCCAGCAAAACCCCATCCACTGGAAGGATTCCTTCCTCATCGGCAATTTGCTGCATCTGAGAAAAGTTTGCCTGCCGAATAATGCTGCATGGATTTCCGGAAAAGCGTTTTGTAACCGTTGCGATCGCATCCGGGTCCTGATCAATCGAAAGCAGCTTGCCGGATGTCAGACGATCAAGGATTGCCTGCGAATGGCCGCCGCCGCCGGCTGTACCATCAATATAATGCCCATCAGGGCGTATCTGTAAGCTTTCAATTGCTTCTTCAAATAAAACAGGACGATGTTGATAATTCATAGTTCCAGATCATCCATCGCATCAGCGATGCTTTCCTGTGTCAATTCTGCATTAAACGCATTCCAAGAAGCGGTGTCCCAAATTTCTGCTCGACTGGACGCGCCGATAAAAGTGATATCCTTTTTCAGCCCAGCATGTTCGCGCAGCAGTTGTGGAATCAGGATTCTGCCCTGCTTATCGGGAACGGCTTCACAAGCTCCTGCAAAGAAAAAGCGCTGCAGTCCGCGTGCCTTAGAAATCGGCATGGCACGCACTTTTTCCTGCAGTCTGCTCCATTCTTCCTGAGAGAACACAAACAGGCAACAATCAAGGCCTTTCGCAATATAAAAGTGTTCTCCCAAATCCTCGCGGAATTTAGAAGGCACAATTACGCGGCCTTTTGAATCAATATTATGTTGATACTCACCGATCAGCATAACGAAACTCCCCTAACCTGCATTTTTGTGGCTTCTGGTTCCACTTCTCTCCACTTTTCACCACTTGTGAATTCATTATAAAGGATTCTATTTGGAATTGCAAGTGCTTTTTAGAATTTATGTCAACTTGTTTTTAGAAATTTATATATTTCAAAAGATATTGCATATTCTATTTTAGCTTGTACAAAATCTGGTATTCAGAAGAATTATTTTTAAAAAATCCTTGACCTGCCCCCTAGGGGATGATCCATAATAACAGGGAGGTGAATGAAATGCAAATAGGGCAGGTACAAAAAGAAACCGGGCTAACCAGAAAAGCAATCGAATATGCTGTTTTGCAGGGAGTAATTACTCCCAAAACAATGGAAAATGGGTATCGTGATTTTGATGAACAAGAGGTCGACTTATTAAAGAAGATCAAGGTGCTTCGTAAACTAGGACTATCCGGTACAGAAATTCAAAATATACTCTCTGATAATTCTGTTTTACAGAAATATGCATTGAAAAAAGACGTACAGATAAAATTAGATCAAGAAAAGTCCAAAATTTTGGAAAAGTTGAGTAAAAGCTTTGACTATCAAACTGCTTCCAAAGCATTGGACAGTCTTTCTCAAAAGGAAACAATCTTTCAAAAGCTATTAGATGCTTTCCCAGGAACTTATGGGGAGCTGTTCTGCTTTCACTTCGCACCATTTCTAAATTTTTCCATTGAAACGCAGGAACAAAAGCAAGCATACGAAACGGTCGTCGTTTTTCTCGATGAAATTCCATCATTTGAAGTTCCGGACGAACTTTCAGCCGAATTTAAAAAGGGTGCAGCTCTTCTTGGAAAAGAGAAACTGAATGAAATTCAAATACAGGCACAATCTTCCATTCAAAATATTGATTCTTTTCTGGAAGAAAATGAAGATATGATGAATCATTATCTTACTTTTCGACAGTCAAAGGAATATTATAATTCCCCTGCTTTTAAGATACAGCAGCTTTTCCTCAAATTTAGTCAAAATTATGGATATTACACAGTTTTTCTTCCGGCACTGCGAATCTTAAGTCCATCCTATTGTGAATACTGCAAGCAAATAGAAAAGGCAGAAGAAAAGTTTCTTCAAAAATATCCACAGGCAAAAGCACTTAAAAAGGAAAATTAAAAAAAGCAGAACCGCGTGACGGCTTTTCCGTCATTCGGTTCTGCTTTTTATTAATCATCCAACTTTTATCTTTGATGAGGAGCATGCTCCTGCGGCTGTGCCGCCGCACGCTGGCTCACCTTGATATTCTGCCGTGTTTTGCGCAGCTCCGCAAGATTCCCCGTCAAACCTTCATCAGCACGGCGCATCAGGTCATCTACATAATCATTGCTGGCCTTGCGCAGTTCCCGCACTTTCTGCTTTGTCTGCAGAAGCACTTCGTTTGCCTTCTGCTGTGCCTGCTTAACGATCTCTTCCTGATTGACCATTGCTTTGGCGCGGTCTTCCGCAACGCGAATCACCGTTTCGGCCTCACGCTTGGCATCTGTCAGGATCTGACTGCGATCTGCTACGATTCCTTTTGCCTGCTGAATCTCCTTTGGAAGACTTTCTTTCAGTTCGTCCAAAATCTGTTTAACCTCCGCGCTGTCTAAAACCGCACGGCCATGGCTCAACGGAAGGCTCCATGCCTTATCCAGCAAATCGTATAATTCATTGATTAAGTCTTCAGCATTCATAGGGATTCCCTCCTGCTTTCTTCAACACGTTTTTGAATATCTTTAATAATACAGCTGGGGACACAACCACTTACATCTCCGTCAAAATTAGCAATCTGTTTGACGATACTGGAGCTGATAAACATATTCTGTGCTTGTGTTGCCAAAAAAATCGTTTCAAGATTCGGATTCAGCTGCCGGTTTGTCAGCGCCATCTGAAATTCATATTCAAAATCAGAAAGAGCCCGCAGCCCACGAACCACCGCAGTTGCATGTTTCTCTTTCGCATAATCGGCCAAAAGGCCATAAAAGCTGCCCACTTCTACCCCCGGCAAATCCTTGGTGCAGCGTCTGAGTAGCTCCATACGTTCTTCCACTGTAAACAATGTCTTTTTTTCCGGATTGACCAGGACAGCGACAATCACTTTATCAAAAAGCTTACAGGAACGGCTGATAATATCGAGATGTCCTAAAGTAACCGGATCAAAGCTACCCGGGCAGATTGCTATTTTCATATATTTACTTCCTCACACGTATAGGTCGTCAGCAGAATTTTCCCGTAACGGTATTCCCGTCCTTTTTGAAATTTTCCTGCCTGCTCCGGCAGTTTCTCATCCGTGGGATGCTCACAAACGATTATCCCTCCCGGATTCATACATTCCGCACAGAGCGGCAGCGCTTTCTGCAGAAGGCCGGTACGATAGGGCGGATCTAGAAAGCACAAATCATAAGGTGCATTTTTCCGCATCAGGAAAACCAATGCATCTGTCTGATAAACTTCGGCCTGTTCAGAAAGGCCAGTTTCTGCTAGATTCTTTTGGATCACCGCAACACTTTCACGGCTCTGATCCAAAAAATCCGCATGGGCTGCACCGCGGCTCAATGCCTCAATTCCCAACTGGCCGGAGCCGGCAAATGCGTCAAGCACCCGCCGTCCTTCCACCTGGAACTGAATAATATTGAACAGTGCCTCTTTGACCCGCTCCGGAGTCGGACGGGTTTCTTCCCCTTCCCGGGTCACTAGTTTTCTTCCCCGGGCAGAGCCTGTAATTACGCGCATAGGTTTAGACTCCTTTTTTCCTGATTTTTTTATTATCGCATTCTCTCGTCATTCTGTCAACTTTTTTGCGATTTTTCGTCAAGATTTTCTGCTCCGTGAATCGCCTGATAAAGCTTTTGCGCCGTTGGTTTTGTCATCCCCGGTGCCTGCTCCAGTTGGGAAAGTTCTGCTTCTCGAATTGCTGTCATCGTTCTGAAATACCGTAAAAGCGCTTTTGCTCGCTTTTCCCCAATTCCTTCCACGGTAGTCAATGCAGAAGAGATCGAATGTTTTTTCCGCAGCTGCCGGTGATATCCGATCGCCCAGCGGTGTACTTCATTCTGAATGGAAGAAACCAGCGTAAAGGCGGCACGGTTGGAGCTGATTGAAATCTCACCGCCGTCGCCTGTAATTGCCCTTGTGCGGTGGGAGGAATCCTTGACCATACCAAAAAGCGGAATCTCGAGATGGTGTTCTTCCAGAACAGGTTTAACCGCCCCGACTTGTCCCTTTCCGCCATCCAACAAGATTAAATCGGGCAGCCGGCCGAAGCCTTCTCCTTCTTCTTTATGCAGCTCATATTCCTCAAAACGACGTTCCAGCGTTTCCCGCATAGAAGCATAGTCATCCTGTCCTTCTACTGTTTTGATTCTAAACTTTCGGTAAGCTGATTTTAATGGCCGTCCATTTTCAAAGACGATCATCCCGGCAACATTTTCACCGCCCTGTAGGTTGCTGATATCATAGGATTCAATATATTTCGGCGGCTCAGAAAGGCCCAACTTTCTCCCCAGTTCATCTAAAGCAGAAGTTTCTCTCACGGTGCGTCCGGTCGTCTGTGCGACCGCTTCCGCCGCATTTTGCCTTACCATTTCAGCAAGTTTTGCCTGTTCTCCCTTTTGCGGCACGCTCAAAAGAACACGAGAACCGCGTTTCTCCGTTAGCCATCGCTCTAAAAGATCCATGCTTTCTGCCGGGCCATCGAGCGTAACACGGGGCGGGATACGGTCGCGAATCGTATAATAGCGCTCTAAAAATTCTCTTCTTGCAGATTCCGGTTCTCCGCATCTGCCCATCGGGAAACTCTCTCGATCACAGAGTCTCCCGTCCTGAAAGCGAAACACCTGAAAGCAGCAGGCGCTTGGTCCCTGTGCCAATGCAATCACGTCCTGTTCGGGCACACTGATCGCTACAACCTTTTGTCGGTCTCCCATCTTTCGGATTGCTACGAGGCGATCACGGATTCTGGCAGCATACTCAAATTCTAAATTTTCTGCTGCTTGCTTCATCTTTTCCGTCAGCTTCCGAACACTCTCGGAACTGCCTCCTTTGAGAAAATCAATCGCTTCATTTACGGATTCCAAATATTCTTCTTTGCTGATTTTTCCGCGACAAGGTGCACAGCACTGCTTAATAAAGAAATTAAGACATGGCCTCCCCTTTCCAATATCCCTTGGAAAATGTCTGTTGCAGCTGGGCAAACAAAAAATCTTGAGTGCTTCATCCACGCTTTCTTTTGTTGCCCAGGAACTTACATAAGGGCCGATATAGGTATTCCCATCATCGGGCGCTTGTTTGCTCTGAGAAATTCTGGGCCACTCCTCATTTGTAACTTCAATATAATGATAGCCTTTATCGTCCTTCAAAAGGATATTATACTTCGGTGTGTGCTGTTTTATCAGGCTGCATTCCAAAACAAGCGCTTCAAATTCGCTGTCAGTCAAAATATACTCAAACCAATCGACATGTGCCACCATCTGACGCACTTTGTCATCATGATTTTTTTCACTGCCAAAATACTGGCTGACCCGGTTTTTGAGCGCCTTGGCTTTTCCAATATAGATAATCTTTCCCGAGCGGTCATGCATCAAATAGACTCCCGGAGAAAGCGGTAATCTCATGGCTTTTTTCCGTAATTCTCTTTTTTTCTGATCCGGTGTTTCTTCCATAAACTTTCTCCTTTCGTCCAAAAATAAAAAAGGCACCGCTTTTAAGGCGGTGCTTAATTTTTAAAATAATTACTCGGCAAAACCGGATTTTACAAGTTTTACCAAGCTGTCAACAGCCTCTTCTTCATCGGCGCCGTCCGCAATAATACGAATTGTAGTACCGCCGACAATTCCCAGAGAAAGCACTCCCAAAAGGCTCTTGGCATTTACACGGCGTTCTTCTTTCTCCACCCAAATAGAAGATTTGAACTCATTTGCTTTTTGAATAAAAAATGTAGCCGGACGTGCATGCAGCCCAACTTGATTCTGTACCAAAACTTCTTTCATACACATATAAAACACTCCTAACTCCGCTCAAATGATTTGATGAAATTTACGCTCATCAAACGAAATCCAACATAACAAGACAAAAATCTAAGTTCTCTTAGCATCGAAAATATTATAGCACAATTCCTTTCGTCGTCAACATTCGAGAAAAAACTTTGGATCGTTGCCCTAATTAAGCATGCCTTGCAAGGTTTTTTATCGTGCAAATTGCCATATTTGTTGAAAACTTTTGGGCTGTCTGCCATACGAATGACAAATTTATGTCAAATAAAGTCTTAATTTTGACTCTGCTCCATAAGATTCTGTTGTTCCAAAAATTTCCGGTCTTCTTTAGATAATGATCGCTTTTGCAATAAATCCGGTCTTTTTTGGGCAGTCCTCAAAAGACTTTGCTGATGTCTCCATTTTTTGATATTCGCATGGTGGCCGGTCATCAGAATATCCGGCACACTGTGATCACGCCAAACCTGTGGACGGCTGTACTGTGGATACTCAAGGAGACCATCATAATGGCTCTCCTCCTCAAAGCACTCTTCCGCCGCCAAAACCCCCGGCTGCATCCGCCCTACTGCGTCGGTCAGACACAGCGCCGGAATTTCTCCCCCGGTCATCACAAAATCTCCAAGCGACACTTCTTCATCTACGTACGCTTCCAGAACGCGTTCGTCTACGCCCTCATAATGGCCACAGAGGATGCAAAGATTTTCGTATTGAGAAAGTTCACGGATTACGGTTTGATTCATCGGGCGCCCCTGCGGTGACATATATACAATATGCGGCTTTTTCCCAAGTGTTTCTGTGAGGTCATCAAAGCACGCGGCGATTGGCTCTGCAATCAGCAGCATTCCCTTTCCGCCGCCAAAAACCGTATCATCTACCCGTTGATGCTTATCGTGCGCATAATCACGCAACTGGTGGCAGCACACCTGCAATGCACCTTTTTTTCTGCCTCTTCCGATAATACTTTCGGAAAGTACCCGTTCACACATTTCTGGAAAAAGCGTAATGAGATCAATTCTCATCGAAGATTCCCCCAATCGGGCGAATCTTTAAAATTCCCTCTTCAACATGAACGGATTCCACCATTTCTTTAACGGCCGGCATCAAATGTTTTTCTCCCTTTTCATCTGTGATCTCATAAACATCATTTGCACCTGTCTCCAGAATATCCGTTAAAATGCCATAAGATTTTCCAGTGTCCGCATCTACAGCGGACAAGCCAATCAAGTCCTGACGAAAATAGGCGCCCTTCGGGAGGTTCGCGTCTTTTTTTGCAAAATAAAGGACTTGTCCGCGCATAGCGTCGGCCGTTTCGACCGTCTCAATTCCTTCCAACCGAACCAGCAAAAGCGTCTTATGGGGCCTTGCAGAAAGGACTTTCAATGTAGTACCATCTTTCCGATAAAACATTTTAAAACGGCACAGAAAATCCGCCGAATCACACCATGGTAAAAGGCGCAGTTCTCCCTGGATACCATGTGTTCCAACGACCTGCCCGGCCTCTAAATATTCAGACTGCATAAACGCCCCTCCTTAGAGTAAAGAAAAAGCGGCAGACATTTTCTGCAAAAGAGCAAACAAAAAAAGCTGTCTGCTGTTCTGCAAAAAGGCAGTCCACTGCTTTTCATTTTATCAGTCGATTTCCACAGAAATTTTAGTTTCCTTTCGGGTGGCCGCTGCGCGCATAACCACACGGATTGCTTTTGCAATTCGACCCTGTTTTCCGATCACACGACCCATATCTTCTTCTGCAACATGCAGATGATAAACAATCGTACCATCCTCAATCGGAGCATCTTCTGTAACGGAAACTTGGTCAGGTTTTTCGACTAAACCCTTGGCAATCGCAAGTAAGAGTTCCTGCATTTTTCTTCACTCCTTCTCACAGTACGCCATTTTTCTTAAACAGTGACTTCACTGTATCGGTTGGCTGAGCGCCATTTTTGATCCACTCTTTTACCTTTTCAGCATCAACCTTCACTTCAGAAGGCTCAGTAAGCGGATTGTAATAACCGATTTCTTCAATGAAACGGCCGTCACGAGGATAGCGGGAATCTGCTACAACGATGCGATAAAAAGGGTTCTTTTTGGCACCCATTCTGCGCAAACGAATTTTTACTGCCATAATTTTCACCTCCATGTTGAATTATAATTATTTATCTAATAATTTTTTAATAGATAACAAGTTAATAAAAGTATCTAAGTAAATTAGAATCCCATTCCGGGGCCCATTCCATTCAGCATTCCAGGCGGAAGCCGAAGCTTTCCTTTTTTGCCGCCCTTTTTCATCATCTTAGTGACTTTTTGAATCTGCTCCATACTGCGGATCAGCTTATTCACATCTTCCACTTTGGTTCCGCTTCCGGCGGCAATACGCCGCTTGCGGCTCGGATTCATTACGGCGGGCTTTTCGCGCTCTTCTTTTGTCATACTGCGAATCATTGCAATTTGCTTATCAACCATGCGGTCATCTACCGCTTTATCATCAATTTTACGGGTATCTACACCGAATTTTTCCAAAACGGAACGCATCGGCCCCATTTTCTGCATCTGCTGGAACTGAGACAAAAGGTCATTGTAATCCAGCTTGTTGTGCATTATCTTCTGAGCAGTCTTACGGGCTTCTTTTTCGTCCATCGTCTGTTCAGCGTTTTCGATCAGGGTCAATACATCGCCCATCCCGAGGATTCGACTTGCCATACGGTCACCGTGAAAAACTTCCAGATCATCAAGTTTCTCGCCGACTCCGGCATATTTGATGGGCTTTCCGGTAACAGCCTTAACTGAAAGTGCGGCGCCGCCGCGGGTATCGCCGTCGAGCTTTGTCAGAATAACGCCTGTAATCCCAAGCTTATCATCAAATGCTTTTGCAACATTGACCGCTTCCTGACCAGTCATACTATCGACTACCAGCAAAATCTCACTCGGTTTGACTGCCGCTTTGATATTTTCCAGTTCGTCCATCAGAACATCATCGATCTGCAGTCGGCCGGCTGTATCAATCAAAACAATATCATTGCCATAATCTTTTGCATGTTTAATTGCTTTTACGCTGATTCTGACCGGATCATCTTTACCCATCTCAAAGACAGGAACGCCGGCCTGTTCTCCGACTACCTGCAGCTGCTTAATTGCAGCCGGACGATAAACGTCGCAGGCGACCAGCAGCGGACGATGCCCCTGCCTTTTGAGCAGTTTTCCAAGCTTTGCAGCATGCGTCGTTTTACCGGCGCCCTGCAAACCACAGAGCAGTACAATACATGGCCCGGAAGATGGCATCTTGAGGCGCATATCCGCGTCGTCGGTCCCCATCAGCTTTGTCAGTTCTTCATTGACAATTTTGACCACCATCTGGCTAGGCGTCAGACTTTCCATCACTTCACTGCCGATTGCGCGTTCTGTTACCCGGTTGGTAAAATCTTTTGCAACCTTATAATTGACGTCTGCTTCCAGAAGTGCCATGCGAACTTCACGCATTGCTGTTTTAACGTCCGCTTCGGAAAGTTTTCCTTTCGATTTTAACTTTTTAAAAGCCGCCGAAAGTTTATCCGATAAGCCTTCAAATGCCATAGATGCACTCCCTTCATTCTTCAGTCAGATTGTTCAAATTTTCGACCGCAGAGAGAATCTTATCGAGTTCTCCTGTAATATCACGGTTATAAAGGAACCGTTTATTATAATCCTGAATATTGTGCGTGCTTTGATCAACGATTTGAAGAGATTCTTTAATCTCACGGAACCGCTTTAAAAAGCCCAGGTGGTCTTCCATTTCAAAAAGCTGCGCTTCACCGCGTTTAATGGCATCTCTTACCCCCTGACGGGTAATCCCCTCGTTTTCCGCAATCTCAGCGAGAGACAAATCATCATTATAGTAATAATCCAGTACTTTACGCTGTTTTTGAGTCAGCATAGAACCATAATAGTCCAACAAAACAGATACTTCCAAGTTCTTTGCCATGCTGTCTCCTTCTTTCTGTAAAGTGCTTTACTTTTACACGCAAGAAAAATTATACCGTATTCGATTTAAAATGTCAACCATAAATTTTTGCCGTCAAAAAACAAAAAGGACGAAAAAATTCGTCCTTTTGATCGTTCTTTATTTTAATTCTGCAATCGTAACGCCGCTTTCGCCCTCGCCATAAGTTCCTAAGCGAAAGCTCTTAATACTGGGATGATGTTTCAAATGCTCCTGCACCGCTTTTCGCAGAACGCCGGTTCCTTTTCCGTGAATCAGCATCACTTGGGAAAGGCCGCCCAGCTGGGCATGATCCAAGAACTGATCCACATGAAAAATTGCTTCGTCGGCATTTTCTCCGCGCAAATCAAGCTCTGCTTTTGCCTGCGTCTCTATTGCAGTACGGGTTACTGCCCGACGAGTTCCCACGGTGCCGCGCTTTTTCTGTTGCCGATTGGTGAGAAGGCGCAAATTTTCAATTGGTACCTGTGTTTTAATGATTCCTGCCTGCACCAAGACCGTCTTCCCGCCTTTTTCCGCTTCCAGCACAACCGCTTCTTTATCCAGATCAAAAATCAAAACAGGATCTCCGGATTTCAGCGGACGGGGCAGTACATAATGATCGTCCTTTTTCTGATTTACTGGGTCTGCCTGCTCTTCCAATCCCCGCAGTCCCGCTTTGATCCTCGCCTTTTCTTCAGCCGAAATCACACGGTCTTTCTGCTTTTTTAACGCTTCCAGCTCTTCCAAAAGCTCATCCGCCTGTCCGCGGGTCCGGGAAACTAAAAGTGCTGCTTTTTCGCGTGCCTCATCCATTTCCTGCTGCATTTCCTTCTGAATTTTTTCGCGCTCACCGGCAGCTTCCTTTTTCAGTTCTTGTGCCTGCAGCTTTGCCTCTTCAGCCTCTTTTTTCTGTGTTTCCAACTGCTGACGATTTTCTTCCAGCTGCTTTACTACATTTTCAAAGCGAAGATTTTCATTGGAAACGAATGTTTTAGCGCGCGTTACTACCGTCTCTGAAAGACCTAAACGAAGCGAAATTGCAAATGCATTGCTGCGCCCCGGCACTCCAATCAAAAGCCGGTAGGTGGGACACAGCGTCTGAACATTAAATTCGCAGCAAGCATTTTCCACTCCTGGGGTCTGCAAAGCGTATGCTTTCAGCTCCGCATAATGCGTTGTTGCAGCAATTTTAGCTCCGGTCGTCCTCAGTTGCTCCAAAATGGCCATTGCCAATGCCGCACCTTCGATCGGGTCCGTCCCTGCACCAAGCTCATCAAGGAGCACCAAGCTGTGTTTATCCGCCTGCTTTAAAATCGCGATCTGATTCACCATATGGGCAGAAAACGTAGAAAGGTTCTGTTCAATGGATTGTTCGTCGCCAATATCCGCAAGCACTCTGCTAAAAACGGATACTTCGCTCTGCTCCGCTGCGGGGATCAGCAAGCCGCACATCGCCATCAGGCAGAAAAGTCCCACCGTTTTAAGAGAAACTGTCTTGCCTCCGGTATTAGGGCCTGTAATCACCAGTGTATCGAAATCTTCCCCCAGACGAATGTCGGTCGGCACTACTTTACTAGCCGCAATCAGAGGGTGACGCGCTTTTTTGAGGTTGATCACGCCCTGATCGTTGAGAATCGGTTTTGTGGCCTTCATCTGATACCCAAGATTTGCCTTCGCAAAAATCATGTTGATTTCCACTGCGGAATTGTATCCCGTCACAATCGTGCTCGCAAAGCTGCCGACTTCTGCGGATAACTCTCCCAAAATCCGTTCAATCTCTGCGCGTTCCCTGCTTTCCAGCACCCGGATTTCATTATTTGCTTCCACAACAGCCATCGGCTCCACAAAAATGGTAGCACCGCTGCCCGAAGTATCGTGAACAAGGCCGGGTACATTCCCTCGGCATTCTGCTTTTACCGGAACAACATAACGGCTTTCCCTTTGCGTGATAATAGGTTCCTGAAGATATTTTTGATAAGTCGGAGAATGAATCATATGGTCAAGTTTTTCCCGCGCCCTTGCTCCCGCCGCATGCATTTTTCTGCGGATAGAGGCAAGCTCCGGAGAAGCATTATCACTCACTTCTTCTTCCGAAATCACCACATTAAAGATTCGGTCTTCCAAATATTTATTTGGCATCAGATTGGAAAATCTCCATTCCAATACCGTTTTTAGCCCGGCACTTTTCTGCCGCCAGTCATAAATACCCCGCAAGGCACGCAGAGTCTCCCCAATTCTGAGAAGTTCCGTCAAATTGAGCAGTCCGCCCGCTTCTGCCCGGCGAACCGCATTCGTCACATTATAAAGTTCTCGGAACGACGGCGCACCAAACTGTGCGATCATCCGATAAGCGTCCCATGTTTCTTCTAAAAGCGCAGAAGCTTCCTCCAAAGTGCCGGCAGGCCGCAGTTCCATCGCCATCTGTGCTGCATCGTCGCAGTCAGTCTGCTCCGCCAAAAGTGCAAGAATTTTGGGCAGTTCCAGTGCTTTTAGATGATGATTATTTTCAAGTCTCATAATTTTTTATCCTTTTGATTGGAATCAGCCGCATTTTCATCATCTTTGATGGAATGATAAAAATCCAGCGTTTGAAAAGAACGCTCCAACGTATTGATTATGTAAGATTCGCTGGCGCGGTTTAATTCTTTTAATCCCTCTTCCGATAGGGAAAATGAAAACAATTTTGAAAAATCCGCATAAATAGTATGCCTGAGCGCAGTCAATGCTCCCCTATGAAGCGGAACCTTTCCCTCATAATCCCCTTTGCAGCAGGAAGCACAAGTCAGTGTTCCCTCCCGGGGAGAAAAGAGCATCAGGTCGGCTTCATAGGCACCGCAGTCTTTACAGCAAATTAGATCGGGCATATATCCAGCCAGAGAAAGCATGCGCATTTCGACAGCTGCCTTGATAATAGGAAGCGGACGCTTTTGTTTGCACATCAAATAAAAAGCATTTAATAGCAAGCGCAAAAAATCCCCTGCACCATCATCTTCTGGAGCCAGCACACCCACCAGCTCACAAAAATACTGGGCAAGGGACAGCCGTGCAAGATCCTGCCGAAGTTCAAAAAAGACTTTGATCGGCTGGGCATCATCAATCGTATTCGCTGTTTTCCCTTCAAAAAGGGTCAGCTCAGAATAGCAAAAAAGCTGAGTTGCCGAAACAAGCGCGCTTTTTGCGGCACGGCTGCGGCGTGCAAATGCATGTACGACTCCGCAGTCTTTGGTAAGTACCGTTACTGCGCGGTCACTCTCGCCCACCTCCGAAGTCCTGATGATCAGTCCCCGTGTATTCAACCGCATCAGGCCCCTCCTTTATCTGCTGAGCATTGTGTTTTAGCTGGGCGTAGACAAGATAATCCTGCACCCTGCCGGTCTCTTGAAAACAAGACCAAGCCGATTTTTCGTCCATACTGAAAACGCCCCTTTCCTGTTGTCGTACAAGAATCATTATGTACAGGAATCCGTCCCAGTATGAGTGGAAAATAAATGAATATTCGTCAAAATCGGACGTTTTTTTCTCTTCTTTTGTGTTATGAAAAAGAATTTTTGAAAGATTTTCTAAAAAAGGAATCAATGATCCAAAAGATCATTGCCGTTAAATCCAAAGGAACGAAGCGCTGCTTCCTTGTTTCTCCAATCCTCTTTTACCTTGACCCAGAGCTGCAAATTGACCTTTGTTCCATAGAACTGCTCCAGATCTTGTCTGGCATAAGTACCGACTTTTTTGAGCATAGAGCCGCCTTTACCGATAATAATTCCTTTATGGCTCTCTTTTTCGCAATAAATTGTGGCTTCAATATCCACACAAGAATGGTCTTCCCGTTCGTGCAGCTGTTCCACAACCACCGCCAAACCATGAGGGACTTCCTTTTCCAAAAGGCGCAACAATTTTTCGCGTACAATTTCTCCGGCAAGCACCCGTTCCGGTTGATCGGTCAAAGTATCGTCCGGAAAAAGGTGGCCGCCCTCCATACACAGTTTTTTTAATTCTTCCTTTAAATCGTCTAAGCCGTCTCCGTCCATAGCGGAAGCCGGCACAACGGCGTCAAAATCATAAAGCTGGCTCAAAGCCGCAATCTGCGCTATCAGATCCGTTTTATTCGGCAGCAAATCAATCTTATTGATACATAAAACTGCCGGCAGATGCAGTTTTTGAAACCGCTCAATCAAATCGCGATCCGCAGGAGAAATTTTAGTTCCCGCCTCAACTACCAGAAGAGCCGCATCTACCCCCGAAACAGAAGTGACAACGCTCTTAACCATATATTCTCCCAAACGGTCTCTTGGCTTTAAAAGTCCAGGAGTATCCAAAAAAACGAGCTGATCTTCGCCTTCGGTCAGGACCCCCATAATTCTGGTACGGGTCGTCTGAGGTTTGCTGCTGACAATCGCGACTTTCTGTCCTAATAAGCGGTTCATCAAAGAACTTTTCCCTACGTTCGGACGTCCTACAATCGCAATATATGCACTGCGTTCCTTGGGTGGTTCCTTCATTTTTGTAACTCCTTAAACTAAATTATTTTTATTCTTTTCGGATTTTTCAGAAGAATATTTTTTCTGATGAACCCGAAGTCCTACAATCCTTCGATGATGAATCCGATCCCGAATTTCCAGCGGCCCCCACGAAACATAAAAGAAAGCCGGAAAGGCCAGCAAAATTAAAAGCACAGGGAAGGTTGGATTTTCGAAAAATGTCTGCCATAAATTCCAAAAGCCCTCTGGCTTCCAGAAAAGGCAAACTGCGACCGCAATCGAAAAAAGTGCACACAAAAGCACGGCGCCGGCCGCCATATCTTTGACGACCCGCACCACCGTATTAAAGCTGGAAGCCGAAAAGTCACTCAGCCTTTCTGCCACCGTATTAAAGCACTCTGCTGCCGTAACCACAGCGAAGGTCAAAAAAAGGACTGCCCATTCTGCACGACTCAGGGAAAAACAAGGCGCTAAAAGCAGCACATAGAGGATTGCTACTGTATGGAACCGCATGTTTTTTTCGGTATTGATACAGTAAATAATTCCCCGAAAAGCATATTTTAGGCTTTTTCGAAATCGCAAAATTTTTACACGTCCTCGTCTGTCAGCACATAACTGCTGGTACTAGGAAGTCCCAACTGCAGCATAACCTGTTCCTCTTTTTCGCGCATCCGAACCCGCTCGATTCCGCCGTTCTCATGATCGTATCCAAGCAGATGCAAAACGCTGTGTGCCGTCAGGTAGCCCACCTCACGCTCCAAGCTATGCCCAAACTGATTGGCCTGTTCTTCTGCTTTTTCCATAGAGAGAACAACATCCCCAAGAATTTTTGCGCCGGTATCATGATTGATATCATATACACCGTTTTCGCCCATTGGGAAGCTCAATACATCGGTCTCTACATCTTTTTTGCGGTACTGCGCATTCAATTTGCGGATCTGCTGATTATCCACAAAAGTCACGCTGATTTCTGCAGGGCCTTCAAATTTTTCCATCCGCAGCACAGCATTGCAGCAGCGGCGAATCAGCATTCTCAGTCCAGTTGGAATCTTTACAGTTTTTTGACGGTTTTCAATAATGACACGAATTTTTTCCATAATCAGTGTCTGACCTCCTCGTTTTTATCACTTTTTTCGTATGCTTTTATAATATCCTGCACCAGTTTGTGGCGGACAACGTCTCTTCCGGTAAAAAACACCTGCGCAATATCCGGAACATCCTTTAAAATGTGAACGACCTGTTTTAAGCCGCTGTGTTTTCCATCCGGCAGATCAATCTGTGTCACATCTCCGGTAATCACCATTTTGCTCCCGAACCCTAACCGGGTCAAAAACATCTTCATCTGTTCTCTGGTCGTATTCTGCGCTTCATCCAAAATGATAAAACTATCATCCAGTGTACGTCCGCGCATATATGCAAGCGGTGCGACCTCAATATTACCGCGCTCTACATATCTTTGATAGGTCTCTGCACCCAACATATCGAACAACGCGTCATAAAGCGGGCGTAGATACGGATCCACTTTCTGCTGCAGATCTCCCGGCAAAAATCCCAACTTTTCGCCGGCCTCGACAGCAGGCCTAGTTAAAACAATTCGGTTGACCTCCTGCGCACGAAACGCTGTAACGGCCATCGCCACCGCAAGATAAGTTTTGCCCGTCCCCGCAGGGCCAACGCCCAGCGTAATCGTATTACTTTTAATCGCAGTACAATAATTTTTCTGTCCCAGTGTTTTAGGCTTTACCGGTTTTCCTTTTGAAGTAATGCAAATACAGTCTCTCGAAAGGGTCTGCAGCTTTCCCTCGGACCCCTCGTTTACCAAAGAAATACAATACCGCACATTCTGCTCACTCAGAGCTTCTCCGCGATTCACCATCGAAAGCAAGCTCTCAATCGCCCGAACCGCCCGTGCAACATCTTCAGGTTCTCCGGAAATTTTAATTTCACTGTCGCGCCCAACAATGGAAACATGATATTGTTCTTGGATCAGCTTAATGTTTTCATCAAAGCTGCCAAAAAGCGCAATCGCCTGCTCCATTCGGTCAATATTTAGTCTCTGTTCAAACATTTTTACTCCTTGTTTATAAAAGCTCCATTACAAAAAAGAATTATAACACAAATTCCGTGCAAAGTCACTATAATGATAAAAAAATTTTAGAATTAATCGACAGAAATTTTTACCTCTTCTGCAATATTTTCCTCACAATTTAGAGTACGTTCTACAAAGAGCACACCATTTTCGATTTTAGACTGATCTTCTCTTTTTAAGATCTTTCCATCGATATTTGCCTGCTCCTCCTGTTCACTTAAAAGCCGGTCTGCCTCTGCCATAGCTTGTTCTTCTGTACGCTCAACAGAAACCTTTTTGAGCGGATAAATTTTTTCCTTTTCCAAACTGACTGGAAGTGCGGTATTCCCCGCAGCAAGCGTTTGACTCTCGAATTCATGTCTTGCTTCTCCCTGCGGCGGCAAAGAGAAACTCAACGGGATCTGTATTCCAAAGATGCGCAGTCCCCGACGGACGATCATGCTCCCGTCTTCTTCCGAAATTTCCGTAGAAAGCGGTACCTGCTCTTTTAAAACATGTTTGGTATCTGCATAGATTTTTCCGGAGGCATGTGTCATCTGATAAAATTCCCGTTCATGATCTACAACCGCCGAAGAGACCAAAAGCTGCCCTTCGTAAACGCCGTCACCAGCCTTAACCAAAGCCTTCCCTGCAAAGACCTCTGTTCTGGTGATGACACCGCTGCATTTTGCCCGCAGATGGCACCAGCCTGTTTTATCTTCTACCGCTGGCGCATTGCTTTTTTCTGTCACATGGATCTCCAGATTGCAGCCTCGGTCATTAACCGTTACCCAACTGATTTCTGGAAAAGCATCCATCAGATGAGCCTGCACCTTTCCTGTTGGAATTTCTTCTTTTGGAGTTCCAGATGTAATGCCGAGCTGTTTAAGCGTTTCTTCAATTTTCTGTGGAGTCAGCGTTTCTGCCCCCTGCATCTGTATATTAATCGTCCATAAAAAATGAGAAAGATACCAAAGATTCAGCAGACAAAGGATCGCACCGATCACGAGTCCCGGACGTTTCTTTAAGGCCCATATTCTTCTTTTTAGTCCTGCTTTTTTCTGTAAGCGGATTTTTACTTTTGCCTGCCTTGCAATCGGACGAAGGTCCCGATAAGAGGAAGCCCTGATACAACAGGAAATCGGGGGCCCCGGTCGAATATCCCAGAGCAGTACTCCTTTGCGCGCACAGCTATTCAAAAAACGTTCCCCGCCGTTTTTCACGGTAAAGCGCACCCATCCAACAAGCCAACGGGTCAGTTTCGGCATATTTTAGCCCCCTTATGATAAAAACTCAAAGCCTGTAAAGAATCCGGTTACCGAAAGCGATTTTGCTCCCAAATTGCTGATTTTAAGATTTCGCCCGCTAATTTGCAGAACCATTCTGCCATAGCGAACACGAATTTTTTCTGCAGAATATTCTAGGACCCCGGTACAGCCATCGATCACCAGTTCTCGATTGCCGAAAATTTCCAGACGCGGTTGCATCGCCATTTCCACCACGTTTATCCGGAAAGGTTCTTTGTTCGCCCTTTTTTTTCTTTTCATTTGACGCCCTCTTTTCCGGTTGTTTTCTTTAAAAAATATGTCCCGGCTGTTTCGCATATACATAGAAGAATCTAATAGGAAAGGAATGTTCCCTCTTGAAAAAGATTTTCACTTTTGGAGGAGGTCTCTTTTTAATCGCCTTGCTGCTGCGATTCCCTCAAGAAGGAGCTGCCGGCGCAAAGCTGGGGCTTGATACCTGCCTCTCTGTTTTAATTCCATCTCTATATCCATTCCTTGTTCTGACGGTTTTTCTCGTAAAAAGCGGAGCTACCGCTTCTTTTGGGAATTCTCCTCTCGGAAAACTGATTGCAAGACTTTTCGCTTTGCCTCAGTCTGCCGCCGGAACAATTCTGATGGGAATGTGCGGGGGCTATCCGGCCGGTTCCCGCGGAATCGAAGCGCTTTATGAAGAAAAGGAACTCACCGAAAAAGAAGCCTCTCACGCCCTTTTGTTTTGTGTAAACGCTGGGCCGGCATTTCTTTGTACTGCAGTGGGTGCCGGCTTTTTAAGAAATCCCGTCGCCGGTGAGCTGCTTTTATGTGCGCATCTTTTAGGCGGAATCCTTCTTGGCGTCCTTCTGTCAATTCGTTTTCGGGGACATTTCTCCCTTCCAAAACTTTCTCAAAAGCCATTGCCTTCCCCTGCAAAAGCATTGCTCGAAGCTGCACGCAGCGCCGCCGCCTCCATGGTCTCTATGTGTGGATTTGTAATTCTTTTCGCAGCTTTCCTTCAGATTGCCCAAAAGCTTCTTTCTCTTCCCCAGCTTTCCGTTCTCTCCGCAATTTGCGAAGTCACACTGGGCTGTAAAACCATGTCTCTTTCCGGAATGCCGCTCTGGTGTTTTGCTCTGGCAACCGGCTGGGGAGGACTCTGTGTTCATCTGCAAGTTTTGCAGGGATTAAAATTTAAAGTTCCTCTATGGCAGTTTTTTCTTTGCCGCCTGCTTCATGGAATCTTATCGGCAGTGCTTGTTTTTCCACTCGCCCATCTGTTTCCTGGAGCATCTCCGGTTTTTGGAAGCAATTCTGCTACCGTTCCCAGCCTTTCCGGTCCAATGATTGGAAGTGCTGTTTTACTGCTTCTTTGTATTGCAGTTCTATTGGACACCTGTTCTTTCTCAAAAATGCGGGGGAAAGCATAGAATAAATTGGTGATTAATATGAGCCCTTGTGAATTGACTGTTTTTGTTTCTTCTCTTGCTTCTGCTCTCGCAAAAAACCTTTCTAATGAGGAACTACAGCTTTTATCCGCCGTTTTTACGCAGCTTGGAGACTCTTTTAATACTTTTCTGATCCAGCGCCAAGCTTGCAACCCATCATGCACTTCTCTTCCTTCTTCTCAAATCTCTGGAAATTCCAATAAGCCCATGCTATAATAAAATTGATTTTTTAATAAGGAGAAGGCTGATTGATGAAAACAAAAAAAAAGGAATTTTTTGGAAACAAGATCGAAGCAAGCTGTGAATACTGTATAAACAGCCTTTCTTATGATGGTTCGCTCAGCTGCCGCAAAGGTCTTTCTGGTCTAGAAAAGAAATGCCGAAAATTTCAGTATGATCCGCTCAAAAGAGTGCCGGCAGTTCAGCCGCCACTACCAAAATTTGATCCGGATACTTTTAAACTATAACTATAAAGAAAAGAGGAAAAGGACAATGACACCGGACGAGCGTCGAAACGGAATTTTAAAAGCACTTGAGAAAACTGAAACGCCATTGAGTGCTACAAAACTTGCACGCCAATTCGGCGTTAGCAGACAGATCATTGTCGGTGATGTTGCACTTTTGCGTGCGTCTGAAATCAAAATTTTCGCAACGCCCCGCGGTTATGTGCTTAACCGGGATTCCGGTTCTCAAAAACATACCATCGCCTGTCGGCACGAATCGCTCTCTCTTCTGCAAAAAGAGCTTTACTTAGTAGTGGATAACGGCTGCGGCCTGATTGATGTCATCGTCGACCATGATCTTTACGGACAAATTATCGGTCAGCTACATATTTTTTCCCGCCACGATGCCGATGAATTTTTAAGCCGTCTAAATAAAACCCATTCTGTTCCGCTTTCTGCATTAACAGGAGGCGTCCATCTTCACACGCTTTCCTGCCCAGATGAAGATTCTTTTGGGCGCGTTTTAAAAGAACTCAAAAAGGCCGGAATCCTTTTTGAGGAAAATTTTTAACTTTCAAAACAAATTTTTTAAAAATAAAAAATATAGTTGACAAGTCCTCATTTACCCCCTAGAATAGTTGTCAAGACACATATATAATCACATGACAACTTTATGGGGGTATTTTTATGAATAAGAGTCGATCAAACAGCCTTTTGTATCTGGTTTTTTCCGGACTTCTATGCGGAATCAGCATTATGATTCCGATGGTGTTTCCTAAAATTGTAATTGAACCGATGTCCTTTACACTAGCCTCTCATGTTCCAACTTTTCTGGCAATCTTTATCTCGCCGACGGTCGCGATTGCTACCTGTATTGCTTCTGCAATTGGATTCTTCATCACGACTTCTCCGGTGATCGCCATGCGTGCACTTTCGCATATCGGTTTTGTACTGGTAGGCTGCCTCATTCTGAAAAAGAAAAGTGACGTTCTGCAAAAGCCATCTTCCGCTATGGCATTCGGTTTTGTGCTGTCTTTAGTACATGCCCTCTGCGAAACCCTCGTCGTAACTGCCTTCTATTTTGGCGGTGCAATGACCGGAAAATGGTATGCAAACGGCTTCTTGTTCTCAGTCCTTCTGCTGGTCGGCGGCGGCACCATCCTTCACAGCATGGTAGACTTCACCATCGCGGTCGCAGTCTGGAAACCGGTTCAAAATTTTATCTCGATCCCGGTAGCCGCTTCTATGAAAAAGAAAGTCGCCTAAAATTTTTCTTCATCAAACCGATCAAACAAAAAGCACAAAGGCTTTTAATGGCCTTTGTGCTTTTCTTTTGCTTTTTCTCTGTGAAGTTCGTAGCGACGGTCTTTTTCTTCCTCGCGCCGCTCACGGGAGTCTTCTTTTCGAACCAGTTTGTTCTGTTCCTGAAAAAGTTTAAGTGTCTGCTGTGCTTTAGTCCCAATTCCGGTATTTTCAATCTGCCGATGAATCAGGCGCTGCATCCGCTTGGGATTGATTCTCTCTGCGTCAGATTTCTCTGTCTGAACCGCCGGACTAAAGCGCAGCCTTTTCCAATTTTCACACAGAAACGCATACACTTGATAATCCTTGGGTTCCGCTCCAAAAGTGATCTTACAAACTTCGTACCGTCTATCTTCCCACCGCTCATAAAGCGCGATCCAAAACGGATCTTCGAACAGAACCGTAACGACTGTACGGATTGTCCCCACGATAATTCCTCCTTTTTGACCGTTTGCCTGATAAAGAACGGACAACCAAGGAGGCAGGTTACTGACAGCATCTCTGCTGCTTCCGGACTACCAACCGGAACGTGTTTTTATCTTTATCTGATTTCTAATTATATTCCGAAAAGAACGGCTGTCAAGAGCGATCAGCCTTACATGGATTCATGGAAAGTCCGGGCAACTACTTCAAGCTGCTGTTCTCTGGAAAGGCGGTTAAAGTTGACCGCATATCCAGAAACACGAATGGTCAGAGTCGGATATTTTTCCGGATGATCCATCGCATCCAGCAATGTTTCTCTGTTGAGTACATTTACATTCAGATGATGTGCGCCTTGTGCAAAATATCCGCCTAAAATAAAGACCAGATTGTTTTGGCGCTGGGTATCATCTTTTCCTAAAGCGTTCGGAACAATCGAGAATGTATTGGAAACGCCGTCCTGGCAGACATTGCGATACGGCAGCTTTGCAACAGAGTTTAAAGAAGCCAGCGCACCTGATTGATCTCTTCCGTGCATCGGATTTGCACCGGGAGCCAAAGGCTGTCCGGCTTTTCTGCCGTCCGGCGTCGTTCCGGTTTTTTTGCCATACATAACATTACTGGTAATTGTCAGCGCAGAAAGTGTATGAACAGCGCCCCTATAAAGCGGATGCTTCTTAAGCTCTGTACTAAATGTTGTCATGACATTGACGGCAAGATCATCTACACGGTCATCATCATTTCCGTATTTGGGATAATCCCCTTCGGTCACAAAATCCACCGCAATGCCGTTTTCGTCACGAATTGGCTTTACCTTTGCAAATTTAATTGCAGAAAGGCTATCCGCAGCGACCGAAAGGCCTGCTACGCCAAAAGCCATCAAACGCTCTACTTTTGTATCATGCAAAGCCATCTGGCTTGCTTCATAAGCATACTTATCGTGCATAAAATGAATGATGTTATTGGCATCCGTATAAAGCTGGGCATCGTATTCCAGCACTTTTTGATAGCTTTTCCAAACCTTATCATAATCGAGGATTTCGTCCGTCATCGGCTCAATTCCCGGTACAACCAGCGTTCCTTTTTTCTCATCGATTCCGCCGTTAATCGCATAGAGCAAAGACTTGGCAAGATTGCAGCGCGCACCGAAAAACTGCATTTGTTTTCCCATACGCATAGCGGAAACACAGCATGCAATTCCATAGTCGTCTCCGTAGATTGGACGCATAATATCGTCATTTTCATATTGAATTGAATTGGTTTCAATAGAAACCTCTGCACAGTAATTCTTCCATGTCTGCGGCAGATGTTCGCTCCAAAGAACCGTCAGATTCGGTTCCGGTGCGGTACCGAGATTTTTCAGCGTATGCAGATAACGGAAAGAGTTCTTGGTGACCAGCGGTTTGCCGTTTACGCCGACGCCGCCAAGAGATTCCGTGATCCAAGTAGGATCGCCGCCGAAAAGCTCATTATATTCCGGGGTACGCAGATGGCGCACCAAACGAAGTTTCATGATAAATTGGTCGATCAGCTCTTGAGCGCCCTCTTCGTCCAAAAGACCGTTTTGCAGATCACGCTCAATATAAATATCGAGGAAGGTAGAGGTGCGCCCCAAAGAAGTTGCAGCACCATTATTTTCTTTTACGCCCGCTAAGTATCCCATATAAACTGCCTGTACGGCTTCTCTGGCGTTAGAGGCAGGCTTTGTCAAATCGATTCCGTAGCTTGCGCCCATTTTTGCAATTGCTTTTAAAGCCCGAATCTGCATGCTGACTTCTTCCCGCAAACGAATTCTCTCATCATCCATCGGACCATCCAGTTCGTCGAGATCTTTTTCTTTTTCTTCAATCAAAAAATCGATCCCATAAAGCGCCATTCGACGATAATCTCCAATGATTCTGCCGCGTCCATAAGCATCCGGAAGTCCTGTAAGCAGTCCTGCGTGGCGCGCCGTTCTTACTCTTTGGGGATAAGCATCAAAAACGCCCTCGTTATGGGTTTTGCGATATTCTGAAAAATGACGTTCAATTTCCGGATTCAGCTTATATCCATACTGCTCAAGGCTCTGTTCAGCCATGCGCATTCCGCCGTAAAGATTTACCATTCTTTTAAGCGGGGCATCTGTCTGAAGTCCGACAATCACTTCATTTTCACGGTCAATATAGCCGGGTTCAAAATTGTTGATACCGGAAATCCGCTCCGTCTCAACATCCAAAACGCCGCCTTTTTTCATTTCTTCCTGTAAAAGTTCCGTGCATTTTCCCCAGACCTTCTGAGTCTTCTCGGTAGGTCCTTTTAAAAAGCTTTCGTCTCCCTCATAAAGAGTATAATTTTTCTGAATAAAATTACGGACATCAATTATATTCTGCCAGTTTCCTTCATGGAAACCTTCCCAAGCTTTCTGCATTTTAAATTCCTCCTGAAAAGTTCTGAAAATATTTCTTTTGATCTTCTTCCAACACATTGGGGTCCATAGCAGGGACCCCTTTTAAAGAATAAGGAATTCCCATCGTCTCGTATTTACTGACTCCCAGCAAATGGTACGGCAAAAGTTCTACCTGTTTCACATTCGGCACCCGTTCCAAAATAAATTGACGCAATGCTTTTAAATGTTCCGGCGAATCCGTCAGCCCCGGCACCACTACATGGCGCACCCATACTGGCGTTCCGCTTTTTTGTACCGCTTTTAAAAAGCGATTTGTTTCATCCCAGCTTTGACCTGTCATACGCTGATACTTTTCCGATGTAATCTCTTTTACATCATAAAGAATTAAATCGGTATTCTTTAAAATTGCCTCATAATTCCCCATTCCGCAGCCGGCTGTATCCAAACAAGTATGGATTCCCGCCTCTTTGCAAAGGAAAAGCATTTCCTCAAGAAACTGCGGCTGCATCAAAGGTTCTCCGCCGGAAAAAGTCACTCCGCCACCGCTTCGTTCAAAATATGGACGATAGCGCAAAAGCATTTTTAAAAGTTCCTGCGGTGACATTTGTGTGCCGGCTAATAAGTCCCATGTATCCGGATTATGACAAAATCTGCACCGCAGTCGGCACCCCTGCATAAACACGACTACGCGAATTCCCGGGCCGTCTACTAGTCCCATGCTCTCAATCGAATGGATTCGAGCAAGCGTCATTTTTCTGCTCCTTCCTTTTCCGGACAAACGCAAATAAAAATACCGATCGTCCGGGTATTTACGCCCAGACGGTCGGCATTTTCCGATCATACTCCATGTGGTTATTCCCACTTCCGTCAGTCATATGATCTTTATGGTTTTAGTATACTATATCTTGACGAAAAAAGTCAACCACTAAAAATTTTTCTGCATGTTTCACAAGAAAACAACTTGCCAGAGAAAGAGCCCTGTGATATAATAACAGGCGTTGTCAATATGCGTCCGTAGCTCAGTTGGATAGAGCGTTCGGCTCCGACCCGAAAGGCCGCTGGTTCGAATCCAGTCGGGCGCACCAAATAAAAATCCATGTGTAAGGAATTAAACCTGCACATGGATTTTTTGTTTCTTATTAATATTTTCATATTGAAAATTATCTAAAATCTGCACTGGAGGACAAGTGAAGATGAAATATACCTGCACGCTAATCGCGGTAAAAAACATAGAAAAGGCGAAACGGTTTTATCACGATGTTTTAGAGTTGAAAGTTGTTTCTGATTTTGGAGCAAATGTCACTTTGACAGGCGGTATCGCATTGCAGACTGTCGATACTTGGAAAATTTTTATTCATAAGCAAGAGGAAGAAATTGTCTTTGGGAACAATGCCTGTGAGCTGTATTTTGAAGAAGATGACATGGATAGCTTTGTTAAAAAACTAAATAGTATCAAAAGCATCCTATATGTTCACCCGCTTTTTGAACATTCGTGGGGCCAGCGAGTCGTTCGTTTCTATGATTTGGATAAACACATCATTGAAGTCGGCGAAAGCATGAATATGGTCGTTAAAAGATTTATAAACACTGGACTTTCGATTGAAGAAACAGCTATTCGTATGGATGTCCCGGTTGATTATGTAAAATCGTGCTTCACATAAAAATAGGAATTTTAGGTCTGAATAATCGCACAAAAAGGCATGACCTTACTGATTTGTACAGGTCATGCCTTTTTCTTTTCCCCAATACACGCTTGCAAATAACCGATCAACCCAGACTTATTCCTCACTGCTCTTTTGGTGATACATTTGCGTATCACTTTCCATAATCAATGCGTCAACGCTCTTATTTGTCCCATCTGTTTGCGCAATTCCAATACTGATCGTAATATTTTCGCAAAACTTTTTGTCTGATACGATGTTTTTGTAAAACACATTTTTTTCAATTTTCGCTAATTTACGTGCCCGCCGATTCATTTCGGAAATGTCATATTCACCGCACAGAACAGCTATAAATTCATCTCCGCCCATACGTGCGACCAGCCCATCCGGAAATACTTTTTGAATCTGTTTTGCAGTAACAGAAAGCACATAATCACCATACTGGTGACCATAAGTATCATTAATCAATTTAAAATGATCCAGATCCATATAAAAAAGCGTCATTGGCTCTCCATAATGACCTTTCATATAATTATAAAAATAACGGCGATTATAAACCTGCGTCAAAGGATCTGTATTAGCCATCTTCATAATTCTATTTTCGTAACAACGCTCTACCGTAATATCGGTAAAAAGGCAGTAATATCCAGATACATAGCCAAATGCATCAATAATCTCCCGCTCGATCAATTCAAAAATCAAGTGCTGGTCTTCACGCTGAAAAATGACTTCTTCCACTTTTGTTTTTTCATGATCACGCTTTTTTAAGTAAACATTTTGAAATGTTGAAGCTTTCCATACTTTATAATCTGACATAGAACCTGAAACATCAAATATGGCTTTAAAATTTTGGTTTGTACGAACAATATTCCATTGCTTATCACAGATGGCAAGTGGAAACGGAAAATTCTCAATTAAGGTTTCCAGTTCCACTCCAATATTGCTAAAATCAGTCATATCATGTGCAACCCCAACAGTCCCCATCACAGAGCCGTCAATATCAAATAATGGAGATTTAAAAGTACGAAGTTGTTTCAATCCGTCCTTTGTTTTTACAGCCTCTTCAGAAACACATGTCTGTCTTTTTTGTATAACGGCATTGTCAGACTCCTGACAAGCATATTCCCCGGTTTCATACTCTTCCGGCGGAAGGTCCCAAATATAACAGTGTCCTTTCCCCTTAACCTGTTCTTTTGTCTTATGTACGGTTTTGCAGAACTGTAAATTTACAATCATATGTGCACCGGCAATATTTTTATACCAAACCATTTCCGGCATACTATCAATCGTCACCGTCAGGAGATTCTGATACAGCCACGCGTCATATTTATATTGTGTCTCTTTGATCCGGTTGACAAAATAAAACTGGAGCATCTTTTCAGAAGACGATCTTTCCCAAATTTCGTCTACTAAAAACAACGTTTCTTCATTGAGCTGTAATAATTCTTTTTCTTGTCCGTAAAAAATCGAAGTAACATTTTTTTGTTTAAAAGCGCAAATTTCCGATATTAAGGATACTTGATCAATAATAATGAGACTCATTCCATTATTAAAATTAATCTCAGAAATTTTTTGACATGTCAGAAATCCGCAGGTAACATCTTTTTCCAATGGCACCTTCCGCAAACAAGATTCCAATTCTAAGGAATCACTAAAAATATATACCGTCAAATGCAATCCATTCATAAGCATGATCACCCCCATAGGATTAAACAACTTTGTTGTTATAGTTCAAAATTCTAAAATTAAAACGCGTAAAAGCTTTTTCGTTTCTGTAATTATAATATCATAAAGTATACTTAATTTCAACTAAAATATTTTCAAATTTGTTTAGTTTAATCAAATAAATAATAATTATTATTGTTTTTACAAGCAACAGCAAATTAGTCTTAGCTAAAAGATATCTGTCTTTTATAAAATCTCAATCCTAAATACACTTAAAAAATGACTTTATTTAGGCCCGAAGATTTTTCAATAGACGTATGGTAAAACTTTACTTTATGGTTGAATATGCTATCATGAAAAAAGGGATTCATAATAATTAAGCCACCATATTTTATATATTATGGAAATAGCCATAGTTCGATTATTTTCGGCTGTTCCGGGAAGGAGGACTATTCATCAAATCTTTAAAGGATATGATTGACTTTGAACAAAGTAAACCGACCCATTTATTCAAAATATCTTCTTATCATTTAGTCCTTAAAATGATGTGCCTCCTCCTTTTCTGTACCATCTTTTGCAGCTGTGGGGATTCCTCAAATTTCACTGCAAAAAATGCTTCTGCTGCTTCTTCAGCTATAGTGGGAGCTACTTTCTTTCCGATTCAGGATCTTCCAAAAGTCTCCGCAACGAATCAGGTGATTCAAGGAAACAACGCCACCTTAGATATTGGTAATATCTCGCAGGGATATTTTCTGGCCTCCTATTCCGGCGATCAAACGAAGCGGGCTAAATTGCGCGTCGTAAAAGACGACCAAACGTATTACTACGATTTGATCTATGGAAAAGCAGACGCATTTCCGCTTTCTCTCGGAAATGGAACTTACGAAGCAACCATTTTTCAGCAGATTGCAGATGATCGTTATGCCGCAATTCTGACAAGCTCTTTTTCTGCAGAACTCAAAGATGAATTTTCTCCTTTTCTGGTTTCCACTCAATATATTCCCTTCTCCAGCGATAGTGTTGCTGTGCAGAAAGCGTACGAGCTCTCCTCTGATTGTCATTCCGATGCGGAGGTTCTATCAAAAATATATAATTATATTAAAGATCACATCTCTTATGATAAAGAAAAGGCTGCTTCTCTAAAAACGATCTATATTCCGAATCCGGACGAGACACTCAGCAGTCAAAAAGGAATCTGCTATGATTACGCTTCTCTTGCAGCAGTGATGCTGCGCGCAAACGGAATCCCTACCAAAATGGTTTTTGGCTATGTAGGAGAAAAGGATCTCTATCACGCATGGGATATGGTTTATCTGCAAAATGCCGGATGGATTTCTGTAAAATTCGAAGCGGATCCCAATGAATGGAACCGAATCGATCCCACCTTTGCAGCCAGTATGAATGACAGCTCTCTGTCAACTTTTATCGGAGACGGTTCTCACTATACAAATCGTTATATTTATTAACTATCAAGCTTATTTTTAATATATGATACGACAGGAGGAATTTCATGCGCTCTCATAAACAAAAAGAGCTTTCCCCTACTCTGCTCTCTCTCTTTTTTAACAGTTTGGGGGTTCTGCTAAAAGCGGGAATTCCAATTCAGAATTGCTTATCCCTAATGCTGGAGGATTCCAAAGATGCCGACTTAAAAGAGACTCTCTTGAAGCTCAACGCGGAAATTCAAACAACTTTTCAGCTGCATCTTGCCATGCAGAAAATTGGTCTTTTCCCGGAATACGCGATACAGATGATAAAAATCGGAGAAACTTCCGGGCGATTAGAAGCAATTTGTGAATCTCTTGCAGATTATTACGAACAAAAAAATACAATTACTACACAAATTAAGCGTTCCATTTTAAACCCTGTGATTTTGATCTGTGTAGTAAGCGCTGTAATTACATTTCTGGTCCTTAAAGTTCTTCCTATTTTTAATAACGTCTATACACAGCTAGGAATTTACATGGAACAGAATTCTATGATTTCGGCTGCACTGGTTATTGGAAAAGCAGCAATGATTCTCTCTTTGATTCTGCTTCTTTCTCTGGGAATCTGCGGGTTGATGACGCTTTCTTCCTCCGGAAAAAAGCGGGTGCTTCATATGATCGGTAAAGTTCCGAAAGTTAAGAAAATCATTTTTGGAATTTTAGTCTCACAGTTTTCTTCTGCGCTCTCCATGCTGCTGCAAAGCGGCATGGAACCGGAACATGCCCTAGAGCTTTCCTCCAGTATTATTCAAAACGAAATTCTGGATGATAAACTGATCAACTGCAAAAAAGATTTCAAAAATGGAACTTCTATTGCAGAAACTTTGGCAAAGAATCAAATTTTCAGCCCATTTCATACCAGTATCCTCCTAACTTTCGCGAAAGCCGGTGCAACTGATCAGGCATTAAAAAAGCTTTCCGAAGAGATTATGGAGGATTCCATGGAATCCCTGGAAAATGTGATGGGTTTAATTGAGCCCATTCTAGTTGCTACGCTTTCGGTCATAATCGGTATCATTCTTCTCTGCATTATGCTGCCGCTGATTGGCATTTTGTCTTCTATGGGCTAAAAAAGGAGTGGTTTTAAGATGAAAAGGCGCTCTTGTGGCGGATTAAAAGCTCTAATTTTGACCATCTGTCTGCTGGGAATTGTTTTTGTGCTGCTTTTTCAACATACCGGTGCTCTTTCTAAATCTCTCGAAATACAATCTCAACAAGCCGCACAAACCGCCATCAGCCGAGCCTTGATGACCTGCTATGCGGTGGAAGGCTTTTATCCTTCCAGCACAGATTATCTGGAAAAAAATTACAGTTTGTATATCGATCATAAAAAATACCTAGTGGACTATCGTATGTTTTCCACCAATCTAATGCCGGAAGTTCACTTAATCCCGCGTTCTGCCTAAAATATTCTAAATAGGATCGATCAACAGAAAGGAGGTACCCATTATGCAGCATTCTACAGCTGAAAAGGAACATGCAATTCTCCGATTCTTGATTCCTTTTCTCCTTGTTTGCCTTTTTGCAGTCTGCACCATTATTGTGACGGTTTCGGGTTTGAAGGTTTATCTGAAAATTCAGAAAGACACGGACCTTGCCTATCAAAGCCGTACAGGTGCCTCCTATGTTGCAAACCGTCTGCGTAGGACTGAAGGAGCTATCTCTCTGAAAGACAATCACACCCTTCTTCTTACCGAAGACGAAAACGGCACCGCTTACGAAACATATATTTATTTTTCTGACAATACTCTTTGGGAAAGTACCGTCCTTTCCGGAAGCGAACCGATCAACTCCGAAAAGATCGTAGAAGCTTCCGATTTTTCCATTCAATGGATTGCTTCCGACCTCCTTTCGTTTTCCATTACCGGAGCAGATGGAAGGCAGGATACACGTAACGTCTATCTTGGGAAGGGGGATCTTAACAGATGAAAGGCCGCTCAAAATCAGTAGGTTTGCTGATTGAAATTTCCATTTCTATTTTGTTTTTTTCCTTATTCTGTGCCATTGCGCTGCAGCTGTTTGTTCACGCAAAAACGATGAGTGAAAATTCTGTACTTAAAACAAAAGCAATGAGCTGTGCACAATCGGTTGCTGATTTATTCCGTTCTAACGAAGACTTTCATGATCTGATTAAAGAACAATATCCAAACGCTTCTATTCTGCAAGACCAAATTGTAATTTCGTTAGATAAAGATATGCAGCCCATTTCTTCCGACTCCGAAGCTTATCAGCTCACTGCCTCTCTAAACGAGGAACCAACCGAAACCGGTATTATGAAAACCGCCCAGATTTCCGTTCATTCAGAAAGCGCCTTTCTCTGTTCTCTGGAAACGAAAAAGTATTTTCCTAAGGAGGCAGCTTCATGAACCGATGGAATCACAGAGGAAAAGTCGGAGTGGGCACCAATATCGGGTTTGTCTCGCTGCTGATGATTTTTCTAACTTTATGCCTTACCTGCTTCTGCGTATTGGCTCTTTCAATTGCTTCAAAAGACAGCCGCCTTACAGAACGAAGCCTTGATTATACGCAAAGCTATTATCAGGCAGACGAATTAAGTCAGGAGACCCTGCAAAAACTTGATCTTGGACTTTCTACGATTAAGCAAAACATCAATGATCCTTCCCAATATTACACACAGGCTTCCGTTTTTCTGGAAACGCTTGGACAGGATGCCCGATATGAAGAAGCAGATCATACAGTTACATTTACTTATTCGATCAGCGAAAAATCCAAGCTGCTGCAAGTAATCCAAATCAATGCGCCATCCGAAAAGACGCGCTATACTGTTTTATCTACCCATACGATTTCTCTGCCCGATGATCTCTCCGGACAGTCCCAAAATCTTTGGAAAGGGAATTGATCTTATGAAAATTCAGGAACTGCTCACACAAGCTGTTAAAAGATCTTGTTCTGACGTGTTTATTATTTCTCATCTGCCGGTCACATTTAAGTGTAATGGAAAATTTATTCACGCAAATAAACTTCTTCTCTCTCCGCAGGAAACAGAAGAACTGATTACTCAGATTTACGTTCTTGCAGGAAACCGTAAAATGAATACCCTGCAGGAAACCGGAGATGACGATTTTTCGTTTTCCATTAATGGTTTGGGGCGATTTCGGGCAAACACCTATCGTCAGCGCGGCTCACTCGCTGCTGTAATCCGTATCATTTTCTTTCAGCTGCCGGATCCAACGAAATTGGGAATTCCGGATCAGGTAATGAAACTGAGCGAGCTAAATAGCGGGCTGGTACTTGTTACAGGCCCTGCCGGAAATGGAAAATCCACGACACTTGCCTGTTTAATTGATCAGATTAACAAAACCCGCAGCGGTCATATCATCACGATGGAAGACCCGATTGAATATATTCACCGCCATAATCAATGTATTGTCTCTCAGCGGGAGGTCGCTTCCGATACAAAAAACTATGTAACCGCTTTGCGCGCCGCACTTCGACAGGCGCCAAACGTTTTGCTGCTGGGTGAAATGCGGGATCTCGATACAATCGAAACGGCTATGACTGCCGCGGAAACCGGACAGCTGATTTTTTCTACTCTGCATACCAATAATGCAGTCAGCACAATTGACCGCATTATCGATGTTTTCCCCACCAATCAGCAGCATCAAATTCGTCTACAGCTTTCGATGGTGCTCAAGGCCGTTGTTTCACAGCAGCTTCTTCCAGCTGTTGATGGTGGGATGGTACCGGCCTTTGAAATCATGATCTGTAATCTGGCTGTACAAAATATGATCCGCGAAGAAAAAGTTCACCAGCTGGATTCTGTTATTTTTTCCGGTACCAAAGAAGGAATGATCTCGATGGATACCAGCATTTTTAACCTCTGTAAAGCGGGCAGGATTACCAAAAAGACAGCTCTGGAACGCTGTCTTGATCGAGATTCTATGGAGGCTCAGCTTAAAACGATTTAACTTTTTTGTTGAAATTTTTGCCTTAAAGCATCGAAAAATTTCAAGTCAGCCCGAAACTCATTTTAAATAAATTTGAATAATTTTTTAATAATTTTGCAACAATGTTTAAATTTTATTCATATATTAATTATTTAAAGCTAATTTTGCAATATTTATTATAAATTATTGCAAAGCAAGGGTTGCAATTTATAAAACGGCCTGTTATAATACAGACAAAGAAAAGCAAAAGGGGTGAATCCAATGGCATAGAAAAGACGGAACGCCGTATTCCGAGAACGGCAAAATTTTACGGGGAGTGGATTCCAATGCACAAGTTCTTACGGGCGAAACTTCTGTATCAACAAAAATAAAGTTTAAGGGATGAGTCCCATGTGCCAAAGATTCTAAAAGTTTTGGTGAAATTAAGCTGTGACTTTTAAAAGCACAGACTATTTTGATTCATTCAGTTACATAAAACATAAATAAAAAGGGCCAAACACAGCGAGTGAAATTTTTTCGCCCTATGTGTTTGGCCCTTTTCTTCGTGATTTTTTCGTCTTTATTGAAAGTGAATCTTTTCATTCTATTAAGATTGCCCTTTTTAAAAATTTTTGGCTTTGGCTATTCCAAAAAAACAAAAAAACGCGTAAAATGAAATTGTAAATCTTTGTACAGAGTAGAAAGTACGCATGAAGTGCCGATGGACGGGAAGTTGCTGTCGGACGACGCGGTCGAAATACGACCGGATGATGTGCTTTCGCATCCGCTGTCACAAAAGAGTCTTCTCTGTTTGTGGCATTGCCGATTTCAGAGGAGGAATCAATATGAAAAATCATTCCACGCTGATCCGGTTGACTACAATTGCATTTCTTGTAGCGCTGGATATCATTCTCGGTCGGTTTTGTTCCATCAGCACCCCCATCGCCCGAATTGGGTTCGGCTTTATCCCTGCTTCTTTACTGGGCTTTCTTTTTGGCCCTTTGGTGGGCGGCCTGGGGTGTGCTGTTGCAGATATTCTTGGAACTTTTCTTTTCCCGACCGGTGCTTATTTTCCCGGAATTACACTGACGAGTTTTTTTGCGGGCGCTCTCTATGGGCTGATCCTTCATAACCGCCCGATCTCTTGGCTGCGTTCTCTGACCGCCGCTTTCTGTGTCTGCACCACACAGCTGCTTCTTAACAGCTTTTGGCTTTCGATGATCACAGATACTTCCCTTGCCGCGCTGCTCTCTGTTCGCTTTATCAAGAGTGCCGTTATGGTGCCGGTTATCACCATGGGCATCGAGCTCTTATACCCGCGATTGATTCCAATCGCTCAAAAGCATCTTTCTAATTAATCAGCATAAAAGAGGTCCCGCCAGGCTGTAAAAATGCCGGACGGGGCTTTTTTTATTTATTTTTTGCCGCCTGTTTTGCCATTTCTTTCTTTTCGGCGATAATTTCATTTGCTTCCCGATAAATTTTCTCCGGATCTTCCCCAATCGAGAATTTTCCATCTTCATAAAGGATTTTTCCAGCAACCATTGTCATCTTTACATTTTGCTTACTGCCGCTGTAAACCAGATTTTTTAAAAGGTTATTCTCCGGCTGCATATTTGGTTGATGAAGATCGATCATGATCAAATCGGCCTGCTGACCCGTAGAAAGTGTTTCGCAATTTGAGAGCCGCATAGCCTTTGCGCCGCCTACCGTCGCCATACGAAGAACCGTATTGGCATCCATTGCAGAGGCGTCGTTCAGCGAAAGCTTCTGCAATGCCGTTGTCAAAAACATCTCTCGGAACATATCGAGGCAGTTATTGCTGGCCGGTCCATCCGTTCCAATCGCAAGATTGATCTTTCTCTTTTCCATCTCGCACAGCGGAGCAATTCCACTGGCAAGCTTTGCATTGGAAGCGGGATTCGTAATGACTGAAATTCCGCGTTTTACACAAATATCAAGATCCTCAGGCGTCATATGGACGCAATGGAATCCGCCCCCGCCAAAATCAAACAGATGGAGACTATCCATAAAAGCAGTTGGCGTCATACCGGTTCTCTTTTTACACTGCTCCACCTCAGAAATACTCTCAGAATTATGCACATAAACCGGTGCCTCAAATTCATATGCCAATTTTGCAATTTTTTTCATGCGTTCCGGAGCTGTGGTATATTCTGCATGGAATCCCAACTGATGCGTGATTAACGGGTCAAAATGATTAAACGTCTTATGGTCTTCTGAAAGTTCTTCGGGACTGCTGGTAAAATCATTGACACTGCCGCAGAGGACCATTCGGAATCCGCTCTCAACAGCGGCCTGTGCGGCCTCTTTCGGGAAAAGATACATGTCAAAGCATGCCGTGATTCCACTTGTCAGATATTCCAAAATTGCAAGTTTTGTAAGCGGTCCAATATCTTTTTTCCGGAGCTGTGCCTCCATCGGAAACACCTGCTGATTCAGCCAATCTAAAAGCGGCAGGTCATCCGCATAAGAGCGCAAAAATGTCATCGGAGAATGGGTATGCGCATTTTTGAATCCCGGCAGAATCAGATTTTTTCTGCCGTCGATCGTACGGTCAAAAGGTTCTCCGTCCTCTTTTTCAGGACCGACATAAGTGATTTGGTCATCATTTGTCCGAAGTTCCCCGAGAAATACAGGCTTTCCCTCTTCCATGGTTTCTATTTTTACATTTCGTAGCCGAATTTTCATAGAGATTTCCTCCTTATCTTGCAGATTGATATTTAGAAGCTTGGCATGCTTTCTTTAAACTCTCTGTAAAAGGCGGACGGCAAATTCCACTTTCCGTTACAATCGCAGTAATCAGCGTATGATCCGTCACATCAAATGCCGGATTATAGCATTTTACATGCTCCGGCGCCATCGGTTCCCGATACCACTTTTCACGGATTTCCTCCGGATGGCGCAGTTCAATCCGAATATCGTCTCCGCTCTTGCAGGAAAGATCGACCGTAGAAGTAGGCCCAAGCACATAAAAAGGAATCCCATAATGCTTTGCAAGAATTGCCACTCCGCTTGTTCCAATTTTATTGGCGGTATCCCCATTTGCTGCAACTCGGTCACAACCGACAAAGCAAGCGTTTACCCAACCATTTTTCATCACCAGAGAAGCCATATTATCACAGATCAGCGTTACATCAATGCCCGCTTTCTGCAGTTCGTAACTCGTGAGCCGGGCTCCCTGTAAAAGAGGTCTTGTTTCGTCTGAAAAGACACGAAAATTCCTGCCCCTCTCTTTTGCAAGGAGCATCGGTCCCAACGCCGTTCCATAAAGAGAAGTTGCCAGGGGCCCCGCATTACAATGGGTCAGGAGGCCGTCTCCCTCTTTAAAAAGTGAAAGCCCATATTCCGAGATGGAACGGCACATATCGATATCTTCCTGCTGAACGGCATGTGCTTCTTTCCCTAATATGGAAATGATTTCAGAAATCGATTTTTCTTGATTCTTTTCTGCAGCCTTTTCCATTCGCTTGATTGCCCAGCTTAGGTTAACCGCTGTTGGCCGCGAAGAATTAAGATAGGAACCAATTTCACAAAGCTTTTGATAAAATGCAGGAAAGAAATCTGCGCGGATTGTCTTAGAAAGGACATAGAGTGCATATCCTGCAAAAATTCCGATCGCCGGAGCCCCCCGAACACGAAGCTTTTGGATTGCCTCATAGCACGATTCCGGCGTTGAAAGCGTTAAAAAGCGAGTCTCATTGGGCAAAACGCTCTGATCTAAGATCACCACTGCCGTTTCCGATTCATTCAGCGCAACATTTTCCGGATACTGAACTTTCATTTTTTCTCCTCCCATTATTTCTGCAAAACAGTCTCTCCCATAGCAGTAATCCCGGCCGTTACCAATTTTCGAAACCGAGGCGCCGCAATTTTAGCGGCCTCTCCCACTTCTTGATGGGAAAGCGGATGGTCTCCGATTCCGCACCCAAGATTCGAGATAAACGAAATCCCACAGATTTTCATTCCCATATGATTGGCAGCAACTGCCTCACAAGCGGTACTCATTCCAACCGCATCCGCACCCAAAACATGTGCCATACGAACCTCAGCAGGGCTTTCAAAATTGGGGCCGGTAAACTGAAGATAGGTTCCTTCCCGAAGCGAAATTTCAAGATCTTCGGCTTCTTTTTTCAGGAGTTCCTGTAAATCCCGGTCATAAATTTCGCTCATATCGGGAAAACGGGGACCTAGCTCGTCCGGATTTTTCCCAATCAGCGGAGACGGCACAAAATCCGAAATCTGATCTTTAATCAGCATAAAATCACCCGCACAAAAGTCCGGATTCACGCTGCCCGCAGCATTCGTCAAAAACAGGATTTCCGCACCGAGTCTTCTCATCAGGCGCGTCGGCAGCACTACGTCCTGCATAGAATATCCTTCATAATAATGGACTCTTCCCTGCATCATCACGACGGGGACTTTTCCAATATGGGCAAATAAGAACCGCCCTTTATGTCCGGGAACGGTAGAAACCGGGAACCCCTCGATCTCATGGTAGTCAATCGTTCCCTCCACTTTTACATAGTCTCCGTAATCACCTAATCCGGAACCAAGAATCAGAGCTACTTTCGGAATAAACGGAATTTTATCCTTTACACTTTGAAAACAGCGTTCCAATTTTTCAGAAACAGTCATTACAAAAATTCATCCTTTCCCGCAAAATATAAGACTTTTTCCCAAATTTTCTCTCTTGTCCTTGTTTTTTGCAAGCAAATTTTTTATACTGATAAAAAAGAGTTTATCATGAAAAAGAAGGTTTTATCATGTATTCTTACCGAAAAGCGTTAATTGAAGGCGGAAAAACACTCCTTCATTCCGGATTAACAGTGGAAACATGGGGAAATTTGAGTCTGCGTGATCCGGAAAGCGGACTTATTTATTTAACTCCAAGCGGGATGGACTATGAAATCTGTACGGAAGAAGATATTGTTGTACTTTTTCCCGATGGCAGCATCTCTTCTGGAACCAGAACCCCTTCCGTCGAAAAGGATCTGCATCTTGCAGTTTATCGTACCCGCCCAGAAATTAATGCGATTATTCACACGCACCCAATCTATTCGACCATTTTTTCCTGTATTGGAGAACAAATTCCGCTTTTTCTTGATGAAGCCGCACAGTCGCTCAGTGCCCCGGTAAAAGTATGTCCCTATGCGCTGCCAGGAAGTAAAGAACTCGCTAAAGCCTGCACAAACGCGCTCTCTCACGGAGAAAACGCCTGCCTTCTAAAATCGCACGGTGCAGTCTGCATTGGCCGCACACAAAAAGAAGCATTCAAAGCAGCCAAAGTTCTTGAAATGACAGCTGAAATCTATTGGCGTATCCGTGCAATCGGAAAAATGCCTGATTCCCTCGACCCAAAAGATGTTGCTGCGATGCGCCATTTTGCACTTTACAATTACGGACAGCAAAAGTAAAAATTTTCAGCCCGCTTTTTTTGATGGCTCGATAATTGTACCCAATTTTAATTCTTTGATTGTCTTCCCACAGACCGGAATTGCCAGCAATGCTGTACAAAAGTCGGAAGCCGGTTGACAAATTTGGATTCCAAAAAGGCCAAAATTCGGCACCAGAATTGCCAGAAGTGGAAGGAAAAACAATCCCTGACGGGCAAGTGCCATAATTGTTGCACGCACAGACTGCCCGATAACCTGCTGCATCATATTTCCCAAAGAAATCCATGCAAGCAGCGGCAAGGCAACACATTGCGACCGAAGGGCCAACGCTCCAATTTCAATAACCTGCGGATCATCTCTTCGAAACAGCATCACGATCTGCGGCGCAAAAATGAAAGCCAAAACACTGAGCCCAAGCATGACAACGGTGCCAATCCGTACACAGAACCAAAAGCCTTTTAAAACTCTGTCAAATTTTCTTGCACCATAATTGAATCCGCAAACCGGCTGAAATCCCTGCCCGAAACCAATAACGGCCGAACCGGCAAAGTTTGAAATACGCATGACAATCGACATGGCAGCGATTGCTGCATCCCCATAGGCACCGGCTGCAAAATTAAGGCAGATCGTTGCAACACTTGCAAGGCTTTGGCGGCAGAGAGACGGAAATCCGCCCTGAAAAATGCCCTTTAGATACTTGGTATTGGGGGTAAAATTACGGAAATGAATCCGCAGATTTCCCTTCTGAAAAGTTCCTGCTACAAGAAGTGCGCAGCTGACTGCCTGACTCAGCATCGTTGCAAAACCCGCTCCTCCGATTCCCATATGGAATACAAAAATACAAAGCGGATCAAGCCCCACATTTAGAATTCCGCCGGTCATGATCCCGATCATGGAATAAAGTGCGCGTCCTTGAAAGCGCAGCTGATTATTTAAGGTAAGAGAAGCTACCATCCACGGTGTACCAATCAAAATATACTTCAAATACTCGCAGGCATACGGAAGAATCGTTTGGGTAGAGCCAAGCGCCCATGCAAGCGGTTTTAAAAAGATGAGCCCTAATGTCCCGACAATTGCTCCGCAGATCGCTGCGGAAAAGACGCCGGTCGTCACCATTTTAGACGCATCGTCAAGATCTTTTGCCCCAAGCCTCCTGGAAATATAACTGCCCGAACCCTGTCCAAAGAAAAATCCCAGTGCCTGAATGATCGCCATCATTGAAAATGCGACTCCGACAGCTCCCGTTGCACTGGTTCCAATTTGCCCAACAAAATAGGTATCGGCCATATTATAGACACTTGTAACCAACATACTGCAAATCGTCGGTACCGCTAATTTGCAGATTAAGCGGTCTACCGGCGACTTTGTCATTCGATCAAACTTTTCTTCCTGTGTTCCTGCTTGTACCCCCATCTGTATACCCTCCGTTATCTCGTTCGTTCTCCAATTGAAAGGAGTTTTTTCCCATGAATATGATACGAATCCACCGCAAAGATGGTTCTTTTTCTTTTTTTGGAAACCAAGCCTGGCTCAAAAGCTCCCCCCTTATCTCTCAAAGGCGGGCTGACATCCTCAGCAAGTCAGGCTGTGGACTTGTTTCTATGGGAGACTTTCTCCTGTTACTGACCAAGAACATCCTTTTGCCGGAGACCCCTCTTACCGAAAAAGTTTCTTTTATTAAAAATGATAAGATTGAAGAAAAAGAGTATCTCTCTTTTTTACTGCTGCTGTATCGGATTTATCTTCCCGTTTTCCCAAAAATTGGTGTTCAAAGCTACATGCTTTCTCATGCAATCAATCACTATGCTGAAAATTACAATCTCCTTCTTCACACACATTGGGAAACCTCACAAACTGCTCTTTTAAAGGCACTCGAAAGGCTCCTTAAAGAAGGCCTCCCTGCTATTGTTGGAATTGGCCAGAATTTTCCCAATCCGTTTGCGGGGCACTCCATCCCATTTTATTCCTTTAAAAATGGTGATTTTATCCCCTTCGATCGGCTTTGTTCCCACTATCTGTTATTCCTCGGCGATCAAATCGTCTCTCCAAAGGGACATTTTCTGCATGCCGCTTCGTGGGGAAAAGAAGGATATTTTTGTCTTGAGGAATTTTTGCAATACAATCGCCGTTACAGCGGATTTTGGTGTGGAAATATCATGTCTTACTCCCTTTAAAAAATAAGGAAGTCCCGCTTTTAAAATAATCAGCGGGATTTTTTCTTCCTTATTTAAGAAACGAAGTTCCTGCTAACAGTGATCCGCATCTCAAGAATCTTGCGACAGTCGCGCCGATATCCGCATAAGTTTCCCGAATGCCAAGATCTGTATTTGCAGGTACAGACGCGCCCACTGCCAGAATCGGAATATATTCTCTCGTGTGGTCGGTTCCCTTCCACGTTGGATCACATCCGTGATCTGCAGTGATGATCAGGATGTCATGGTCATTCATTTTCGCGCGAATTTCGGGCAAACGATGATCAAATGCCATCAGCGCATCTGCATATCCCTGCACATCGCGGCGATGGCCATATTTCATATCGTAGTCCACAAGATTGGTGTAAATCAACCCTTCCTCATAGCGTCCCATCATCTGCAGCGTTTTTTCGATTCCATCTGCATTATCAACCGTATGAACACTCTCGGTAAAACCGCGCCCCGCAAAAATATCGGAAATCTTTCCAACCGCAATACTGGGCAGCCCTGCCTTTTTCACAAGATCGGGCACCGTTATCCCCATTGGCTCCAAAGAAAAATCCCGGCGGTCGGAAGTTCTCACAAAATGTCCCGGCTCCCCGATAAATGGGCGCGCAATAATTCTTCCGACACCGAGCGGCCCCTGCATCATCTCACGCGCAATTTTACAGATAGAATATAATTCCGAAAGCGGAATCACTTTTTCGTGTGCTGCAATCTGCAAAACGCTATCCGCAGAAGTATAGACGATCAGTTTTCCGGTTTTTAACTGCTCAGTTCCCAGTTCTTCAATGATGGCCGTACCAGAATCCGCCTTATTCCCTAAGATGCCGCGCCCGCAGGCTTTCTCAAACGCTTCGATAAAATCGCTTGGAAAACCGTTTGGGAAAGTCGGAAACTTCTGTTTTGTAATCACACCGGCCATTTCCCAATGCCCCGCTGTGGTGTCCTTTCCGGCAGACTGCTCTTTGGCTCTGCCAAAAGCGCCATCTGCCGGCAGGTCACTTCTCAGATGAGGGGTCGGAAAAAACTTTCCCAGTCCCATTTTTTCAAGATTGGGCAAAGAAAAAGGGTTTGCATTCTGCGCAATGTGCAAAAGCGTATTAGCCCCTTCATCTCCATAATCTGCAGCGTCCGGCAAAGAACCCGCTCCAAAACTATCTAGAACAATCCAGATTGCCCTCATTTTGGGTTCCTCCTTCTGAATATTTTTTCTTTTCCTTTAATTATCGCATTGTTCATGAATTTTTTCAAGAGAAACACAAATTCTCAAACGAATCCTCCAAAAATGCTATAAAAAACGATTCTTTCGAAAAAATCTTTCTTTTTCTCTTCCCAAATCAAGAAAAGTTCGATATAATAAGTTTTAGACAGCTATCATGATAGCATGATAAAGCAAAAAAGTGAATTGCTGAATGTTTTCAGTTAAGGAATTTAGGAGGATTTACAAAATGAAAAAGATACTTTCTCTGGTACTTGCGGCCGCCACTGTAATGGCGTTGTCCGCTTGCGGCAGTAGTTCCAACAGTTCTGCGTCAACGGCTGCTTCTTCTGCCGCTGCTTCTACAGCAAGCAAAGATACCTTAATCTTAGGCTGCGATGTCAATTTTGCACCAATGGGATTTAAAGATGGAGACAATGTCGTCGGTTTCGATATTGATCTTGCAAAAGCGGTCATTGAAGATAAGATGGGCAAAAAGCTTGTGATCCAGCCCATCGACTGGAGTTCCAAAGAAGCAGAACTCGATACCGGAAAAGTGGACTTGCTTTGGAATGGTCTGACCATTACCGACGAGCGCAAAGAAAAGATGTGCTTCTCAAAGCCTTATATGGAAAACAAACAGGTGATTATCGTCAAGAAAGGTTCCGATATCAAAAGTAAAGCAGATCTCAATGGCAAAAATGTTGTCATGCAGAAGGAATCCACGGCAGTTGATGCTTGGAAAGATGCCGGTATTACCGCGAATGTAACGGAGCTCAAAGATAATGTTCTTTGTCTCAATGAAATTTCTACCGGACGCGCGGACGCCGCCATTATGGATTCTGTAGTTGCCAATTATTATCTTGCCAAGCAAGCCGATCAGTATCCTTTCGTCATTCTCGATGATTCTCTTGCAAATGAGCTTTATGGAATTGCTGTAAAAAAAGGAAACGAAGCTCTCATGGAAGAAATTCAGAAAGCACTCGACGAGACGATCAGCGATGGAACCGCTGCAAAGATTGCAACCAACTGGTTCGGCTCTGATACAATGTACAAAGGCTGATTTTTTAAATCTGTTTGAAAGCATTAAAGGGCTGCGATAGTGCGGCCCTTTTCTATCTTATTTTCGAGGAGGTTCTTTTATGGACTTTTCCGTCATGTTCCAACAACTGTGCAAGGGATCTTTGGTAACCATGCAGCTTTTTATCATTGTACTCCCCTTGTCTTTAATTCTTGGCATTTTGGTAATGCTTGGTGCCCGCTGTTCGATCAAACCGATTCGTTGGTTTTTTGAATTTTATATCTATATTCTTCGCGGAACGCCATTGCTTCTTCAGATGCTGATCTTATTTTACGGGCTTTATTACATACCGGGAATCGGCCCTCATTTAGTCATTACAAGCCGTTCATTTGCCTGTACACTGGCATTTACTTTAAACTATGCCGCTTATTTTGCCGAGATTTTCCGCGGCGGGCTTTTAGCGGTCGACCCCGGGCAGTACGAAGCTTCCAAAGTGCTTGGCCTTTCAAAAAGCCAAATGTATCTGCACGTCGTTTTTCCGCAAATGTTCCGGGTTGCACTGCCTTCTACCGCAAATGAAACGATCACGCTCGTAAAAGACACTTCGCTGATTTTCGCACTCGGCATCGAAGAGCTGCTGCAAAATGCCACCAACATCGTCAACTCTCAGGCAACCTTTGTCCCCTATATTTTTGCCGCTATCTTCTATTTGGTTTTGACAACGATTCCGTCTGTCATTTTCAAAAAACTAGAAAAGAAATTTGATTTTTAAGGAGGAAACAATGATGTCTGTTTTAAAAGCAAAAAATCTAAAAAAATCTTTTGGCGATCTTTGCGTTCTCCGGGATATTTCTTTTGAAGTGGAAAAAGGAGAAGTTGTTGCCGTAATCGGCCCATCCGGCGGTGGAAAATCCACGCTGCTGCGTTCGCTGATTGATCTTGAAAAAATAGACGGTGGCTCTATCTGGATTGACGGAGACCCTTTGGTGGAAAATGGGATTTACTGCAAGCCCGCTAAAATTGCGGCGGCAACGGCAAAAACCGGGATGGTTTTTCAGCATTTTAATCTTTTCCCCCATTTGACCGTCCGAAAGAATCTTGAACTTGCACCAAAGCTTGTTAAAAAGCAGGATTTTAAAATTACTACCGATGATTGTACGCTGTATCTTAACAAAGTTGGGCTCTCGGAAAAGGCGGACAGCTATCCGCGCGAGCTTTCCGGCGGACAGAAGCAGCGGGTTGCGATTGCCCGTGCACTGATGATGCACCCCGATATCCTGTTGTTTGACGAACCAACTTCGGCATTGGACCCGGAATTGACTGTCGAGGTACTCGATACCATGAAGCAGCTTGCCCGTGACAGCATGACCATGATCGTGGTCACTCACGAGATGAGCTTTGCAAGAGAAGTCGCAAATAAAGTGATTTTTATGGATCAAGGTGTGATTCTGGAAGAGGGACCTCCTGAACAGATTTTTTTCAACCCAACGCAGCCCCGCACAAAAGAATTTTTAAATAGCATTCTTAAAGGACAATAACTATTCTTAAAAAAAGGGTGTGATTTTCGATTGAAAATCACACCCTTTTTCTGTTTAAAATTTTCTTTTCGCTCTAATTAATTAAATCCATCGTCTCACAATCCAGTACTTTGGCAATACGCCCCAAGACAGCAGTTCCTATCTCTACTTCATAGGTCTCCCACTGATACACTTCCATCAACGTAACCCCAAGCGCATCTGCCAGTTCCTGACGGGTCATCCCCATCTCTTCGCGCCGCTGCGTAATCCGACGGCTGCGCTCCAGAAGATAAGCCTTTCGGCTTTTATTGTCTACTAAAAGCGGTTTTCCATTATGTTCTTCCAGTGTACAGGGGAGTTCCCCTATAATTTGAGGCCCATCTTTTGTCTCTTCTACATGATATCCTTTTGGAAGGTCATATGGCCTTCCTCCATCATCATTTCCGTCCGGATCTGCAGTCAGTTTAAAAGTCGGCTTTTCCCCGTCATAACGGTATAATACAGCTTCCATTCCGGTTCCTCCGATTTGTTTTTTTCTATTATAACACGACTCTTTGCACTTTTTAAAAAAATTCTTCTATTTTAAGAGATTTTTGATTTTCTATTGACATCAGTCTGCTTTCCTTGTAGAATACTACTATTAATCGTTGCTTTAAAGTATTAAACGGTTTAACTACTAAAAGCGATGGAGGGGGAACCAACATGAAAAAGGTCCATAAGATTTTATCCGGCATGATGGCTGCGGTATGTGCTGTTTCGATGACGGCATGCGGAGGAAGTTCCAGCAGTTCTGCCACCACTTCCGGCACTGCTGCTTCAACTGCGAGCGGTAAAACTTATACAATCGGAGTTGCACAGCTGATGACTCATCCTGCGATGGATGCTTCTCTCAAGGGGTTTAAAGAAGCTTTGGAAGACGAAGGCTTTAAAGAGGGCGTAAACGTTACTTATGATGTGCAGAATGCTCAAGGGGAACAATCAAACTGTGCAACAATCGCCAACACTTTTGCCAACAAAAAGCCGGATCTAGTCCTTGCAATTGCCACTCCTGCGGCACAGGCTGTTGCAAAGGTTATTACAGACACACCAGTCCTGATTACAGCGGTTACCGATCCGGCCGAATCCAAACTGGTTGCTTCCAACGAAGCGCCTGGAAAAAATGTTTCCGGAACCAGCGATAAAACGCCGGTTAAAGAACAGATTGATCTGATTAAAGAAATTGTTCCGAACATTGAAACAGTCGGAATTATGTATTGCTCCAGTGAATCAAACAGCCAGATCCAGGCAGGCTGGGCCAAAGAAGCCTGCGATGCTCTGGGAATCAAGTCTCAGGAATTTACGGTTTCCAATTCCAATGAAATTCAGCAAGTAGCACAGTCCATGGTTGGAAAAGTGCAGGCGGTCTACATTCCAACTGACAACATGCTGGCCTCCGGCATGAAAAACGTAGCGGCAATCACTAATGAGAATAAACTGCCCGTTATCGTCGGCGAAAGTGGCATGGTTTCTAATGGAGGTCTGTGCACTGTTGGTATTAATTATGAAGAGCTCGGCAAACAGACAGGTAAAATGGCAGCAAAAATTTTGCGCGGCGAAGCAAAGATTGGTGAAATGCCTATTGAATATCAGGAAAATTACGATATTTCCTACAACAGCGCTACTGCTAAACTGCTCGGTATTACACTGCCCGAAAAGATTACAAAAGGGCAAGATGTCTCCAGTGCTTCTTAACATACAGAAAAACTAGATCTGCACTTTCGGGCGGTGGGGCAACTCACCGCCCATTGCGCTGAAAATCAATGATATCGGGGTTATAGAATATGGATATTTCAAACTTACTGGGTGCCGTTCACGGCGCAGCCGCGCAGGGAATTTTATGGGGCATCATGACTTTAGGCGTTTACATTACCTTTCGGGTACTGGATTTTGCCGATCTGACGGTAGATGGTTCTTTTGCAACCGGCGGTGCAATTTCTGCTATTTTAACCGCAAAGGGCATGAACCCGTTTTTGTCGCTTTTGGTGGCACTTCTGGGTGGAATGGTCTGCGGATTTTTAACAGGTTTTCTCAATACCAAAATGAAAATTCCGGGGATCTTAGCCGGAATTCTTACTATGACTGCTCTTTATTCCATCAACCTTCACATCATGGGAGAAAAGGCAAATATTCCGCTTTTAGGCGTTGACACCGTTGATATGAAGGTAGAAGCAATGCTGCCTGGCGTTTCCAAATACAATTGCGAACTGCTTCTCGGCGGTATTATTGCCGCAATTATCATTGCTTTGATGTATTGGTTTTTTGGCACCGAAATCGGCTGCTCTATCCGCGCTACCGGCAACAATCCCTACATGGTACGTTCTTTGGGCGTCAACACAGACACCATGACCATTTTGGCATTGGTCCTCTCCAACGGTCTTGTTGGTCTTTCCGGTGCCCTTGTCGCACAGGTACAGGGATTTGGTGATGTCAGCATGGGAATCGGCACCGTCGTAATTGGTCTTGCCTCTGTCATTATCGGCGAAGTGCTGCTCGGGCATCACCTCAGCTTTATCGCACGGCTCATCGCTATGCTGGGAGGTTCTGTCGTTTATCGTATCATTATTGCGTTGGTTCTCTTTATGGGCCTCAAATCACAGGACATGAAACTGCTTTCTTCCATCATCGTCGCACTGGCGCTATTCTTCCCAATCTTGAAAAAGAAAGTCCAAATATGGTCTGCACGCCGCAAGGAAAAGCTTCCGCCGCCGCTTGTCCCTGATCGCGCAGTGGAAGGCAGCATTGATGATTCGGATAAAGATCCGGACGAAACCAATCAAAAAGAGTAAGGAGGGGTGCCAGATGTTAACACTTAAAAATGTATGTAAAACATTTAATAAAGGAACCGTCAATGAAAAGAAAGCGCTAATTAGTATTGATCTCCATCTGGAACCTGGAGATTTCATTACCATTATCGGCGGAAATGGTGCCGGAAAAAGCACCTTACTAAATCTAGTTGCAGGTGTTTTTCCCTGTGACAGCGGTTCGATTGTCTTGGGCGACACAGAAGTTTCTCGTTTGCCCGAGTTTAAACGAGCAAAATATCTTGGCCGCGTTTTTCAGGACCCGATGCGCGGTACTGCAGGAGACATGGGCATCGAAGAGAATCTTGCAATGGCTTATCGCCGTGGACAGACAAGGACACTGCGTTGGGGCATTACAAAAGAAGAACGCAAACTCTATCAGGAAAAATTAAAAGTATTGGATTTGGGACTGGAAAACCGTCTGACCAGTAAAGTTGGCCTTCTTTCCGGCGGACAGCGTCAGGCGCTGACTCTTTTGATGGCAACTCTGCAAAAGCCCAAGCTTTTACTTTTAGACGAACATACGGCAGCGCTTGACCCTAAAACAGCCGCAACTGTTTTAAACCTGACAGACGAATTTATTAAACGAGATAAACTTACCGCCATGATGGTCACGCACAACATGAGCGATGCTCTCAAATATGGGAACCGTATTATCATGATGAATGAAGGAACGATTCTCTTTGATATCAAAGAAGAGGAGAAAAAATCTCTTACTGTCGATGATCTCTTAGCTCGCTTTCATACCGCTCAAGGTGCAGCACTTACAAATGACCGCATGCTGCTCTCTTAAAAAATCATTCGCACAATAAAAATGCTCTCTGCAGTTTTTCACTGCAGAGAGCATTTTTTATCATCAAGTTCAGCAAATAAGATTGGTTACGGAAACAGGGCTTCCATTCCTTAGATAAACCCTCGATACCCGCTTATTGATATCACAGGTGATTTCATAATTGATTGTCTTGCAAAGGCCTGCAATCTCTGCAGCAGAAATACTTTCTTCCCCTTCACTGCCAATCAATGTCACCTCGTCATCCGCATGAACATTTTCGATTCCGGTTACATCAATCATCAGCTGATCCATACAGACTCTTCCGAGGATTTTTGCTCGATGGCCATGCACCAGAACTTCTCCCTGATTGGAAAGCATCCGAGGATAGCCGTCGGCATAGCCGATCGGCACAGTTGCCACCACTGTTTTTTGCTTTGTCCTACAGGTACAGCCATAGCTGAGCGGCGTATCAGATTCGAGCGTCTTGACAAGCGAAATTACGCTTTTGAGCGCCATCACCGGCTTTAGCTGCAGCGGATTCTGCAGAGCGGCAGAAGGCTGCATCCCATAGAGAATCACACCCGGACGGCACATATCGAGCTGCATCTGCGGATATTCCGTAACACCGGCCGAATTATCGCAATGATGAAGCCTAAAAGTAACTCCACGCTTCTCCAGTTCTTTAATTGCGCCGGAAAAGCATGCAAACTGATGCTCTGTAAATGCTCTGCCTGCTTCTCCTTCATCCGCTACTGCAAAATGGGTAAAGATTCCCTCATGAATCAAACCCGGCAGATTGCAGACGCGCTCAATCGCGTCGAGCGAAGCTCCATCGCGCTCAGGCTGCTGGTAAACAAAGCCGATTCGGCTCATGCCGGTATCTAACTTTACATGACAGCGAACTGTTGTCCCCTGCCGAACCGCCTCTTGGTTCAATGCTTCAGCATATTCTTCAGAAAGCAATGCCTGCGAAATATTCAAGGCACAGAGCTGTCCCGCCATCTTAGGCGGCGTATAGCCAAGAATTAAAATCGGCAGATGCACTTTTTCGTTGCGCAGCTGAATGGCCTCTTCCAAATTGGAAACCGCCAGCCAATCGGCGCCCAGTTTCTCATAAAGACGAGCCAACACTTCGGAGCCATGCCCATAAGCATCCGCCTTTACGACGCAGCACATTTTGGTCCCCGGATGCAGTGCACCGCGGATTGCACGATAATTATACTCTGCCGCATCCAAATCGATTTCTGCCCAAGTACGTTTTAAATACTTATCCAAAATACTTTACACCCGATTCAAACAGTTTCTGGTCTTTTTCTCCGGGAACATTCTGATAGAGGTTTTCTCCTCTGCGCTCAGAGTGACCCATTTTCCCAAACACACGGCCATCGGGGCTGGTGATGCCCTCAACTGCGCAATCAGAACCATTGGGGTTCCATTCAATATCCCCAGAAGGAATTCCACAAGGCGTTACATACTGTGTTGCAATCTGTCCATTTTCAATCAACTGTTTCATCACAGCATCGCTCGCCACAAAACGTCCTTCTCCGTGAGAAACAGGAATCGTAAACAAATCTCCTGCCTCTACCCCTGACAACCATGGGCTCTTTACACTGGCAACACGCGTATAAACCATCCGGGAAACGTGCCTGCCCAGCGTATTAAAGGTCAAAGTCGGGGCTTTCTCACTAGGTTCCACAATCTTTCCATACGGAACAAGGCCCAGCTTAATCAGTGCCTGAAATCCGTTGCAGATTCCCAAGATCAAGCCATCCCGCTGTTCCAGTAAGCGGGAAACCGCTTCTGCAATTCTCGGATTGCGGAAAGTAGTCGCAATAAATTTACCGGAACCATCCGGTTCATCGCCGCCGGAAAATCCTCCCGGCAGCATAATGATCTGGCTTTCATCGATCATCTGCTCCATTTTACGGATTGTCTCTTCAATTCCGGAAGCAGAAAGGTTTTTGACCACCAATACCCGCGGATCGCCGCCGGCACGACGAAATGCTTTTGCAGAATCATATTCACAGTTAGTCCCTGGAAATACTGGAATGAAGATTCTCGGCTTGGCCGCCTTAATCGCTAGTGTTTTCTGATTGCGCTTTATAAAGAGCGGCACTGTAAACTGAACCGGCTGTTCATTCGCATGACTCGGGAAAATTTTCTCAAGAGTTCCCATCCAGCGGGAAATCAAAGAATCAATCTCCATTTTCTGTCCCTGCAGTTCGATCACAGGCTCTTCTGTGGTTTCTCCAAGAAGGATTGCCCCCTGCGGCAAGGGAACATTTTCTTTGAGTTCCAAGATCAGGTCTCCGCTGTGCGGACGGAACAAAAGTGTTTCATCTTCGGCTTCTTTCGCAAAACGAACACCAATCTTATTCCCGAAAGCTGCTTTTGCAACAGAAGCTGCTGCGCCGCCTTCTTTGACAACGGAAGCAGAAAGGACTTCTCCTTTTTCCATCATCTGATGAACTGTCTGATAAACTTTTTGAATGCCGTTAAAATTGGGCAACAACCCCGTTTCGGAATCCTGCGGCAATAAAATCAGAACCAATTTATGGCCGGCTCCTTGTAGCGCTGCCGAAATCGTCTTGCTTGCTTTTGTCATCGCAACTGCAAAGCTTACTAAAGTCGGAGGAACATCCAAGTCTTCAAAAGTACCGGACATACTGTCTTTTCCGCCGATAGAAGGCAAACCAAGTTTCAGCTGTGCCGTCAGAGCGCCTAAAAGCGCAGCGGTCGGTTTTCCCCAGCGTTTTGCGTCTGCGGTCATCCGTCCAAAATATTCCTGAAAAGTCAGCCGTGCTTTTAACGGGTCTGCTCCAATTGCGCAAAGTTTCGAAAGGCTTTCCACAACTGCCCATGCAGCTCCATGGAACGGAGAAAACTCAGAAATTCCCGGAATATAGCCGTAACCCATCGCTGTGGCATCGTCCGTTTCGCCTTCGACCGGCAGTTTTGCCGCCATCGCTTCTTCCGGCGTCAACTGAAATTTTCCTGCAAAAGGCATTAGCACCGTTGCAGCGCCGATCGAAGAATCAAACCGTTCCGAAAGGCCCTTCTGACTGCAAACATTGAGACGGGAAAGATTCTCTGTAAATGCTTCAGAAAGAGGCTTTCCGCAAAACTCCTGCGGAACGATTTCTCGATAAGCGTTTGCTTTTACCTTCGAAAGATCGTCTCCGCCCTTTGGCGCACAGATCTCTACATCTGTCTCCTGCGTAACGCCGTTGGTATCCAAAAATGCACGGGTGATATTGACAATCTCATCTCCGCGCCAGAACATCTGCAGCCGAGGCTCTTCTGTAACGACCGCCACAATTTTCGCATTTAAGTTTTCTTCTCCGGCAGCCTTAATAAATGCATCAACATTCACAGGCGCTAAAACGACGGCCATGCGTTCCTGACTTTCAGAAATCGCCAGTTCTGTTCCATCAAGGCCCTCATATTTCTTCGGTACTTTATCAAGGTCAATTTTTAATCCGGGAGCCAGCTCTCCGATTGCAACCGAAACGCCGCCGGCTCCAAAATCATTGCAGCGTTTAATCAGCGTGGAAACTTCTGGTCTGCGGAACATTCTCTGCAGTTTTCGTTCTGTCGGAGGATTTCCTTTTTGTACTTCTGCACCGCACTCTTCTACACTTTCTTCTGTATGTGCTTTAGAAGAACCGGTTGCGCCGCCGATTCCATCACGGCCGGTGCTGCCACCCAAAAGAACAATCACATCGCCTGCTTGCGGCTCTTCTCTCACAACATTCTTTTTGGGAGACGCCCCAATAACGGCACCGATTTCCATGCGTTTTGCAACATAGCCGGGATCATAAAGTTCCTGTACTTGTCCGGTGGCAAGGCCAATCTGGTTTCCATAAGACGAATAGCCCTGCGCAGCGCCGGTAGTGATTTTCCGCGTCGGAAGTTTTCCATGCAGTGTTTTTTCAAACGGAGTACGGGGGTCTCCGCTGCCGGTAACACGCATTGCCTGATAAACATAAGCTCTGCCGGAAAGCGGGTCGCGGATTGCGCCGCCCAAGCAGGTTGCCGCGCCGCCAAAAGGTTCAATTTCCGTCGGATGGTTATGAGTCTCATTCTTAAACTGCACCAGCCACTGCTCCGTTTTTCCGTCAATCGTGACCGGAACTTCGATAGAGCAGGCGTTGATTTCTTCACTTTCATCCAAATCCGGAATCAAGCCACGCTTTTTTAAGGCTTTTGCTCCGATGCAGGCCATATCCATCAAAGAAACGGTTTTATTACGGTCTCCGTACACTTCTTTACGAGTATTGAAATACAGCTTGACCGCTTCTTCAATCGATTTACTAACCGCTGATTTTTGAACGTCAATCTTCTTTAGACGAGTGCTGAACGTCGTATGACGACAATGATCACTCCAGTAAGTATCAATGACCCGCAGCTCCGTAACGGAAGGATCTCTCTTTTCATCCTTCTTAAAATAATCCCTTACAAAGCAAAGGTCTTCCCAACTCATGGCAAATCCCATAGAGCCATAGTATTCCTGTAGCTTCTTCTCGTCCCACACAATAAAGCCCGTTACCCGAGCAACATTTGCCGGAACCTCTGCCCGAAGGTTGAGATCTTCCGGTTTTTCGAGAGAAGCTAAGCGACTTTCGACAGGGTTTACCATATAAGATTTGATTTTATCAAAGTCTCCTTTAGAGAGCTTCCCCTTAACCGCGACCACACGGGCAGTTACGACCTGCGGCCGCTCTCCTTGGGTTAAAAGCTGAACACACTGGGCAGCGGAATCAGCTCGCTGATCATACTGTCCCGGCAGATATTCCATTGCAAAAATCCCAAAGCCCTCCGGCACAGGATAGGTCTCTTCATAAACGTTATCCACATTGGGTTCAGAAAAGATCTGATCCCGTGCGCGTACAAAATCCTCCCTGGAAAGTCCCTCTACATCATAACGGTTGATCAGCCGCAGTTCTTCGAGGTTTTTAAGTCCCAGATTTTCCACAAGATCCTTCCGCATCTGCTGCGCCGCAACATCAAATCCGGGCTTTTTTTCTACAAATACTCTGATGACCTTTGACATTCGTTCCCCCGTTCCGCCGACCTTCAGATCGACTCATTGTAACAATGATTCCCGCGAAAAATCACGGTATGCCATATTTTTTTATTTTATCACAAAAGGCTGCAGGAATAAAGCAGAAAAACGAAAAAGCACGAACAAACAACTGATAAATTGCCGGCTAAATATAGATGTTTTTACAGTTATTCCCGGGATGGTCCGGATAGACAAGACTGTAAGTCCAAATTTGATTGGTTCCTGTTCTACAATATAAAATTCACCGGTTTAGAAAAAGCATTCCTAAGCTGGTGAATTTATATGTGTATCAAGTTTTAAATCTCATTTTTGGGAATATAATTTTTACAAAAACGGGGTTGTAATCAAATGGAATGCCATACAGCTGAGAATTCCGAGGACCGTTGGGATCAACGCCGCCAGTGCCGTCCATTTTCCGCTGCCGGTCTCTTTATGAATGGTCAAAAGTGTTGTTGAGCAAGGCCAATGCATTAAGGAAAAAAGCATCATACAAATTGCAGTCTGCCAAGTCCATCCGTTTGCAACAAACAGCTGTTTCATCTCCAGCAGACTTCCCAATTCGAAAATACTTCCCTTTGCCATATACGCCATAATAATGATTGGAATTACAATTTCATTCGCAGGGAATCCCAAAATAAACGCGATTAAAATCACACCATCTAATCCCATAAGCTTTGCAAATGGATCAAGAAAAGCTGCGCTGTGATTTAAAAGGCTGACTCCTCCAACGGTAACATTTGCCATCAGCCAAATGATAAGGCCGGCAGGTGCTGCCACTACAACCGCTCTCCCCAACACAAAAAGGGTTCGGTCAAAAATAGAACGTACAATTACTTTTCCAATCTGCGGCTTTCGATAAGGCGGCATTTCCAATGTAAATGAGGAAGGAATCCCTTTTAAAAGCGTCTTAGAAAGCAACTTCGTAACCCACAAAGTTACAAGGACTCCCAATACAATCACAGCAGTTAAAAGCAATGCCGAAAGAAAAGAAGAAGCTGTGCTGCCCGCCGCACCAATAAAAAACATGGTAATGATCGCAATCAACGTTGGAAATCTGCCGTTACATGGTACAAAATTATTTGTCAAAATTGCGAGAAGTCTCTCTCTTGGGGAATCAATAATTCGGCACCCGACGATTCCGGCAGCATTACATCCAAACCCCATGCACATAGATGTCACAATTTTGTATTAGATTCTCCAGCTAATTTCTACGGACTCTCCATCAATCCAGATAGACTCTATCATGGTTGATAATAATAATCTTTTTTTCTCCAGCGAATCAGAAGCAAGGATATCATCTGCAGATTTTAAAGCCTTTATAAAATCTTCTTTTCGTCCGTTGTCCGCCCCTTGTTGTGCAGATATCAGTTTCTCTTTTACGGTATCCCGCTTGCTCTGCAGCTCCTGCAGTCTTGAAGATATTTGCTCGATCGGAATTGTTCCTACCTGGTACAAATCA
>ENA-UOOK01000138-UOOK01000138.1-fermentation-metagenome-genome-assembly--contig:-NODE-138-length-84477-cov-30.356590_pt1 | contig 84477 bp, 86 predicted proteins | sample MGYA00245777_ERZ724023 | MGnify/ENA primary metagenome ERZ724023 (study PRJEB28704, sample SAMN03018312) | fermentation metagenome | biome: anthropogenic terrestrial biome; feature: soil; material...
AAACATCTAAACCTTCTTTTTTACTAACTTGAATACTTTCGCCTGTAATACTTGCCTCGTTTATATATCCTTCACCACTAATTACTTTACCATCGACTGGTATTTTTGCTCCTGTTTTAACTAAGAGAATGTCACCAACTAAAACATCGTATATATCTACCTCTTCAAACGTTAAATCTTCCACTTGTTTAAGGGCAGTTTCTGGTGCCATTTCAGTTAAAGATTTTATTGCTGATCTTGTTTTATTTAAAGTTTTTTGTTCTAAATAACCACCAAATAGAAATAAGAATGTAACAATTGCTGATTCTTCAAAATTTCTAATAATAAATGCTCCAATAACAGCAATTGTAACTAAAAGATCAATACTGACTACCTTTACTCTGAGTGCTTGGTAAGCTTGAATTGCAATAGGTGTAATTCCGATAATAGATGCAATAATCAAAGCTGTTTCAAATACAATTTCACTGCTAAATGCATAATGACTAACAAAAGCTGTAACTATTAAAGCTAAACTTATAAAAGATATTTGGGTTTTGTTTCTTAATATGAAGCCCTGCATATTATGCTCCTTTACTTTGATATGCTTTGTCTAACTCTTCAAGCATTACATAGACTGATTCATAACTTTCACAAACCCCACTAGGTACTGTATAGTTCTTAGTAATTTCTTTTAACTTATTAAATTCATCATCTAATTCAAAATTATTTGTTCCAATTTTTGCTGTGATTTTATCAAATTCTAGCACAACATCTTTAAATTCTTGATGATTACTTCCATGTACTCTATTTACTATAGGTATAAATTGTTTTAATGTTTTAAGATTTTTATCTTTTACTACTAAAAACTCATTGCTAATTTTGTTCATTTCCAATCACTCCTTTTCTTTACACCCTTATCTTAGCATCAAAGTATTAAAAAAAAATTGACCCAAGTCAATTTTTTAGTCTATTTTTGTTAAATTTCTTCTAATTTATTAAAATTAATAATCTTTATGCCTCTTTGACCACTTAATTCAATGATACCTTTATCTTTAAAATCTCTAAGTCGTCTACTTAATGTTTCACTCGTTGTACCTAACATAGATGCCCAGTCTAATTTTGAAATTGGTAATATAAAGTATTTTCTTCCATTGCTGAGTTCAATAATGGAAGTTGCTATTCTTTTTTCAACAGAAGTTAGGTTGTGTTTTTCTAATTTGTTTTCAGTATCTGATAAGCGATTAGTTAATTCACTAATAATTTGAATTGAAATTTCCGGTTTATCCATCATATGTTGTTTTAATTGATTACCATCTAGTACACAAACCATACTGTCTTCTAGTGATATAGCATAATCGTCAGCTATTGTGCTCGTAAACAGTGATTTTTCACCAGCAAAATCACCAGAATTTAAAACTCTCACCACTTGTTCCATACCATCTTCATTATATCTAGATACTTTTACACTACCTTGATGCACTATATATAAAAACGAGGATTTTTCACCAGCATTATAGATTGCATCACCTTTTTTTAATTTTCTTACGTTAATTAATTCAGTGATGCCTGCTTTTTCTTTTTCGTTTAAATGCCTGAAAATAGGAACTTTAAATAAACAGTTTGCGTAATGACTTTTATCTTTATTGTTCATGATATCCCTCCCAATGTATTTCCCAGTCTCTTATATGTTGCTTATAGTTCCTTTAATATCAGTCGTTAAATCTTTTATTAAAGTGTCATTCATTGTTTTCTTTTTTTTCTATTTTACCTTCAAATATAATTGAATGTGATTTGATTTTCCCACCAATCATTTTTTCTACTAATCTGTCTAATTGTTCTTGATATGCTATATCTAGATCATAGATTTTTTTAGTCTCAACATCATAAAAATGATAGTGTTCACTTTTATTTTTATCATAAATATAACCTAACTCTGGATGTCTGACACGGTTAATCTGGCCAGCAGAAAAAAGTGTATTTAAGTTTCTATAGATAGTTGCTATGCCAATTTTCGCATCTAACTTTCGTAGTTCAATTAAAATATCTTCTGCAGTCATATGTCCATCGGAAGATGCGATTAGATCATATATCTGTTGTCCTTGTCTAGTTATTTTCATAGTATTACCCAATTTTTATTATACCAAATGCATTAGAATTTGTATATTGTTACTTCAATAAAAGTCTAAGTCCATTAAGTATTACAAGAATCGTACTTCCCTCATGGAAAATAACAGCTAAAGGCAGCTTAACAAATCCAAAAATAATGAGATCAACTTAAGCATAAAATGTGACGTAAATCTGACTAAAAATAATTGACAAAATAAAATCAATAGTTTAAACTATATATACCATAAAGAGAAGGCGAGAGACAAGCTCTGGGACCCTTCAGCAACCTGACATATGAGTTAAGGTGCTAATGCTTGATTGATGGCTGAATGTAAGTGCACGTATATTCCACGCCATCATATCGATGGCGTTTTTCTTTTTGGTAGAAAGGAAACTTATGAGCATTAAAACATTCAACAATAAAATAGGCATTAAAACAAGTAAGAAAGATATTGCAAGTATAAGGAGAGAACTTGCATACCTAGTTGATGAAAGATTAGGGAAACTAATAGATAGAAATCAAAGATTAAGTAGCTATGCAAGTTTTAATCAAAAAGTCAGAGCTTATCAGGACGTTATTCATCAAAACCAAAGAAACTATTTTCATGCGAAAGGAAAAGAAGTAATTGAGTTTGTTGCAAGATCAAATAATAATGTAACAGTGTCTGATAGGTTGACACATCAAATTTATGAGATTGTTGCTAAGCATGGGAAACGGATTAAGGAGGAATCATGGGGTTTGTTTGAACGATTGATTATTGAAAGTGTCAAAATGAATCAAATAGATAATACATATAAACCATGCATAGAATTAAAAAGAATATTAATTGCAGGACAACACAAACATCTAGGCAGATATGATGATGTTAATTTCGTAAGTAGAATCGGTAATGTTTGGGGGACTTACGATAAAAAAGTTTTTAATGAATCATTTTCAAAAAGTAAAATTGAATATGGTATGTCAATTGAACATGATGTGGTAGGCAATACTTCATACTTTATCGGAACTGAAGTTTCAGATGCTGATTTTTTGAACATTGAAAATTACAGCAAATCACACATGAAAAACAAAGAGCCATTTATTGTATTTACTCATGCGAATGTTAAAAGAGATGAGATAACATCAGTAATGATTGAAATGCACAAAAAGATAAAAAAATGGTTTAGTTTATCAACCTTTAAAAGAAACTTTGAAGGTTCAATGATTGAGTCATTCGATGAAAAAAGTAAAGTGTTTAAAATTTATATACCTATCATCTATAAGATAAATGGTAGAAAAGGGGAAGTATGAATATATATTCAAAGCAAGAGGAATTAAACAGAAAGATCAATGAAGGAAAAGAAAAAGATGATGAAACTAGAGAATTGTTCATGGAGATAATTGGTTTAATGTTTGAAGAAGGCAAAAGAAATGAACAATTATTTTTAGATGGTGTGATGAACGGGGAAATTAATTCTAAAATGCTAATTGTGAGATCAACTGAAGAGTTTTTAGATAAGAAAGCATTTGTTACATATCTACAACATATGAGTATTTGGATAAACCATCAAAAAAATCAAATCGAAATTGATATTAAAGATGATGATCCGAGAATAGATAAGTTAAATAATTATGGAATAAAAAATGTAATGGGAATTGTATTGAAATCAATAGCATTAGCAGATGGTTCAGATGATCTTGAACTTAAGAAAATATATTATATGATTGCTAGCAAGCATTTTTATTGGGTGAATAAATATGGTCAAATGTATGCATCACCAGATATTTTCCCTTATAAATATTTTCATCATACTGAAGAATTAGTAGAAGAAATTTTGGTTAAACACTACTGAATTGTTCGTGTATTATAGCGAAAAACTATAGTCTTAGTAGTAAGAATACGACGTAATAAAGATCAATTCTTTATTGCGTCTTTTTTTATTTGACTATAAAAGGTATAATGTAGATATGAAATTAAAGGGCGATCTTATTGAATAAAAGGGATATAGCAATACTTGGCGTACAAATAGCATCTAAAGACCTGGGCATATCTGAGATTGAAATCATTTTTAAAGATAGTGCCTTTTTTTATAATCCGGATATAAATCGCTATATTCTTTGCAGTTTAAGTTATTGAGCATATTTATGTTTTCTACCAAACTATTTTCAAGCAATATAGGATTCACCAGATTGGTTGAAAGCGTAACATTATTATAATTAAAATAAGGATGTAATACAATGTATTGCATCTTTTAGTTTTATGTGATACAATGTATTACAAGAGGTGATAATTATGGCTATATCTATAAGAATGAATAATCAAGAATTAGAATTAATAAAAAAATATGCTGAATTAAATGGTTCTACTGTTTCTGAAGTCATGAGAAATGCAATATTAGAAAAAATCGAAGACGAATTTGATATTTTCTTGTTTAATAAAGCTTTTAAAGCTTTTGAAGAAAACCCCAAGACATATACAGTAGAAGAAGCTAGTAAGATATTAGGGTTGGAATAATGTTTAAAGTAGAGATTTCAGAAGAGGCATTAAAACAATTTAAAAAGTTAGATAAAGAAATAGCTAAACTTATCTTTGCGTGGATAAGAAAACATTTAGTTGATACCACAGATCCTAGAAAACAAGGAAAAAGTTTAGTCGTTGATAAAAAAAGCATTTGGAGATATCGCATTGGTGATTATCGATTACTTTGCAATATTTATGACGATAAATTGATTATTCTGGTGATTGAAGTTGGTCATCGTCGTGAAGTTTATCAAAAGTGAGATATGAGTTTAGTTCATATAAAAAATGTGAATTAATTCCATTAGTTCAATCATATAATACGAACACACGTACTTTAGTATGTTATGAATTTACCTCTATTGAACCCCATCAAAAATTTTTATCGGGAAACGTTTATAGATGCTTCACCAGTGGATGTAATTGGTTTTAAAGGGTACTATTTGATTACCTACATAACGAAGATTATGAATACGAATCCTAATATTTCTATGATGAATATTTGGATAATATTTGTGATATGATTTATGTGTTGTAATAATACGATTGCAATAATTTAGAAAGAGGAAGAACTGTATGAAAATTGAAAACTGTCCATATTGTAAGGGTAAATTGAAAATTGGAAAATTAGTTTACCGTTTTGAATTTAGAACGCCAAAAATTATCTTTGATGATGGGACTGAAATAAAAGTTAATACATTTAATCCTTTTAAGCATGCAGTCATCAATAAAGTGTTATATTGTGAATCATGTCAGGTAATGCTAGCTGACTTAAGTTCAGATTCGCCACAAGCAATTAAGTAAAAGCACTTTACCAAATAAAATTGAGTCTAACAATCATGTAGTGAACTTATTACACTAAACTAAACAAAATTTGTTAGTTTATTTTAATTAATGGATTGATTTCTGTATTCAACAGGAGTCAGTCCATTTAATGTAACTTATTCTTGAATTTTTGTAACTTATAAAATAAATATATTTTAATTTGTGTTATTGTGATATTGTAAAAGTAGAGGGTGACTAAGATGAAAAAATACTTATTGTTAACTAATTTACTACTTATTTCTATGACTCTTTTTGCTTGTGGTCTATCTTCAGATAGCTTATATATTGGTGATGATAAAAAAGAAATAGTAGAAGATAAATATGGTGAAGTAGAATACATTAGTCAAGATATATACGTTTATAAGAATCTAAAAGATGAATTCAACCATATTGACGGACTTGATTACATCATTAACAATAGTGGCTATAGAGGAAGCGTTGCTCCAGAATTTAGTGAGAACTTCTATGTCATTATTGATATTGTAAGACACGATAATTCGTATAAAGTACTTGTTTACAATAATATGATGAAAAAATCAGCAGATCAAACACAAATGTTTATCTTAACTGATTATTTTCTTCCAATTAGAATTGAAGATGTTATCACACTTATTAACAATCATGATTTGATTCAAGATGTCAAAAATTTTGAAATTTGTTTTATAAAAAAAGACAGTAATCTTGATTCTAACTTAAGCAATCATGATGAACTCAACTTAGCTTTTTACAATAAACAACCAGAAGGTAAAATTCTCATGTCTTTTTATGACGATCAGACAGGGCATGCACTCATGGGTACACAAAATTATATCGTTTTTGGTAATGTGAAAGAAAAAGAAATTTATTTCCCAACAGATTTAGACTACAATGACTTAACGTTTTTTCACTATGATACTTTAAAAGACGTGCAGGTAGAGTTTTCCTTAGATAAAGGTCAATCCTTTAAGATGATCGATGAAAGACTAGAAGAGTTTGATATTTGGGACAAAACTATCAATACTGAGGTGCCAAATGTAGTTTTCTTCTATGCCTTTACATATGAAGCGTTTTTAATTAAAGTAGATGAAGCTAGAAATCCCAGTATTTTTACGTACAATTATTTAAATGAAGAAGAATTTGATAACTTGGTTGAAATGTATGATGAAGCATACTTTGAGGACAATATTTTAGTATTTTATTATAAATTTGAATCGAATGTATCTGAAAACTATGTTTATTCAGTAACTAAAAAAAATGACACTTTAACCATAAACATCAATCGTTTTGAAGGTATGGCCACAGCCTTAAGTGCTTGGTTAGAAATCATTACGATTAAAAAATCAGATGTAGAAGACATTAACAAGGTTAATCTTATTGTTAGAACTGTATCCAGTTTACAATCATCTGTCGTAGCCTATATAAATAAAGCATATATAAGAGACTTTTATTTGAATGGTAAAACTTTAGAAGATTTTAAAGACTTAGATAATCTTAAAGAGATTAAGCTTTTCACATGGAGTTTAAATGTTGATTTAATATTTAACAAGGAAATGAGTGATGATGATTTAAATGAAATGATTGCCTATTTGGAAAACAATCCCTATCTTAAATCGATTGGTTATAAAGGGAAAGATTTCATTAGAGTGCAACTTAATAATGATTTTTATGATAAAGTTGTTGATAAAACTTTAGTCATTCATGATTTTATTAAAGATGAAGCACTCATCAATGATTACGTTTTAACAATTAAAATACTCAATTTTACACCAATAGCGAGTATTGAGTTTGTCTTGGACAACAAGGGTAAAGACTATGCTATTAAAATGATTGAAGACTTAAAAATGGGTGACTATCCATTTCTAAAAATTGGGTGAGGTTTTTGTATAATTAAGAAAATATTTTAGTAGGCTTAGTTCTTGTGATGAGTTTAGGATTATTGATTGATAATCTATTTTTTAGTAGATTATCTTTTTTTATTTAGGGGGATTTTTAAGGATAATTAAACAAAATAGACGATCGTGAGTATCATTAAGTAATATATTGGTGCTATAATGGATTGGCTGTTAATAATACTGTTTATTTCATTAGTGTATTAATTAACCAGTAGGAGTCCTTATGGATAAAATCGAACGTTTTGATTTTGAAAAACTGCCTAAAAAAGAACGGATATATTTAACCCCAATTGCTTATCTATTGAGTTTTCCGTCTGTATGGAGAAGAAGATTAAAAGTTACAAAGGTCAATATGAAAGGATTAAAACCACCCTATATTTTATTATGTACACATCATGCGTTTCTTGATTTTAAAGTGACCACTGCAGCAATATTCCCTAAAAGAGCGAATTACATAGTCGCAATAGATGGTTTTATTAATCGAGAATGGTTATTAAGAAATGTTGGTGCGATTGGTAAAAGAAAGTTCACAAACGATATAAAACTTGTTAAACAGATCAAATATAGTTTAGAAGAACTTAAAAACATTGTGGCTATTTACCCTGAAGCAAGATATTCTTTAATTGGCACTACCGCAATTTTACCAACTTCACTTGGCAAAATGGTGAAACTATTAAAAAGACCAGTGGTTGTTTTAAACATGCATGGCAATTACTTATCACAACCAGTTTGGAATTTGAATAAAAGAAAAAACAGACTGGCTGCTGATATGACACAAATTGTCACACAATCTGAAATTGATGCTTTAACAGTTGATGAGATTAACGATAGAATTATTGATGCATTTCAATACGATGAGTATCAATGGCAAAAAGATAACAATATTAGAATTACTTATAAAAATAGAGCTAAAAATCTCCATAAAGTCTTATATCAATGTCCTCATTGTTTAACTGAACATGAAATGGCTTCTGATAAAGATTTGATATGGTGTAATCACTGTAAAAAAACTTATCAAATGGATGTATATGGCCAGTTAAAAGCCTTGGAAGGGACAACAGAATTTCCTCATATCCCAGATTGGTATGAATTCATCCGCACCCAAGTTAGAAAGCAAATTGAGGATGGTTCATACCGTATAGAAGATGATGTTATGGTAGAATCATTGCCTAACAGTAAAGGATTTATTCCACTTGGAAAGGGCCATTTTGTTCATGATTTAAATGGATTTCAATTAACAATTAATACGGCTGAACCGATTCATTTAGTAAAAGAACCTTTATCACTTTACGCCCTTCATATTGAGTATGATTATATGTCTAAAGGAGATTGTTTTGATTTATCTACTTTAACGGATACTTACTATATTTATCCACAAAACTTAAATGATGTTGTTACAAAGTTACATTTTGCGACTGAAGAATTATACAAAATCAATAAGGAAAAAGTCAAACAACCATAATAATTTTAAAAAAAATAAAAATAATAACAAAACTGTCATTTATCAACTAATCTTGATTAAATGGCAGTATTTTTATCTATAATTAAGTTAATTATAAAATATACTGGATTATGTTTTATTTATTGAAAAGTCACCTTTTAGATTAACATGATGTAAAATGATATAATATTAACATCTAATTAGGAGGTTTATTAATGACAATTAAATTAATTGGGTTAGGGAAAATGGGTTTGAATATTGGCTTAAATATGAAAGATCATAGTTATGCTGTTTTAGGGTTTGATGTAGATGAAACGAAAAGAAATCAAGCCAAACAAAATGGTTTAAATGTAGTTGAAAGATTGGAAGATTTCTTTATAAATAAAAAAGAAAAACATATTGTTTATTTAATGGTACCGGCTGGGAAAATTACTGAAAATGTAATTGAAGAAGTGAGAGTTTTTTTAAAGAAAGATGATATTATCATTGATGCTGGAAATTCTAATTTTAATGATTCTATTAGACGCTATAATAGTTTAAAAACAGATGAAATTGATTTTGTGGATGTCGGTACATCGGGTGGAACATCTGGCGCCAGATATGGTGCCAGTTTGATGGTAGGCGGGGATAAAAAAGTCGTTAATCAACTTAATGATTTATTCACAAAGCTTGCTAAAAAAGAGGGTTACTACCATGTGGGTAAACCCGGATCGGGTCATTATGTTAAAATGGTCCATAATGGGATTGAATATGGAATGATGCAGGCAATAGGTGAAGGCTTTGAGTTAATGCATCATAGTGGATTTGACATTGATTATGAAGCGTTATCGAAAGTATGGAATAATGGTTCTGTGATTGAATCTGCGTTAATGGGCTATATTCATGAGGCATTTAAAAAAGATTCTCAGTTATCCAAACTGGAAGGGGTCGTAGATGATAGTGGTGAGGCGATGTGGATGGTTGAAGAAGCTTTAAAGCATAAAGTCTCAATTCCAGTTATCACCCAAAGTTTATATGCTAGATATGAATCAAAAGATAAAATAAAATTTAGTGAGAAAGTGGTTGCGGCAATGCGTAATGAATTCGGTGGGCATGCAACTTATAAGAAAGAATAATGAAAACAATAATAACTATTTTTGGGTCGACAGGCGACCTTACCATTCGTAAATTACTTCCGGCAATTAACCATTTATTAGAAGAAAATCTTCTTCCCGATAATACTAAAATTTTTGCGATTGGAAGAAGAGATTATAATACTGAGAAGTATTTCGAGTTTATTAGTAATAATTTACAGACTAAATATGATTTATCAAGATTAAGACGTCATGTCGAATATTTTAAATTGGATGTGGATAACCTAAAAGATTATCAAATCCTAAATACCATGATTAGTGGTATTTCAAAAGAGCCCACAAGAAGAATATTTTATTTGGCTGTTGGTCCAGACTTATTAAAAGATATTGCCGAAAACTTAAGTAAATCAAATTTAGTGATTAAGGGAGATACACAGGCGTCTGTAACCTTTGAAAAGCCATTTGGTGAAGATTTAAATTCAGCAACCGAAATAAACAATCTTTTATGGCAATATTTTGATGAATCACAAATTTATAGAATCGATCATTATTTAGGTAAAGAAATGATTCAAAATATATTAACCGTACGCTTTGCCAATAAAATATTTGAAAATTCATGGAACAATCATGCGGTTAAAAGTATAAGACTATTGGTCAAAGAAAATGAACCTATCTTTTCACGAGCAGGCTATTATGATAAATCAGGAGCCTTAAAGGATATGGTACAGTCCCACTTACTTCAAATGTTAGCTTTAGTGGGGATGGAAGTCCCTTTAAGTTATCAAAGTGAAGATTTAAAAAATGAAAAAGTAGAAGTGCTTAAAAAACTTAGATATGATTCTAAAAGTCTCATTATTGGGCAATATGAAGGTTATTTAGATGAACTTAATATTCCCAGTGATTCTAAAACAGAAACATTCGTCTTCTTAAAAGCGTTTGTCGATACACCAAGATTTAAAGGGGTTCCGTTTTACTTATTAACTGGGAAAGCTTTAGAGAAAAAAGAATCTTTGATTGAAATTGAATTTGAAGAATCCAGTCAACAACAAAAATGGCATTTACCACTTCAAAATAATATTCTAACGATCCAAATTGCCCCACTAGATGGCATTAGTCTTAGACTTAATTCAAAAGTACCTGGGTTAAAAGATGAGGTTGAACAAGTTGAACTAGATTATTGTATTTCTTGTGACCATGTTGGTAATATGCCAGAAGCCTATGAAAAACTGATTTTAGATATGAATGGCCATCACAAATCCTTATTTACACGCTGGGATGAAATTTTGAACAGTTGGAAATTTATTGATCAAGTTAAAACTGACATCGAAAGAAAAAATATTCCCCTTACTATTTATAAATCTTCAAAAGAGTTATATGATTTAATTTTAGAAAGAGAAGGTGTTCATTTTGAAAATATATGATATTTCCGTCACAATCAGTCCTGAGATGACCGTTTATAAAAACTACGATCACAAGAAGCCCGTTTTTACAAATGTATCTAATTTTGAGCACGGGTCCGTTTATGAAACCGATGTAACGATGAATGTTCATACTGGAACGCATGTCGATTTTAATTTACATATGATTAAAGGCGGAAAGACCTCTACTGAGGCTATTTTATCAAACTATATAACGCCTGCTAAAGTCTTCGATTTAACGCATATCAACGATAAGATTGAAGCAGGTGATCTTAAAGATTTGGATATTCAAAAAGATGACTTTGTCTTATTTAAAACAAAAAACTCAGCAGTGGAACATTTTCTTTTTGAGTTTATATATGTCGCTGAAAGTGCCGCAAAATACTTAGTCGATAAACAAATTAAGGGCGTTGGGATAGACGCTTTAGGCATTGAACGATCTCAACCAGGTCATCCCACCCATAAAACCCTAATGGAACATGATGTTGTCATATTAGAAGGGTTAAGATTAAAAGGAATTAAACCAAAAACCTATACTTTGATTGCTTTACCTTTAAAACTAAAAGACCTAGATGCCTCGCCCGTAAGAGCAGTATTACTTGATAAGGAATAAATAATCATGAAAAAAGATTCTAGTCATTTAACCAACATTCAAAAACATGTAACATTAGAAAATGGCACCGAACCCCCATTTAAAAATGAATATTGGAACCATTTTGAAAAAGGACTTTATGTGGATATATTAGACGGGACACCACTATTTATTTCTAAAGATAAATTTGAAAGTGATTGTGGATGGCCTAGTTTTTCTAAACCAATTAGCCGAAAACTAATTGATGAGAAAGCTGACTTTAGTTTGGAAATGCACCGAATCGAAGTTAGGTCCAAAAAAGCGGATAGTCACTTAGGACATGTCTTCACAGATGGACCAAAGGATTTAGGTGGCCTAAGATATTGTATAAACTCTGCCGCGCTTAGATTTGTTGCCTATGATGATTTGGAGCGTGAAGGCTATCAAGAATATATTGAATTATTCTAAAGTTAATCAACTAAATAAAACCGGCTATTAAGCAGTAAACTTAATAACCGGTTTTTTTAATTTCTTAGTTTTTTTTCATAAAATACATCATCCATTTTTTATCAAAAACGTTACTTATTTTAAAACAAGTTCTAAAGAAGGGTTATATTTTTCTGATTCAATCAAGGTAATAGTTTGTCTAGATAAATCAATCTTGTTGGCTAGTGGTAATTGATTGGGTTTGCGAAAAATCTTAATAATCTATTTTGATTAGGAATAAGGTAATCTTTAAAAGTTTGCTACACCTACTTTAAAATAATATATTTTGGTTAAATCTTTGGCGATATTTCCTAAGAAGCCTCCCAATAAAATCATGTTTAGTAATAAAACAATTTCTAAATTGAGTGCGATTAAAACAACGCCAATATAAATGATAAAAGATGTTACGATTGAACTTACTCTTTGAGCTTTGAGTAAAATAATTTTGTCCATCTCATCTTCGTTTAGTTCAGTCTTAATCTTTTGTTCAAGATCAATCTCACAAGCTTTACCAGTTTTGATTTGTTCTTTAACAGCCATAGAAACTGAAGTAACAAAATAAAAAATAAGGTGGATTAGGATGTAACTAATGATATAGACACCCCCAAAAGCTAAAAGGGTAATTGCCCACAGTTGATAATTATCAAGTGGTAAATGTCCACCTTGATAGCGTACAAACGTGAAAATGGTATAAGTAATGATTAATAAAGTAGATACGAGTATTGAAACAATAGATTTCTTTTCTTTGAATGTCATGGTAAGTTTTCCTTTCAATTAATATAATGTTTTATATACATATTGTAAACTAAACTTTACACGGTATCAAGCCTATAGATTGATTGATAAAAATAGCTATTTAGGGTTATTTGAAAGAAAAAAGATGTTATTTAGAATAATTATTGTTTCTTTTGAATAGTAATAATTGGTTCTCTATAATGGGTATGTTAGTAAAGGATGGATTTTATTGAAGCGAAGATGGATTTTGATTATCTTATTCATAGGATTATCATTAGTTTCTTTGATGGTGGGGGTTTCTAATGTGACCATTAAAGGACTAATAAGTTTAGATAAAGCGATGTGGTTCTTGATTGGAGCCTCAAGATTACCTAGAACAATTACCATTATATTAACTGCGATTGGACTTTCAATCAGCGGTTTAATCTTACAAACCATTACCAATAATAAATTTGTTTCTCCAGATGTCGTTGGGGTCACGGATAGTGCCAAATTAGGGTTAATTATTGGCGTATTAATGTTTGGTAGTTTTAGTTTACAATTTAGACTATTCTTTGCCTTTATGTTTGCGGTAATAGGTAGTATCGGATTCATCTTTATCTTAAGGAGAATTAAGTTCAAAAATGATGTCTATGTGCCTTTGGTTGGGTTAATGTTTGGCGCTGTAATACAGGCGGTTGTAACATTTATAGCCTATCAGTTTAATTTAACCCAGGTCGCTGATACTATCGGAATCGGAAGTTTCACAACCAAGATACAAGGACAATATGAGTTGTTGTATGTTATTGTGATCCCAATTGTGATTGGTTTTATATATATGGTTCAGTTTAATATTATTGGTTTAGGTGAAGATTTCTCAAAGAATTTAGGCATTAATTATAAAAAAGTGATGGCTATCGGACTTGTGATTGTTTCACTGATAACCGCAGCCATATTTGTTGTGGTTGGGAATATTCCCTTTGTTGGATTAGTGGTACCTAATTTAGTCTCTTTATATTATGGTGACAACACCAAGAAAACCAGTTTTGATGTTGCCTTATTTGGAAGTGTTTTTGTATTAGCGTCTGACATCCTATCAAGAGTTATTATATATCCTTACGAAATGCCTGTATCGGTTACCATGGGGATTACGGGGTCTATTATATTCTTGTTTTTAATTTATAGGCGGTCTCGTTATGCAAAGTAAACAAATCAAAATTATTAGTCTATTAGGGATAATCCTCATCGTTTTTATAGGTTTATATATGACTACATGGTTAATCGGGATTGATTCAATTACCAGTGCTCAACTTTCAAGAAGTTTAACTAGAAGATCCTCTAGAGTAGCAGCGATGATCGTGGTGGGGATAACGATAGGAATCACCGCATTGGTATTTCAAACCATAACCCAAAATAGAATTCTAACCCCGAGTGTCATTGGGTTCGATTCTACATTTATGTTGAGTCAAACCTTAATTGTTTTCTTATTTGGGTTTTCAAGTCCGATGTTATCAAATCCTTATTGGAATTTTATTCTATCGGCTGGACTGATGGTGTTGGTGAGCTTTTTCTTGTACGGTACGATTTTAAGAAAGGGTAAAAACAACATTGGTTTGTTGTTACTAATTGGACTAGTGGTAAGAACCTTAATGTCTAGTATTACACAGTTTATTACGATGATTATGGATCCCGATGAATACTTAACGATTACTTCAAGAACCATGCCCAGTCTCACCAATATGAATACGGATATCTTATGGTATATGGCTATTCCGATAATGTTAATTGTTGTGTTTCTCATGATAAGAGACTTAAAATACCTAGATGTGATGGTTTTAGGTGAAGATCAAGCAAAAAGTTTAGGGGTTGATTATGTTAGAGTAACCAACAGAAATTTAATCTATATCGCAATCTTAATCAGTGTTTCAACGGCCTTAGTTGGCCCGTTAATGTTCTTAGGGTTAATAACCGTCAATATTTCAAGAGAACTACTAAAAAAGAGTTATCATAAACCACTCTTGATATCGACCTCTATACTATCGATATTATTCTTAGTTGCCGGGCAGTATTTATTACAACTATTTGAGATTAATGCTTCATTGGTTGTGATTATTAATTTAATCGGTGGGATTTACTTAATTTATATGCTTATAAAGGGGGATCAAAAATGATTGAAATAAAACACTTAAATAAAAAATATGGCGACCTTGTCGTTTTAAACGATATAAATCTGAATATTAAAGAAGGCATGGTTACCGCACTTATAGGTCCAAATGGGGCTGGAAAGTCAACTTTATTGGGGGTGGTTTCAAAATTGCTAGAAGCAGATAGTGGCGAGGTCTATGTTGATGGTAAGAATCATCAAAAAATAAAACTGAACGACTATTCGAAAATCTTAGGCATATTAAAACAAACCAATCAAATTCAAGTTAATTTGACGGTTAGAGAACTGGTAAGTTTTGGTAGATGGCCACATTCAAGGGGGTTTTTAACTAAACAAGATGAAGAAAAGATTGAGGAGGCAATAAAGTTTTTAAATTTAAAATCAATTGAACACAAGAATATTAATCATTTATCTGGAGGGCAAAAACAACGCGCTTATATCGCGATGGTTGTTGCTCAAGACACCAAGTATATTTTATTAGATGAACCACTGAATAACCTTGATATGAAATATAGTGTCGAAATGATGTTGATCTTACAAGATTTGGTTAAACAATTAGATAAAACAGTTGTGATTGTGTTACACGATATTAATATCGCATCGATGTTTTCTGATCATATGATTTTAATGAAGGACGGGGAAATATATATTGAAGGAGATCCAAATGAAATAATGGTGAAAGAAGTATTAGATACGGTTTATGATCATGATTTTTGTATTGCTGGCGTTAATGGAAAAAGATATTGTATTTATCATAAAGGAGAAAATGAAGCTTATGAAGAACTTAGTATTATCAATAATTAGTATAGGATTAATAACTTTACTGGCTGGATGTAATATAGTTGACGATAATAATCAAGAAGGTGATACGATTACTATCAGTCAAAACATTACACACGCTGCCAGTCAAAATGATACAGATAGTAAAATCGAAATGATTGATGAAGTGATTCCAGTCAACCCTAAGAAGGTTGGAATTTTTGATTATGGCATTTTAGATATATTTGATTCTATCGGTTTAGATAAATTAGGAATTGAAAAGATTGCGGTTGTAAAATCAAACCTACCTACCTATTTAAATGACTATAATAATGACAATGTCATCAATGCGGGCACATTGTTTGAACCTAATATTGATATTTTAGATTTATTTAGTCCCGATTTAGTAATCATATCCGAAAGAAGTGCCTGGGCTTATGATACATTAAAGAGTGAACTTGGTGGGGTAGCCGTATTAAATGTTCAAATAGACAATGCCAACTATTTAAACTCGGTTGTTCATAACCTTAATAATTTGAAGTTGATATTTGATAATTCAACGTTATTTGATCCACTAAAAACAGATTTAGAAACAAAAACAAATGACTTAAAAACAAAAGTTGAGGCCACTGATTTTAAGGCTTTGATTGTTATGACAAATGGAAATAATGTTACCGGCTTTGGCATAGGATCAAGATTTTCATTCATTCATAATGAGTTGGCCATTAAATCAGCGGATGTTAACTTTGGAAATGGGGACAACAACACCCATGGAGATAATATCTCATTTGAGTATATTGAATCATTAAACCCAAATATCATCTTTGTTGTGGATAGATCTAACGCAATTGGTGGTGAGCCATCAATTGGTATATTAGATAACACACTCGTTAATTCAACAGAGGCAGGGGTAAATAATAGAATTATCGTATTGGATAGTGTCGCATGGTATATTGTGAGTGGTGGTTATCAGTCAACTTTAACCATGATTAGTGATGTAAGTGTTTTATACGAATAATCAATAAGATTATGGGTCATATTGTTTGATTTAAAACGAGCCATACTTTTGAATTGTATTGGAAAGAAGGTATAGAATGAAAGTAGCCAATAACTATATTGAACTCATTGGTAACACACCAATGGTCAGATTAAACAGAATAAAAAAAGAATTAAATTTAAAAGGTAATATTATTGCCAAATTAGAAAAGTATAATCCTCTCTCAAGTGTAAAAGATAGAATTGCTTTAGCGATGATTGAAGATCTTGAAAAAAGAGGGTTAATCAATGAAAACACAAAACTCGTTGAACCAACCAGTGGCAACACGGGTATTGGTTTAGCGTTTGTCGCCGCCGCTAAAGGGATTAAACTGACGCTTATAATGCCAGATACAATGAGTAAAGAAAGAATGGCGACGATGAAGGCCTTAGGTGCAGAACTCATTTTAACTGAAGGTAAATTGGGGATGAAAGGTGCAATTGCGTTAGCTGAAAAAATGCAAAGTGAAGACCCCAATGTAATTATTCCCCAACAATTTCAAAATCCAGCCAATCCATCCATCCATAAATCCACCACTGCCATTGAAATCTATGATGATTTAGAAGGCGATATTCAGGCTTTTGTGAGTGGTGTTGGGACAGGTGGAACCATTACTGGTGTGGGTGAATATTTAAAATCTAAACTAGATAAGGTTGAAATTATCGCGGTTGAACCCTTTGAATCTCAAGTGTTGGCTGGTGGGACCCATTCTAGTCATAAAATTCAAGGCATTGGCGCTGGATTTATCCCAGCGGTTATGAACTTAAAAGTAGTCGATCGAATTATTCCTATCACGAGTGAAGAAGCGATTGAGATGACTCGGTTTATCGCTAAAACAGAAGGTATTTTTGTCGGTATTTCTTCTGGTGCTGCCCTTGCAGCCGCAATCAAGGTTGCAAAAGAAGATCAGTACTTAAATAAGAATATTGTCGTTGTTTTACCAGATAGTGGTGATAGATATCTTTCGACGGGGATATTTGATTAATTATGTTTTTTAAGCAATTAAGAGCTACCATCAGACAAGCTAAAAAGAATGACCCATCCGCCCCTACAAAAATAACCATATTTTTTACTTATCCCGGTATTCACGCCTTAATGTGGTATCGGGTAGCTCACTTTTTTTACCGAATAAAGCTTACGTTTATCGCCAGAATTATTTCTAATTTAGGAAGATTCTTTACCAATGTCGATATTCATCCTGGGGCAAAAATCGGTGAAGGTCTCTTTATTGATCATGGTGCTGGTGTCGTGATTGGACAAACAGCGGTGATTGGGAAAAATGTTGTTTTATTTCACGGGGTAACTTTAGGTTCAAGTTCAGTTCAATCACAGGGAAAAAGACACCCTACTCTTGAAGATAATGTTGTTGTTTACGCAAATTCAACTATCATAGGGAATATCACAATTGGTAAAAATTCAGTGGTTGGGGCAAGCAGTGTTGTCAAACAAGATATCGGTCCAAATAGTGTTGTGGTAGGTAATCCAATTAGACTCATTTCAGTTGACGGTAAACGTGTATATGACGCCAAAACTGAATGTGAAGCACTTAAGGATGAACTAACCACTTTAAGAGTCAAAATACAAGAATTAGAAGAAAGGCTTTCTAAATAGGAAGCTTTTTTTATTCATTGTTAATTGTTGTCAAGTGTGATAAAATTAATTCAATAGATTAAGGTAATAAAAGGAGACTATTATGCCATATTGTACCAATTGCGGTAATGAAATGACAAACGATCAAGAGTATTGTACCTATTGCGGTAGGAAACAAACCATTAACGAACCCCAACAGCCTTACTATCAAGGCGTAAATCCTAATAATCAAACGACAGAAGAAACCAGCAATATTGCCTTATTATTCGGTATATTAGGCTTGTTTATTGCGGGTATTATTTTTGGAATTCTTGCGATTGTGTTATCCAATAACACCGAACAAAAAAATAAAAGTACGGCAAGAACATTGGGTATTATCGATATTGTTTTTGCGATCATTAGTTCGATTTTACTTTACCAGTTTATATAAATAAAATAAGCGAGGGAAATAGTATGTGCGGAAGGTTCACGATTACGGTTTCTCATGAACAATTAGAAACGTATGTCAAAAACAATTACAATATTAATCAAGTCGATGATTATGAATTACCAAGGTATAATGTTGCCCCAGGGACTGATGTTATCTCGATTATTCATGATGGAAAGAAACATCGAATAGGGCTTTTAAAATGGGGATTTGTTCCTTCATTTTCTAAGGACCAAAAGATTAATATTATTAACGCAAAGGCTGAATCCTTGTTTGAAAAACCATCGTTTAAGAATGCCGTAATCAATCAAAGATGTGTGATTATCGCAGATGGTTTTTATGAATGGCAACAAACCACCAAACAACCAATGCGGATTATTACAGACTCTAAGTTGTTTTCGATAGCAGGCATTTGGAATACGATTATCACTAAAGAAAATAAGAAAATCCATACGGTTGCCATTATCACAACAACCCCAAATGATATCATGAAACCAGTTCATGATCGGATGCCGGTTATCTTAACTAAAGAAACTGAAGCAATCTGGTTGGATAGAAACATTAAAGATCCCAATAAATTAAAAGAAGTCTTAAAACCTTATCCATTTGAGATGCATGTGTATCCTGTTTCGAAAAAGGTTAATAAAGTAACTTACCAAAAACCTGATGCCATTGACCAAATAGAAGTTGACTTCTAGGAAAGGAAAACAATGGATAAAAAAATAATTGAAGTAATCAGAAAATTTAATCATGATCGTGATTGGGAACAGTTCCATACACCTGAAAACCTAGCGAAATCTTTGGTTATTGAAGCCGGTGAACTTTTAGAAGAGTTTCAGTGGGATTCAAAAGAAAAATCTCTAGAAGGCATTAAAGATGAGCTTGCAGATGTTTTGTTATATGCCTATATGTTAGCAGATAAGTATCAGCTTGATGTTGAAGAAATTATGTTAGAGAAAATAAAAAAGAATGAAAAGAAATATCCAATTGAGCAAGCAAAAGGTAAAAGTAAAAAATACACAGAATATTAATTATTGATTGTGAAGCACTAGAATTTATAGTATAATCAAAAAATCAATAAGAACTCTAATTTTGAGTTCTTATTTTTATTATATTTTAGGTGGGGTTAATGATATAATTAAATTAACGATAACAGAAAGAAGAATACTATGGCAAAGTTAGAAAAAATGATTTATGGTGATTTTAATTCTATTATAAGTGACCTTCATAATGGTATTTTATCAAAGAGTATTTCAGCTTCTTATGAAGATGGTAGTAGCTATGCTGTAAATGGCTTTAAATCAGTTACGAGGGTCTATGAAAGATATTCATATATTGGCAGTAATAGAGTTAGTTTAACGGTAAATTTATCTGGAACAGAGGGCAAATATTATTTAAGTATCATTACATCAGGCGGTTCTCAAGCAGTATTTTTTAAAATTAACACTTGGGGTGAAGCTTCATTTTTAGATTCAATTAGAGAAATTGTAAATAAATTAGGAGATTAAAATGACAATTAAAGAAAAATCATTGAAAAAGCATTATGAATGGAAAGGCAAAATAGAAACCAAAGTAAAAGCTAAACTTAAAACAAAAGAAGATTTAATGTTGGCTTATACACCAGGGGTTGCAGAGGCCTGTTTAGCAATCAAAAATGATGTTTCATTATCTTATCAATTAACTGGTAGAGGTAATACCATCGCGGTAATTACTGATGGAACTGCAGTCTTGGGGTTGGGTGATATTGGACCAGAGGCAGGAATGCCAGTTATGGAAGGAAAAGCAGCCCTTTTTAAACGTTTTGGAGATGTTAACGTAGTTCCGTTATGTTTAAAAACAAAAGACACAGAAGAAATTATTAAAACGATCAAGTTATTAGAAGGAAACTTCGCGGGGATTAACTTAGAAGATATCGCTGCACCACGATGTTTTGAGATTGAAAAAAGACTTGTTGAAGAATTAGATATCCCAGTCTTTCACGATGATCAACATGGTACAGCAATCGTCGTTGGGGCGGCGTTGATTAATAGCCTAAGATTAACCAAGAAAAAACTACAAGCTATAAATATCGTGATCAACGGAGCTGGAGCTGCGGGTATCGCAATCGCTAAATTTCTATTACACTTGGGCGCTAAGAATCTTATTTTAGTTGATAGAAACGGGATTATTTCAAGGGATGAACCACAGTCTAATAAAGCCAAAGAAGAAATTGCTTTATTAACAAATCATCATCTTTTAAAGGGAATTTTGGTTGAGGCAATAAAAGGAGCGGATGTTTTTATTGGGGTCTCAGTGCCAAATGTATTAACGAAAGAAATGGTTAAATCAATGGCTAAAGATCCAATTGTTTTTCCATTAGCTAACCCAATTCCAGAAATCGATCCTAAATTAGCGAAACAAGGTGGGGCAATCATAGTTGGAACAGGTTCCAATCAATATCCAAATCAAATTAATAATGCCTTGGTATTCCCAGGTTTATTTAAAGGTGCCTTGGCAGCTGGAGCAAAAAAGATTACGATTGAAATGATGGCCAGTGCTTCAGAAGCGATTGCGCATTATATAACGGATGAAAAACTAACCCATGATTATATCGTACCAAGTGTATTAAACGAAGAAGTTCATCAAAAAGTGAGTGAATCGGTTAGAATAACTGCAATTAAACAAGGGATTATAAGAAAATAATAAAATATTGATAAAAAGCCACCAATATCTAGTGTATACATATTTAAACGGTGATTATTTAGGAATAAATACATATATTTTAAAGATTATAATAAGGAGTGTATGATATGGAATTAAAACAATTGTTTCTTAAAAGAGAATCCTGTAGAAACTTTTCAGGTAAAAAGGTGAACAAACAAATCATACTAGATATTTTAGATGAAGCTAGATTAGCCCCATCCGCGAGAAACAATCAACCATGGCATTTTTGGATTGTTGAAAATCAAGAAACTTTTCAGGCGTTAGTTTCACCGTTGCGTAGTTTTACACAAAAGGCTGGGGCGATGGTTATTTTAACAAAACCTAAGAATTTAGAATATGGCACCCACAATTATGCCGATTTTGATGCAGGAATTGTTACAGCCTATATTACTTTAGCTGCGATAAATAAGGGAATTCAAACTTGTATGATCGGATCTTTTCACGATGAAGAAGTTAAATCAGTCGTTCCTGCATTAAAAGATGAAACGATTCAATTAATGATTCTTTTTGGCTATTGTGATGATTCTCCAAGAGAAAAGACAAGAATTGAACTTACCAATATGGTCAATATAATTTAAGTCAAATCTTATAAAAAACGAACCTCTATAAACCCATTTTGATTAATGGGTTTTATTTTTGGCTGTTTGATCCATCAAATGCTTAGATTGTCTTTAATAATCTAAACTATAAAATGAACAAAAAACCGAGAAACGAATCTTTATCTCTCAGTTTTTTTATGATTTACAATAAAAATAAGGGGTTATAAAGGTTTATTTCTCACAATTATTGGTTTTTTGTTTAATATAAGATAAAATATTAAGTAGTTAAGTTGGTGATAACTTGAAAAGTAACATCTTTGGGATTGGTGGAATAAACACCGATCATAAGTATCATATTTCTAGTAAAATTAAACTTTATACTTCAAACATAGCCACATCTAGCTATTCTTATGGAGGCGTTATTCGTAATGTCTTAGAAAACTTGGGTAGATTAGGTGAAAATGTCACGCTTTTGAGTGTGGTTGGAAATGATCTTCGGGGAGAGGACATTATTAACTATTCAAAAGAATTTATGAAGGTTGATAAAATTTTAAGGACGGATAAGCCAACGGGGAGTTATGTTGCCATTACTGAGCCGGAAGGTGATATGTTCTTAGGGCTAGCTGTGATGGATAACATGATTGATTTGAATATTAATTATTTAAAAAAGTATGAAGAAGATCTAAAAAGAGCTGATTATATTGTAATAGACTCTAATCTTGATATGGAAACGATTAATTATTTAATTGCTTTAGCGAAAAAGTATTATATTAAGTTAATTATTGTAGGGGTATCAGGGCCTAAAACAGCCAATTTACCATTAAACTTGAAAGGGGTTTATCTGGCCATTCACAATTTAGATGAATCTCAAAGTTATTTTAATAGTTCCTTAGATGATATCAAACTATTGACCAGTTTTTGGGTGGATAGAGGGGTTGAAATAAGTGTTGTAACAAACGGTGTTCATAATGTTTGTTACCAAGCAAAAGGAGAGAAAGTAATCGAAGTTCCAGTCAAAAAATCTAAACATTTTGTTGATGCTACTGGGGCCGGAGATTCCTTTTCCAGTGGGGTTATTTATGGTTTAGCCAATAATAATACGCTAAGAAATTCAATTACATTGGGGTTGGTAAATAGTTATTATACTGTTGCTTCAACCGATTCAGTTAGGAAAAACTTAAGCAGTGAAACTTTATTAAAAGAAATGGAGAAATATAAAAATGACATCTAATTATTTAAGTTATTCAAAAGAAGTTCAAAAAGCAATGACAGATTCACAGCCAATTGTTGCCTTAGAGTCAACCATTATTACACATGGTATGCCTTATCCACAAAACTTAGAAATGGCAAAAAAAGTAGAACAAATTATTCGTGATAATGGTGCGGTTCCCGCAACAATCGCTGTCATTGATGGAAAAATTAAAATCGGATTAGAAGCAAAAGAACTAGAATTATTAGCCAAATCACCCGAAGCGATTAAAGTATCTAGAAGAGATTTTGCTTATGTCTTAGCCTCTAAGAAGGTTGGAGCAACCACGGTTGCTGGCACCATGATTGCGGCTAAACTGGCAGGTATCAAGTTTTTTGTGACAGGTGGTATTGGGGGTGTTCATAGAGGATTCAATGAAGATATGGACGTTTCTGCCGACTTAGACGAACTTGCGAAAACAAGTATTTGTGTCATCTGTGCTGGCGCTAAAGCTATTTTAGATTTACCAAGAACATTAGAGTACTTAGAAACTAAAGGGGTTCCAGTCATTGGATATAAAACCGATTATCTTCCTGCTTTTTATACCGCTAAAAGTGCATATAAATTAGCATTAAGACTGGATAATCCTGATACTATTGCGAAACTGGTCCATGCCCAAGCTAAATTAGGCTTAGAAGCTGGCGTTCTTGTTACAAATCCAATTCCTGTTGAACATGAACTAGATGGCGCTTACATGGATACGATTATTAATGCGGCTGTTAAAGAAGCACATGATAAGCATATTAAAGGGAAAGATGTGACACCATTCTTGTTGGCAAACATTGTTGAAAAAACGGGTGGTAAATCGTTAGAAGCAAATATTGAGTTGGTTTATAATAACGCTAAGCTTGGCGCCCAAATTGCCAGTGCTTTTAATAATATTGATTAACATAGTATAAGCGGGATTTCAATCAAAACTCTATTAGACAGTAGAATAGGGGTAATTATGAAAGAAACAAATAAGAAATATATTCTCGAACCATGGGTGGTTGATTTTAACCAATTTGGTCAATATAAAACGTATGGGTATCATAATATGTTAGGTTACTTAGCCGATACACATTTAAAGGATACCGATTCCGGTATTGGGGTTCAATTAGCAGGAAAGTATGGATGGGTCATTATTTCAATGGTAATTGAAATTGATAAACCAATCACAACAACGGATACCAATTTATTGGGTTATACTTGGTATGTTGGTAAAAAAGGACCTTACTATCGAAGAGAGTTCGCCGTCTTAAATAAGAATGAAGAAGTGATGGTTAGGGGAACCAGTTTTTCTGTTTTAATGGATTTAGAGGACAGATCCATTTATCGAAAAAGAGAACTGCCTTTTAATCTAATGGAAAACACAGAAATAAGATTAACCGATGCGGATCCTAAGTTTAGAGAAGAATTAGAGTTTAAACCGGTTTATAATCGCACCGTTACCAATGCCAATATTGATAATTTAGGTCATGTAAATAACGTTAGGTATAACGAGTTTTGTTATGACGCGATGGGTCTAGAAGAAACTAAACATATGGATAAACTCAAAAAAATGCAGCTATATTTTCACAGTGAAATGCATTTAGGGGATGAATTTAAAGTTGGAGTTAGTCGTTATAATGGTCAAGAAGCTTACGAAGTTTATAACCTAACCAAAAATGAAAAAAGTTTTACTATGCTTATAGAATATAAGGAGTAAGATATGGAACCTAATGATAAAAAAGCATTTAAAGAAAAATCAAAACAACTAGATGAAAGAGTCAAACGTTATCGAGACTACATGGAAGAAACTTGGATTGAAGTTGATGCCAAAGAGGTCTTAAATAAAAATACCTTAACCGATGCCATTGATGGGATGGAAGAAGACAATAAGTATATTCCCTATAAAGATGATGTAGAAATTATTATTAAAAATGCCTTAAAAACCCAACAATCTCTCATTAGAAATAAGATAGAACATCAATTGGTAGCAAGGCTTTATGAACTTAAAATGAGTATTAGAAGACTGTACCGGAAAATATTTTTCACTTTTACAATAGGCATGATTGGTTTTATTAGTAATATTGTTTTACATCATTATGAGGTTGATCTGTTTGCCGTAAGAGAAATGTTAAATATTGTTTCATGGATCTTCTTATGGACAACCATTGAAAAGTTTATTTTTGACCGACATGAACTCCTTTATAAGAAAAACTTAATGGAACGAATGTATTTTGGTAAATATTCTTTTGATGAATCAGAAATGAGTTAAATCTTATAAAAATAAGTAAAAATGGACCGTGTGTCCATTTTTATATATGAATGTGTTATTTTTCGCTTAAAGGTAATGTTTAGGGAATGTTTTGTTATAATGTTAATATGTTTAAAAAAGAGATTGATAAAATGGTTTATGCTGGTCTAGATGTAGGATCAACGACAATTAAATTAGTGATATTAAATGAAAATAAAGAAGTCGTCTACAAACGTTATGAAAGACACTTTTCTAATATTAAGAAGACAATTCATATGTTTTTAAGTGACGTTGTTAAGGAATATAATGATGTACCAATAAAGCTAACAGTTACTGGTTCGGGGGGATTAAGTTCTTCTAAATGGTTAGAAGTACCATTTATTCAAGAGGTTATTGCCTGTGTTAAAGCAGTTGAAGAAACGATTGAAGGCACAGATGTAGTTATTGAACTTGGTGGCGAAGATGCGAAAATTACTTTTTTCACCAACGGGATAGAACAACGGATGAATGGGACTTGTGCTGGAGGTACTGGTGCCTTTATTGATCAAATGGCGGCCTTGATGAATACCGATGCGGCAGGTTTAAATGATTTAGCAAAAAACGCAAAAGAAATTTATCCGATTGCGGCTCGATGTGGCGTGTTTGCGAAAAGTGATATTCAACCTTTATTAAATGAAGGGGCCAGAAAAGAGGATATCGCGATTTCTGTTTTTCAAAGTGTTGTCAATCAAACGATTTCAGGATTAGCCTGTGGAAGACCGATTCGGGGTAAGGTGGTTTTTTTAGGGGGACCATTGTTCTTTTTAACCGAGTTGAAACAACGATTTAAAGAAACCTTAAATTTAGCTGAGGCCGATGCAGTTAGCCCAGAAGATGGCCAGTATTATGTCGCTATTGGGGCTGCGAGATCAACTAAAGATAACGTACCAACAACATTTAATCAATTGCTAACTAATTTAACGAACCATTCTTTGGATGCGACTGATGATGTCACTAGAATGGAAGCCCTATTTGAAAATGAAACAGATTATCTAAGTTTTAAAGAAAGACACGCGAAGTCCAGTGTTCCAATCAAAGACATGGCTACCTATCATGGGAATGCCTATTTAGGAATAGATGCTGGTTCTACAACCACAAAAATGGTATTAATAGATGATAATGGAGATATCTTATATCAATTTTATGCCAATAATGAAGGTTCTCCATTAAGGGTTTTAAAAGGGGCATTGTTGGAATTATATGATCGGATGCATGAAGGGATTAAGATTAAGAAAAGTGCGGTTACCGGTTATGGAGAAGCATTGATCAAAGCGGCCTTATTTGTCGATATTGGCGAAATAGAGACAGTCGCTCACTATACAGCGGCTGAGCACTTTGTTCCCAATGTTGATTTTATACTAGACATTGGTGGTCAAGATATGAAATGTATGACCACCAAGGATGGGATCATTCAAACGGTTGTTCTCAATGAAGCTTGTAGTGCCGGATGTGGTTCTTTTATTGAGAACTTTGCTCAATCACTAGATGTTAGTATTCCTGAGTTTGTCGATGTAGCAATCAAGTCTAAAAATCCAGTTGACTTAGGCTCTAGATGTACCGTATTTATGAATTCTAAAGTAAAACAAGCCCAAAAAGAAGGGGCAACGGTTGGCGATATCTCAGCTGGCTTAGCCTATAGTGTTATTAAAAATGCATTGTATAAAGTAATTCGGTTAAAAAGTAAAGATGATTTAGGTGACCATGTTATTTGTCAAGGGGGCACTTTTTTAAATGATGCCGTCTTAAGAGCTTTTGAACTTCAAACTGGTAAAGAGGTTATCAGACCCAATATTGCCGGTATTATGGGCGCCTATGGTTGTGCGTTGATTGCCAAAGAAGATGATAATCCTTATTCATCTTTAATTAGTCAAGAAGACTTAATTAATCTTGACATTAATTCAACCATGCGACGTTGTGGATTGTGTCAAAACAATTGTATTTTAACGGTCTATGATTTCTTAGGGATTCAATACATTAGTGGCAACAGATGTGAAAGAGGCTTAGGGTTACCGCTTCAAAAATCAGAATTACCTAATTTATTCGAATATAAAAATAAACGATTATTCACCTATAAACCGCTAAAAAAAGAAAATGCCAAACTGACCGTGGGAATTCCCCGTGTTTTAAATATGTATGAAAATTATCCGTTTTGGGTAACCTTTTTTAATCATTTGAATTTTAGAGTGGTTTTATCACCGCCATCAAACAATAAGATTTATCAAAAAGGGATTGAAACCATTCCAAGTGAATCGGTTTGTTATCCAGCAAAACTGGTTCATGGTCATATCAGTTGGCTTCTAGAACAAAACTTAGATTTTATCTTTTACCCTTCGGTTATGTATGAACATAAAGAAGATTTGACGGCTGATAATCAATTTAATTGCCCAATTGTGATTAGTTATCCTGAAGTTATTAAGAATAATGTGGACGATTTAAAAGATAAAAATATCCCTTTGGTTCATCCGTTTATCTCTTTTCATGATTTTAAATTACTACCTGATAAACTATATGAAGTATTTAAGCATACTGGGGTATCTAAAAAAGAAGTTACTGAAGCTGTAAAACTAGCCGTTAATGAAATGGAACAGGTCAAAATAGATACTCAAAAAGAAGGCGAAAGAGCCTTAAAGTATATGAACGATAACAATTTGTTTGGGATTGTTTTAGCAGGAAGACCTTATCATATTGATCCGGAGGTTCACCACAGATTGGATAAATTGATATCGGGGTATGGATTTGTTGTTTTTAGTGAAGATTCGCTAGCCCATTTGGGTTCTTTAGAAAGACCGATTCGAGTGGTTGACCAATGGGTTTATCACAATAGACTGTATAGAACGGCTAACTTTGTTACTGAACAACCAAGATTAGAATTAGTTCAACTGACAAGTTTTGGTTGTGGTTTGGATGCGGTTACCGCTGATCAAGTTAAAGAAATACTAGAAAGACATAATAAAATATATACGCTTATTAAAATTGATGAAGTCAATAACTTAGGTGCGGCAAGAATTAGAATTCGTTCACTTAAGGCAGCGATTGAAAAGCGTCATCAACGTTCAATTATGCCAATCGAATCAACAACTGCTCTAGAACGTGTCATCTTTACGAAAGAAATGAAGAAGACACACACGATATTAGCGCCACAAATGAGTCCGATTCATTTTGAATTATTAGAACCAGTCTTTAAAAAGGCAGGTTATAAGGTTGAGATTCTCCATGATACGACATTGGCAGATGAAAATACCGGATTAAAATACGTTCATAACGACGCCTGCTATCCGTCCATTTTAGTGGTTGGACAGCTAATGGAGGCATTAAAATCAGGCAAGTATGACCTAGATAAAGTCGCTTTACTGATTACTCAAACAGGTGGAGGTTGTCGGGCAACAAACTATATCGCTTTTATTAGAAAAGCATTAAAGGATATGCACTTAGAACATATTCCAGTAATCTCATTAAATTCATTAGGAAAAGAGTTGAATCCTGGTTTTAAAATATCCTATAAGTTAATTAAAGAAGGTTTACAAGCTTTGGTTTATGGTGATTTATTGATGAAGGTCCTTTACCGCGTTAGACCTTATGAAATAACAAAAGGTTCTGCAAATGAACTTTATAATAAATACAATGAACTGGGTAAAACTTTCTTTACGGGAAAACTGAATACTTCTTTTGATGTGTTGTGTTATGAAACCATTCAAGCTTTTGACCGTTTTCCAATGACAGATGAAGTAAAACCCAAAGTGGGTTTAGTTGGAGAAATCTTAGTCAAATTTCACCCATATGCCAATAATGACGCTGTAAGGATAGTTGAAGAAGAAGGCGGTGAAGCTGTCATGCCTGCTTTATATGATTTCTTCTTATATACCCTTAAAAATAGTATGGTTAAGGCGGATTTAATTGGTTATCACAAAAAGATGAAACCAATCTCAAACCTGATTATCAAATATATGGAACGGGTTAGAAAAAATATCAATAAGTATTTAAGTATTTCAGAACATTTTACTGCTTATCATAATATTCACCAGATAGCAGATGGCGCAAAAGATATTTTATCTTTGGGTAATCAAACGGGTGAGGGATGGTTCTTAACAGGTGAAATGGTTTCGTTAATTAAAGATGAAGTCCCCAATATCATTTGTATGCAGCCATTTGCGTGTTTACCTAACCATGTGGTTGGTAAGGGCATGATTAAAGCATTAAGAAATGAATATCATGAAGCGAATATTGTTGCGATTGACTACGATCCGGGTGCTTCTAGTGTTAACCAGTTAAACCGAATCAAATTAATGATGGCAGTGGCACATAAGAATTTAGATTCAAATTAAACAATGAAAAAAGGACGAAATTAGCAAATCTTAACAACGATTAATCGGTTAATGACTTGTTTATTTTGACGTTTTAAGGTAACATGATTAAAAGTGAGGTAACTTATGCAAGCTTTATTTATCGTATTGAATGATTCAAATTACATGGATGATATTCTTGAAGTCTTTGTAAAACATGGGGTTAAGGGGGCAACGATAGTTGACTCGTATGGCATGGGCAAAGCCCTTAGAGAATCTCAAACTTTAAGTTTTTTAATGAAAGGTTCTATTGATAGATCTGTTCCTGAACATGTAGACGATTCAAAAACTATCTTTTCAGTTATTCCAAACGATGAGGATTCAGCTCTAATTATTAAAACCATATCACATTTGTTAAACTATTCTAAAAGTGACACCGTTGGGTTTATGTTTGTAGTACCAGTAGAGGGTATTTATCCAATGAAATAAAAAGCGACTTCAAAAGTCGCTTTTTATTTCGCTTGACTAAGATAATACTCAATAATAGCTTGCGTTCCAGCATCATTATGAAGTTCACTTAAGATCGAATATGTTTTTTCAGCCAGTTTTAGAAGTGGTAAATCTAGTCCTATAGACTCTTCTAAAGCCAGTTTTAAATCCTTTAAAAAGTGTTTGACATAAAATCCTGGTTGATAATCTTTTAAAATCATTTTTTTACCATTGTGAATTGCTTGCCAACTAGAGGCTGAACCGCCTACTATTACACTATAGACATCTTCTAAATTCAAGCCTTTTTCTTTGGCAAAATATAAGCCTTCTGCGATCCCAAGAATGTTACCAGCAATCGTAATTTGATTGGCTAACTTCATTGTTTGACCACTACCTGGACCACCCATATAGGTAATTGTTTTACCCATATAAGTCAAGTAAGGAAAAATGGTTTGATAGGTTGATTCCTCACCACCAACCATAATTGATAAGGTACCATTGATCGCGCCAGAGTCTCCTCCCGTAACCGGTGCATCTAGCATTTCAAGACCATATTGTTTTGCGAGAGAGGATAGTTCAACGGCGAGACTAACCGAAGAAGTGGTCATATCAACTAAGATAGTTCCTTTTTTGCAGTGGGGAATAATTGTTTCATAAACCGCCCTAACATCACTGGGATAGCCAACGATACTAAAAATAATATCGGCCTTTTTTGCTTCCAAAACCAAATCCGTTGCCACTTTTACATGTGGCTCTAACGCTTTTGCTTTTTCAATTGTTCGATTATAAACGGTAACATCAACATTGTTTTTGGCTAAATTTAGTGCCATCGGTCGTCCCATTACACCTGTTCCAATAAATAATACTTTCATTCATAAATCCCTCCAAACTATGATTTAATTATAACATATAAAAACTAAAACGTTTTTACCAAGAATAAGATTGAATTAACAAGCGAAATAGATTATAATGATAAAGAACTCTCCGAATCTTCGTGAGTGGGGGACCCAATTAATGGGGGTGAATCTATTTTATAGAAAGGACACTTAATGTTCTGAACCCGTCAGCTAACCTCATAGGAGTTATTAAGCGTATAGTTAATATGCGTTTTTTTATTATAATGAGGATAGGAGAGAGTTTATGTTGTTGATTTTTAAAGTTGCGGTAGTTCTTTTGGTCGGCTTTATCGGTGGTAAAGTAGCTAAAAGATTTAAACTACCAGAAGTATCGGGTTATCTGGTCTTTGGTTTAATCCTAGGACCGAGTTTAATGTTGTTATTTGGCGGTGGAGAAGGTTTTATTACTTCTATAGACCAAAACACATTAAAATTTATTAGTGAGATTGCATTGGCCTTTATTGCTTTCTCTATTGGTAGTGAATTTAGTATTAGCCAAATGAAAAAAGTTGGTAAAAAGATTAATACTATTACCATGCTTGAAGTAATTGGTGTAGTAATAGCGGTATTTTTAATATTATTCTTTATTCCTAAACCAGAACCTATTATGACTGGATATCAACCTTTTAGTAGTGGAAATATCGCGTTTGGATTGATATTAGCTTCAATGAGTGCAGCCACAGCACCCGCGGCAACCTTGATGGTTATGAGACAATATAGAGCTTATGGACCATTAACAAAAACAGTATTGCCTGTAACCGCACTAGATGATATTTATGGGATAGTTATCTTTGGCTTTTTTATCTCAATTGCTCAGATGCTAACATCCACTACTTCAATGCCAGTATGGTTAATGATTACTAAACCTTTTATTGAAGTATTTGGATCAATCATAATTGGGTTGGTTTTAGGGTTTGTTTTATCAAAGATTGTCGTTAAATTTGATAAAATACGTGATGATATGCAAGTGTTGTCAATCATTGTGGTATTTTTAGGAATTGGTGTTTCAGTACTATTAAATAATTACTTTAGTCAGTATAATCTAGGTATATCTAGTTTATTAATTAATATAATGATTGGGACAATGATAGCGAATATGGTTAAGAAACCACAAGGCGTGTTTAATAGCTTAAATGATTTTACAACCCCATTTTATGTTGTGTTCTTTACATTGGCTGGGGCGAGCTTAAACATAGGAATTATTAAAACATCAGTCCTTGTTTCCATACTTGCAGTTGCCTATATTATTGCAAGAGGGTTTGGAAAATATGCTGGCGCACGTACAGGAGCTAAGATTACTGATGCAGAACCCGTTGTACAAAAATACTTAGGATTTGCGCTCTTGCCACAAGGCGGCGTTTCATTAGGGTTATTAGTCGTTGTAAGTAGTCAAATGCCAACCTTCTATCCACTTATTTCAACCATCATTATGTTAAGTATTTTAATTTATGAAACTACTGGTCCGATTTTCGCTAAATATGCAATTAGTAAAGCAGGCGAAATTAATGGTCTTGATAAGTTAGATCAATTGTCTTCAATTGAAGGCATCGCCTAAAGGAGTATAACATGCAAATACTGTATATCGTTTTAAATGATTTATCACACTTACCTAATATTCTCGATACATTTGTTAAATTGAAAGTTAGAGGCGCTACCATACTAGACAGTGAAGGAATGGCAAAAGCGGTTTTAGAATATGAAGGTTTAAACTATCTTTTAAGTGGCCCTTTCCAAGAAATTAATCTAAAAAAAGTTGGTTCCTCAAAAACAATCTTTACGGTAATACCTAAAGATGAACAAGTACCGATTATAGTAGAAGAAATCCAAAAAGTTTTAACCGATTCCCATGAAGAGGTTATTGGATTTATGTTTACATTACCTGTTTCAGGGATTTATCCATTAAAAGCACATAAAAAATAGTATCCAAATTTGGATACTTTTTTTTCGTAAACAACTAAAAAAATGAATAGATTGTGAAAAATATTAAATTATTTTACAAATTAAGATTGTTAGGATTATAATAGGCTTGAAAGCGTTTTTAGAAAGGAGCATTACCGTGAATTGGATTTTACTAGCATCTATTATGGTTGCACTACTAGCATTTGGATTGGCAATTTGGTTATTATTATGGGTCAAACGTCAACCACAAGAGAACCTAAGAATAAGAGAAATAGGTTCGTACATTAAACAAGGCGCCAGAACATTTTTAAAACGAGAATATAAAATGTTATTTTGGTTTACACTTGTCGCTGCAATTTTAATTTTATTGTTTTTGCCTAAATTTATATGGCAAGATAACCCGGTTGATAACATTTGGATGGCAATCAGTTATATTTTCGGGACTTTATTCTCAGGAATCGCCGGTATTATCGGGATGGAAGTCGCAACTTCAGCGAATATGAGAACAGCTGAAGCAGCTAAAAAAGGTATAAAACCGGCCTTTTTAGTTGGTTTTAGAGGTGGCTCGGTAATGGGGATGGCGGTTGTTGGCGGGTCTTTATTAGGGGTTGCGTTAGTTTTCTTTTTAGTAGGTAATTCTCAAGCCTTATTGGGCTTCAGCTTTGGGGCATCATCATTGGCGCTTTTTGCGAAAGCGGGCGGTGGTATTTTCACAAAAACAGCCGATATATCAGCTGATTTAGTTGGTAAAGTTGAACTTGGAATTCCTGAAGATGATCCAAGAAATCCTGCGGTTATCGCAGATAATGTTGGTGATAATGTCGGTGATGTTGCCGGAATGGGCGCAGATTTATTTGATTCTAATGTCGCCTCAATGTCAGCAGCATTGGTGATGGCTATTTCTTTAGATGCTAAGTTAGGTAATACAAAGCATACTACAACCGTCTTTGTCTTTGCGATATTGGGTTTATTAGCTTCAATGATTGGGATATTATTTGCTAGAATGGGTAAAAAGAGTGGACCAACTAGTGCTTTAAATAAGAGTACTTATATTACTACAGGTTTATATGCTATATTTACTGCCGTGGCAACTTATCTTTTAGATTTTGAGTGGCGTATTTATGGTGCCGCTATGATCGGTTTAGTCATTGGGGTAGTAATCGGGATAACCAGTGATTTATTTACGAATGATGCCCATAAACCAGTCAAAACGGTGGCTGAGGCAGCTCAAAGTGGGTCAGCTTTAACCTTAATATCTGGGATGAGTTATGGTTTCTTGTCAGTAATGCCAGCGATTGTTGGAATAGCAATTAGCGCGCTTGGATCTTATCTAATTATGGCGCCTTTAGCAGATGGTTTCTTTATTCAAAGTTCAGAATATGGTATGTTTGGCATTTCTATGGCAGCAGTTGGAATGTTATCGATTGTTGGAATGATTATCTCTAATGATGCTTACGGTCCTATTGTTGATAATGCAAGAGGTTTAGCCGAAATGGGGAACTTAGGTGATGAAGTGTTAGATATTACGGATGAACTTGATAGTGCTGGTAACACTGTAAAGGCAGTAACAAAAGGGTTTGCGATTGGTGCAGCAGGGTTAACTGTCATTGCTTTATTGGGTGCTTTTATGAGTGAGGTAAATATGGCAATCCTAGAAAGAGGATTATCACAACCATTGTTAACTGGTTTTGATATTATGGATCCATTGGTGTTCTTTGGATTACTGGTTGGATCAACTATTCCAGCTGTATTTAGTGCTTTATTAATGTTAGGCGTTGAAAAGAATGCCAGCAAGATGGTTAAGGAAATTCATCGTCAGTTTGATGAAATTGAAGGACTTAAGGAAGGCAAAGCTGGCGTTGTTCCTGAATATGAGAAATGTATTGAAATCGGCACGCTTGGCGCCTTAAAAGAATTAATTCCAGCAGGATTGTTCGCTATTATACTGACATTACTCGTTGGCTTTATCGGTGGCGTTAAAGCGATCGGTGGCTTCTTAACTGGTAACATTATTACAGGCTTATTACTAGCACTATTTATGAGTAATAGTGGTGGTTTATGGGACAATTCTAAAAAATATATTGAAGCCGGTAATTTTGGTGGTAAAGGTTCAGATGCACATAAGGCGGCTGTTGTGGGGGATACTGTAGGTGATCCATTTAAGGATACAGCAGGTCCAAGTATTAATACGCAGATTACGGTTGTAAGTTTGGTTGCTTCATTGATGAGTTCAATTTTCTTACTATATTCACTTTTTTAAATCATAATCGCTAAAATGAGACTCAAACGATAATAAAGTTTGGGTCTTTTTATTGTATAATGGGATTAGGAGTTGATAAGATGTATATATTTATACCGAAAAGAATCCATGAACAGATCGAAGATGAACTTGATAAATCTTGGAAGGTCGTCCATGAACTAGACAAAGATGTGGATGTCTTTGTTGGAATGGCTTCACAAATAAACGATCATTTAGATAAACTTAAAAACTTAAAATACCTATTATTGATTACGGCTGGATATGATACTTTGGATATCTCTTTTTTAAAAGAACATGGAATTAGACTTACAAACGCAAGAGATGTTTATAGCGTTTCCATCGCTGAAATGGTTGTCGCTCAAATTCTTAATTTTAATAAGGGCTTAGAAACATATCATGACCAACAAGAGCGTCGGATATGGAAACCTTATTTTGATTTTATTGACTTAGAAGGCGCTAAAGTTGGCTTTATTGGTGGTGGTTCAATCGCTGGTGAAATACTTAAACGTCTTAAAGGTTTTAATATTACATCCAGTGTTTATCGAAGAAGTAATGAACCTAGTTTGTTTGATGAAACTTATAATACAATTGAAGGGCTTCAAAAGTTAATGGCAAAATCCGATTACATTATCAACACACTACCATTAAGTGAATCAACGACTAATTTAATTGATAAACCCTTGTTTGATTTAATGCATAAAGATGCTTTTTATGTCAATGTTGGAAGAGGTCAAACCCATGATGAATCTTATTTAATTAAACTATTGAATGCGCATAAAATAAGGGGAGCTTACTTAGATGTATTCCACACGGAACCGCTTTTAGAAAGTTCGCCTTATTGGCAAATTAAAAATCTTTTAATAACCCCCCATAATTCTAGTAATACCCCACTACCAGACAAGGTTTTGATGAAACTAATTGTTAACAACTTAAATAATTATTTGACTCAAAATCCTTTAATTAATGAGATAAAGTTATGATTAAAATACTAACCTGTAACAGTATCGATAGTCGTGGATTAGGCGTTTTATATCATGAGGGCATTAAAGGCTATTTTAGAGATATTCTAATTGGAGAAACTTTTGAATGTGATATCGATAAAAATCAAATTAATATCAAAAAACGCGTGACAGATTCACCAGATAGAGTTACCCCTTTTTGTCAATATTACGAAAAGTGTGGTGGTTGTCAACTTCAATCAATGACTTACCTTGCCCAAATAGAATATAAAAAAGATGTCATCATTAAAGAACTCAATAAGTATCAAATCGATACGATTGTTGAAAATACGATCGCTTCAAACAATCCTAAACATTACCGAACAAAACTCTTAACAACTTATTCTAAAAATAAACAAAACCAATTAATTGCTGGATTTTATGAAGAAAATACGCATCAGATTGTCAATGTGAGTGATTGCCCGATTCAAAATCAATTAGGGAACAAGATGATTAAACTGGTCAATAATCTCCTTAAAAAGCATAAAATAGAAGCTTATGATGAGGATAGAAAAACCGGTGTGATTAGACATCTTTTAATTAGAGTGGGTATTCATACGGATGAAGTGCTCGTTTGTTTTGTCATCGGTTCAGAGGTATTCCCAGGAATTAACAACATCTTAAAAGAACTTAAGCAACAGACCAATATCAAATCAATCTATCTTAATTATAACAACCGTAAAACAAGTGCGGTTTTAGGGAATAAATATAAGTTACTTTATGGTAAAAAAACGATAAGCGATACTCTATTAGGGTTTAATTATAATATTGGCCCAGATACTTTTTATCAAGTCAATCCGTATCAAACCGAAAAGTTATACCAAATAGCGATTGATAAATTAAATTTGAATAAAAATGATACTTTATTAGATTGTTATTCTGGCATTGGAACGATTGCCTTAACCGCAGCCAAATATGCAAAAGAAGTGATTGGTGTTGAACTCAATCAAAATTCTGTTACGATATCTAATGAGAATAAAAAAATGAACCAGATTGAAAATGCAACTTTTATTGTTAGCGATGCGAAAGATTTTATATTAAATAATAGTCGAATGTTTAATAAGATAATTGTAGATCCACCTAGACTTGGTCTTGATAAAGCCTTTATTGATTCTGTTAATAAAATGAAACCGGAAAAGATTGTTTATGTTTCTTGTAACCCAATTACTTTGGCAAGAGATTTGGATATGTTCAAAAGGTATTACCACATCAAAAGTGTGACCCCTGTAGATATGTTTTCTCAAACTTATCACGTTGAATCTATCACATTGCTTTCCTTAAAATAGCACTTGTTATATACTTGACAACACGCTATTTTTAACCTAAATGAATAAAAATGCGATTTCTTACAAAAAAAGTCAACATGATGGTTATATGAGTTAATATATCTACTGATATCAATGGGGAGTTGGTTTCAATATTGGAAGAGAATCATCATTTATTTTACACTAAGGTAAACACAACATTGATATATTTTCAAATTCTATTGGAAGATATGGTTTTAAAATTTCTTCACAAGGTGACAATGGTGAATTTTAGTTACTTTTATTTTAAGGAATAGGGTTATCAAAAATAGAAAAACAAAATCCATCTTAGATACTTAAATGTGCTAAAAATAATATTAATTAGAGGTAAATATGACATATAATGAACGTATTACTTATTTAAAAAAATTAAAAGAATCAATAATTAACTACGAAGAAGAAATTAAAGAAGCTTTATTTAAAGATCTTGGCAAATCAAGTCAAGAGGCTTATTCAACAGAAATAGGCATTGTTTTAAGTGAAATTTCATTATTCATTCATAAATTAAAAAAATGGACCCAACTCAAAAAAGTTAAAGGAAATTTAACTACTTTTCCATCAAAGGCATATATTTATCCTGAAAAATACGGAAGAGTTCTGATAATAGGCCCTTGGAATTATCCTTTTCAATTAATCTTTATGCCACTAATTGGTGCAATTGGTGCAGGTAATGATGTCGTGATTAAACCTTCAGAGTATGCAATAAATACAGAAAAGATAATTTATAAAATTATCGATGAAGTATTTACAGGCAAGAATGTATCAATTGTATCGGGTGATTACCTAGTAAGTCAAAAGTTATTAAAAGAAAAATTTGACTATATATTTTTTACTGGTAGCACAAGGGTAGGAAAAATTATCATGGCAGAAGCAAGTAAAAATCTGACTCCAGTTACATTAGAACTCGGTGGTAAGAGCCCATGCATTATTATTGATAAAAAGGACATTGAACTTGCGACAAAACGTATTGCTTTCGGTAAATTGATTAATGCCGGACAAACCTGTATTGCACCAGACTACTTATTGATTCAAAAAAGTCAAAAAGATGACTTTATTAAGTATTTTAAAGAGGCGGTCCATCAGTTTTATGGTGAAGACGTTTTATCATCAAGTGATTATCCAAAGATTATAAATGAACAGCACTATCTTCGATTAATCAATCTAATGAAAGATCAAAAAATCTTATGGGGTGGATATCATGATAAAAATAAGATTGAACCAACACTTATAGAGCCCACAATAGATTCTAACATTATGTCAGAAGAAATATTTGGTCCAATATTACCAATTATTACAATTGATAATATTGAAGATATTTATTTATATATGAAAGAAAAGCCTTTAGCATTATACCTTTTTACAGATAATAAAAAGATAAAAGATTATGTCGTTCAAAACATCTCAGCAGGTGGTATTACGATTAATGATACTTTAATGCATTTTAATAATCATAATTTAGGGTTTGGTGGTATAGGTTTAAGTGGTATTGGGAAGTATCATGGTAAGTTTAGTTTTGATACATTTACCCACTACAAAGCAGTTTTAGAAAAGTCTAATAAATTTGATTTAAATACTAGATATTTACCGTCTAGTAAGAAAAAAGAAAATCTGATTAAAAAAGTACTTAAATAAAGACAAAACAAAGCGCCAGACTACATTTAAAATTGCATAGTCTGGCGCTTATTAAATATTAAACTAGTTCTTGATCAGAAAATTGGCTATTGTATAAGTCACTATAGAAACCCTTTTGAATAATGAGTTCATCATGTGTTCCAGTTTCAATAATGTCTCCTTCCTTCATTACAATAATGAGATCGGCATTTTTAATGGTAGATAATCTGTGTGCAATCACAAAACTTGTACGTCCTTTAGTAATGCGATCCATGGCATCTTGAATAAGCCTTTCGGTTCTTGTATCAACATTACTTGTAGCCTCATCTAAGATAAGCATTGGGCTATTTTGAACCCTGGACGCCAGTCCCAGAAGGTTTTGATTATCTAGATTTACAACCTTCAAATGTTGGGGTATGTTTCATAGAAGGGATTGAACCGGATATCTATGATAAACATCAAGAAGTATTAGACATGTTAAGATTATCTAATTTTAATCCCGTTAAAGTAGACAATGAAAACAAAGTACATTTTTTTGAACGCTATAACCATCAAAGATTTAGCAAAAAAGATGCCGAAGGGCACCTAATATTAGATTACGGTTTCTTTTTAGAATAAATAAGTAAAGAAAAAAGTCTAGAAATAGACTTTTTTTAAACGCTTAATGAGCCTCTAAACCCTCTAGTGCCATAGTAGGAATCGGCTCCATTGTGTCCTAAAAAGATCGTTTTATAACGGTATTCTCCATAGAGTGCACCCCCTAAGGAACGAATGTTTTTAGGGGTTTGAAGCCAAGAAGAAGTTTTGGTATCAACTGCTTGAAGCTTTTGAAGATATTGATATTCTTCATAAGTTAACAAAGTAATCCCCATTTCTTTAGCTAAACTTTGCGCGGATCCATGAGGTTTATTTTGTTTTCTTTTTTCTAAAGCTTCTGTGTCATAACAAAGGCTCCGTCTGCCTAAGGGCGATTCTGTGACACAATCCATAAAAACATAGGCATTGTTTTTTTCATCAAATAAAACGACATCAGGTTCGCCGCCGGTAAGTTCCATGTTATATAAAATATCAATCTGTTTATTTGTTAGCCTACTTAATATTTGTTTAAAGTCCATATTTGGGTGACGATAAAGATTTTGATTAAACCTTTCTTCTAAAATTTGAAGAATATTTTCTTTTGAAACAGTCTTATTTATAGCCATATTAGAATGCCTCCTTATGCTTATATTATTATTTTATCGCAGGGTTTAGTAAACTAAAAGTCATTTACATAAAAACAATAAAGCATATGATTCGAAAGTATTTCGAATTCGAAATATAATGGAATCATCAAGGAGATTTTTATCATGAATATTAAAGGTATACACCACATATCAAGCATTGTCTGGCAAGGACAAGAAAATTTAGATTTTTATCACGGGGTCTTAGGCTTAAGACTTGTAAAACAAACCGTAAATTATGACGATCCCTTTTATTATCATTTATATTATGGAAATAAAAACGGAGATTTAGGAACACTTTTAACCTTCTTTCCATGGCCTATTGAAAAAATCGAAGGTCAGGTTGGTAAAGGACAAGTAGGGGTTATTAGTTTAATGGTTCCCAAAGGTTCTTTAGATTTTTGGGTTAATCGTTTAGATAAATTCAAAGTCGGTTATGGCTTGTTAGAAAGATTTGGTAATCAAGTACTGAGATTCCAAGACAGACATAATTTATCATTGGAACTTATCGAAAGTGAGTTAGGCCAACTTCATGAGTATGAAGTAAATGGTATTACCAAAGAAGTAGCGATTAAAGGCATTTATGGGGCAACCCTTTATTCTAATAATTTGGAAGGAACAAAAAAACTATTTATTGAATTAGGATTAAAGTATGTTGGTCAAGACAAGGGCTACCTTAGATTTGAGGCGAATAATGATTTAGGCAAGTATATTGAACTTTATACTAATGACCTCAAAGATGGCGTATATGGTGGGGGGACCCATCATCATATCGCATTTACAATCCCATCTAATGAAATTGAATATTATCAAACGACCCTTAGAAAATTTGGCTATCAAGTTAGTCCAGTAAGAGAAAGAACGTATTTTCAATCATTGTATTTTAAAGAACCAGGGGGAATCTTAATTGAACTGGCAACGGATGGTCCTGGATTTACAGTAGATGAACCCCTAGCTACTTTAGGACAAACCTTTGTCATCCCTGAAGAATTCTCTCATTTAAAAGAAGGTTATGAAGGCTTATTGTATCCTTTATTTATTAGACAAATAGATAAATTAGAAGATTATCCTTACGAAACAAAGGCTCAATACGACAGCTATATTACCCATAAAAATAGATTAAATAGAATTAATGAGCTGGCAAGACTTTCAAAAGAAAGAGAATTAACCCCTCTTGAAACCCTAGAAAGAGCACGCTTAAGAAAAGAATATGTAAAAGCGATTCGTTCAACGGTTTCGATGAGTATGGAATCCATCTCAGTTGAAACAGAAACCGGCGAATCAGTAAAATTAACTAAACAAGGAGAATAGAAATGAAACAATTATTAGGAATTCATCACGTTACCGCAATCACAAGTGATATTAAAAAGAATTATGAATTTTTTACAGAAGTATTGGGAATGAGATTGATTAAAAAATCGATTAACCAAGATGATATTCAAACGTACCATACATTTTATGGCGATGATAGAGGGACGCCAGGATCAGGGTTAACATTTTTTGATTTTAAGGGGATTTCACAAGTGGTTCATGGTAGAGATGAAATCTCAAGAATTGGCCTTAGAGTACCCACTGATGAAGCATTAGAATACTTTATTAAACGGTTTGATAAATATGGTGTTAAGCATGGTGAAGTATTTGATTTATTTAATTCGAAAACACTTTATTTTAACGATTTTGATGGACAACAATATGCCTTAATCTCTGATGAGAAGGATTTATTATGGCAATCTTATGGTATTCCCTGGAAAAATGGACCTGTGCCTAATGAATATGCGATTAGAGGGTTAGGGACCATTTTCTTAGTCGTATCAGACTATGCTTTAATGGATGCGATTTTAACCAATGTAATGCAGTTTAAATCAATTGAGAAAAAAGGCGCATTAGGCCTTTATGAAATGAATAATGGTGGAAATGGCGCTAGAGTCATTGTTGAAGAAAACAAAGTGTACCCACAAGCTTATCAAGGTTATGGTGGCGTTCACCATGTCGCTTTTAGATTAGAAAATAAAGAAGAATTATTTAAATGGGAAGATTTTTTTAGAAGTAAACGAATCGCCAATAGTGGCTATGTAGATAGATTTTATTTTGAATCGGTCTATGTGAGAATGTATCGAAATATTTTATTTGAACTCGCAACCGATGAACCGGGTTTTATTGATGATCAAGAATCCTATGAAAAACTGGGGACTGATTTAGCCCTTCCCCCTAAATTTAGAGAACACAAAAAACAAATTGAAAATCTGATTAAACCATTTGATACATCAGATTCTAATCGCATCAGACAGAAAGACTATCTCTAATATGCAAAACTATTTAAAAACAATGACGATTTTATTTAGAACCCAACAAAGTGTTCTCGCTTATGCGATGGAAGATATTAAAACCTATGATTTAAACTTTACTGAATTTTCAGCCTTAGAGGTATTATATAAAAAAGGAACGATACCCGTTCAATCCATTTGTGATGTGGTACTAATCGCCAATTCATCGATGACCTACGTTTTAGATAAATTAGAAAAACGTGGTTTGATCAAACGTTATAAAGGGAAAACAGATAAACGAATTATTTTAGTTAAGCTCACAGATGAAGGCCAAAAAATAACTGATGAAATTATGCCTAAACATTATGCATATATGGGTAATTTATTTGAAGTATTGGATGTCAAAGAAAATGAAGTTTTACAAACTTTATTAAAAAAAGTAGGCTATTATGCCGAAGAAAAAGTCGGTAATTAAAATGACCCATTTATTTAAAAAAGGCTCCAGTGATAAAACTTTATTACTCTTACACGGGACCGGTGGAGATGAATATGATCTAATTGAAATTGCCCAATTTATTGATCCTGAAGCGAACATTCTTTCCTTAAGAGGCAATGTCAATGAAAATGGAATGAACCGTTTCTTTAAAAGATATTCTACTGGGGTTTATGATTATGCGTCAATTAGTTTAGAAACCGAAAATTTAAACCAATTTATTAATGAAGCGGTATCAAAATATAATTTAAATAAAGCAATGATGATTGGGATTGGGTATTCGAATGGCGCTAATTTACTAGAATCATTACTTCAACTAAAAGGGAATGTTTTAAACAAGTTGATATTATTTAACCCAAGCTTTCTGAATCCCAATTTAAAATTTGAAGATTTAAACGGCGTCAAAGTGTTTATATCCGCTTCCAAACAAGATCCTTATACTACCTATAATGAACAATTATCTTTCCATAATCTTTTGACTGATAGTGGCGCATTAATAGAGGTGTTTTGGTCAAATGACGGGCACCAATTAACCCAAGAAAGTATTATGAATGCTAAAAAGTGGTATGATTTGAACTAAAGATTAGAAACGCATAAAAGTGCGTTTTTTTTCATACTCATTTTTTGAATTGAATGTTTATCAGTAATTGGCTATAATAAAAGAGAATTTAAAAGGGGTGTAACAATGAAACAAGTAAAAAAAATCAACAAGGATTTAACAATGGTAACATTAAAGAATGATGTATTAGAAGTGGTGTTACTAAACAAAGGGGCGAGTATTTTTAATCTTATTTTTAAGGGAATAGATGTGGTTGTTGGACCCAAAGTACTAGCGGATTTTATAAAATATGATCACTATTATGGAAAAACAATTGGAAGATCCTCAGGGAGATTATTTTGTAGTGGTTTTGAAATAGAGGGTATAAAAATTTATCCAAAGCCATTCATATCAGAAACCTATTCACTTCATGGTGGCGCCAATGGATTTTCAACACGTTATTTTAATTATGTTGAAAGTCATGAAAATAGTGCGATTTTTGAAATCCATTCTACCAGTACCGATGATGGGCTTCCTGGCGATATCAACTTAAGGGTTACTTATACTTTAATTGATAATATCTTACAGTTGGATTATGATGGCGATACCACTGAAACAACCTTAATGAATATCACGAATCATGCCTATTTTAATTTAGACGGTTCACCGGATATTTTAGATCACGTAATTAAAGTACCTGCCTCTAAATATGTTAAATTTGAAGATGACTTTAGTGTATCTGGAATCGCAGAGGTTGATAGGACGCCATTTGATTTAAGAGAACCTACTGCGTTAAAGGAACCGATTAAAAAATTAATGAACACCCCTTTTAAAGGGTTAGATACTATTTTTTTACTAGACCAAGGTTTGACCAGTTTGTATAGTCCCAAGAGCTTAATTGAGATGACAATGAAATCAACTTATCCTTCCTTGGTAGTGTATACGCATAATTCGATTTCCCCCGATCAAATACCCGATTATCAATCTAGCCGCTATCAGGGCGTGGCCTTAGAATTTGAGTATGAACCAGGCGGAATTCATTATAGTTTTTTAAATAGTGGTATCTTAAATAAAAACCAAAAGTATCAACATAAAACAAGTTATACCTTTAATTATGATCCTTTTAAAACAGGAGCTTAAAATGATGGATAAATATTATCTAAAACTTCCCACAAAAGTAGGTACTTTTGTTTTAGTTGAAGACAACACTGAACATATCAGCGGTTTATCTTTAGAACCCTATGATACCAAAGGATTAATTAATCAAGAAACACCTTTACTAAGCCAATTAAAACAAGAATTATTAGCTTACTTTAAAGGAACATTAAAAGAATTTACCGTACCCATTAAACAAGAGGCGACCCCTTTTCAACAAGCCGTTTATGAGATACTGATGGATGTCCCTTATGGTTACACCCTAACCTATGGTGATATTGCTTATTTAATGGGAAATAAAGCTTATCAAGCTGTCGGCGGGGCATTAAATAAGAATAAAATCATGATCATCGTCCCTTGTCATAGGGTGTTATCTGAAAGTGGATTAGGTGGATTTTATTATGGACCAGAATTAAAAAAGTATTTACTAGATTTAGAAAAATCAAATTTATGAGAAATAAAAAAGACAATTTTTTGAAGGCATAAAAAAATTGTCTTTTTCTTTGAAGGAGGGATTTTTTGAGTTTTCTCTATGGTATAATAACCATGGTGAAGACTTTGAAAAGAGATTTAGCAAAAAAAAGAATTTTTCCATTAATAATGGGTTTAATGGTTAGCCTATTAATTATTGCTGGCTGTGTATTTGTTGTTAGTCATATAAATAAGTTATTTGACTTTGTGACAGAGGATACAAAAAGCAATTTATATTATGCTGCTTTTTTTATCATTTTTTTGTTTGGGGTAATTTCACTATTTTTATTAAATAGTTTACTAAAAAGTCATGTCGTTATCAGTTATGATGATAATTATTTGTATATTATTAAAAGTGCTAAAAAAACCATTCAAGTGCCATATAAAGAGGTAAAAAGAGTTAAAGCTAAAAGAGTTAATAAGAAAAACAAACCTAAACACGGTACTATCATCATTAAAACGAAAAAGAAAAAATATAAAATAAAGAATATTAACAAAGTCCAGGAAGTCGAAACACAATTAAAGTTTCTTATAAAGAATCAAAAATAAATATAGTGACTAATTTATTAAATTGTATTAAAAATAACGCAATAATAAAAGCGCTTTCTTTTAGTGATATAATAAAGTTGAGGTGATAATGTGTCAATGGAATTAGACGTTACTTTCATGGCAAACGCTGTTGAAACGGTTCCGATCGAGTTTAAGGAACAAGCAACGCTTTATAGACAAGTTATGATGACTTATTATGCGGCCATTCGAGAAGTCCAAACAAAACTAGAAATATTAAATGATGATCTGCAAATCAGAACATCGAGAAACCCGATTGAATTTATTAAAGTAAGATTAAAAAGTCCCGAGTCGATTTTGAATAAGATGCAGCGCTATAGTTTAGACAAAACCATTCAAAACTTGTCTAAAATTAATGATATTGCTGGGGTTAGAGTTATTTGTACCTATATTAATGATATTTATGATGTCGCAACCATGTTAGTGAATCAAGATGATGTTAAATTGGTTCAAATCAAAGACTATATTAAAAAACCGAAAGAAAATGGCTATAGAAGCCTACATCTAGTCATAGAAGTACCCGTTTTTTTCTCAAATGAGAAAAGACATATGAAGGTAGAAGTTCAAATTAGAACGATTGCGATGGATTTTTGGTCTACAATTGAACATGACGTAGAATACAAACATATAATAAGTGCTAACAGCGAAATCAAAGCCGAATTAAAAGAATGTGCTTCATTGTCACATGATCTTGACTTACGTATGCAAGAAATAAAAACGAAATTAAAAGGAATTAGGGATGAAACTATTCAAGGAAATTAAAATCAAAGATATGAAGTTAAAAAACCGGATTGTTATGCCGCCAATGTGTATGTATAGTGCAGTCGATGGGTTCGCGAATGATTTTCATGTAATCCATTACGCGACTAGGGCAGTAGGACAAATCGGTTTAATTACGGTTGAGGCAACCGCTGTTTTGCCAAACGGTGGTATCACCAAAGACGATTTAGGTATTTGGAGCGACGACCATATTAAATCACTGAGTTGGATTGTTAATCGGGTCCATCATTTTGGATCTAAAATAGGGATTCAGTTATCACATGCGGGAAGAAAAGCCCGTGATGCTAATCCTAAAATAGCCCCAAGTTCAATTCCTTATGGGGATTTACCATCACCAATAGAAATGTCTATCGCTCAAATAAAGGAAGTCGTAGAAGCATTCAAAGCGGGTGCGAGAAGAGCGAATCAAGCGGGATTTGATTACCTTGAAATTCATGCGGCACACGGTTATTTAATTAATGAATTTTTAAGTCCTTTATCTAACAAAAGAAGTGATAGTTATGGTGGTTCATTGGAGGGTAGAATCAGACTATTAAATGAAATCATCATCGCTATCAGAAATGAATGGCCGATTGAAAAACCACTAGGTATAAGAATCAGTGCCTCAGAATACCATCAAGATGGTTTAAAACCAAAAGATTTGGTGGAAATATTAAATCAAATTACCCCCGGTGTAGTCGATATCATAAATGTTTCTTCAGGTGGTATTATTGACCTAAAACCGGATAGTTATCCAGGTTATCAATTGGGATTTGCGAAAAAAATTAAAGCAGAAACACCCTTTTTTGTAATGGGGGGTGGATTAATCAATGATGCGAGAATGGCTAGTGATGCTTTAGAAGATAATGAAGCTGACCTGATTTATTTTGGCAGGCTTGCGTTAAGAGATCCCTATTTTTCCCTTAAATTTGCACAAAGGTTAGGGGTTGAAATCGAATGGCCAAGACAATATGTGAGGGCAAAAACAAATGTTTGATTTCCTAGATGAAGCTCCAAATAACAAAAATAACAATAATCTCTATATAATTAGAAATAAACATAGAAATATAATATTTATTAGCCCAATGACATTTAATAATAACATATTTAATGAAGGAAACATTGAGGCGTTTTATGATAATTTGTATGACCAAAATCATGAACGTTTTGAGATCCTTAAAGAACTAATTGATTTAGATGAACCAAAAGCAAATAAATATTATTTTACCCAAAATGCATTATTGCCGGTAAGTTGTCATCTAATGACCTTTTTAAGTAATAGATCAAGATGCTATCTTGAACATTATTATTTGATTGAAGATATTGATCCATTAACAGGGTTACCAACGAGATCAACTCTAAAACTTAATTTTGAAGATAGAATTCAAAACAATAATAAGTTAGCTTTGATGTTTATTGATTTTGATAATTTTGAAGCCTACAATCAAACAATTGGATATATAAAGGCCGATTTTATACTCCAAAGAGTGGCTCAGTTAATGAAAAGTCATTTTACGCCAAATGAAGTCTATCGTTATGGTGGTGACGAGTTTATAATCCTATTAAAAGAAGAAAAAGATTTTTCTAGAATAATAAAAGAGCTCAAGGAACAAATCCAAAAGATTCAAATGTTAACTGATTTTGATTTTTCATACGGTGTAGCCCATTTTCCAAATAATGGTATCAAACTACCGGATTTAGTCAGTTATGCCAGCGAAAAGATGAAAAGTCAAAAGAACAAAAAAAAGTAAACTATAATCAATCAGACAAGCGCTTTCGCTTGTCTTTTTAAGCATTTCCAACGCTAAAATAGTCAACTTAACCTATAATATTGTATAGGGGGGGGCTTAAATAATGAATAAAGAAATTATGTATGATATTAAAGGTATGACTTGTGCCGCTTGTGTAATTGCTGTTGAAAAAGCAGCTTTAAAAACACCTGGCGTACTTGAATCAAACGTAAGTTTACCTACCGAACAACTAAGGGTTGTCGTAGATATGTCCTTTGATGAGTCAAAATTATATAAAAATATTACGCTAACTGGCTATAAAGCTAGTGCGATTGATAATAGTGAAACTCTATCTGAGAAACAAAACAAGAAACTCAAGAACATGCGTATTAAAATTGTATTAGCACTATTATTTATGATTCCATTGTTATATGTATCAATGGGGCACATGATTGGATTAATTTTACCAAGTATGGTTGATCCAATGGCAAATCCATTTGGGTTTGCCTTAATTCAATTATTATTAACTGTTCCAGTAATGATTATTGGATACAAATATTATGTGAATGGTTTTAAAAATCTTTTTAGAGGAAACCCTAACATGGATACTTTGGTTGCGATAGGGACCTCAGCAGCCTTTTTATATGGCGTTTATGCTCTTGTTATGATTGGTTTAGGCAACCATGAATTTGCTGATATTTTATATTTTGAAGTGAGCGCTACTATTTTAGTACTCGTGATGATAGGTAAATATATGGAACAACTATCCACCACAAAAACAACCAGTGAATTAGAAAAACTAATGGATTTAAAGCCTAAAACTGCATTATTGTTTACTGGAGATACCTATATAGAAACACCACTTGAACAAATTAAAATAAATGATGAATTAATGATTAGACCTGGCGATGTTGTTCCAACGGATGGAATAATTATTGACGGAACAACATCAATTGATGAATCTATGATGACAGGTGAACCAATCCCGAAAGACAAAACACTCAATGATGAAATTATTGGTGGGACAGTGAATATTACGGGTGCTATATTAATGAAAGTTACTCATGTTGGAGACGATACGGTCTTATCTAGTATTATTAAAAGAGTATCAGAAGCGCAAATGAAAAAAGCACCAATTCAAAAATTAGCCGATAAAATAAGTGGCGTTTTTGTGCCAATTGTTTTAGTGCTTGCCCTATTAGGTTTTATTGTATGGATGATTGCCACAAGAGATTTTGATTTTTCAATGAATATTTTAGTCTCTGTTCTAGTTATTGCCTGTCCATGTGCGCTAGGACTCGCCACGCCAACTGCGATTATGACCGCTAGTGGTGCAGCAGCTAAACATGGAATCTTAATTGCTTCAGGAGAAGCACTAGAAATTAGCAGTAAAGCAACGATGGTTGTTTTTGATAAAACGGGGACGATTACAGTCGGTAAACCGACTTTACTAAAAGTGATTTCATTAACCGAAACGAAAGAAGATAAATTGTTACAAATTGCAGCCTCATTAGAACAACAATCGAATCATCCGATTGCTAAATCTATTATTACTGCATCTGAAGAAAAAGGCTATCAATTGTCTAAGGTAGATAATTTTGAAAATTTTACCGGGTTAGGAATTAAAGGCAAAATTGGGGAAACTACCTATCTAATTGGGAATGAAAAATTAATGCTTGAAAATAAGATTAAACTTGGTCAAATAAAAACCATCACCAAAGATTATTCTAAAAAGGGTATTAGTGCATTATATTTAGCAAACGAAACTGAACTTATTGGAATACTACCTATATCTGATCAATTAAAAGATGGCGTCATAGAAACCGTTAAGAAACTAAATGAACTTGGGGTCAAAACCGCTATTTTATCAGGTGATGATATCAATACTGTTACTCATATTGCAAACGAAGTTGGTGTGGATGAGTTTTATGGTTCACTCTTACCTCAAGACAAACAAAATATTATTAAAACATTGAAAGAAAAATATATTGTCATGATGGTTGGAGATGGTATTAATGACGCCATTGCCTTAAAAGAAGCGAATATCGGCGTGAGTTTATCAAGTGGGACAGATGTTGCGATGAGTGCGGGTGATGTTGTCTTAATGAGAAGTGACATTAAAGATATCATAACTTTAATTGATTTATCAAAACATACGGTTAGAAATATTCAAGAAAACCTATTCTGGGCATTCATCTATAATGTTATTGGAATTCCTATTGCTTTAGGTTTACTAACTTTATTTGGTGGACCATTATTGAATCCGATGATTGCTGCTCTAGCAATGAGTTTTAGTAGTGTAAGTGTTGTTTTAAACGCATTAAGATTAAAAAGATATAAGGGGGTGAAACAATGGAAATTAAAATCAACGGTATGAGTTGCAAGCACTGTGCTGCAAAAGTAGAAAATGCCTTAAAGGATTTAGGTTTAAAAAAAGTTAAAGTTGATTTAGAATCAAATCAAGCATCCTTTAAAGAAAATGATAAAGTTACTGAAGCCATGATTAAAGAAGCCGTCCAATCGGCTGGTTATGAAGTCGCTTAGGTTTGATTTGATACATAAAAGAAAGACACTTGATTAAAGCGTCTTTTTTTACACATTTTTTAAGGTAGTTTTTATTTAAAAATGAAGTCAAATAGGTGTTATTGGTGAATAGATAGTTTTGGTTTGGCTTCATTTTGAATACTTTAAAAGAGATATAAGCTAAAAAAAAGAAGGAACATATAAACCTGTTTCTTCTTTTTCAATAATTGCTTTGATTAATATATCATCGATGGCTATTAATATAATTGACATTGGGATTTCACTAGCGGTTCCGTTTTGTAGGTTTGCAGCAAAATGTAAACCAATTAGATCACCAACCGCGTTAAAGATACCACCACCACTAGAACCATTGCCTTGCATGGCACTTGTTTGAAATGCTTCACATCCACTAACACATAAATCATTAGTGTCTTTTATGTAAACATTGGTATGGAGATCTAAGATAATCCCTTCTTTTGTGTTATTAAAATCATAACCACCCTCTTCATTAACAGGAGAACCGATTGCGAAAACCACTTGATTCTCTTGAATTTCAACCGGGACTTTGGTTTCAAATTGAGTATCGTTAAGCGCTTTAATGTTACTTTGTCTCGTTGTTAATTTTAATATTGCAATATCCGTATTTATTGTATAAGTACCAATTAACTCGACTTTATCGTTTCGGTATTTTGGATAAGTATTCGTTTGGTTTTGGTAATGAATAACGAAATCATTTCCCCCCTCTACCACATGTGCATTTGTGAGAATATAATATTCGTACATTTTATTTAATCCGCTAAAGCCAGAGGATAATTCAACTTTCTTGAATATGATCCCGCTTCCCCAAGAAATTGCTCTTGAGCCAAATGCGTTAGCGACTTTAACTTGAATTCCTACGACACTTTCTTTCTTTGCATCAACAATATCATAGTTTATTTCTCTAAAGGCAATCGTAGATAATGAAGTATTATAAACTTTCCCATTAACTTCATAACTGGTTAAATTAAGGGCTTTACTAGTTTCATCTTCAGCAAAAAAAACACCTAATTTTATCGTCACGACTAGATACTTATCATGAAGTGTTTCAAAATAATCGGTGTACTTTATATCATTAAGTGTGATGGCGCCTATTTGTTCAAAATCGGTATTATCAAAAGTTATATTCGCAACATAAGTTCCATTTAATAAAGGTTCAGTATCATCTTTTGAGATGGACAAGTTTCTAGCATACGGGGTGTCATTTATATTAAAAACAAACGCTTTTAAAGTGTTTTCTGTAGTGTTTAAGATACGATTTATTGCGTGTCTAGCAGAATAGTTTCTGATGTGCATATCGGTAGAATAAGCAAGGACGACAAAGAATAACAATAAAAATATGCCAGACAAGAAAAACATTAAAATCTTATTAATTATTCTCATGGTCCCCACCCCAACTTAGCAGATAAAATATTATTTATCTATTCGATAACCTCTTACACCCTTAATATTACTATATAGAAAGTCTTATGACACAAATTATACACTGATTTAACTGAAAAAGATATTTGAAGAATGAATATAACTTATTTAAGTGAAATAGTTACATTTCAATAAGATATTGTGATATAATATGAAAGATTATGGAGGAAATATTAATGAAATTTGAAAAATTAGGAACCAATTACGCTAAGTTTACTTTTGAAGTAGAACCTCATGATTTTAATCATGGATTGGATCACGCTTTTCAACATGTTCAACCCAATGTTGAAGTAGACGGTTTTAGAAAAGGTAAAGTTCCAAGAAACATCTATGAAGCAAAATTTGGTGTTGAATCACTTTATGAAGAAGCTTTAAATCATGTTATTGGTCACTTGTATGATGAAGTATTTACAGAAGGATCCGTTACAATCGTGGGCGATCCTAAGATTGATGTGGATGTAGCAAAAATTAGTCGTACTGAAAACTTTGAAATAAGTTTGACATTCCCAATTAAACCTGAAGTTATTTTAGGAGAATATGTTGGTGTTGAGGTTGAAAAACGTAACTTAGAAGTAACAGATGAAGAGGTTAATCAAGAAATCGACAATTTGTTATCAAAAAATGCTGAGTTACAACCAAAAGAATCTGGTGTTCTTGAAAATGGTGATACAGCAATTATTGATTTTGAAGGATTTGTTGATGAGGTTGCCTTCGAAGGTGGAAAAGGTGAGAATTACTCTTTAAAGATTGGTTCAAACCAATTTATCCCTGGTTTTGAGGAACAATTAATTGGTATGAAGACCAGTGAAGAAAGAGCTATTAAAGTTACATTCCCTGAAAACTATCATTCAGAAGATTTAAAAGGTAAAGCAGCAGTTTTTAAAGTTAAACTTCACGAAATTAAAGTTGAAACTAAAGAAGAATTAACGGATGATTTCGTTATTGGCTTAAAACGCGAAGGCATTAATACAGTGGGTGAATTAAGAGCAGACATTCAAGCAACTTTAGAAAAGAACAAAGAAACTTCTGAAAAGAATCGAATTGTTGGTTCTGCAGTTAAATTTGCCGTAGACAATGCCCAAGTAGACATTCCAATGGAAATGATTGATACAGAAAAGAAGAACATGCGTCAATCAATTGAACAACAAGCAAAACAATATGGTATTGAATTAGAAATGTATGTTCAATTTAGTGGGTTAACATTAGAACAATTTGAAGCAGATTTAGCACGTCAAGCTCAAGAAAGAGTCTTAACAAGTCTTGTAGTAGATGCGATTAGTCAAAAAGAAGCTTTCGAAGTAACTGAGGAAGAAAAAGCCGCTAAATACAGTGAAATTGCGCAAATGTATAACATGGATGTTAAAGCTGTTAAAGAACAATTAACCGAAGATGTTATCATTAATGAAGTCAGATTTGGTAAAACAATTGATTATTTAGAAGCAAACGTAAAAGAAATTTAATTAATTTCAGGTATAATTAAAGGACACAGGCTTGTGTCCTTTTATAAACTTTTTGGCACTCATGCTTTATGATTGCAAATCAAACAAGGTTGTGATACAATAAATATAAATATAAAGAGGTGATTTCATGGCAAATAATTTACCAGCAATAGCTGTAAGAGGTATCGTACCAATCCCTAATAATGATTTTAGAAGTGATATTGGTCGACAAATCTCATTCAAAGCATTAGATGAAGCAGAAAATACATTTGATAATCATATTATTATCTTAGTCCAAAAAAATCCATTAATTGAAAATCCAACCCCAACTGACATTGAAGAATATGGTGTTTTAGCCAAAGTTACAATGAAAGTTAAACTACCTAATGGAAACATAAAAGCAAAATTCAACGTCCTAAAACGTATCAAAGTCGTTGAGTATTTTTTAACTAATCCATTTTTCGTGGTTGAATATGAAGAAGTAGAAAGCCTTTCAGACGACTTCGATAAAGAAGCGACTTTAACGAAAATGGTGATGACTGAAACAATCGCGAATTCAAATGTGGTTTTAAATAACCCACAAGAGATCTTAAGGACCGCTCAAAGTGGTGTTACGACGGAAAAAATGGCCGATACGATTGTTTTTGGGCTTAAAGGTAACGAAATGGATAAGTATAAATATTTAAGTGAACCTAACTTAAATGTCCGTCTTCAATATATTTTAGAAGATATTGCGAGACAAAAAATGGTATCCAGTCTGGAACAACAAATCAACGAAGAAGTCAAAAAGAATATTGATGAATCTCAAAAAGAATACTATTTAAGAGAAAAAATGCGCGCCATTCAAAATGAATTAGGGGATAAAGCGAAGAAAGAAGATGAAGTTGATGAACTTCGTGAACTTATCTTAAAAGCTAAAATGCCTAAACTAGTTGAAGAAAAAGCCCTTCAAGAACTTGCAAGATATTCATCTATGAGTCCAATGATGGCTGAGTCAGGTATCATCAAAACATATCTAGACTTCTTAGTCGCATTACCTTGGTATAAAAAGAGTAAAGACTCTAAAGATTTGAGTAAGGTTCAAAACGCTTTAGACAAAAATCACTATGGTTTAGAAAAAGTTAAAGATAGAATAATCGAATATTTAGCCGTCAGAATTAAAACGGGTAAAAATCCTCAAACGATCCTTTGTTTAGTAGGGCCACCAGGTACAGGGAAAACCTCATTAGCGGTTTCGATTGCGGATTCACTCGGAAGAAAGTTTGTTAAACAATCTTTGGGTGGTGTAAGAGATGAATCGGAAATTAGAGGTCATAGAAGAACTTATATTGGGGCATTACCTGGTCGTATTTTAAAAGGCATGAAAGATGCAGGAACGATTAATCCAGTTTTCTTACTTGATGAAATCGATAAGATGGCATCAGATTATAAAGGTGACCCAGCTAGTGCGATGTTGGAAGTTTTAGATCCTGAACAAAATGCCAATTTTAGTGATAATTACTTAGAAGAAACTTATGATTTATCTCAAGTATTATTTATTACGACAGCAAACTATTTAGAAAATATTCCTTCACCACTTCGTGACCGTATGGAAATTGTTGAATTAACCAGTTATACAGAATTTGAAAAATTTAATATTACAAAAGAACATTTAGTTCCTAAACAATTAAAGGTTCACGGAATGAAACCTGAAGAATTCTCCGTAACCGACGAAGTCATTTATGAAATGATTCAGAAGTATACAAGAGAAGCTGGTGTCCGTCAAATTAATCGGTTAGTTGGGACACTAGTTAGAAAAGGAATTAAAGATATCTTAATTAATAAAGATAAAAAAGTGGATGTTACATTAGAAAACTTAACTTACTATTTAGGTAAACCAATCTTTACCCACAACTTAGCCGATACGGTCGATCAAGTGGGTGTCGTCACTGGTCTAGCCTATACTCAATTTGGTGGAGATACCCTGATGATAGAAGTAAACTACTATCCTGGTAAAGGGGTATTACACTTGACTGGTAAATTAGGTGATGTCATGAAAGAATCGGCTGATACAGCGTTGTCGTATGTTAAAGCGAATTCGAAACGATTTGGCATTGATGATTCACTCTTTAGAGACAACGATTTTCACATCCACGTCCCAGAAGGGGCAATTCCAAAAGACGGCCCTTCAGCTGGTATTACGATGACCTGTGCTATTATCTCTGCGGCAACGGGTAAGAAGGTTAGAAGAGACATTGGCATGACGGGTGAAATTACATTAAGAGGCTACGTATTACCAATAGGTGGATTAAGAGAAAAAAGTATTGCTGCACATCGAAGTGGTTTAAAGAAAATCTTTATTCCAAAAGAAAATGTCCGTGATATTGAAGATATTCCAAAAGAAGTTAAAGACCATCTTGAAATTGTGCCTATTAGTAATGTTGACGACGTTATTGACCAAATCTTCGCATAAGTTTATTAAAAGAGGTTTAAGCCTCTTTTTTAAACGTAAATATCACAAACTTATGGAAATCAGTGCGAATATCGTTTATAATGAATAATATGATAAAAACAGCAGAGTATATTATTAGTGGGACAGGCTTGGCCCATTTTCCCCAAGACAACAAAAGTGAATATTTATTACTGGGGAGAAGTAACGTCGGAAAAAGCAGTTTAATTAACTATTTGACCAACCGTAAAAATCTCGCTAGAACTAGCCAGAATCCGGGTAAAACAATTACGCTTAATTTTTATTTAATCAATGATACTTATTATTTAGTGGATGCCCCAGGTTATGGATATGCCAATCGAGGTAAAACTACTATCGCAACATTTGAAGCGATGATTGAAACGTATTTATTAGGGAGACCCAATTTGAAAAAAGTCTTATTGTTGGTCGATTATAAAGTTGGTCCAACGGAAGATGATCGCTTGATGTATGAGTATTTAACACACTTTGATCATGAGATTGTCGTTGTCGCAACGAAGATAGATAAACTTAACCAAAAAGAAACGGCATCAGCTAAGAAGAGATTTAAAGAATATTTCAAGCAGACTAAAGTTATTTTAACTTCTGTCAATAAAAAAATAGGTTTAGAAAATATGTTAGAACAATTTGAGGAGAACGTATGAAAAAAGTAGTTTTTATAGCAGATTCAGCAATGGATTTACCGAAAGAATTAATTGAAAAACATGAGATTCAAGTGCTACCATTTCATATATCATTTGGTAATGATACGTACCGAGATGGAATCGATATGACCACTGAAATGCTTTATCAAAAAGTGGAAGAATTAGGTATTTTACCTAAAACTGCCGCAATCGCGCCAGCAGAATGGAAACAAGTATTTGATCCAATCATTGAAGCGGGCAACGATGTCTTTTGTCTAACGATTGGTTCAAAAATATCTTCCAGCTTTCAAAATGCCTATGTGGCTAGTCTAGATTATGAAGAAGGTCGTGTAGAAGTCGTTGACAGTGGTGTTTTAAGTGGTGCGATTGCGATACTGATGTTAAAAGCAGTTAAGTTTAGAGACCAAGGCATGAGCGCTAAAGAAATCAAAAATGCAGTCGAAAAATTAGTCCCTAAACTCCATACACAATTTGTTATTCCAACCCTCGATTATCTTTATAAAGGGGGAAGATGTAGCAGTCTTTCAAAATTGATTGGTTCAGTCCTTAAAATAAAACCTCAAATTAAAATGTTAGAGGGGAAATTAGGTTTATATAAGAAGAGCGCTGGAAAAATGAGTCGTGCCATTGATGGCATGCTTGATGACTTCTTTGAAATCTATGAAAATGGAAAATTAGATCCTGAATTTGTTTTCATAACACACAGTATCGCACCTAAATATGCCATTTATATTCGTGAAATAGTCGAAGAAAGAGTGAAAGTAGAGCATTTAATTGAGTCTTATGCCGGCTCAGTTATTTCTACCCATTGTGGTGCCGGGACAATCGGTATTTTATATCTTGAAAAATAAAAATAATTAGATTATACTATTAATAGTGTTGAAGTAGAGTAGTAAATAAGATAGAGTTTCTAGAGAGCGCTAGCTGGTGTAAAAGCGTAACCACTAATTATTGAAGTCGCTATGGAGCTGAATAATTGAAATTAAGTAGGTTATTCCGGGTAGTTACGTTATTAACTTTGAAGGGCTAGAATTATTTCTAGAACTAAGGTGGTACCGCGCTTATAATGCGTCCTTAGAATTATTCTAAGGGCGCTTTTATTATTTTAAGGAGGCTCTATGACACCGATAAAGACAAAAAGATTATTATTAAGAAAGATCGTCTATGAGGATGCTAAAGACATGTTTGAGTATGCAGTAGATCCTGAAGTTGGTCCTAAAGCAGGGTGGTTACCCCATAAATCAATTGAAGAAACCAAAAGAGTCATTGAAGGCATGATTAATTCTAATGAAATTTATTCGATTGTTTATCAAACCAAGATGATTGGGACTATTGGGATTCATACTAAAAATGATAAAAAATATTTAGGCTATGTTTTAAACCGGAACTATTGGCGTCAAGGTATCATGACAGAAGCCTGTAAAGCGGTTATCATTTACTTGTTTAATGAGCTAAACTTAGATGTGATTTATATCTCTCATTTTCTTGATAATCATAAGAGTGAGGGTTTAATTAAAAAGTTAGATTTTGAATTAATTGGTTCCAAAAAAGATATAGTTCAAGGTGAACCAAAAGAAGTTTTAGAATATAAAATCGAACGATTTCGATTTGAAAGGAAGATGTTAAGATGGCAATAAAGACAAAATATGATCATAAAGAAGTAGAAACTGGATTATATGAATACTGGTTAAAGAATAAGTATTTTGAATCTGGAAATCTAACTAAAAAACCATTTTGTTCGGTAATACCACCACCCAATGTAACTGGAAAACTCCATTTAGGTCACGCAATGGATAATACCTTACAAGATATTATTATTAGAAGAAAAAGAATGCAAGGCTATGACGCTTTATATTTACCAGGGATGGACCATGCGGGAATTGCAACCCAAGTTAAAGTTGACCAAAAACTGAAAGAAGTAGGCACGAACCGATTTGAAATTGGTAGAGAAGCCTTTTTAGAAGAAGCTTGGCGTTGGAAAGAAGAATATGCACATCATATTCATGATCAATGGAAGGCACTGGGCATCAGTGTTGATTATAATCATGAACGTTTTACTTTAGATAAAAAGCTAAATGACGCCGTTAATTACGTTTTTCTAGAACTCTATAAAAAAGGCTTAATTTATCGAGGCAATAAAATTATTAACTGGGATGTTGAAGCCAATACAGCTATTTCTAATATTGAAGTTGATTACGTTGAACAACAAGGATTCTTATATTACATTACTTATCCACTGGTTGATAGTGAAGGCGGTTTAACCGTCGCGACCACAAGACCAGAAACGATGTTTGCCGATCAAGCTTTAATGGTTCACCCAAACGATAAACGTTTTAAAAAGTTTATTGGCAGTAAAGTTTATATTCCCACCACCCATGTTCAAATTCCTATTATTGCTGATGATTATGTTGATATGGAATTTGGAACAGGGGTTGTTAAAGTAACACCGGCACATGACGCAAATGACTTTGAAGTTGGGATTAGACACAACCTTGAAATGCCACTTTGTATGACCTCAAAAGGATTTATGAATGAGATGGCATTTAAATACGAAGGAATGGAACGTTTTGATTGTCGAGAGGCCTTAGTTAAAGAATTAGCTGAAAAAGGATTTCTTTATAAAAAAGAAGACTATGTTAATAATATTGGATTAAGTGAAAGAACAGGGGTTGTTGTTGAACCTAGATTATCACTTCAATGGTTTATTAAGATGGAACCGCTTGCCAAACAAGCGTTAGATGAACATACCGTTAAATTTTTTCCAGAACGGTTTCAAAAAGTATTTACGAATTGGATGGAAGGCATTGAAGATTGGTGCATTTCAAGACAATTGTGGTGGGGGCATCGAATTCCAGTTTGGTATAAAAACGATGAAATGATCGTTCAAGTTGAATGCCCAGGTGAAGGTTATGTTCAAGATGAAGATGTCCTAGACACATGGTTCTCATCCGCATTATGGCCTTTTTCAACCTTAGGGTGGCCTGAAAAAACCGATTTATTTAAACGATATTATCCAACCGATGTTTTAGTTACAGGCTATGATATTATTTTCTTCTGGGTGGCAAGAATGATCTTCCAAGGCATTGAATTTACGGGCGAAAGTCCATTTAAAGAAGTTTTAATCCATGGGTTAATTAGAGATTCAAAAGGTCGTAAGATGAGTAAATCTTTAAATAACGGCATTGATCCAATGGATGTGATCGAACAGTATGGGGTCGATTCCTTGAGATATTTCTTATCCACCAACGCGACACCAGGTCAAGATATGCGGTTTGAAATTGAAAAGGTTGAATCCAGTTGGAATTTCATAAATAAATTATGGAATATTGTTAGATTTGTTGAGATGAGAATTACCCATCCAAAACCATTAAACGAAGTCAAATTAAACGTTTATGATAAAGATCTATTAACAAGAGTTAATGGCTTAATAAAAGAAGTTGATATCAGTTTTGACCGATATGATTTTGGAGAAGTTTCAAGAAGTATTTATAACTTTACTTGGGATTATTTCGCCAGTAATTATGTAGAATATGCCAAACTTAACTTAGAAGATGAAAGTAGAAAAGAATCAACTGAAAGTGTTTTATATGTTACAGTGAAGGTCATTTTGAAATTATTACATCCCTTCATGCCCTTTGTTACAGAAAGACTTTATCAAAATTTAACTAATGAAGCATCAATCATGATTGCCAAGTGGCCAGGCGCCTCCAACTTTGAGGATCAACAAGCCGTTCATGACTTAGAGATGATCAATGAAATAATTAAAAAAGTACGTAATTTTAGGGCAGAACATAATCTACCTAAAAAAGAACTGAAGATTTGGATAGAAACTGACAACAAGACCATTAAACAAGAAGAAATCTTGTTAAAACATTTCTTAAAAAGTGAAACCTGTGAAATCGTGAAAACATTTAGTTCAAATGAAGAAACGTTCTTACTCACAGGATCAGACTATAATTTATATATTCTAAAAGGCGATGTTGTTAGTTTAGAAGAAGAAATATTAGCGATTAAGGAAGAATTAGCACATTTAGAAAACGAACGCAATAGAAGTCATAAGATGTTATCAAATCCACAGTTCTTAACTAAAGCTAGTCAAGAAAAAATATCACAAGAAAAAGAAAAACAACAAAATTATGAAAGGCAGTATCGTGTTTTATTAGAGAGATTAAAAACATATGAATCTAAATGAAGCAATAAACTGGCTTGAAACAAGACCCAGGTTTAAAGATAAAGTATCTTTAGACAAAATGATTTTAGCAACTAAAAAGTTAGGTAATCCACAAGATCACTTTAAATCCATTCATATTACGGGAACAAATGGAAAAGGATCGGTGGCGCACTATCTTTCAAGTGTATTAGCGCATCAATATAAGGTCGGGCTTTTTATCTCGCCTTATATCATTAAGTTTAATGAAAGAATTCAAATTAATAATGATATGATCGATGATGAGACATTACTCAATCAAATCGTCTTTATTAAAGATTTTAGTGAAGCGTTTTATGAACAGACCAATGAACACCTGACCTTCTTTGAATTGTTAACGTTGATGGCGTTTAAATACTTTAGGGAAGAGAAAGTCGATTACGCCATCATTGAGGTTGGGATTGGGGGCGCACTGGATGCCACAAATGTGATTACACCAATCTTATCGATTATTACCACCGTGGGTTTAGACCACCAAAAACAATTAGGTAACACACTTGAAAGCATCCTCTTAAATAAATTAGGGATTGTGAAAGAAGGCGTCCCACTCATCACTGGGGTTCTTGGGTTTAATGAATTGATTGATGCCTATCTTGGTAAACTTAATTCAAAGGTCTATTATCTAGATACTTCAAAAATTAAGTTGATTAAGCCTTATCCATTAGAATTTAAGTTTGAGTATCATACCTACAAACCTTCTTTACAAGGGTTATATCAAATGGAAAATATTTCCTTAAGTGTGATGGCATTAAATTTGTTATTTCCAAAAATGCCCGTTCAAATGATTAAAGATGGGATTAAAGAGGCCACGAATCCAGCCCGCTTTGAAATCATCGAAGAAAACCCAACTATTATTCTAGACGGCGCGCATAACAAAGAAGCGATAAATAATTTGGATGTCAGTTTAAAAACCATTTTCAAAGATAAAAAGATTAAAGTATTGTTTGCTTGTATGCAAGACAAACCATTTAATGAAATGTTAGCTAGTTTAAGTGAAATTACCAATGACATTACCTTAACCACGATAGACTATCACCGGGCACTCGATATTAACTCAGAAGAATTACTATTTGATTTACCAAGAATTAAAGATCCAATTGAAGCCTTTAATAAAATTTATAATTTATTAGATAAAGATGATGTGCTGGTTATAACCGGTTCATTATATTTTGCCAGTTTTATGAGAAACTACCTGATAAAAAGGTAGTTTTCTTTTTTTAGAGGGTTTGGTTTGTATATATAAATAGAGGTGACTTAATGAGCTATTTAATTAAAGAGATGCCCAATAATGAGCGTCCCAGAGAAAGATTACTAAACTATGGGGTTAAAAGTTTATCAACTAGTGAGTTATTAGCAATTATTCTCCAAACGGGTAATAAAGGTGAAAGTGTTTTAGATTTATCGAAAAGGATTTTGTATAAAATTGAAAAACTATCCTTATTGCTTAATATGAACGTTCAAGAATTAATGAAGATTAAAGGCGTTGGGGTTGCGAAAGGGTGTTTGATTGTTGCGGCAATAGAGTTAACACGAAGAATGTATGAAGATTTGGATGAGAAAAAAGAGTGTGTTTATGATGTGAGTGATGTTTACTATTTATTTAACCGTGAACTAGATGTCTTAGAACAAGAACATTTTTTTGTTATCTACTTAGATATGAAAAATAAAATCTTAAGTAAAAAACTACTATTTGTGGGGTCGCTTAATTCGAGTTTGGTCGCACCTAGAGATATCTTTAAACATGCGATGCGGTTTAATGCAGCGAGCCTTATATTTGTTCACAACCACCCTTCTGGAGACCCTACGCCCAGTAAAAATGATATTATTACCACAACAAAATTAGTCGAAGCAGCTCAAACGATTGGGATTCATGTGATTGACCATGTCGTGATTGGAAAGAAAAGTTGTTGTTCAATCTTAACGAACAAAAGGTATAATTTTTAAATTTTCTTGTATAATAGAGATATAGAGGTGTTACAATGAAAAAATCAAGTAAACGTTTGTGGATTGCAGTTATTGTCGGGATACTAATCCTTTTTATGTTCATTTTATTAGCTGCGGTACTTAATTTAGGGGCTCAACTTTCTTTGATTCATCCCTATGTCGGCTATGGGTTTTATGTGTTGTGTATCATCTTAGTTTGGTTTTTAATCTTGAATCCAGTCAGGATTATTGCTTTTTCACCGGCTTTTAATATCGAAACCGTATTAGACAAACCATCAAGACACCGGTTTAAAACCTATCAAAAAGTTGCGAAAACACTAATCAAAAATGGCGACATTAGTGATAAAGAAGCTAATGAGTTAAAACTAGTTATTAAAGAACCTGAAGCTTTACAAGCAAAATTAAATGAAATCTTTAATTCAACCTTAAAAAAGAAAATCAATAAATTAATTTTTTCACACGCAAAAACTGTTTTGATCTCAACCGCGATCAGCCAAAATGGAAGATGGGATTTAATTGCCAGTTTTATTGTCAACTTAAAAATGATTAAATCGATTGTTCAAATGAGTGGCTTTAGACCCAACTTTAAGAACTTAGCGAAACTAACAATTAATGTATTTTCGACGGCATTAATTGCCGAAGGTTTAGAGAACCTAGATTTAACCGAAATTCTACCGACTAGTTCACAAAACTTTTTAAAAGAAATACCGTTTGCGAGAATAGTTACCGAATCCATTACCCAAGGTATTTCAAACGCTATCTTGACATTAAGAATTGGTATTATTACACGAAAATACTTATTTGCCGATAGTAAAGAACTATCCAAGAAGGATATCAGAAGAGGGGCATTTATTGAAACATTCAAAATAATGCCTAATTTAGTTAAAGAATCCATTTCAGGATTTCCTCAAAAAATAAGAGAATTTTTTACCTTTAAGAAAAAAGAAGAAGCTGACCCAGCATGATAGATGAAGTTAAAAAGGTATTAATTGCTAAACAAGATAAGGGATATCAAAATTTCACCAGCGCCTTAACCCCCAATAAAAAAAATATTTTAGGGGTTAGAATACCTGAAATTAGAAACATCGCCAAAGCGATTAATCAAGAAAACCAATTGGTTTTTTTAGATGAAAATGATTTTAGTTATTTAGAATTAGAACTGATTCAGGCAATCTTGATTGGTCAAATCAAAGACATTGCTCTTGCGCTAACTTATGCTGATGCATTTTTACCAGTAATCGATACTTGGAACACTTGTGATTTGTTTTGTGGGTCTTTTAAACTGACTAAAAAACACCAAAAGATTGTTTGGGACTGGTTAGGGCTTCACCAATCCAGTAATAACCCGATGACATTAAGGGTAATTATGGTCATGATGTTACTGTATTTCTTAAATAATGATTATATTGATAAGGTTTTAGATAAACTTGAGATAATCCAAGCTGATGATTATTATTTTAAAATGGGTAAAGCTTGGCTTTTGGCTGAAATGACGGTAAAATATCCAACTAAAAGTTTAACTTATTTAGAAAGAAAAGACATGGATCCACAAATTAAGAAAATGGCGATTAGAAAAATTAAGGATTCTTTCAGAATTTCTAAGACAATAAAAGATAACTTGTAAAATTAAATTACTATATGAATTAATTAAGAAGTGGTAAAATATTTTTAGAGGTGATATGTGTGAGATTATTCAAAGGATTATTGGCTGTTTTGGGGATTGCATTTAGTGTCTTTTTAGTTACGCCAATTGAAGCTAAAACAAAAGCAGCGTACTTAGATGATTATGAAGCAATGTCATTCGTTAATAAGATAGGTGAACTTGTTAATGAAATCCCAGCACTAAGCAAAATTTATTACAACACATTATCGGTTGAAGAAAAAGCATTATACAATGCTTATTTAGAGCATATAAAGTTAGGCACATTTGAAGTTCCCTTTGTGATAAATTATGAAAATGTCACTGATGCTGAAATGGAAGTCCATCAACAAGCCATCATACAAGCTTATATAGTGCTCATTAGAGAACACTCCGAATTGTTTTTCTTAAATGGTGGTTTAGAAAGAATCACTCGAACTACCACAGCCCCAAGTCCGAAAGACTATGAGGTTGAGTTAACTTTTAAATTGACAGATTCGTATGTTAGTCTTAGTGGCGATATTAAATATGATCAAATAGAAGATGATTTAAATATGGTTTTAGCCACGAGAGATTTTATTAGCCAAGGTGTTCAAGCACTATCCATTGAATATGAAAAATATAAATATATTCATGACTATTTAATATTAAATAACTCTTACTTAAAAACAAATGATTTATCCCACACCCCAGTAGGGGCGTTGGTTGATTGGGAAACACCAGTTTGTGAAGCCTATGCAGAAGCATTTCAATTACTGGCGCATCATAACGGATTAAATTCAACTTATGTCACGGGAGTCATTCTTTCAAATGGTGAATTGCACGCTTGGAATAATGTTAGATTGGGTGGAACTTGGTATTTTATCGATGTGACTTGGGATGACCCAGTTGGAGCAGACCTAGATTATATTGACTACACTTATTTTTTAACCCCACAACTTCCGTCTTTTGAAAGACTGATTGATAATGAAGTAATTACACCAACCCCATTTACAACAGCGATTTATGACAATATTCCAGTCTATGAAATTAAAATTTACTTAGATGGTGAATTAACGGACATCCAAATGGTTACTTCGGGTGGGGATGTTGTGGTTCCAAGTAGTTTAGAGCGTGAAGGTTATGATTTAGTTTTCGATCAAGAATCAACCAGGATTAACTCTGCTAGATCTTTAAATGGAACCTACGTTTTACAAACATTTACGATTACCTTTAAATCAGGTTCAACCATCATTAAAACAGAAACGGTTGATTATAATGTTACCCCAGAAGCGCCTTCAGATCCCACTAGAGCAAATTACACTTTTCTTGGTTGGAGCCATGAGATTGAACCAGCCAAAGAAGATCGAGTTTATGAAGCAAGGTTTAGATTAAATTCAGATGTTAACACTGAAGGCAATATGTTAGGAACTGCAACTGGACTAGCCATTACGTTGGGGATTGGGTTAATCGCCATCGTTGGATTAATGATCTTATTCAAAGTTTTGGGTAAAATATTTAGATAAAATACGTATTTGAGGTCAATCAAAATTAAGTATCATTAATTGATTGACAAGTTAAATCAAATAAGGTAAAATAAACACGTTGCAAAATAAGTACCACGTAGAAGAGGTCATAAACACCATAATGGTTACCTTGATAGTGCGTCTTCAAAGATAAGGAGGTGTTTTTGTAATGTATGCAGTTATTAAAACAGGCGGGAAACAATTAAAAGTAGAAGTTGGTCAAGAAATCTTTGTTGAAAAACTAGATGTTGAAGAATCAGAAACCGTTACTTTTGAAGAAGTTTTACTTGTGGTTGGCGATGAAACTAAGGTAGGAAATCCTTATGTTGATGGCGCTAATGTGGTTGCAAAAGTACTAAAACAAGGTAAAGATCGTAAGATTATTGTTTATAAGTACAAACCTAAAACAAACTATAAGAAGAAACAAGGTCATCGTCAAGCTTACACTAAATTAGTGGTCGAAGCTATCAACGCTTAATCATGATTAAAGCGTGGATTAAAACCAACCCAACCTTAATCAAAGTTGAAGGTCATGCGGGTTATGATAGATCTGGAAAAGATATAGTTTGTGCGAGTGTATCCACCGCGGTCATTCTTTCAGCTAACTTAATCAAGCGGTTAGGTGAAAATGAAAAAGTATTATTACATGTGGAAGAGGGCTACTTCTTAGTAGAAGTCAAAGAAAATTCATCCACAATTACAGCCATATTAGATAATTTAATATGGACGCTTGAAGAATTAGAAATTCAATACCCTAAATATATAAAAATCAAGAAGGAGGGATAACATGTTAAATTTAAACATTCAGTTATTCGCATCGAAAAAAGGTGTGGGTTCATCTAGAAACGGTAGAGATTCTGCTGCACAACGTTTAGGACTCAAACTTTCAGATGGTCAACAAGCATCAGCAGGCGCTATTATTTACCGTCAAAGAGGCACCAAAATCCATCCCGGCAAGAATGTGGGTAGAGGTAAAGATGATACCTTATACGCATTAGTAAGTGGCGTCGTTAAATACGAACGTTTGGGAAGAGATAGAAAACAAGTATCGGTCTATGAAGGGTAAGCAGTGCTTATCCTTTTTTTTCATTTAATGGAGGTGTGGTATGTTTAAAGATAGTGTCGATGTTTATTTAAAAGCGGGAAAAGGTGGCAACGGGATTGTTGCCTATAGAAGAGAAAAATATGTCGAATTTGGTGGACCTGCTGGAGGCGATGGTGGGAAAGGCGGATCGATTATTTTTGTGGCAGATGGGGCTTTAAACACCTTATTAGATTTTACTTTTAAAAAACACATCATGGCACCTAGTGGTCAAAATGGGATGCCTAAAAATATGTTAGGTAAAAATGGCGAAGATATTATCTTAAGAGTTCCCGTTGGAACCCAAGTGCTTGATTATGACACCAAACAATTAATTTATGATTTTGCCGTTGAAGGCCAAAAAGAAATAATCGCAAAAGGTGGAAAAGGCGGGCGCGGTAATACCAGCTTTAAAACACATCGAAATCCAGCGCCAAGTATTTCTGAAAATGGAGATTTAGGTGAATCGTTTCATTTTCAATTAGAACTTAAAGTGTTAGCAGACGTTGGTTTGGTGGGTTTACCTAATGCCGGAAAATCTACTTTAATATCAAATGTCTCCAATGCAAAACCTGAAATCGCAAATTACCCTTTCACAACCTTAAGACCGCATTTAGGGTTAGTTTACGTTGATTTAGAAAAATCATTTGTGATGGCAGATTTACCTGGTTTAATTGAAGGGGCCAGTAGTGGGATTGGCTTAGGCTTTCAATTTTTGAAACACATTGAAAGATGCCGCGTCATTTTACATGTTGTCAGTATGGATAAACTAGAAAATCCAGACCCCTATAACAACTTTTTGAAAATAAATAAAGAATTAGAACTTTATGACGAAACATTAATGAATCGTCCGATGATTGTTTGTGCCTCAAAGATGGATGTTATCGGGGCGGATGAACAATTTGAAATCTTTAAAACTCAACTCAATGAGGCTTATCCGATATATCCTATTAGCGCGTTAACGCAAACGGGGTTAAACACCTTAAAATATAAGTTATTTGAAACCTTAGAAACGATTCCAAAAGTCGAGACCGAACTCATCCACCGAACCTATAACCTTAAGGATGCAGGTGATTTCTTTAATATTACCCAAGCAGAAGATGGTGTTTATGAAGTTACCGGTGAAGGAATACTAACTTTATTCACTCGCACAAACTTTGACAATGAGGAATCCGTTAAACGTTTTTCACGTCAACTAAGAAGTTATGGTTTAGAAGATGCCTTAAAAGAAAAAGGGGTTAAACCAAAAGACGAAGTTAGAATTTTTGGATATTTATTTGAATTAGTAGACTAAGTAGCTTTTGAAGCTACTTTTTTTAAAAAATAAATAAAACTTTAAACAATTCTTTAAAAAAAGTTTAAAACGTTTATAATAGGGTTAGGGATGTGATCAAATGAAACTATATATTAAACCATACTTGGTAGATAATGAAAAAGGACGTGTTTTTATTGTTCACGGGATATGTGAGCATAGTGGCCGGTATGAATATTTAGCAAAAGAACTGAATAAGGCGAATTATTCTGTGATAACGTATGATTTAAGAGGCCACGGAAAGAGTGATGGTAAAAGAGGTTATGTTGAATCCTTTTTTGACCATGTTGATGATTTATCCGATGTGATAGATAGCTATCAAAATAAAACCGGTAAACAGTTTTTATTAGGCCATTCAATGGGTGGTTTGATTGGTCATCTTTATATGATTAGGGAACCTAAAGTGGATGGTTATATTGCCTCTGGGGCACCAACTGACTACTTAAAACGCGTTAAACCATTAAGACTAATTGGGTATAAATGGTTTGGATTTTTAAACATCAAAAATACCTTTGGGAATAACACATTGACCCATGATGATGTCATTGAGAAATACTATCAAACAGACCCACTTAACTTGAAAAAATATTCGATCAGGTTAGGAGGAGAAATGTTTGTCGGTGGCGTTAAACACTTAAATAAACATTTATATAGAAATGAAAAACCCATTTTAATCCTTCATGGTGGTCTAGATTCGATTGTTCCCGTTGAACATTCTAGACGTATTGAGGGGCTTTTGAGTACGAAAGATAAACAATTGATTATCTATGAAAACAACTTTCATGAAATATTCAATGAACTTAATAAAGACGATGTCATAACAGATTGTGTGAGGTGGTTGGATGCGCACTAAATATATTTTATCTATTGATCAAGGAACCACCTCTAGTCGAATCGTGGTTTTAGATGAGAAAAGTCATTTAGTCGAACTGGTTAGTCATGAGTTTGATCAAATCTATCAAGATGACGCGGTCTTACAAGATGCGGAAATGATCTATCAAGGCGTTGTAGGTCTATTAAATAAAGTCATAGAAAAATATAAAAAAGAAAACATTGCCGCAATTGGAATTACGAACCAAAGAGAAACAACGGTTTGTTTTAGAAAAAACGGCACACCGATTACACACGCCATTAGTTGGCAATCCAAACATACAAAAGAAATTTGTGATACATGGAAATCATTGGGCTATGAGCCCTTAATTAAAAAGATAACGGGTTTACAATTAAACCCTTATTTTAGTGCCTCCAAAATGCGCTATTTTTTAGACATGGAACGTGTTAAACCCTACTTGTTAAACAAGGATGTCTTATTTGGGACAATGGACACTTATTTATTATACCGGCTAACAGAGGGTAAAAGCTTTTATACGGATATGTCAAACGCTTCAAGAACGATGTTATATGACATTCACCAGTTAGAATATAGTGAGAAACTATTAGATTTGTTTGATATCCCACTAGAAATGTTACCAGAAGTTAAACCAAATCAATTTCTATTTGGACATTACCAAGGTATTCCAATCACCGCGATGATTGGGGATCAACAATCCGCATTATTTGGGCATCTAGCCTTCCAACAGGGTTCGATGAAAGTAACCTATGGAACAGGTGCCTTTATCTTAATGAACACGGGAAATAAAGCTTTTATTTCAAATAAAGGGTTAATTTCAACGATTGCTTTTTCATATAATAATGAAATCACTTATGCGATTGAAGGATCAATCTTCGTGGCAGGGGCAAGCGTGAAATGGTTACGTGATCAATTAGAAATTATTAAGTCCTCAGCTGAAAGTGAAGGGCTTGCCTTAAAAAGTCAAAAAAGAATGTATTTTGTTCCAGCATTTGTCGGTTTAGGGGCCCCTTACTGGGATACAGATGTTAGAGGGGCGATGTTTGGGATTACCCAAGATGTAAATAAATGTGATATTGCGAAAGCGACCCTTGACGCGATAGCTTTTCAAGTCAAGGATGTCGTTGATGTGATGATTACTGAAACAGAAATCCCCTTAGAAGAAGTGCATATTGATGGTGGTGTTTCTGATAATGGTTATTTAATGCAATACCAGTCGGACTTATTAAGGTGTCCGCTAATTAAACCAAAAGACACGGAAATGACTGCCCTTGGGGTTGGTTTCTTAGCAGGGTTAGGGACTTTATACCCTTCTGTTGATTATATCAGAGGCCAACAATCGATCTTTAAGACTTATCAACCTAAAATGAAATATAAGGATGCCATTAACGATTATGAAGGCTGGAAGAAAGCTGTTTTAAGTGCTCAAACCTATAAATAAAGAAAACACCTACATAGACTAAATAGGGTTCAGTCTATCTAAACGTAGGTGTTTTTTTCATGTTTAAGTTGTTGTTTAAATTTTACTTTAGATCTAGCAATCATCCGATTTAATGCCCATTTTTCTCTTTCAACAATTCGTTTCTTCATCCGGTTTGTCTTTTTAACCAAACGTTCAATTTTAAGATGTGTCCTGTTTTCATTCTTAATGACATCTCGTTTTAATTGGGCGATTTCTTTATTTAAATTGTCAATGGTTTTTTCTTGGTTAAAATTCCTTGTTTGAAGTTGAGTATTGAGTTTAGAACGGTATTGATGATCATGATGTGCATATTGGGTTAATTGATGACTATAAAGATTGTCTTGTTCATAAATGGTATGTCTGATAGAATCAAGGGTGGCTAAAGAGTCTTTTAATAGTTTTTCTTTTTCAATTTCAAATGCTTTGGTTTCTTTTTTAAGGCTTAACTGTTGGTTATTTAAAACTTGTTTTCGATTTTCTTCAGAGGCAATTAATATCGCATTAGCTTGTTCTTTAATAGCCTTTTTCAAATGTATTTTTTCTTGGTGTTTTTGATGGGCTGATTTGAGTTCACTCTTATGTTTAACTTTAATAATATCAAGTGAATTTTTAAGTCTTTTATCCGTGAGTTTAATTAAGCTCTTTTGATATTTATTCAGTTGATCTTGATTACTTAAGATCTTATGAAGTTCATTTTTATGCGCAGTCGTGAGGTTAACTTGAGATTTCTCATAGTTTTTATGGAATGATTGAATCAGACTATTTTGTTCGCGTTTAACACTATTAAGTTGTTTAACTAGCAATTGACTAATAGAATAATGATAATTCGAATTGTTTTGACGTTGTTTTCGAATCAATTTGGTTAAACGTTTATAGGGCTTCTTAAATTGATGAGAACTGATGTTTTTTCCGCCCATTTTAGTCATAATTTGTTTTGCTTGAGAGGTAAATGATTCTATCTCAGCCATATAAGCTTTTGAATAATAATCTAATTGGGTTAAGGAATCATAATAAATCTTACCTTCTTGATATTGGTTTTCATTGAGAATCAGTTCATCAGATTTACGTTTTTGTTCTAAGTCTAGTAATTGATTTTCTAAGGGTTTATGACCTTTATCGGAAAAAGCAATTCGCTTATCGATTTGGTTAATTTGAAGACGGAGATGTTTGATTTCTTGAATGTTCTTTAGTATTTCTTTTCGATGTGTTGTTAAGGCTAAAGTTAGATTTTTGATTGTTTTTCGATTCTGCTTATTTTCTGAATCGGTTTTAAGCGTTTTGATTTGGTTATTGACAACGTCAATATTCTTATAGATTAAATCATTCTTGTTTTCAAAAATCGCAATTTCTTGATAAAGGTTACTTGATTGATTGCGGTATTGTTTAATTTGGTCATCGAGAGCCGTTTTTTGATCCTGGATGGCTTTTTTATCGATTTCATATTTATTAATTAGATTGGTATACTCTTGTTCATATTTAGTTAAAGTTAAATCATCAATTTTGGTTTGAATCTTACCAGACATATTAGAAACAATTTCTTTCATTATTTGGTTACGATAATCTTTTTGGCCGATTATCATCGCTGTAATGGCTTTTAGTGTTTCTGTGAAGGTTGTTTTATCTGAGGCTTGTTGTGTATCCTTAAGGGTGAAGGCAATTCGATCTAATTCGGATTGAACACGTGATAACATATCAAAATAAGTAGCCAAGACCTTTTGGGCGCGGGTATTTTCTAGTTCACTTTTCTTAATGGTATCTTTAGCCAATAAAATACCAATATCGCGATGATTGATAAGCTTATAGGATTCGTTATCATAAATCACGGCTTCTTTTTGATAGGCTTCACTTAACCCTAATTTTTCTAGGGTTATTCGTAGTAAGGAACGTAATTTTTCAACTTCTGTGTTATGTTTTTCAACATAGATTTCTCTGGTGTGGTTTTTTGAGGTTAACTGAATTTCTATATTTGCTTTATTTTGTTCTTTTTGAGCTTCTAAAACAAGTCTTTTCCCTTCAGTGATGTTCTTTTCATACTCCATGTTTAAATAATTATCTAATTCATTTTGTTGAACTTCAAATTTTTGAGTTAGATTTAATCTATCGCGTTCTAACTTTAAAAGAAGCGCATCATGATTGGATTGAAGGTTTGCCTCATTGGTTTTACGTTCATGGTTAGAAATCGTATAGTTTTGTTCAAGGTTCAAATAGTTGATTTCTAGGTCATGGATATGACGCGCTAATAATATTTGAATATCTAAGGGGATTGCTTCAATCCGCATCCCTGAATCGATAATCGCATTCTTTTTATCTTTTTCTCGGTTGAAAAATTGATTGAGCTTAGCCATGTAGATTTCATGGTAGTAGTACGTATTTTTATTTAGTTTTAAATAGAGGACCTTTTTTTGGTCTTTGATTAGTCGATCGGAACGGTATAACTCTTGTTTTTTGATATAGTCAATACCTAAATTATAACGGTCATTATAATAGCGTTTCCCTCGTAATTTTAATGATCTGTCAAAGTTATTTTGAATAACCTTAAATTCTTTTAGTAAGGTTTTGTATTCTCTATCATAATCTTTTTTAAGGATAATTATTTTATTTTCATCGTCTTTAAATTGAGCCATTTTTTCATCAAACTCATAATTTAAAGCAACCAGTTTCGCATTGTAGATCTCTTTTTCATTTTGTCTGTTGACATTAATTTGAGTCACATCTTTTTGATAGACATGTGTTAAATTGGCATTCTTTTTTTCATAAGCCGTTTTTAAGGCATCCAGTCGTTGATCGATTTTTACTAAGTCATCTTGAAAAGAATCCAAGATAAGACGGTTGGATTTGGTGTTTTCACTCGATATTCTCGATAATTCAGTTTCAATTTCAATTTGTTTTTCTTTTAGTTCTTGTTCGGTGAGTTGATAAATTTCTTTATAAGCACTTTGAATCTCATTAATCGTTTTATTTAATAGTATGGAAATACGGTGGAAGTTCTGTTTTACATAGACAATATCTTTTGAGTGGAAGTTTAAGAAATCTTCTTTTTTAAAATCCAAATTTTCTAAGATTTCTTTTGTCTTTTGAAGTCGTGTCGTATTTCTTTGATGAATGCTCTTTAAGGCATCATGGTAGTTTAGGTTAATTCGATAAAGGTTTGAGGTTTGTTGATCGTATAAGCGGTTAATCTTTGAGAGATACTCATTTTTTTGAATTTGATATTCGTTATTTAACTGTTTATCTTTATCATTATTTTCCATGATTAACCGCCTCATATCAGCGGTAATAGAACGGTTAAATTCTCTTTGTTTGGTGAATAATGTGTGAAGTTGCTTATTGATATCATCGGTACTCATTTTCTCACGATTTTGAATATCCGTTTTTATTTGTTTTAGTTTTATTTGGTTTGTTTCAATTAAGGCATCATATTTTTGATTGATTTCAAGTTCGTTGGTGACACGTTTTTTGAGTGTATCAATACTGGTTTTTTCAAGCTCTTTTTCGAAGGAAATGATTTGTGTATTTAATTCATTGATTTGGTTATAGGTATCCTTGAAAATATGATTTAATTCGACACAGTATGGTCTTGACTCTGGACAGACTTCAAAAAGCGTATCTAAACGCTTTAATTGGTTTTTTACATAGTTGTGGGTAACTCGCTCCAAATGTTCACCACCATTTCTATTTAATTATAACATATCCACTATTTTTTGGTATAATCTTATTAAGGTGGAATATGAAAAAAATTAGTTTAAATCACAAATCTTACTTTATCGATGATGAACTTTTAATCTTAAGATTATCGAAAGAACATTATATTAGTGAAACTTTAGAGAAAAGTCGTTATTTAAAACATAATAATCGTGGTGAAGGCTATTTAAAATACCATCAAAACTTATATGAAGCGTTTATTAAACCTTACTTAAATAAAGGTTTATCTTTAGATTTTGGTTGTGGACCAACCAAAGTGTATGAACAGTTAATTGAAAATACTTTAAGTTACGATAAGTATTTTTTTAATAATAAAATCATCTTTGAAAAGAAATTTGATAACCTAATCTTGATTGAGGTTTTAGAACATTTAATAAATCCAGAAGACAGTATAAAACTTTTATCTTCTTTACTAAATAAAGGGGGTAGGTTATTTATATCAACCCATTTTTACGATGTTAATAAATTAGAGGATTGGTGGTATCTAAGAGATGAAACACATGTTTGTTTTTATAATTTAGATAGTTTTACAAGAATTGGGCAAAAATACCATTTAGAACTGGTTTATACCGATAAAGAAAAGTTAATTGTCCTAGAAAAAGTGATATAATAGGGATGGAGTGATAGTATGTACGCATATATTTATGGAAAAATAACACAGTTAGAACCGACCTATGTGGTGATAGAAAACCAAGGGGTTGGTTATTTAATTATTAGTCCTAATAGTTATCGATATAAGTTAAACCAAGAAGCCTTAATTCATACACATCATTATGTTAGAGAAGATGTTGATAATTTATATGGCTTTATGAGTTTAGATGAAAAGAAACTTTTTATTAAGTTAATTAGTGTTTCAGGAATTGGACCTAAAAGTGCCTTGTCCATTTTAGCCAGTGGTGAAACGGATAATATTATTTACGCGATTGAATCCTCTGATGTTAAATATTTAACGAAATTTCCCGGGATTGGACCTAAAAGTGCCCAACAAATCATCCTTGATTTAAAAGGTAAAGTCGATAAGATCGAACTTGGTACACCAGAAGCAGACGAAGTAAGACAAGCATTAGAAGCGCTTGGTTATTCAAATACTGAAATTACCAAGACATTAAAGAAACTAGACCAAGACAAACCGATTGAAGAACGCGTTAAACAAGCTTTAAGTATATTAATGAAGTAGGTGACCTATGAAACAAGATGATCGAATAATTAGTAGTCTTGCGGTAAAAGAAGATGAAGATAAAACCTTAAGACCCCAACATTTAACAGAGTACGTGGGTCAAAAAGATATTAAAGAAATGTTAAATGTCTATATTCAAGCCGCTTTAAAACGTGAAGAAGCGATTGACCATATCTTATTTTATGGTCCACCGGGTTTAGGAAAAACAACATTAGCTCAAATTGTTGCCAACGAAATGGGCGTGAATATAAAAGTTACCAGTGGTGCTGCGATTGAACGCAGTGGTGATTTAGCGGCAATTTTAACTTCTCTTGAAGCGGGTGACGTTTTATTTATTGATGAAATTCATCGCCTCCCAAGAATCGTTGAAGAAGTCTTATATGCGGCGATGGAAGACTATGTGATTGATATTTTAATTGGAAAAGAAGGACAAACTAGGTCCATTAGAATTGACTTACCACCCTTTACTTTAATTGGCGCAACCACCAGATATGGTGATTTATCTGCCCCGCTACGAGATAGGTTTGGGGTAGTGATGCGACTTAATTTTTATAATGCGGAAGAACTAGCGGATATTGCCAGAAGAACCGCAAGTGTCTATAAAGCAGAAATAGATGAGGATGCCGTTATTGAACTAGCAAGACGTTCTAGAGGCACCCCAAGAATTGTGAACCGGCTTTTTAGACGCGTTAGAGATTTTGCCGAAATTATAAGTGATGGCAACATTACCAATGAGGTGACAAACCTTGCCTTAACCAAATTAGGCATCAATTCATCTGGGTTAGACCAAACCGACCAAGATTATTTAAGAGCCATTATCGAAAAATTTAATGGTGGACCCGTTGGGATTGAGGCCATTAGTGCTTCAATTGGTGAAGAAGTTACTACGGTTGAAGATGTTTATGAACCTTATTTACTTCAAGAAGGCTATATCAAGCGGACCGCAAGAGGTCGAGTTGCGTTAGAAAAAAGTTATCAACTCTTAAACATTAAATTTTACAAAGGGATTTTTGAGAAATGAAAACCGAACTGTTTGATTTTAACTTACCAGAAACCTTGATTGCACAACATCCAATTGATAAACGTGATCATTCAAGGCTTTTAGTGATGAATAAAGAAACTGGAGCACTAGAACATAAACATTTTTATAACATCATTGATGAACTCAATAGTAATGACGTTTTAGTGATGAATAATACGAAAGTCTTACCCGCAAGACTGATTGGCCTTAAAGAAGACACTATGGGTAAAGTAGAACTCTTATTACTAGAAAATAAAGGGGATGTTTGGCAATGTCTAACTAAGCCTTCTAAGCGGATTAAAATAGGACAAATTATTTCTTTTGGGAATGGATTACTAAAAGCCAAATGCTTAAGACATTTAGGCGAAGGCATTGTTGAATATGAAATGGTTTATGAAGGTATTTTCTTAGAGATACTAGATCAGCTAGGTGAAATGCCACTACCACCTTATATCCATGAGAAACTTCAGGATAAAGACCGTTATCAAACCGTCTATGCTTTAGAAACTGGCAGTGCTGCAGCACCGACAGCGGGACTTCATTTTACCAAAGATCTTTTAACTAAAATTAAAGACAAAGGCATCGAAATCATTGAAGTTACCCTTCATGTAGGATTAGGGACATTTAGACCGACCACAGAAGAATTCGTTGAAGATCACCATATGCATAAAGAACATTATTTTATTAACCAAGAAGCGGCAAATAAACTGAATCAAGCGGTTAAAAATAAAAAAAGAATTGTCGCGGTTGGAACCACGTCAATTCGAGTTTTAGAATCTAATTATACGGATAGTTTTAATCCGGGTTATTTTGAAACAGAGATATTTATTTATCCGGGTTATCAATTTAAAGTAACGAATGCTTTAATTACGAATTTTCATTTACCAAAATCAACCTTAATTATGTTAGTCAGTGCTTTTTCGAAAAGAGAACTGGTTTTAAATGCCTATCAAGAAGCGATTAAACAGCAGTACCGTTTCTTCTCATTTGGCGATGCCATGTTTATTAGATAACAAAGTGTAAAACAAAAGCAGTTATGCCAATTAAGACACAATAAATTCCAAAGTAGATTAGATGATCTACTTTTAATTTTTTCATCACGAGCTTTCCTGTAAAATAAGTCGCCACCAAAGTAACCCCAAAAGCAAGTAAATAGCCAGCCCAGTTAATGGCTTCACCGAGTTTAATCACCTCATAAATACTAAGGGCACTGGTAGGAATACTAATTAAAATATAACATAAGAAGGAAAACTTTAAGATCGATTTAAGTGATAAGCTTTGTACTCTACCGCCGATAATAGTCGAACCACTTCTAGAAATACCAGGAAATATCGCAAACATTTGGGTTAGGCCCATAATAAGGGCATCTTTGAATGTGACTTCTTCATGAGATGTTCTTAATTCTCTAGTAAGATAAATGCCGATTAACAAGCCACCAGTTAAGAATAAGGCGATTCCAACGCTTAGTAAGGTTTTAAATTCACCCATGTGATCTTTAAAAAGCAGTCCAGCAATACCAATTGGGATAATCGCAATCACCAACTTGACTGTATACATAAAATCATCTTTTACTTCATCTCTTTGTTGCGGTTTAAATAAGAAGATAAAAAAGTGTTTAATTAATGTCCAAATGTCTTTATAAAAAAGAAGAACGATCGCTATAAAAGAAGCCATATTGGTAAACATTTCAAAGGTTAAACCGGGTTCTTGAAGATTTAATAAATGTTGAAATAAGACTAGGTGCCCAGAAGATGAAATCGGCAGTATTTCTGTGATACCTTGGACCAAGCCTAAAATCATATATTTAATGTACTCAATAAATTGTGTCATTTAATACCCCTCTTTTTGTATTCTAATCTTTATTATACCATTTAGAGATAGGATTTTTACTTGTAAATTTACCGTTTATTAATTATAATGAATACTGAGGGTTAAAATATGAATTTAGAACAAAGGATCGTTATCGGGATAGTCGCCTTAATACTCATTGTCGGGATTGGGATTTATCTTCTATTTATTAGACCAAAACGAAAAATTAATAATCAAGACATTTCTCCTAAAGTTAACGTTGACTGGATTTTAGAACTGATCGGAAAAGATAATATCATAGCGATTGAACAGGTTCAAAAACGGGTGAGAATCACCGTTTCTGATTTAAATAAAGTTAATTTAGAGGGCTTAAAAGAACAAACCAATGGGGTTTTCTTAAAAGGATCGATGATGGTTGTGACATTTAAGAATAACACCGAAAAAATCGTAGAAAGTTTAAGGGGAGTAATTAAATGAAAAAGAACTTTGTAGTTACAAGTGAACAAGGCATTCACGCAAGACCGGCTACTGAACTAGTGATGGTCGCAAATCAGTTTGAAAGTGAAGTTATGATAGAATCGAATGATCGCAGTGCGGATATGAAATCGATTATGGGTTTAATGAGCTTAGGGCTTTATCGAGGTCAAAAATTCAGTATCGTTGCCACAGGTGATGACGGTGCTGATGCGGTTGATAAACTAGAAGTACTATTAAAAGAAAAGAAATTAGCGAATCTCGATGAATAAGTTTTTAATGTTTTTAAAAGGTGCAATAATAGGGCTTGCGAATGTAGTGCCGGGTGTAAGTGGCGGAACACTGGCAATCATTTTTAATATCTACAAACGCTTAATTGAAGCGTTTGATTTATTATTTAAACATCCCATTAAAGCGATATTATCGATATGGGAAATATTAGTGGGTATTTTAATAGGTATTTTTGCGGGATTCTTGTTATTAAGTTATGGCTATGAAGCCTTTCCACTGGCGACCACACTGGCTTTTATTGGGTTGTTAATTGGTGGGATTAAACCAATGTTTCAGATGGTTAAACCGCATATAAATCTAAAAAATATTTTTATCTTTATAGTTGGCTTTTTACTAGTGGTATTATTACCGCTTATCAATAGTTTTACTGGTATACATGAAGGTTGGGTTTATTATCTCATTTTAGGTTTATTGGGAATATTAGTCGCCTTTTCAGTGGTAGCGCCTGGAATAAGTGGGTCAGTGATATTAATGGTTTTAGGTTATTATTCACATTTGTTGTTTATGGGTAAAGACATCTTTGAAAGTATTATTCAGTTTCAGTTTACCAATTTACCACAATATATATTACCCATAAGTATCCTAGGTATTAGTTTTATCATTGGATTAATCGGTTCTGTTAAATTGACCAAATGGATAATGAATAAGTTTGAAATTCAATTTTACGCTGCTGTTTTGGGGATGTTAATCGCCTGTCCAATCAGCATTCTTATTATGTTACATAAAGACATACCATTAAACACCTTCGGTACAGTTGAATGGACTATTGGTGGTTTATTATTAATAATTGGCTTTTTAGCCGCATTTTGGGTGATTAAAGTAAGTGAGAACGAAGAAAATAAAGCTAGCAAGTAGTGGGGTTAATAACTCTACCTACGTGACAAAAGAAAATAATATTATTAAAGCAAATAAACCGCTATATCTAGAAATCGGATCAGGTAAAGGTCAGTTTATTTATGGTTTAGCCACTTTACATCAAGACAAGCTTTATGTTGCTTTAGAAAAAGATATTAATGTGGCTTATCGGATTGTTCAAAAACAAGAAGAACAGCCTTTAGAAAACTTATTTATTATTAATGATGATGCCCTTCATTTAGAAAAATATTTTGAATGCCATAGTATCAGTACTATATACTTGAATTTCTCAGATCCATGGCCAAAAACAAGACATCATAAAAGAAGACTTACGTTTCCTACTTTTTTGAAATTATATAAACAATATTTAACTAAAGATGGTATAATTGAATTTAGGTCGGATCACTTAGAATTATTTAAGGATTCTATTGATTATTTTGAGTCTGAAGGATTCATTATAACTGAAATTTCATATGATTCACCAGTTGGAGAATCAATTAGTGAATATGAAACTAAAAAACGCTTATTAGGTCCAATTTATAGCCTAAAAGCTAAATTGGAGGCATAGCTCAGCGGGAGAGCACTTGCTTGACGTGCAAGGGGTCATGGGTTCAATCCCCTTTGCCTCCACCATCTGACTAGAATAGGTCTGATTCAATAATCAGGCCTTTTTTTTGTGCAAAAAATTAGCAAAAGCAACAAAAAACGTATACGTCAAAAATTAACACTCTATATAAATGGAGTGTTTTTTTGTATTCTAAAAGGACAAAAGGAAGTGAAAAAAATGGGAAAACATTATAGTGACCGAGAACCATTAGATGCGGTGAAGAAATACAAGACATCAGGATTAAGAATGAGTGAATATGTGAAAATAGAAGGGTATAACCGATCAACATTTAAGGATTGGGTGAATGCATATGAATTTTTGCAAGGAGATTTCATTAGGATTGATAATCTTGAAGATCAACCAGGAGTTTTACTCAATGAAGAAAATATCAAATTGAATTTATTTAGAAACGAAGAAATCGCTCAATACAAGTACTCATAACTACAACAAATACCTACATTTTATCCGCTATATTTCTACCAGTTTATATTGACATTTATATCCACATAGGACTATAAATTGATCACATTTTATCCAAACTATTATTCAGCAGATTACGACTTAAGGATTATTGATCATCCTCTCAGCCTCCTCATTTACTATTTATTATAGTTTAGAAGAGGTTTCTAGGTGGATCAATTTTAAATGACGATGAGTGGCTCAGTTTTATGTCACGATATACAATATTGAACAAAATAAGTATTTAAATATACTCTTACATGATATAATCAAGATAATAATTAACATGAAATACATTAAATAAAAGAAAACTAATTAATCCGGGAGGTAATCATGAGTGTAAAGTATAGAAAACCGAAATATTGGTACATGGTAATGATACCATTTGGATTACTTTTAATGTTTGGATTACTTAGTTTATTGGCTTGTCATGGTGAATGTAATGCAAGTAATCATGGTGGGATTTTACAATATATTCATAACAAAATATATATTTCTTGGCAGATAATTATTCCTAGTATTATTGTTGGAGCAATCGGTTTACTTATTAGTTTTATATTGCTACTTTATTATTTAGTAATTATATATGAAGCAGATTTTGATTTTAGAGGCATTACTTGTCAAAAAGGAAATAAGGGTTTGTTTATTGATTTTTATAAGATTGAAGAATTAGATTATCGAAAATCTTCTTTTTTTAATTACTTGACAGCACCAACCGATAGAAGAAATTATCCGGGTAGATTATTAGTTATAATGAAAAAGGAAAGCAAAAGACAAGAACAGTACATTATTCGACTAAAGTATAAAGATTATAAAAAATTGCCAAAAAAATATATAGATTTAATAGGGATAATTATATGATAAATAAGGGTACAAAAATGTATCAAAATGGTCGCCCAAACACAGATGACTTACCTTTGTATACTGAAGCAAACAATTTAAATCAGTAGTAATGAACGGAATTAGTAATAAGTTAATTTTTTATACCTTATCGATATCAAAATTATGATTTTATCATTAAAAATAGTCAAATAATTAAAAATTAAATGAAGTGATAACAACGAAAATACGAAAACGTTTACGTTCTTTTTTTTGAGTTAATGCCTTAATTAAGCGAAACATAAAAAAACCAAAAATCAAACGCTTACAATTTGTTCAAAATACTATTTGCAATGTAGAAATTTAATGATAAAATATAGTTGCGAAAACGTTTAAGTAAAAAAAACACGAGGGAGAGACAATATGTGGTTAAATTAAAAGATATTGCTGAGGTTGCTGGTGTAAGCATTGGAACAGTTAGTAAAGCATTAAGCAATAGTCATGAAATTAGTTTAAAAATGACAAAAAAAATCCGTAAGATTGCAAAAGAAATGGGTTATATTGCAAACTCCCAAGCAAGAGGTTTAAAAACAAATCGTTCATATAATATAGGCGTTGTATACATAGATAAATCAAAAGCCGGTTTAAAGCATGAATACTTTTCTACCATGTTAAGTAGTATTCAAGAAACATTAAGAACAAAAGGTTATGATTTCACATTCATATCAAATTTAGTAGGTACAACCAAACACACATTACTTAGTCATGCAAGATATAGAAGATGTGATGGCGTCATTATAACAACAGCTGATTATAATGATTCTGAAATTCTACAACTTATCAGTTCAGATATGGAAGTAGTGACAATTGATCATGAATTTCCAAATAAAACTGCAATTATGTCAGATAATAATATCGGTTTAGGAAAGATAGTTGAATATGTTTATAAAATGGGCCACAAAAAGATTGCATTTATACACGGAGAGATGACACAAGTTACGAAAGATAGATTAAAATCATTTGAAAACATGTGTGAAAAACTACGTATTAACATTCCACCTGAATATGTTCTACAGGCAGATTATCATCTACCTAGAGAAAGTGGATTGGCTACAAGGAAACTACTTGATTTAAATGAAAAACCAACCTGTATCATATATCCAGATGATTACTCATTTATGGGGGGGATGACAGAAATAGAAAAACATGGATTAAATATACCAGATGATATATCAGTTGTTGGTTATGATGGTATCTATTTATCAACCATACTTAGACCATCTCTAACGACCTATGTACAAAATAGTACAGAAATAGGTAAACAAGCTGCATTAAAATTAATTGAGCAAATTGAAAATCCAAAAGATTTTGTTGCAAAAAGTATAATCATCAGTGGAAAGCTACAAAAAGGACAAACGGTTAAAAATATTAAAAGCACTTTTTAAAACTAAAAAAAAGAAAAGAGGAGAAAAAAATGTTTAAAAAGTTATTTGTAGGGATGTTAGTATTACTTACAGCAAGCGTATTGGTTGCATGTAATAACTCTTCAGGTGGTGTATCAGTCACAGAAGAAGGCAATACACTAGTAATTAGAGTGTGGAATGACGAATTTATTGGTCGTTTCCGAAATTTCTATCCAGGATATGTTAAAACAAATTCTGACGGAACAGATTTATTAGATGATGGCACAATTGTTAAATGGATTCAAGTTGCTAACGACAACAATGGATACCAAATTGCATTAGATGCTGCACTAGCTAATCAATCATCAGCGGCTGCTAATGATAAAGTAGATATTTTCTTAATTGAAGCAGACTATGCGACAAAATATGCAAACGATCGCTATGCACTCGATTTAATTAAAGATTTAAAAATCAAAGAATCTGTGTTTGCAGATCAATATCAATACACTAAGGATATTGTTACTGATGAAAAGGGTGCATTAAGAGCTACATCATGGCAAGCAACGCCAGGATTGTTCGCATATAGAGCAGATATTGCAAGAGAAGTTTTAGGTACAGACGTACCAGCTGAAGTTCAAGCTAAAATTGATACATGGGCTAAATTTGATGCCGTTGCAGCTCAAATGAAA
>ENA-UOOK01000140-UOOK01000140.1-fermentation-metagenome-genome-assembly--contig:-NODE-140-length-84145-cov-26.882162_pt1 | contig 84145 bp, 77 predicted proteins | sample MGYA00245777_ERZ724023 | MGnify/ENA primary metagenome ERZ724023 (study PRJEB28704, sample SAMN03018312) | fermentation metagenome | biome: anthropogenic terrestrial biome; feature: soil; material...
ATGGATAAAGGATATGATTCCGAAGAAATTCATGTTTTAATCAGAGAAGAAATCAAAGCAGACTCAATTCAGAGTCAATTATACCTTTAAGAGTAAGAAAAAGAAAGAGAATAAACGGAAAATATAGAAAGCAATTACATATAGAGTTTGACAAGATCACATACAATAGAAGGAATATAGTAGAGACAATAATATCTGTCGTAAAAAGGAAATTTGGAGAAACATTAAGAGCAAGAAAGCTTAGAAATCAAGTAAAGGAAGTAAAAGTTAAACTGATAGTCTATAACATAAACAAAAAAATTAATAGAGATTATTTACATCAAATTAAGGATTTCTACAGAGCCACATTTTGATAGATCTATATTAAACCACCCATGCAAAACAGCGAAGAACCTTTACTATTATACTAAGGAAGAATACTAAGGAGGAAAACAACAATGGCTGAAATGACTGAAAAAGAAAAAGCAGCTCAGGGATTATTATATAATGCAATGTATGATAAAGAGCTGATCGAGGAACGAGCTTATTGTAAAGCACTTTGCTACGAATATAATCAGCTTCATCCGGCGAAATTCGGGGAAAGAACAGCTTTAATTTTGAAACTTTTTGGCAAAACCGGAGGCTCTTTTCTCATTGAGCCGCTATTTATATGCGACTACGGTTACAACATCGAAATAGGCAACAATTTCTATGCAAATCACAACTGTATCATCCTTGACACAACAAAGGTTGTTTTTGGTGATAATGTGATGATCGCTCCACACTGTGGCTTCTATACAGCTGAACATCCGCTTGATGCAGAACGTCGTAACGCAGGGCTGGAGTATGCTTATCCAATTAAAGTCGGCAGCAATGTATGGATAGGTGGCAATGTTGTTGTACTGCCCGGGATAACTATAGGAGATAATGCTGTTATCGGTGCTGGAAGTATTGTGACAAAAGATATTCCGCCTGGCGTTGTTGCCGTTGGGAATCCTTGCAGGGTTATTCGTGAGATTATCGATGAAGATGAGAAGTTCTAATCCTTGTTTTTGTGAGTCTGGTTCTTGAATTTAAATGTAGATCGAAAATACGTGCATTAACAGAGTATTTTCCTTCTCTGCTTCTATACAGCCTTCACACGGCAGAGGTCCTGAGTTCGAATCTCAGCGGGGGCCCACTCTTTTTGTTATTCTTGTTTTCTGATTATAAGTGAGTATAGAGCTTCTTCTCGAGTGCTTCAACTCTTGCTTCAAGGTTAGATTTTGCTTCTTATGGTTGTGTAACTTTAATCTCGCCATGAGCCGTTTTTCGGAACGGGTATAGGTGGTGTGCATTATGGGTTGGTTAACACATTAATGATACATGTTCCCGTCCCTATGAACAATAGGATAGTGCCATTTATTTAAATAGAACTGAGAAAATAATAGCATCCATACAATTTTGGTGTGAATTCTACGCATAAAAATGTCTCTGAATTAATAGAGTTGCTTATAGTTCAGTTTTTAACAATATCAATAAAAAAATACTTTACTTTTGTGTTAGCGTTGCATGTCCTGGGGCTGCTAATCTTCAGAATGGACAGAAGATATATTTATAAAGGATTGCTTTTGAGGATATAAATAAATCTCTCGATAATGCTTCCTATGCCTTACATGCTAATTTATTTATACTTGTTAGTGTTTTAATTAATTATGGATCATTAGAGATATCATTACTGTTGAAAGTGATTACTTTTCAAAGTCCTGAATTATCTTCTTTTTCAGAAAGCGAAATATGATACACTTTTGTAATCACATTAGGAAATCTTTACAGGAGATTATGTGCTATGTCAACTAATAAAGAAACAAAAATAGCCAATTTGACAAAATTAAAAGCTGTAGTTGAAATGATCGAAGAAACCCCAGATGACAAGACGTTACATACGCTTATTGTAGAGCTTAAAAACTTATCAAAGAAACAATATCCTGTAACCGATGATGTTATCAGAGAACATTTTGGATTTGAGCCGGCAAAAGAAATAGATAAGGATACCCGAAAGACATGTGTCTACTATACTTACCATGTTTTAAAAGATAGTATTAACTATGGTATAAAGACAGTTGCAAGAATTAGGGGAAATAGCGTTATCGAAGGCGTGAATCCAGATTACTCTGGAATATTTAAAGATGTAAAGTGGATGATAACGGAAACTAGTTTACGCGCGCCTAAATTTAGAGGTAGTGAAGGTCTCCTATATAATGAATAAACCCAAACAGTGTGCTAGCTGATACGGTGTTCTGACCATCTCTTGTATATCTGCTTGTGCGGTTGTGTAGCGACTCACAGGATGGGGATTCTGAGTTCGAATCTCACAGCGGGCCCGCTTTTATTTATATTTGTCATTGTTTTCTTTGTATCTACAATCTCCATTATTAAATACGTTGGATAGATTCATAGATTGTTTCCTGAACTTGAAAACTATTGGAAATTTGTAGTTTGAGGGCAACAAAGCACGAAAAAAACGGTAGAATCCGGAGTGAAGTAGGCATAATAAAAGGTGAAAGCCGAAAGTGCAGGCTTATTTTTTCTCGGTCTCGAACTTTGATATTTCTAGGAACCAGTAGCCTCCCCTCAAGACAATTTCACTCTCCATGATTTTTATTTTGTTTTTGAACAATGGACCATCGATAACAAAGGTATGGAACTCTCCGTTTTCACCACAGGGATCGATTGAAGGATTGTGCTTTTTCAGGTCGCATATGAAAGTTTCATCAATACTTCGGCCCAGCCACTCTTTCCCTAATAAATCGGCTTTAACGCTTAACAGAATCACCTCAAACCCCGAATCTATGAGGTCATTCATGATTTGCTCGGAATTCCTCTGCCAGAGTGGCATTATTAACTCGAGGCCCAGCTCCCCGCATATCCTGTCTACAAGATTCTTGTGTGTCTCGATATGCCCGAAAACTGCCCCTTCTATTTTCTCCCTGCTATCCCTTAAATTACGGACCGTTTTTTTGAATTCGTGTTCATATGAAATAAAGTCCTTTTGGACAAGAGGAATTCCAAGAGCTTCAGCTTGTGCATAAAGTAGGTCAGGATTGATGTCATGGGAACTGCGCCTCTGGATTTCTCTGAAGTTCAGGAGGTAGGAGACCTGAAACCCTTCCGAGATTGCTCCGTAACATGCAAGGCAACCATCCTTTCCTCCTGTCCACGAAACAACCGCTCTGCCTTTATCTTTCTTGTTTTTATTGTTCTTGCATTTATCATTCCGAGTTGAAATGGGTTTGGTGGTCATGTCCTATTATACATGCATAATTTGAAAAAACTTTTGTATTTTTCATCGGCTCTCTGCCAGCATGCTCCTCAAAGTCCCTCACCGCAAAAATAAAATGATAACTCCTCGATTAAACTCGCTCATAACCTTTTCTATTATTCAATATATCGGGCTTTAGCTTCCCCAAGTATAGTGACTGCAGTTTCGAGGCCTTTCCAGCCAATAACCTTCACGCTTTTGCCCTCTAAAGCCTTATATGTTTGGAAAAAGTGAGTAATTTCTCTAAATAGATGAGGTGGAACCTGCTCAACTGTTTCTATATGATTCCAGAGAGGATCACTCTTTGGAACACAAAGAATTTTTTGATCTCTTCCTTTATCGTCTTCCATATCAAACAGTGCAACAAGGTGCACATCTATTACGCATCCCGGAAATGTGGGTTCCCACGTTAAAACCATGGCATCTAAAGGATCACCGTCAAGAGCCAGAGTGTCCGGGAAAAATCCATAATCACAGGGGTATACCATTGAGGAGTAAAGCATTCTATCGAATTTAATCACTTTCTTTTCTTTATCATACTCGTATTTGTTCCGGCTTCCTTTCGGAATCTCGATAAGTACACTTTCAACCTGTCGTTCAGTAATGTCATCACTCCCTAATTATTCCTGTTTATTAACAAATTGCATTTTAATGATTTCAACTATTTATTTGCTTATAGATTAAGTGTCCTGACAGTGTTATAGTATTAAAACATAACCTCATGTGATTAATTTTCTTTAGATGAAAGAAGAAACATTCAGGTCTACGTCTTATTACTGGCTTATATCCAATACCGCTTCATAGAATACGAAAAACAAAAGCGATAGTTGAAGCTCTTATAGGAAATCTTACTATTCGTAGATGCTCAAAAAGTAGATAGGTTCATTCAAAATCTGATCAAAATCATAAGTTTCATGAACCTTAAAATCTCAAAAATGATGAATAAAATTGAGAAAAGTTATAAAATTAAAACAAAAAGGAAACATAAAAAATTACTTTCCTTTTTTATTTTGTGTTTTTACTTAGATCTGCACAATGTAGTAGTTAGTTGCGAAGTGTGTTGTTCTATTCTTATCAATTCCAGATGTTATATTATGCCTACCCACCAGTCCTTTATGAGTTGGACGACCTACCCAGTTTTGATCCCATACCTTAATTCCGGTTATTTTGCTTTTTGAATCCTTAATATATTCTCTAAATATTGCCGTGTGCCCACGATATTTATAAGTAACTTCCTTAGTATTTTCATCTATAATTTCATCAAATGTTGCTATCACTGTCCCTGGCTTTACATTTCCAGAAAATACAACATTTTGACCTCTAATCCATTTGCTGGTTTGTACAGTACTTCCACTTAGAGCCTTTGCAAAACTGACACATTCTCCCCAATATCCTGAGGAGCCTGCGTAATCAGTCATGGTTAACGCTTTGGTATCCCCTACCATTACAAGTTTTTGATGTTTGGAGGGTACATCAGGGAAATATAAGATTGGATGTGTTGCAAAATCCCCTCTTTGTAACTCAAATAATTCGCTGCCTGTTGAACCATATTTTACCCATTTTCCTTGCTGTAAGACCAGTAGATTATTGTTTGTTATCTTTAGCTCCTGTGCACCTTCTGTCACTTTTATATTAGATTTTGTTGTCGTATCGCTGCCTGCAGTATTGGAGATTTTTTTGTCAGTAAACTTCACTTTCAAAGGTGCTTTCCCCGAGGTAGGGGAAGCCGAAAAAGCAGCAACAGAAGATTTCAATGGTATAAGAGGCAAATAGTCAACCGAACCAGAGTCATCTAATCTATAGGGTTCGTCTGCAAACCCATCTCCGTTATTATCGTAATGAGTCTGTGAAAAGCCATTGCCTGAGGGAGTTGCCCAGTAGTTACCACCCAGATAAGGACCCCCTACAATATTTTTTCCTACTGTTTTAGTGGTATTAAAAATACTTCCAGTTCCCTCAGGAGCATTTACGTTTACAGTGTTGTTAAAATTATTATTGGTAATTATACAAAAAGCATCAACAAGAAATAACCCATTATCACAATTTGTAATTCTATTTCCACTGATGGTTACGGTTTCAGACATAATATCAAAGACAGATATCCCAGTTCCACAGTTGGAAATATCATTATTGAGAATGTTTTCGCTTCCGCTATGCATATAAAATCCGACACTAGCTCCTGTACTAAAATTAGAGATTTTATTGTTTTGAACTGTACAGGCAAAAGCACCGGCTGTAGCAGACCAATCTTCGGTACGGCTAAACGAAAAACAAACACCTGAGGATTTTCCTGGCCCTCTTATGTCAAAATTTTTTATTACGACATTACTTTCATAAACATCAAAGGCATTATTTTCAGCTTTAATTATCGCTTTATGTGGACTGCTTGACATTATTGTTAAGTCCGCAGTTGAAACCTTTATGCCTCCGGCATAAGTCCCAGGCTTTACAACTATTGTATCTCCAGAACGTGCATTATCTACTGCCTTTTGAATTGAGTCTCCAGGCTCAACATAAATAGTTGCAGCAGAGGCATTGCCAGCTATAGCTTGAAGTGCAAGTAATACCGTTAATATCATTAGCATAATTTTTTTTGTTTTCCGCAAGGCAAAAACCCCAATAAAGTTCCCAGTACCAATAAATTCCTTAATTTGTTAGTTTTAATTAACTGTCAAAAACTTATTGTTGAAAAATCAAAAGGAATAAATAGCTCGTATTATTAAAAATGTAATAATGACCTCTCTCCTTCAGGATTTAAGTTGTTATATTATTTTATTGGCAGACTATATTTTAACTAGGATATATCCTTATCATCTTAGGTTCTAATTTATTCACTATTCTTGCCTTCTAATTAGTGCAGCTTTATTGATAAACTTTCTTTTCATTTATTAGTCTTAACCTTGAATCCAAACGACTCTTTAAACTAGTTTTTTCTTCCGTAAAATTTCAGAATTAACTAGAACAAGAGAGCCAGAAATTAATAATAATAATAATAATAATAATATAGACTGCAAGATGAATTATAATAACTAGCGTAGGTAACCTATATTAGCTTAAGAACGTAAAAATTTTAAAATAGGATAACATGGAAATAAAGTCAGCAGCTCAAGCCTCATGATTTTTGATCTCCTGGCTATGGAATCCATCTTTATCAAGAGTAACGGTTCTCAGGAAACCTTCTTCTTCAGAACATAAATTAAATGTTCTGCCGTTTTCAATGGGTAGATTTTCAGGATTTCTATGGCTGTGAATTTGGCATGTATTCTCACTCGTATTTTTGTTGAAGCTCGCAGCAATCAGACGTGCATCTTCGGGCTCACCCACGCCGTTAATCATTTGATCAGCTCCGACAAAAATTAGATTTTCAGGAAGATTGCTCAGGCCTCCATGAGTTACAAGCACATGCCTATTGTGGAATTTATAATAAACACATGGTACCAGTTTTCTACTTAGGTCGAGGGCATAGTTTTTTATAATCCCTGCCTGCCCCATTTCTGCCACGTTATACGGAATATCAGTAACTTCAGAAAGCTGAGTTTGTTCCTTGCCTTCTGCCAACCTGTAAGAATATTTTTCACGGTCACCTTCGAGCAGGATCACATTATCCCTGCACATAATGGAGATCAGAATCTTAAAAATTTTACATTTTTCAATATTCTCATTATTTTCAGTTCTGCTGCCTGTGTAATCTCCCAGGAAAATATACAGGTCACTTTCATTTAACCCGCATGCAAAATACTGCATGAGAGCCGCGTAATTTCCGTTTACATTTCCTATATGATGGATTTTTCTGTAGCGGGAAAAGTCAGTAGATTTGTACTGGATTTTTTCATAGAATTCTTGTGGCTTTATTACAGTGACAAATGATGGAACCGTCTGCCTTCTTATTATTGAGTACATCTCATCAATTACAGTTTCAGGCACAACCTCGTATGCAGGTCTCTTCCTGTTTCTTTCCTTTACAATTTCAAGAGGAATATCCGAAAAATCAACGCAAAGAGCCGTATACCTGTAAGTTCTGACAAGCTTCCTATATTTGGCAATATCTGTGTTTGCTGCATTTGTCGCGTCGAGAACTGTGAAATCCCCGTCCTCCATACGGGATTTAATGAGAGAGTAAATTAGCCCCCAGACTCTGGGATTAATTTGTTGAGAGAGCGCAGGCTTTCCGGTAACTGAGAGTACAGGTGGTTTAAGGAGCAACCTGACACTATCCGAAGAAATAGTATAAGGTTCAAGATTATTTTCCCTAACAAAAGTTGATTTGCCGGAGCCAGGCACTCCTCTCAAAAATACCAGATACCTCATATCTTACCTCAATACCTCTTCTGTTTCCTGATTAGATATCGATTAATTATTAATCTTGATCAGTTCTTGACTAATTATTAATCTGATAGATATTGATTAGTTATCAACCTTGAAGAATGTTGATTAATTATTGAGCTTGACTTTTTGCTTCGATTTTCGACATTTAGGTTTCAAGTCCGGTTTTAATTAACTCTTCCCGCGCTAACGATACCTGAGCTAATATTACTATTAATTTTTATAATATTTAATTAGATAATTTTATGATATCTATTTGAGAATGGACATAGGGGAGAATTGTGAATAAGGGGTTTAAAAAACTTGAGCAATCTCGGAGTCTGCCGTTTAAAAGGCAAGGCTGTTAAAAGGACTCAGGTACGGAGAACTTCTCCCAAATTTTCATACTGGTGAAAATTATGGCAGACTACAAGGAAACTGATTATGCCCTGCCTGGAAAGGCAGAATCTTACTGGATGGCAACTATGCCTGAATCCAAATACCCTCCTCTTTCCGGAGATATGCGCATGGATGTGGCAATTTTAGGGGGCGGGATAGTGGGTATTACAATTGCCTACCTTTTAAAAGAAGCAGGAGTACCGTCCGTAACAGTGATCGAAGCGGATCGAGTAATTACAGGAGTAACAGGTCATACGACTGCGAAAATTACATCTCAGCACAGCCTGATCTATGATCGCCTCATCTCAAAATTCGGAAAAGAGCAGGCACAGCAGTACGCAGAATCAAATCAGGCAGCTGTAGAAAAGATAGCTTCTATCGTAAGCTCAAAAGGCATAGCCTGTGACTTTGCCCGTAAGCCGGCTTATGTTTATGCAGGCTCTGAAGAATCCGCTGAAAAAATCCGAAACGAAGTCGATGCAGCTAAAAGTCTTGGGCTCCCGGCTTCGTTTGAAGCTGACCTGCCACTGCCTTTTGAAACGTATGGTGCAGTCCGTTTCAGCAATCAGGCGCAATTCCATCCCAGAAAATATCTCTGTGCTCTTGCAAGGGAGATTGAGGGAGATGGTTGCTATATTTTTGAGAAAACAAGGGCTTTGAAGATCGAAGGGGATGGCCCAGTAATTATAACAACGGATAAGGGGACCATAAAAGCACAAAAGGTTATCCAGGCAACGCATTTTCCGATTCACGATAAACCTGGATTATTATTTCAGCGGCTATATCAGTCCCGCTCATACGTGCTAGGAGTTCGTATTCAAGAACCTTTCCCGCAAGGAATGTTTATCAATGCCGAGGAACCTGTCAGATCCCTGCGCTCCCAGCCTGCCGAAGGAGGCGAACTGATACTTGTATCAGGGGAAGGACACCGGACTGGAGAAGGAAACGAAATTGACCATTACTGGAACCTTGAGAAATGGGTCAGGTCAGTCTACTCAGTCAATTCTATAGATTACCATTGGTCTACCCAAGATGTCATAACCGTAGATCATGTTCCTTACATTGGCAGGCTAACCTCAGATAACGAAAATGTATATATCGCGACAGGGTTCAGGAAATGGGGAATGACTACAGGCACGGCTGCAGCGATGATTCTTACAGATATGATCCTTGGACGGTCTAATCCCTGGGAGGAAGTATATAATCCTTCACGGTTCAAACCAGTAGAGTCCGCTAAAACCTTCTTTTCACAGGCTGCTGAAGCAACTAAAGGTCTTGTGGGAGATCGGATAACTCCTACTCATGAGAAAGCCTCGCAGATATTGCCTGGAGAAGGTGCAATTGTCAAAATTGAAGGCGAAAGGGTTGCAGCATTTAGGGACAAGACAGGAATACTCCACACGCTTGACCCCTCCTGCAGGCACATGGGATGCATCGTTTCCTGGAATAATGCAGAAAAGACCTGGGACTGTCCGTGTCATGGCTCCCGTTATAGCGCAGAAGGAGAGGTAATCAAAAGCCCTGCAGTATACGGACTTAAAGAAAAGAAAATAAAGGAGTAAGAAGAAAAGGAGTGAGATATCAGTACCTTTGCAGAGCAGTATTTACATTGAGAGAAATGGCTACTCTATTAAGCGTTTGCCTGCAGCCAATTAAAAAAGTACCCGTAATGGAGAAAAAAGGATCTTTATTGGAGAAGAGTATCCTTATTGAATCGATCCCAAAACCCAAACTTGCCTTTTTCTTATATTAAACTTTGAATGACTAAGTATCAAGGTATGAAAATATTTCCCTTTTAATTATTTGACTTGATTTTTCAACATTATGAACTGTTAACTTGGAGCCATATTGACGAGGAAATCTTTCCAAGCAAACCTTGTAGTAACAACTATAACAATATATGAAATTTCATTCACTAATTTCTCATGTTTGTAAAAGGTATTTCTGTATGTGATATTTCTATGGAGGAAATAGTGCTCTGCAGGTTCCTATAAAATACCATCGATTTTAGACTGCAAATGTTAATTTTTCGAATAACTAATAAAAAAGTCTTTTAGATTATTAGTATAAAATGCAGGTATTTAATGTTACTTTTAAATACTATTTCAAATAATATTGCTAATTAATAAAAATAAAATTAAGAAAAACGAAGAAAAAACGTTAATTTATGGGAATATTTTGCTCACAATCTTATGTAAACAAATAATACAACTTCTGAAAACATAGTAATAAAAGTTGTTCATAAATGCCTCAGGCACAGAAAATGACTCTTGAATAGTACTGACAAGATCCAGATTAAAAGATGAAAGGATCAGAGATGGAAGGACTGTTCAAGAAGCAATCTGGACCTTCGATATTATTTTAGAAACCCAGAAGAAAAACTCAAAACAGGGGAAGGTAGCAGATGAAGAAGATAAAACATTTTATACGATCGAAGTTAAAATCAAAATTGAAGTGGCAGATGACCCTTTCAATAATTATTCTCATTCTTTGCTCAAACATAATTATTGCAGGAGCGTTAGGGCAGGAGGTTTCTGATGACAATCTTACAGTCTCAAAAGAAGGATTTTTTGACCGGATTATAGCTTACATTAAAAGCCTGCTTGGAGGAGGAGAACTGCAGGACTCAGCAGCAATCTCCGGAGCAGAAGCCTCAGAAGTACAACAATCAGCTGCCGAAGGAGCGGCCCTGAAAATCGCAACCCCAAATGTAATAAAATCCGCGTCTTTGATTGGAGATTCAAATCTGGGGATTTATGTCCATCTTTCAAACCCACCGCTCATGAAAATGGACGCTGAGGGGCACCTTGTCGGGCAGCTTGCAGAAAGCTATAATGTATCGGAAAATAACACCTGCTGGACCTTTTACCTTAGAGACGACCTCTACTGGAGCGACGGAGAAAAGGTGACCCCGGAAGACATTGAGTTCTCAATCCGCTACTACGGGAAAGAGACGCCCTGGGCAAGCTGGATAAACGATACCCTGGAAAGTTCAGCCATATCGGATGCTGACAATTCCGTGACCTTCAGGTTTAACAAGCCTTATACCCGCATTAACCTGGAGTTTGCGACCTACAATATCCTCCCTGCCCATGTGTGGAAAACAATCGAAAAACCAATGGAATACATAAACGAAGGTCCATACGTGGGCTGCGGGCCCTACTTCCTCAAGCAGATAGACCTTAAGGCCGGAAAACTCATTTTTGAGAAAAACCCATACTGGAAAGGGAAGGCTCCGGCATTCGGAAACGTGGAGGTCCACTTTTTCTCCAATGTGGATGTAGCCACCCTGGCCCTTGAAAAAGGGGACGTTGATACTTATTACAAGTATGCAAGCTCTTATCCCTATCCCAACATAGAAAAGCTTGAAAAGACCGAAAATTTCGACTTCCTTGAGAAAACACACATCGGACTTGCCTTCCTGGCCCCTAACTTAAAGAAAGCTCCGCTTTCGGACCTAGAATTCAGGAACGCGCTTTCCTATGCCATTAATTACGAGGAAATTATCAGGCTTGAGACTCTAGGGTACGGGGAAGTCCCTAACCGCGGTTTCGTGCCGCCGTCCATGGAGGGTTTCAAGGAAACAGAAAAACTGGAGTACAGCCCGGAAAAAGCCAGGGAAACTCTGGAAAAGGCAGGATATTCGGACAGCAACGGAAACAGAATCCTTGAAGGAAAGGATGGGAAGGATCTCAAACTTGAAATCCTGATCGAGCCTGACCGCGCCCGCGTAGGCGAGCTTCTCAAGGAATACCTGGAGGACGTGGGCCTTGCCGCAGACCTGAGGATAGTGGATGAAGATACGTGGTTCACTTTAAAGGACAGCTATGACTATGATCTGACTGTAACCCGCACCACCCCCTGGGGCATGCTCATGCACGCAAGCTGGGGAAGCGGCTATTTTGATTCCAGGCGGACTGGCCAGGGGGTTATGCATAACCTGGACGACCCCGAGTTCCTGCAGCTCTGCGATAATATCCTCGCAACCACGGACCCTGAAGAACTTCGGGGCTATGCATACGAGCTCCAGAACTACTATGCAGGAAACCTGCCTGCAATTCCCCTCTACTGGAGCAGGTCAGTTACCCCATATAACAAGCATTTCGAAGGCTGGTATGTAGACCCCCTTTACGGGATCTATAACCTGGACAACTTCGTGAATGTAAGGAAAGCCTCTGCTTAAGGAGAAAGCAGCGTGTGGGATAGGTAAAAAACAAGCCGTTCCATACTACAGCCTTCTCTTTATCATTTTTTGACGATATTGGGATCCATGCGCCGGACACCTTCCTCGATTTACATAAGGTATGAGGCAGGAGCAACCTTTGAGGACAATACTTTGAAAACCGCAAACAGTTAAAAAACAGTAAATAGATTGAAACAATAAGTAGTTTGAAAACTGTAAGTGGTTTGCAGTAAATGATTTGAATATTGTAAGTAGTTTGTAGCAAATGGTTTGAAAACAGTAATGTGGTACAATGCGTAAAGTAGTAAAAAAAACGCTCAGGTACGCAGCCTCTTTTCTCCTCATAGTTACCCTCAACTTTGCGCTTCCGAGGCTCATGCCAGGGGATCCTGTAAAGAATCTCATAGGGGAGGACGTCTACGTTTCAGAAGCCGTAATGGAGGAGTTAAGGATTGAGATGGGGCTGAACAGGCCGCTTTACGAACAGTTTACAGCTTACATCGGAGACCTTCTCATGTTTGACCTGGGTTACTCATATCACCTTCACAGCCCAGTTGCCGAGGTTTTAAGGGAAAGGATTGGCTGGACCCTCCTTTTTGTAGGGGTTTCCGTACTTCTGGGCGCAGCCCTGGGAACCCTGCTCGGGGCATACGCAGGCTGGAAACCGGAAACAAAGGCAAACCGCCTCTTATGCTACGGTTTCATTACGCTCTCCTGCACCCCTCCCTATTTCCTTGCCTTGCTTTGTCTGCATATCTTTGCCTTTAAACTGGGGCTTTTTCCTTTCAAGGGATTTTATGATGTCCCAACCCTGGGAAGTGTTATGCATCACATGTTTTTACCGGTAACTGTAATGACCCTCTTTTCTGCCTCAAGGAATTTCCTTATAATGCGAGGGAGTGTTATACAGGAAAAAGGACAGCTTTATGCCCTCTATGCCCGGGCAAAGGGTCTTTACGACATATCCATTCTTTTCAGGCACGTCATAAAGAATGCCTCTCTTCCTATCATTACCCTGCTGGTCCTTGATTTCGGATTTCTCTTCAGCGGTGCCCTTTTTACAGAGATCGTTTTTTCCTTAAACGGCATGGGGACCCTCATCTATGATGCAATAATGGGGAAAGATTACCCTGTTCTCCAGGGAGCTTTTTTGGTAATTGCCCTTGCAGTCCTGCTTGCGAACATGCTTGCAGACTTGCTGTATGCAGTTGCTGACCCGAGAATCAGGAGGCCAGCCTAATGCAAAAGGAAGTAGACTTACAGGAAAGTACCCTGCAGTGGAAAGATTTTATAGTCAATTATTTAGACCTCGATGTCCGGAAATATGAAAGAACCTTAAAAAAATTTAACCGTGGAGGACTTTTTCTCTTTGCTTTTTTCCTCATCCTTGCTCTGTTCCCTTCCCTTTTTGCCCCTTACTCCCCAACAGAACGTTTCATTTCATATGAAGCCCCATCGACTGCCCACCTCCTTGGGACAAATGATATCGGAAATGACATACTCTCTGAGCTGATTTACGGAGCCAGAATCTCGATGATGGTGGGCTTTGCTTCGGCTTGCATATCAACTTTAATAGGCCTCATGATAGGGCTTTGTTCAGGTTACTTCAGGGGAACGCTAGACGAGTTGCTTATGGGCTTTACTGACGTTGTCCTGACAATCCCGAAGATCCCCCTGATTATAATCCTGGGTGCTTTTCTGCACCCGAGCATCTGGACCCTCATCCTTGTCTTGGGGCTTCTTTCCTGGGAGTCCATTGCAAGGGTTGTACGCTCAAAAACCCTGCAGATAAGGGAATCAGGTTATGTTAAAAGTGCCCGATGCATGGGATTTTCCTCTTTTCATATCATGATCTCGGACATTTTCCCGAACCTCATCCACGTCCTGCTGCCTAAGTTCATGCTGGCAACAGCTTCGGCAATGATTTCCGAAACCTCGCTCTCTTTCCTGGGACTTGGGGACATAAGCATGAAAAGCTGGGGAATCATGCTTTCCTTTGCCTTTTCCCGAGGCGGTTTTATCAGGGACATGTGGTGGTGGTACATACCTCCTGGGATCTGCATCACGCTCTGTGTAATGTCAATTGCACTGATAGGGTTCGGGTTCGAAGGAAGAGAGAAAGAAAACGAAAAAAGAGGAGTGGATGCAGAATGAACACCCTGCTGGAATTAAAAGACCTCATAGTTTCTTTCCAGGAAAATGAAACCGAGAACAAAAACGAAAATAATAACGAAAATAATAACAAATTAGTGACCGCAGTTTCTGGCTTTTCACTTTCTATCAGGGAAAAAGAAACCCTGGCCCTCGTAGGGGAGACTGGCTGCGGGAAATCCGTGGTTGCACATGCGATTATGCGTCTTCTGCCTCCTGAATCCAGAGTTAAGGGGAAAATAGAATTTGGAGGCAGAGACCTCCTCGAACTGAGTGAAAAAGAGATGGCAAAGCTTAGGGGAAAAGAAATCTCCATCATTTTTCAGAACCCTTCTCTTGCTTTAAACCCCGTATATTCCATAGGACACCAGCTTGCAGAACCCCTTAGAATTCACGAGCAGGAAGTACAGCACGGAAAGGAGGGAAAAGAGAAAGGAAAGGAAGAAGGAAAGGAAAAAGGCTGGAAGGAAAAGAAGAAAGAAAATGGAAAGAAAAAAAAGGAGAATGCCAGCCTCTCAAGAGTTGCAAAAGCCCTTAAGAGAGTGGGGTTTTCAAACCCCCATGAATATATGGGATATTATCCCTCCTGGTGTTCAGGTGGGATGAACCAGCGCTTCTTGATTGCGAGTTCAACCATGCTTGACCCCGTCCTCCTCATAGCAGATGAACCAAGTAAAGGGCTCGACAGGAACCGCGTATCCGAACTGGAAAACGAACTGAAAGGCCTGAAAGAAAAGAGTAAAACCGCCCTCCTTTTGATAAGCCACGACCTGGGCTTTGTGCAGCAGCTTGCAGACAGGGTTGCCGTAATGTATGCAGGAGAAATCGTTGAGATTGCTAGTCCTTCAAGCTTATTTGAAAGCCCTTACCACCCCTACACCCAGGGGCTCCTGAATAGCTTGCCTGAAAGAGGTTTTGTGCCCATACCCGGTTCGTCCCCACCTCTCAGCAACCCACCCGCAGGCTGCAGGTTTCATCCGAGATGTTCTATTAAAGAAAGACGCTGCATGCAGGAACGTCCCGAACTTAAAGAAAGTAATGGAAGGGCAGTGAGGTGTTTTTTGTGTCCCTGAAAGCCAAAAACCTCTCAAAAACATACGGTTCCGGCCCGTTGCGTGAGGGGAAATGCATTTTCCGGGAAGTTTCGTTTGAACTTGAACCCGGAAAAACCTTCGGATTAATGGGCCCCTCAGGAGAAGGAAAAAGCACATTAGGAAGAATTATTGCAGGGCTCGAAAGACCCACAGAGGGTGCTGTCCTTTTTAACGGAAATCCGCTTTCCGGAATGAAAAAAACCGAATACGCAACTTTCCGCCGTCGGGTTCAGATGATGTTTCAGGACCCAACAGATGCATTTAACCCGAGGAAGAGGATTGAAAATTCAATTTCCGAAGTCTTGAAACTGCTCGATACTCCGAGAACTGAACGAATCCGGCGCACAAAAGAAATGCTGAAAACCGCAGGTCTTCCAGAGGAAGTACTTTCCCGCTACCCTGCCCAGCTCTCAGGTGGCCAGCTCCAGCGCCTTGCCCTTGGCAGGATTCTCCTGCTTGACCCCGAATACATTGTGCTTGACGAGCCTACCTCAGCCCTTGACGTTTCAGTCCAGGCCCAGATTCTCCACCTTTTGAAAAAGGTTCAGGCCGAGCAGAAAATAGGCTACCTCCTTATCTCCCATGACGAAGCTATCATCCGTTTTATGTCTGAGAGGGTGGGAATACTTGAAAACGGACAGCTGGACATGATTTAAGCGTGATACTAGAATAGTTCAGTCTTGAAAAAATTCAAGGATTTTCTCAGGGCTTTCAAGCACAGTAATTCCCTGCAAGCCTTTGACAATTTCAACATTGCGCATGTCCACATCCCTTACAAGGACTTCAACGGGCCCGCCTTTGATTGCGCCATAAGGGCAGAGCTCCTTACAGATTCCGCAGCCCTTGCACTTCAGGAGTTCGATCTGGTCTGTTAAGCCGTTTTTTTCAGTTATTGCTTCATGAGGACAGTTTTCTCGTGGGGGACATTTCTCGCAGTGCTTACACTGTTTCCGGTCGATATTATAGGGCATTTCCGAGATAATCGAACCTTCGATATCTACGGGCACAATATAGACAGGCACTCCTCCTTTTACAGCCTGGGCAACGGCGTTGGTTACGAGGGAATCCGCAATTCCATAAGCAATTTTCGAAACTGTGTTTGAGGTTGCAGGTGTAACGAAAAGGGCATCGTACCTGTCAAGCAGGAAGCGTCCGACCTTCGGAGAACTCGAACCCTGCTCGCTTTCCCGGAAGATTTCTTCAAGATAATCCCCTCCCGAGATTTTAACAAGCTTTTGCTCAAGCCCGTACATGCGCAGTACCTCCTCTGCAGCTTTAGAAATGTATGTATTTACGGAAACTTCGGGGTTTCTGAGCTTAATTTCCTTAAAGACCTGGTAACTGCGGTCCAAGAAATGCCCTGCGCCTGTAATACCCCATGCAATTCTCTGAAAACTCATGAGAAGAAATCATACCTGAGGAAGATAATATAATTTTCTAAAAAAGGTCTGGGTAATAAAAAGTTTCTGTAATAATAAGTTCATGTAGTAAAAGGTTCGAGGAATAAAAATTTCGGGTAATTAAAGGTATGAGCACGCAAGCCAAAGAAAACATGAATTAAATTGAGGAGCCGGTTACAGCCAAAAAGCTATTCACAGCCCCAGGACTTCATAAAGCAACTTCATGGCTTTTTTCTCGCATTCTCCCCCACACTTGGAAGCAAGCGACTCATAATGACGGATCAGTTCGAGATATTTCTCCTCTCCAGTAAGCAGGTAGCGGGTTGCATGGACAGTAGCCTCAAGCACCGCATTGAATCCCCTGTTTGGAACAGGCAGGCTTCTCCGATTAGCTTCATTGAACCCTGCTTCTATAGGAATAAGATCGGCTACAAGAGCATGATCCGTATTCTTGAGATTAATACATTCGAAAACTACCCAGGCTGTGGCTTCTTTTAAGATGGGGAAATTTAGCTCGCGAACAGGCACATAGTCAAATTCTGAAGGTTCAAGGTCGAAAAAAGTTGAACGCACAAAAAGTAATGGGTCATAAACCACGTTTGCGGTCAGGTACTTTTCTTTAAAGACGTTTGCCCAGGTATGAGTGCCATTGAATAGCCGGACAAAAGGCCTTCCGCCCTTTACGATTATTCCGATGGGAGCAGCATTAGGAGATTCCAGGCCTGTGCTAACGATTGTTTCGGAAATTCCTTCCCTGATCCCAAAGGAAGAAAGATCGACAGTGGAAAATTCATTTTCGCTTTTTCTGCATTCAGGGAGAAATTCGGTCAAAAGCGCAGTCCCCCCAGAAGAGCAATGAAAAGTCCAGCTATGATAATATCTGCTGTTGAACCCGGATTAATTTTCTTTTCAAGAAGTTCGGAGTCGAATTCCTGTACAGCAGGAAGCAAAGCTGTAAAGTCTCTGGTGTTTTCTCTGGTATTATCACCTGAAGACTCCTCCCAGGCTGAGAGAATTTCGCCTGCCCTTGATGAAACATAGTCCGCAGTGTCTTCATCGAACTTAGTCTGAATGAAAGTATCCCTGTGCCGGGACAGCAATTTCAGGAAGGTGTACACAATAGCTTCATTAATACCCGTGCCCGAGCAATTGAAAACTGAATTTTCGGCACCTTCATTTTGAGCCTGCATGAACTCAATTATACTTCTTGCTCCTTCAAGACAGCACCCGAAGCCTGAGGCCCATTCATTTGCAATCAGGTCGTATCCCCTGGCAATATCCATAAGCTTGTAAAGGGTGACTTCCTGCGCCTTCAGTTCGGCTGTAGACTCAGGATCTCCAAGGCTGAACTCATCCACGCTGTTAACTCTAACCCCTGCCACTTCGAAAGCCCTGTAAAATTCGACAGCATCCTCACAGTCCGTTGCCCTGACAAAAGCATGTGCATGCGCAGCAAGGGTCTCAAATTCATCCGGTGAGAGTTTACAAGTGGCTTTCCCGAATGAGTTGAAGAGTTCTCCTGCAGCCATTGAAAGAGGAACAAGTAACAGAAAAGCGCCGAAATGGGTATTTCCACCTTTCTGCCAGGCAGAGCTCTCACAAACCGCACTTCGGATTAGCGCACCTATGCCGTTTCTACTTTTTGCAGCTAGTTCGATGACAGGGTAAACGCTTACCGATGAGGCTATAAAGTGCTCAAAACAGGTATCAGGATAGTCATGCTCCCTATCCACGTTTCCCGGCTTTGGGGAAGCTGAAACCTCAAGCAGCATAGCAAGCTGGGCACAGCGAGCAATAAAACTTGACATCTGTGGGTTTTCTGCCCATTCAGGTATTGGGCAGGTAAAACCATGATTAATGGGATTCATTTACCGGAATTCTGGCATTATCCAGTACGTGTTTTGCCAGTTGCTGTTTAAGTTTCATATACTCTGAATCAGAGAGGCCGATTGCATTTAACACTCCATCTCTAATCCAGCAGGGCTTGGTGATTTTACAACACCAGACAAGGCTCCCGAAGCACGTGTCCCCTCCGTATTCCAGCATCGTGCCTTTCGCAAATTCAAGCTTTGTCCTGGCAAACTCTTCTGCGGTATATCCGAGTTTCCGGAATTTATTGTGCAGAGGACAGGGTTTTACAGGCAGGCAGCAGAAAGCCAGCGCCCTGAAGTCCCCATCACTGCAAACGTGCTTGGGAGCGTTATACCAGCCTATAGCACGCTGGAAGGAAGTTACGTTTTCTACCAGTTTCTGTATAAGCCCTGGATCCTCAAGGACTCCCCTGGCAACTGAAACCATATCGGCACCTCGGGTAAACATATCCTTTGCGGCTTCAAAGTCCTTAACCGAATTGTTCCCGATCAGAAATAGCCTTGTAGCATCTCTGTAATTAAGAATTGCATCAAGGTCAGCCCCGAAACCTTTCATTGGGGCATCAATATGTATGATATCTGCACCCGACTTATCGATAAGCCTTGCAAGTTCGATATCATCAACGACGTTTGCCCTTAATTTTACGGAAAGCACAACTCCGGTTTCCTTTATCGCCCTGATCCATGCTGAAAGCCGTGGAAGGTCGTGGAGAAGAGCTTCTCCCAGCCCGGCTTCGAGCATTTCGGGCTGCCTGCAGTGAGCATTTAATTCAAGGATCGCTCCTTCTTCTTTGACAATTTTCGCAGCCTCAATGAGAGAGTCAAGTGTAGTACTCCTGACATTCACTGCAACTGCACTTCCAGATGTTACTGCCCGGATTTCCTTTTTTATAAGCTCCATAGGTTCATCCGAGATGAACTCTTTTCTACCCCGGGCTACAAGGTCTGAAGCAACAGCTATTGAAGCCTTATCCAGATTAAAGGCTCCAAGAACTACCAGCCCGGCATTGTCTGCATATTGGTTGGCAAAGGCACTATCTACAATTCCTGCCATAGGCGCCAATGCAATAGGGTTTTTAAAACGGACATATCCAATATGCAAATCGAATAGACAATCACTCATGTTTTACCTCTTGAAAATAAGCCTGCAAACTGACACAAATTATAGCTACTGCCCGATATTAAAGTACCGATAAGCTTTTTTCGGACACGTCTTGAAGATGGAGAAAGTCCATCCATAACTTACGAATTATAATGCATATATATTAATATTTGGACACAACCTAAACACACAAAAGGTATATAAGCCATAAGGATAAGTTTTATCTTAAACTGTATCTAGAAGAAAGTAGAACTCTGCTTAAAAGAAAGTAAAATTCTAAAAATATCAAATTAAGTATTAAAAGTATTACTGCACGCCTGTAGGAAAGCTTTTTTCTAATTTCTTATAGAAGTCATTTTCCAAAATATTTATATAATTAAAAAGAAATATAGAAGAGAGATATAAAGGTTAAATGTAAAGGTTATGTGCGAGAGAGGCTGGACGGCTGACGGGCCTTTAGGTCTGAGGAAAGTCTCCCCACCGCTCCGGATACACGAACATCTGTAAAGGATGTCGGGCGAGAGCCCGGGCCCTGGCACAGAAACGAGAACCATTCCCTGAAAGTGCGATGATGCAAAAGCTGAGGTCTCAGGGAGAGTGGATGAAACGGCGAATCCTCGTGGGTGCAAGTTGGAAATCGGGAAGAAAGAGCATTCCGGAATCTCCCGGTTGTTTTTGGAAACGCGTAGCCGAATGCCGTCACTGCAAGAGTCCTCAAGGACCATTTCCTCCACTGATGGGTGCAGGAGATCTTTGCAGGAACAGAAGGGAGCTTACTTGCCTCACTCGCATAACTCATTAGTTTTTTCTCTTTTATCTCATAATTTTACATTTTATCCCATAATTTTACGTTACATCACTTCTTGTCAATTCCTTCAAATGTAAGGGATTTTATTTTAGAGATGGGGTCAGCCAGGCAGAAATTCAACAATAACCAGCGAACGTAGTCTCTATAATTTCTGTTGGTTATTACTTCATCCAGGTATTTATCCAGAATCTCCTTGTTGCCAACTGCTATTTTAAAAGATATCTCAGGAAAACTATGCATTATTTTCTTCAATTTAAGAGAGCTGACAAGGTAATTTCCAAATTCCTGTCTGCAGCCCGATTCATAGGCTTTAAGGTTGCTTAACTTCAGGCTGTACATGATAAGGTCGGCAACAGTCTCCGCAGCAAGCTGTCCTGACCGAATAGCATATGAAATGCCTTCCCCTGAAAAAGCGTCTACAAATCCGGCAGCATCTCCACTCAGAAGCAACCTTGAACTTATAATTTTTCTTTTTATTCCACCTGTGGGGATAATATGGGAACGAATTGGGAAGTTACTTGATAAGCTATTTTCCTGCAGAAAATCCAGAAGCACTTTTTTCGGGTTCTCAAGGTACTGAGCTGTTCCCATAATCCCTGCAGAATAGTATTCTGCATGTGGGAAGATCCAGCCATAACCTCCCTGTGCAATTCCGAAGTGAATATTTATAGTGCTCGGAAACCGATTACTGATTAACTCATTATCACCAGGGATTTCCGATACAAGACCGAGCCCATATTCTGTTCTTTTATCTCTTGACCTTACTTTGTATTTAAGAGTTCCACCTGAACCTTCCGCTATAAGAACGAACCTTCCCAGATAGGTATTATCCGTGGTTTTGACTTCAACATGATCTTCTTTTTCAATACAGTCCAGAACTTTTTCCCCTGTATGAACCTCAATTCCGGTTTTCCTGGCTTTTTCAAGCAAGAAGTTATCAAAAACACTTCTGGAAATCAATATGGCTAAATTGGTTTCTTTCATACCTTCTACAAAATGGCCTCTGAAATGAACCCTTACCTTTGAGATATTTCTCTCGATTACGGATTCAGGAAGCTCGAAATCCAGGCAAGATAAACCATAAGAAGAAAGAGCTCCTCCGCAGGGCTTGTATCTTGGGAATTTTTCTTTCTCGAGTAAAAGGGTCAACAGTCCTCTTTTCCCGGCTGTCCTTCCTGCCGATGCTCCTGAAGGTCCTCCCCCTATTATAATCAGATCGTACATGTTTAAGACACCTGCCTATGGTATAAGGGCAGCTATGTACACACAGGAATAACCTGCTCCTTAAATTAGATTAAAGCTGGAACGATAAAAAGATAGAGGAAAGAAAATAAAATGCCTGACAAGGCGCTCTATTTAATTCAATTACCTGAGTTTGAAATTCAGGAGACACCAGCGCAGATAATCCTTATAATTAATCTTGAAATCTATTACCTCAAGATATTTATCAAGCATTTTATCACTTGACGTAAAGATCTTAAATGTGCGATCTGGAAAACGATGCATTATCCTAGAAAACATAAGTGAATACTTAAGATGAGTTCCAAACTCTGCCCGGCAGAGAGCCTCATACCTGCTCAGATCTTTGAGACTTCTGCCTTGCAGGCAAATTCCTGCAATTACTTCAGCTGCAAACTGCCCTGAACGGATCGCATAGGCAAGTCCCTCACCTGAAAAAGCATCTACAAACCCGGCAGCATCTCCGCTTAGAAGGACCCTTGAACCCATGACTTTTCGTTTAAGCCCTCCCCAGGGGATCTTATGCCCGTGAAGTTTGTACTCTCCGGAAAAGCCATTTTCCTGCAGAAACTCAAGCATAGACTCTTTTGGATGAGGAAGGCCCTTGACAGCCCCGCCAATTCCAACCGAGTAATAGGTTTTATGAGGAAAGATCCAGCCGTATCCACCCCCAGCAACTCCAAAATGCAATTCTAGGTTTTTTCCTAGACGCTCTTTAATCTCTCTTTCTTCGGCAGGAACTTCAGTGACCAGGCCGATTCCATATTCATCTTTATTATCCGCAGGTCGTACACAGGTTTTGACAAGTCCTTGAGCCCCTTCTGCAATTATTGCGAATTTTGCCTGGTATGTTCCTTGCCTGGTTTCCACCTCAATACAGTCAGGCATTTCCCTGCAGCAAAGAGCTTTTTCTCCGGTATGAACTTCAATTCCTGTTTCTTTTGCTTTTTCAAGAAGGAAATTGTCAAACTTATCCCTGGAGACAAGTACAGACAGCCGGCGGTCCTTGTTTGCCTTGATCAACTGATCTCTGAATATAACCTTTGTCCCTGTGACTTCCCACTCTATAACATCCTTAGGAAGTTCGAAATCAAGATAAGAGATTGCATGTTCCGAAAGTCCTCCTCCACAGGGCTTGTATCTAGGAAACTTTTCTTTCTCAAGCAGCAGCGTCTTCAGGCCGAGTTTTCCTGCTCTCCTTGCAGCCGAAGCTCCGGAAGGGCCGCCGCCTATGATGATTACGTCATACATACAAGTAGCACCCTCGAGATATCCAGAAATTATTCTAATTTTATGTTTATTTATCCGGAGCTAAGTAAAGTGCTGCTATTAGTTCAAAATTACGATTGAATTAAGAAAAAACCTAAAGGCAGAAAAGGATAAAAGAATAGAAAATATAAAAAATAGAATAAGTAGAAAGGAGGATAAAGGAGAGAAAAAATAAAAAGGAGATAAAAAGTAGGAAAGAGAAGAAGATAAAAACAAAATCTCTTGCTCTCTTTGTTCAGCTTTTAAAAGCCTCAAAAACACTCAGTACCTTCTCGTAATTCACTTCTGTCCCAAAGCAGCCGTCTCTTTCCATAGGAATGCCATAACTTACAACGTTTTTTCCTTTGAGAGCACGCATTACCTTGTTGATTTCGTAGTCGCAGGCGATCATAAGGACACCGTCGGCAGCTTCCATTTTAAGGATATTCTTTACAAAAGAGGAACCTGTGACAATGAATAATCTATATCCATATTTCTCAGCATCCTTTTTCAATTGAGTAAAGACGCATTTCCCACATGATTTACATTGTATTCCTGTCTGAGTAGAATAAGCCGGGCAGTCAATACTCCGCATGCAGTGTGGAGCCAGAATAATTCTTTTCTTTGTTTTTGCAAAAGCAGATTTATAAGCCTTATTTTTCAGAGATGCCATCCACTTATCCAAAATACGGGTATCAGAGAATTTAAGGAAAAGGTGCCTTAGAGGCAAATAAAAGGAATCAAGTACATTTGCAAAAAACCCTGCAAGATAAACATTTCCTGTGAGACTTCGTCTGCTCGCCATCAGAGCTATGCCAGAGAGAATAAGGGAGATAATAACAAAAAGGAAAAGAGCCTTCCCAATAATATTATACATTGCACATCTCCATTTTTTGAATTATTTCTTCAACATTAGCTTCAGTATTGAAGCAACCATCCCTGAGAAGAAGAACACCCTGTACAGGAATAAACGATACAGCCTGCATATTCTCGGAAAGTTCATTATAACAGGCAACACCGATGCAAGCTTTCGGATTATATTCTTTAAAGATTTTCTTGACAAAGCTTCCTCCAGGTATTACAAAAACCTGAAAGTTACACCTATCAGCTGCCTCGGAAATTTTTGAGATGTCACATAGCCCGCACCGCTTGCATTCATACCCATAAACTGGATTGCATCTGGCCTTACAGCTCGGATGGCGCAGACACTGAGGAAGGAGCAGGATTTTCTTGCCTTTGACACGCAGAAAATCATCACACATAACAGCGTTTCGGACATCAATAAGGATATCATCAACAAGGGTATCCCTTATCCTGAAGGCTTTACAAAGCCATTTTGCAGGAGAATAGAAGAGATAAAGCGTAAATAACACGAATCCTGGAAAAACAATTCTGTGATTTTTAAACGAATACGCCCCTATGAGCAAAGCTATTCCGGTTCCAGCAAGAGCGAAAAGAACCAGATATATAAATACTTTTCCTAGGAATTCGTAAGGGATGTACATGTTCATGGAAACGGAAGTATCTGTATTTAAGATTTACTATAAAATAATAAAGATCAAAAAAGAGAAATAAAGAAAGCTGGATAAACCAGCCTTTAATTATTTCGGTTATTTAGTCTCAAGGCCTAGAGCCTCTGCGACCAGCTCAATAACGTCCTCAACAACAAGGTCAACTTGGAGTGCGTCACGACCATCCATCAGATTTCTCTTACAGAATGGGCAGCAGCTGGAGAGTATATCTGCATTGGTTGCTACTGCATCTTCAACCCTGGATTGTGCAACTCCAAGAGCAAGATCAGGGAGACCTGCCTTTACACCACCGCCAGCTCCGCAGCAGCGTTGGAATTCCTTTATCCTGTCCATTTCAACGAACTTGACACCCGGAATGTGGGAAAGCACATATCTGGGGGCATCAAAGACGCCTACGTGGCGGCCAAGGTGGCAGGGGTCGTGATAAGTAATTGTTTTGTTAATGGACTTTTCCCATTTAATTTTGTCCTGCTTGATCAGGTCTGCAAGGAACTCTGAAACGTGGACAACCTCAAAAGGCAGTTCTTCTCCAAGAAGCCTGGGCCAGTCAACCTTGGAGGCACGGAAGCAGCCTGCACAGGCGTAGAGGACCTTTTTGGCACCTTTTTTCTTGATTGCCTCAACGTTGTGTTTTGCAAGTTGACGGGGCACATCATTGATGTGGGCCTGGCCTGTCCTGATAAGAGCTGAGCCGCAGCACCATTCATCTTCACCAAGCATGGTAAATTTAATTCCCAGCTTGTTGAGTACACGTGAGGTCGCAAAGGCTAAAGCGAGCTGATTGTACCCTGCAGTACAGCCTGTGAAATAAACAATATCTGCTTTGTCTTCAATTTTCACGTCTGAAGGGACCCAGTTAAGCCTGTCTTTCTGGTCCTTCATGTAAGGGTTATGGTACTGGCCAATAACTTTCGGGAACATATTCTGCTTCCCAAAAGGACCTATACCTTTCTTTACAACATTTGCCCTCATGGCTTCCCAGAGTTCAACAGTGTTGATGCCTGATTCACAAACAGTTGAACATATACCACAGGTGGTACAGCCGTATACATCATCTTTGAATTCTTCAAGCTCAGACTGGGGGATTTCAGTCGGGCCAAAGAGTTTTGCTTTAATCCCGTAGGATTTGTTCATGAACTGTCTCCAGCGCAGGATCTTGTCCCTGGGTGCTAACCCGGGCTTCTGGCCGGAAGCGGCATAAGTTGGACACCATTTTACACATTCACCACAGCGGGTACAGGAGTCGAGCTCCATGAGCTGGACTGCTGTAAGGTTCTTGGTGTCAATTGATGGAGTTTTTTTTGCCATTTTATTCTCCTCCCTTGTTTGCAAGTATTGCAAGCGGGGTGGCGATTACGTGTATGTACTTGCTGTATGGAACGTATGCGATACAGAAGAGCAGGGAAATTATTGAGTGGAAGAGAGCAGCTGGTGGTGCTGTTGAGGGGTCAAGCCCGAAGCTCCAGATAATGCCAGTTCTGATCCCGTCGGCAAGAAAACCTGAGATTGTGATTATGAAAACTCCTGCAAGAAGAATCCAGTCATACATGATAGAAGCCTGCCTGACTTCAGAGACAAAGAGCCTTCTAATTACTGCAATGAGGACTCCGATAAGCAGGATATAACCAAAGATATAGTTCGGAATGGCGAGCATGTCTCTAAATTCAGCAGGAGTAAATGGAAGTTCGATTCCGATCTTTTCAGTCATTTCGACTGCAAACATCAGTCCTGACAGAGCAAAAAGAGTCATCCAGCCTGCGAAGATACATATGTGCATAAACCAGCGAAGACCGCTTCTTTTAAGGATTCTTCTCTGGAAGAGAATGTCAAGAATGAGGATCTCTAAAATAGGCTTTCCATTATGATGAGATTCTGCTGTGACCTGTGCCCACCAGGTTTTTAAGAACCTGATCGCGCTTCCCTTCTGTCCTTCTTTAGGCTCAAGGGCATAGCCTGTCACTCCTGTCCCCCATTTCTGGAGGTTACCGATCATACCGTATAAGAAAATAACGATAGCTATTGTACTAAATACCATTATCTGGAAAAACGTCATCCGGGCTAAATATGAAAACCCAGAGAAGTATGTCATTTCACTGCTAATAGTTTATTCCTCCTATATAGGTCAAAAGCTGAAAGCTGATACTGCTTTTAGAATTTCACGTTACAGAAAATAAATGACAATAAAGACAGAGTGATAACCGTAGCTACTGTATGCATAAGGTTTGACTAGTCTGTTAGTCTTTGTATCTATTATATTTAAACGTTATCTTTAACACACAATACATCGAAAAGCTCACAAGAGCCATGAAAATAGGGCAGCATTAAAGCCATTTCAAAGGAAAATTAAAAGAAAACTCGAAAAATAGTAACAAAATTATAATATTAAAATTATAAATAAACTTACTGAAACTCTTCTTGACTGTAAATGAGAAAATCCGGCTGCAGAGAATTCAAAAAACTGCAGAAAAATAAAAGTCGCGCCCAGAAAAATCTGAATAACAAATGGAAAAGCTAAAGAAAAAGAGATATTTAGATAAAACTTCTGAAAGATGCTTATTAGATAAAACTTCTGAAAGATGCTTGAAATTATGGTTCTTCTGAAATTAAACTTGCTAGTTTTTCTTAAATTGTTCTGGACCAGGCAATTAAAAATCTGTATTTGAGACCAGCCCACCTGAATTAATTCAACTGAGCTGGCTTATATTTTAACATGATTATTTACAGCCCCACTCCTTCTTTGAATTTATCAATCCCTATCTCGTCCAGTACTTCTCCGATCCTTCTTGATTTTCCATACCCTTTATAGAAATTAATGACCCTGTCAACAAGGTCCAGAACCTGTTCTTCTGAGAGGTCCTTTGCAACCACATCACCAAGCCTGGGACGGGGACCTGCACTTCCTCCGACACTCACAGTATAACCTTTTGCCGTGCCCATAATTCCTATATCTTTTATCCTAGGTTCGGAACAGGAATTCGGGCAGCCGGAAACAGCCATTTTGAATTTGGAAGGAAGCTGCATGCCGTGATACTTTTCATCAAGCTTCAGGCCAAGCCCTACTGCATCCTGTTTGCCTCTTTTGCAAAACGTGGTCCCAGGGCAGATTTTGACGCTCCTGACACAGAGCCCGATGGCAGCTCCGGGCTTCAGGCCCAGTTCACCCCATGCTGAATCCAGATCTTCCTCCTTGAGCCCTACAATTGCAATTCTCTGGGCTGAGGTAATTTTCAGAGCCGCAGCTCCGTATTTCTCTGCAATGTCTGCTATCTTCCTAAGAGTTTCCGGATATACAATCCCTCCGGGGATGTGAGGAGCAATTGCATAAGTTTCCCCGTCTCTTTGCAGGATTGCAGCTTTCTCAGGAAGATCTCCCTTAACATACTCCTTGCTTACCATAATATTACACTCTCCTGGTTTTCCCAATTTAATAGATCAAGGCCTGTTTCAGGATCCAACCAGTTATCCTGAGCCGATGTCCAGACATCAGTGCAAAAACTGAGCTGATGAATGAGCCGAAGTTCCCAAACAATAATTTGACCCGCAAATAAACGAATCTGGAAACCTGCTTTAGCCCCTGAAAAATTTGACCCCATAATAACTACAGAACCTTGATAACCCGGCACCCTTCCGGATTAGAGGTTAACTTCTGGACTCGTAAAAGAGAGCACCAGATTACAGAATATATGTTCAAGACAATATAAATTGTTCTGCTTTTTAACTCAATACAATTTTTTGCCTTTTAACAATTTACGCTTGTGGTTTATTTTAAAAAATTAGATAAATATGCAGGCAAGCGAAATATCAATTAAAAAAGAAATTTTAAATAAGTGACAGGTAGGTTGAAAATGAGCGAATTATAAGCCCCTGAGTTGAGTCTGTACTAAAAATGAGTAGTTAGTTTAAATAAGAGAGCTTTAAGGTTCTAAAGTGAAAATGAGAGGTGTAGTGGGGAAAAAAATACGGCGTGAGTCATGAGTTTTCGGAGAAGAGTGTGACAATTGATTATTTTTTAGTAATTACAACGAAAGGGTCTAATGCAGTTTTGAATTGTTACTTTTTGATAAGTTTAAATATCATAGAAGTTAATTTTTACTCATATTGGAGAAGGAATTAGGATGACTGAAGAATTACTTGATAATTATTATGATGAATTCTCATCTGATAATGAGGAATTATCACTGGACGATGATAAATTAGTAAATGATGTAATAAAAACAAAGAATAGTTTATCAACTGACCGCATGGATATGTCTTTTGGCGAAATAATGAATATGTATGAAAGAAATGAAATTATTATCGATCCAGAATTCCAAAGGTTGTTTCGCTGGTCAATTGAACAGCAAACACGCTTTATAGAATCTATACTTTTAGGCATCCCAATTCCTCCTATCTTTGTTGCTGAGGATAAAAATGGTAGATGGGAATTAGTAGATGGGCTACAAAGAATTTCTACTGTCCTATCCTTTTTTGGAGTACTTAGAACTCTTCCTGATAAAAATAAGTGGGCGTTTTCAAAAGGAGAATTAATTGAGTCTTTAGAAAACTATGATTGTGATAAAATTCCTTTAAAAATTAATCTGAACATTAAACGTGCAATTTGTAGAATTGAGATCGTAAAATGGAACAGTGCAATGGATATGCGATACGAGCTTTTTAACAGGTTAAATACCGGAGGCTCTCCTCTTACTGAGCAGGAAATAAGAAATTGTATTTTTAGGGGGACTTCGAGCAATTTTAACAATTTCTTAACAAGAATGGCATCAGACGAAACGTTTATCCGTTTAATTCAGCCAACTAAGAGACAAGAGGAGCAAAAATATTTAGAAGAACTTGTGTTAAGGTTTGTGTCATTGATGAATAATGAATGGGAAAATTCAATTAATTGGGAAAACACAGGAGATAAACTTTCTACTTATATGACTTTATTTATGAAAAGAACAACTAGAGATCTAAACTTTAATTTTGGTTACTATGAGACTTTGTTCCAGAGAATGTTGAAATTATTGGAACCGTTAGGTTATGAAATATTCAGAGCTTCAAATGGCGTTTTTTCAACAAGCTACTATGATGGGATTACTATTGGAATCGCATCAAATATTGATTATTATGAAAAAGTTGAAAGCTCCATAATTAAGCAAAAAATAAATGAACTCGTAACCAGCCCGATATTCATTAAAAATATTGGGGCTGGTTCTAGTACTAAAAACAGAGTAATTAATAGAATAAAGATTGCGCTTGATATTTTTAATGTTGAGTAATTATTATGAGTAGATTAGAGCAAGAGTTACTATATGAGGTGGATTGGAGAACAAATGAACTGTCTGTCATAAGAACAATTCCGATCTTATGTAATTGCAGTCCTAAGCAAATACAGATATTAGAAAGATATTCAGTGGTTGCAATATATTCAATATGGGAGGGATTTGTTGAAACAGGTTTTGGTTTATATGTCAGAGAAATAAATGGTTTAAATTTAACTTACAAAGAAATTCATTTAAACATTTTAACTCATGATATATTTGTTAAGTTTGATTTGACAGAAGAGCAAAGAAAGCATTTTGTTAATAAATGTAAATTTATAGATAAAATTATTGAGTTTCCTAAATTACCTGTGAACATATCTCCAATATTACCTACAGAATCAAATATTGGTTTCGATGTAATAAATCAAATATTAACACACTTTTGTTTGGACAAATTACCTGCAAAAGAATTTGAGCAACGTTTTAAAAAATTACTTCATTACAGAAATAATATTGCACATGGTCAATGCTCTTTACCCGTAGATAGAGAACTTATTAATGATTTCATTCTTACTGTGATAGATGCAATGAGTGACGTTACGATTCGGATAGTAGAAGGGTTTGAAAACAAAAAATATCTAAATGAAATACCTCGCTAATTTTTTAGAACACAAACAAAAAGAGACTTTAGAATAAATTATTACTACTCTCACTACTCTTTTGCTTCTATGCAGAAAGACCTTAAGAAGCCCTATAAAGCGAGTTCACTTTTTTTCGATGAATCTCAATCTCTAAAATAAGTCCTAATCGAGTTGAAGATGAGCATTTTGATTGAATAGAATGAATGTTGACCTTACTTTGTAATAGATATATTTAAGTAATATTCTCAGAACATTACTTTGTGATTTTTTTAATAATAGAGATGATCGAATATGAATTTCAAACTTGATGAAGGAAAGCACATTCTTTGCCGATACAGGGAAATAGAAGATCATCCAGATCCTTGTTTTAAAGAATTAACTTATGGAGAGTGCTATTATTTCGCTCCGACAATTAGAGAACACATCAAAGCTGGAAGCCACTACTTTTTCCAAACAACTATCAATAAACAGCGTTATATCACGGCTCACTATGTTGTGGAAAAAGTAGTAGAAGGTTGCGAAGCGAGACGCGATAATAAACTTAAAAAGAAATATAAAAATCCCCACATACGTCCTGAGGAACATCCAATATGGTGGGGAGGTTCTTATGATCCAGAAGACGATCCAATGACAGATGATGGGGATATCATCATAATTGGAGATAAGAAAAGGTCTTTGGGAAAATTAAAAACTCCATTACTTTTAGATAGGGAGTTGGGGAAAAAACTTGAGTTTGAAAGCGGTAACAAAATCAAATTTGATATAATCGACAAAAATGGTAATAAGTTGACAGATACCGCATGTATTAGTTCATGCACTCGCGTCCCTCGCTTAATTACAAAAAATGATGTTATTACTCTATTCAACGCAATAAGCTTGATGTACAATAAAGAATAAGGAAGTACATAAGTCGCCTGTTAATTTCTCTATACAATTAGTTTCAGTATAGGCTCAATATTTGTTATCGGTTGGACTTTATGCTGTCTATAAGCAATAGATAAATTCTTTTATCTTTTTTGCAAGATATTCTTTTCTAGTTAGTGTAAATCTATCTATTTTCAATACAAATCTATTGTAAGTGCCACAACAACCCGTTTCAGGAAGTGAATAAAATTATAGGACCAAATACACGAACAAGACACAATTTTTACGTATAAAACTATAAAAACAGGAATCCGGTAAAAACAGAAAAATGTTTCAAAATAATGAAAGAAAACGGATCTTCTGATCCGTTATTTACTGCTTTTTCATTCTTTCCAGAAAGCCCCTGAGCCCTGCCTTGTGCCTGGCTTCATCAAGGGACGCCCTCTCGAAGAAAAGGGCAGCTCTGGTATTGCCTTCTTTTCTTGCAAGTTCAGCAGCTTCGGCTTTTTCAACCTCAGCTTTGCTTTCCCCTTCAAGCATCATTTCAAGGTTTTCAACTGTTGTACTTTTCACAAGCCCCAGGATTTCAGCCACTTCTGTGGCATGCCAGGCTTCGTCCATTGCAATCTGACGGAGATAGACTGCAACATCTGCAAGCCCTTCCTGTTCAGCAATCTTCGACATTGCAAGGTACCACCCGACTTCAGTGGTTTCCCCTCTAAAGGTATCTTTCAGAATCTTTTCGAGACTCATAAAATCACCATTTATTTTTTAAGAATCCACCTTTATAAATTAAACGCGTGACCAGACACTGGTTTAAGATATCTGTTATGTTCGAGGAGATAGTAACCCAAGTTGCAAATTCTGATCGTGTTAAATCATTCGGTTTCCGAAGTGCTTAATCATTTAATTTAGCCCTTCGATATTAGATTTAAAGCGTAATGTAATATATCAGGGAAATGAATAAGACCTCTACATACCTTAATGAAGAGAACACACAGATGAACAATAAAAATATACAAAAATAAGAATATCCTAATGAAGATAAAAATACATAAGATGGATGGAAAACAACCAGCATGAGACGGATGGAAAACAACCAGCGTTAAAAATTCACATAAAGGTCTGTGTTGTGAAATACCATCTTACTGTCTGGCATGCAGGATGTGTGTGAATGTCTGCATGGCAGATGCAATTATCCTTGAAAACTGATTTTAAAAACGCATTCAGGATTGAGAAATTTGTCACTTGAAATTCGAGTAGTACTTGTAGAACCCATGTACCAGGGAAATGTTGGGTCTGTTGCAAGAGCGATGAAAAACTTCGGATACTCCGACCTTGTTCTGGTAAACCCCTGCAAACTTGAAGGGCAGGCAAGAGCAATGTCTTCTCATGCACGAGATGTACTCGAAGGAGCAAGAATTACCTCAACACTTGAAGAAGCTGTAAAAGGGGCAGACCTGCTCATAGGGACCACAGGAGTCTCAAGCCTGAAAACGGGAGAACATATCCGCCTTCCTCTTTATACAGTAAAAGAAGTAAAAGAAAAACTTAAAGGATACAGCGGCACTATCGCAGTCCTTTTCGGGCGTGAGGACAATGGTTTTAGTAATGACGAACTGAAAGGCTTTGATATGCTTATCACGGTCCCTACTTCGGAAATATATCCGATTATGAACCTTTCTCACGCCGTTGCAATTGTGCTTTACGAACTCTCGGAGCTTGAAGGAGGAAGTAATCCCCTTGCAGAGGGTTTTGACCTGCAGCTTCTATACGGGCATCTGGATGAGCTGCTTGAGGAAATAGACTATCCGGCTCACAAAAAAGATAAAACTTCCCTGATGCTGAGGAGAATATTCGGAAGAGCAGGGCTTACTCCGAGAGAAGTCCAGACTCTAAGGGGCATAATAAGGAAAAGCGAGAGAAAAATGGGACTTGCACCAGAGGCAGAAACCCTGCAAAAAACGGAAAATTCAGAAAGCATAGAAAAGTTCATATGATAATAAGCATGTCTTATCAGAACCTATTATACGTTTTTTGACTTTTTTGAGGACCGTTTTCAAGCAGAAACAACCTGATCAAAGATAGAAATTTTACATAAAATCCAATTTCTGAGAATGTTATGACTGAAACAGAAAGCAAGTGGGACGAGAAACTAAAGAGATTCTTTAAAGATTATTACTGGAATGAAATCCTTCAACTGGCAAACGAATACCCGGACCAGCGAAGCCTTGACGTCGATTTCACAGATATAGAGAAGTTTGACAGGGAGCTTTCGAAGGAATTTCTTGAGCACCCAGGAGAACTCATATCTGCAGCCGAAGCCGCCCTGAAAGAAATCGACCTGCCTGTTGAAAAGAGCATGGATCAGGCTCATGTAAGGGTTATGAAAATTCCCAACAGGGTCCCTATCAGGGAACTGAGAAGCAAACATCTCTCGCGCTTTGTTGCAATCGAGGGCATGATAAGAAAAGCAACAGAGGTCAGGCCAAGGATCACGAAAGCCGCCTTCCAGTGTCTCAGATGCGAGCACCTTACCATTGTGGAACAGAACAGCTTCAAGTTCGAAGAACCCTTTGCAGGCTGTGAAAATGAGACCTGCGGAAAGAAAGGGCCTTTCAAGATCTCAATTGAAGATTCAACCTTTATTGATGCTCAGAAACTCCAGATCCAGGAGTCTCCGGAAAACCTCAAGGGAGGCTCACAGCCACAGAGCCTTGAAGTGGACGCTGAAGATGACCTCACAGGAAATGTTACCCCCGGTGACCGTGTCATAATTAACGGAGTCCTGAAATCAAGGCAGCGCGCCCTCAAAGATGGAAAATCCACTTTCTACGACCTTGTACTGGAAGCAAATTCCATCGAGCGCCTGGACAAAGATTATGATGAGCTTGAGATAACTGCCGAAGACGAGGAACAGATCCTTGAACTTTCCCGTGACCCGGCAATTTATGAAAAAATTATAGGGTCCATTGCACCTTCGATCTACGGATACGAAGATATCAAAGAAGCCCTTGCGCTTCAGCTTTTTTCAGGAGTTGTGAAAAGCCTTCCTGACGGCTCGAGAACAAGGGGCGATATCCATATTATGCTCGTAGGCGACCCCGGAATTGCAAAAAGTCAGCTGCTCCGTTATGTTGTCAAACTCTCTCCAAGAGGTGTCTTTGCTTCAGGGAGGAGCGCGTCTGCAAGCGGTTTGACTGCAGCTGCCGTAAAAGACGACATGAATGATGGCAGGTGGACAATAGAAGGTGGAGCCCTTGTAATGGCTGATATGGGGGTTGCTGCTGTTGACGAAATGGACAAAATGAGAACAGAGGACAAGAGTGCTCTGCATGAGGCAATGGAACAGCAGACCATAAGTATAGCCAAAGCAGGAATCATTGCAACCCTGAAGTCCCGATGCGCCCTTCTTGGGGCTGCAAACCCCAAATACGGCCGCTTTGACAGGTACGAGGGGCTTGCAGATCAAATAAATATGCCTCCTGCCCTGCTTTCCCGTTTTGATCTGATCTTCGTTTTGCTCGATACCCCAAACCAGTCCCTGGACAGCAGGATTGCAAACCATATCCTTCAGTCGCATTATGCAGGCGAGCTCTCCGAACAGCGGCAAAAACTTCCCGGATCTACCATTACAGAAGATTTTGTTGATGCGGAACTGGAAATAATCCAGCCCGTTATAGAAGCAGAAATTATGCGGAAGTATGTTGCATATTCACGAAAAAATGTTTATCCTGTAATGGAAGAAGATGCAAGACGTTACCTCATTAATTTCTATACGGACATCAGGAAGAGTGGAGAAGGCAAGAATACACCCGTGCCCGTGACCGCAAGGCAGCTTGAAGCGCTGGTTCGCCTCTCCGAAGCAAGTGCACGGGTCCGCCTCAGTAATATCGTCACCCTGGGAGATGCAAAACGGACTATAAGAATCACCATGAACTGCCTTAAAAACGTAGGAGTTGATCCTGAAACAGGGGCTCTTGATGCAGACATACTTGCTTCGGGCACAAGCATGAGCCAGAGGAATAAAATAAAACTCCTTAAAGATATAATAAAGAAGGTCTCTGAAAGACATCCCGGGGCCAAAGCTCCTCTCGAAGAAGTCTATGCAGAGGCTGAAAAAGAGCACGGCATAGATAGGGGACACGCAGAGGAATACATAAAGAAAATGAAGCAGAGAGGCGACATTCTTTCTCCTGACCAGACCCACATCAGACTCATCAATTAAGTAAAAAAACAGTTTTAATATATAATACTTAAAAAATTTGCTGCACACCAGAAAAATGCCCGCAGACAGGAACAGCTTACCTGCAAACAAAATAATGATGGTTAAGCTGTAAATACTAAAAGGGCAAAATATTACTTAAAAAAAGGGAAAGTATGCACCTAAAGACCTATAAAAATGGAGAGCATGTGCTTGTTGCAGCCTGTGATGAGGAAGTGCTCGGAAAAACCCTGAAATATGGCAACACTACAGTAGAAATAAACAGAGCTTTCTATGGCGGAGAGCTTGTCTCTGAGGAAGAGCTCCAGAAAGTTCTGGAAGGAGCTACGACTGCAAATCTCTTCGGGGAAAAAACGATTAAATGCGCCATAAAATGCGGGCTTGTCGATCCTGACTCAGTAATCATGATCGACTGCATACCTCATGCTCAGGTGTTTAGAGTTTGAAAAAACTGTAACATCTCAAACGGTTATTTAAACGGCTGAAAACAGTGGGGTATGGAAATTCCCGGTTTAATTCTCCGGGCTGGCTCTATCAAGTCAAATAAAAAAAGCTTATAAAAAGGAACTACTAAGTCGTGATACTGTGAGCGGAAATATTGAAGAAGCCGGGATCAGGATACTGACAGAAGGGGAACTGATTTCCAGGGTTGTAGAAAAACATAAAAGGTTTCTGGAAGAATACCGAAAGGAGTTTGAAGAACTGGACAGCAAGCTGGACCAGTTTGAAGAAGACGCAAAAAATGCCAAAATATCCAGAACCCGGATGGCGGAGCGAAAAGAGGTCCTGAAGGAAAAGAGGCAGCAGTATTACCATCAGGCAGAAGGACTGCTCGAAAAGGAGCTCTTCCAGAAGCTGGATCGCGTAACTGTTGATAAAATAAAGGAAGATATTAAAAAACTCAAAGGACAGATCGAACCCGAAGAGGAACAGAAACTTAAAGGCTCTTTTATGGAAAACCTGGGCGAACTCGCCAGAGAAAAAGGAGTCGAAGAAAACCTTCTCCTGCAGGTCAGTGCCAGATTGGAGGAAGCGGGCAGCTCAAATCTGGAGCTAAAGGAAGTAATAGAGTCTGAAAAACAACTTGAAGAGGATGATGGAAGCAAAAGCAGTGAAATTGCCAAAAATAAACCCCAGCACAAATGGCTCAGCACTAAAATAAAAAGTCACGAAGAAGCTCTGAGTTACTGGGAAAAACAAAAAGTATGAATTGTTTCGGAAACACGTGGTGGTAGGACATGAGCAACGACGTTTCAACAGCAGAAACTGCAACGGCCGACCTTTCAAACCTTAATGAACGGGAGCTCAAGGGCAAGGTAAACGAGCTAAGGAGCAAGATAGAGAAAAGCGAAAGGCAGTTGGCTTCGGTTTTCAAGGACCTGAAAATAAACAGAACCGACATCGACGAACTGAAAGGAAAAAGGGATGCTCTGAACCAGCAGGTAAAGGAAAGGGTTGCAAAAGCGCAGGCACTTAGAGACCAGCGGGACGAAATAAATAAACAAATCAGTGAATACAAAGAGAAAAGAAGCGGAATAAATTCCAAAACTCAGGAGCTTTTTTCAGGAATTGCGGAACTCAAAGAACAGCGCGATGAATGCAATAGGCTCTCTCACGGAAGCGTAGAATCCCTTTCAAAGGCCTATGAGGCTGAAATAGACTCATTGTTTAATAAAGAACTCCCCCTTGCAGTTGAAATAAAGATACTGCAGAAGCTAGATGACCTGAGTAAACGCCTGGATGCTGCAAAAAAGGCAAATGAACTTCATTCACAGATTCAGGAGAATTATAAAGAATCCAAAGGGATTCATAAAGAAGGGGATGAGTTCCACGAAAAAATCCAGAAACTTTCGGATGAGTCTCAGGCATGTCACCTGGAAATGCTCGAAAATTTCAAGACAGCAGATGAGATCCGAAAAGAAGCAAATATGTACCATGCCCAGCTTACCGACAAAATTGCAAACATAAATTCCATTAAAGAAAAAATCGATCCCCTCAAGAACAGCATTGCTAACAGTAGGAAAGAACTCTCCTTATATCTAGACAAGTTAAAAGATATTCAGATAACGAAAGATGAGCACAAAGTAAGCCAGAAGCATAATGATGCTCGCGAAAAGTTGCAGAAAAACGCTCGCCTCAGCCTGGAAGACCTCAAACTTCTCATAGAAAAAGGAGATGTAAAATTCTCTACAAACGAATGAGAGCTGAGAAGAAAGAGCAAGAAAAAAGCAAGAAAAGCTGTTTTTTAAAAACCTGAAACAGAATTCTCTTTTTACGGGAACTTAAGTCTGAGACTTCGGTTCCCACATTAAGAATTTATTAGTAGTTTATATAATTTAGACTTAAAAGTGGTTACTAATCTCTGTTATTAACCTCTTACAGTGATTACTAATCTCTTTTTACAATCGCTTTTTTCGGTATATTTCCGCAAAAATACCGGTCATCAATAAAACAGCTCCAATGCTCAGAAGGAGAATAGGCATGTCAAAACCTTCTGCCTGATTTTCAAATACTGGAGGGACAGAGGAATTAGTATCAGAACTGTTATCAGGAGAAGTTACTGGCGTCTGTGGCATAGGAAGTTTGGGGTTAAGGTACTGATATACTGGAGAGAACTTTACCAGCACTCCATTTGCCCCACCATATATAGTTTCCACTGTGAGGTTCAAAATCTCAGTAGAATTGTTAGAATATACAAAAGTGTCCCCCTCGCCGACAATAGCATCTTCAAGAGAAACATCGTCTCTGCACAATTCGATCCATACCCTGTTACCTTCCGAATTGGCACCTTTTACATAAACCTGATAATCCTGTAAAAAAGTGTAATAGCTACCTGACCGCACATAAATCTCGTCCCCGTCAATTAGAATAATAGAAAGCCTTTTATCATCCGCTCCTGCGGCAGGAAAGACTACATAGGAGACGATAATTGAAAATAAAAAAAAGACCGTGGCGGAAAAAAAAAGTGCAGGGAGAAAATTCATTTTTTTCCTGCTTTTTCTTCCGTATTTAATTGGGACGCGCATAAATGCATCTACCTGCAATAACTTCTTCCTTAGTATCATCTGCCTTCCTGATGATAAGTGCTCCGTCCGGAGTTACTCCGACCGCTCTGCCCTCTATAATCCTGGAAGGTGTGGTGACCTTTACGTCTCTACCAATTGTATCCGAAAGGGCAAGCCACTCATTCAGGATATGGGAAAACGGCTGAGTTGTGAAGCTTATATACTGCTGCTCAAGCTCGAAAAGGAAGTCCTGCAGGAATGAAACCCTTCTGATGTGTTTTCCAAGCTCGACTTTTAGAGTGGTCGAACCTGCACGGAAAGATTCGGGAATGTCTTTTAAGTCCATATTTACATTGATCCCTATTCCTAGCACGACATAATCTACCCTGTCCACTTCAGCCTTTGCTTCGGTAAGGATTCCGCAGACCTTTTTCCCATTTATACGGACATCATTTGGCCACTTGATACGGGCATCAAGCCCCATATCGCGGATAACATTTGCAACTGCGAGCCCGGCAACAAGGGTGAGCCTTGAGGCATGCCTGAGAGGGATCCCAGGCTTCAGGATTACTGACATCCATATTCCGCCATGCGGGGAGACCCATTCTCTGCCCATACGTCCCCTGCCTCCTTTCTGGACCTCAGCAATGACAAGAGTCCCTTCTTCTTCGGAAGCTGCAATTTCTTTAGCAACACTGTTAGTAGAGATGACTTCCTCGAAGTAATGAATTTTCTGGCCCAGAAGAGTTGTTTTGAGCCCCATCTGGATCTCTTCAGGGTACAGGAGTTGAGGCACGGACTTCAGGACGTAACCTCTCTTCGGGGACGATTCTATTTCATATCCATCAGCCTGGAGTGACTTGATGTATTTCCATACCATTGTCCTGGAAATCCCAAGCTTGAGCCCCAGTTCTTCTCCAGAAACAGGGGTCTTCTGCGCATCCTTAAGTGCCTTAATAATTCGAGATCTTTTATCGCCCATCCATGCACCCCATACAAATGTATATGTTCCACCGTATATATTTTATTAATCCAAACATGTGCTCTACCATCGTAGACTGGGAACTCTTATCCTGTTTTCAAAGAGTGCCACGCATCACCGCTGTGTATTCTGTGCCATGTTAACATAGGCGTGTACAGCAGCCGTGATCGCTGCAACCTTCTTGTCCTTTGCTTCAAGAGCTGAAGCCAGAGTAGCTCCTTTTTCGCTATCGGCCTCGACAACGTGTTCCACAGCCTCAAGAATATTTTGCTCTTCGATAAACCCGGTTGTCAGATCACCTCTGCGGAATGCCGCATTCCTCATTACAGCTTTATGGAAAGGAATATTGGTTTTTACTCCCACGACCACATATTCATAAAGTGCCCTATCCATCCTGGCAATAGCGTCTTCTCTTTTTCTTGACCAGACGCAGAGCTTGGAAATCATAGAGTCATAATAAGGAGAGATTGTATAGCCGGTGTGCACACCGCTGTCCACCCTTACTCCGGGCCCTCCTGCAGAACGGTACCTCCGGATCTTTCCCGGTGAAGGAGCAAAGTCATTCAATGGGTCCTCGGCATTTATTCTGCATTCGATTGCATGCCCGTCAATAACTATATCTTCCTGTCCAAACTCGAGTTTTTCGCCCCAGGCAATCCTGAGCTGTTCCCTGACAATATCAACGCCTGTGACCATTTCGGTGATTCCGTGTTCCACCTGAAGGCGGGTATTGACCTCAAGGAAATAGAAATTACCTTTAGAATAAAGGAATTCTACGGTCCCTGCGTTTACATAACCAATTGCTTTTGCGACCTTTACGGCAGCCTCTCCCATCTGCTTTCTGAGCTTGGGAGTCATGATTGGGGAAGGAGCCTCTTCAATCAGCTTCTGGTGCCTTCTCTGAATAGAACACTCCCTGTCCCCAAGGTAAACCATATTACCGTGAGAGTCGGCAAGGATCTGGATCTCTATATGCCTGGGCTCTTCTACATACTTTTCAATGAATACCGAAGAGTCTCCGAAAGCAGAGCCTGCCATCTGCCGTGTGGAACTTAAGGAAGCAGCAAGCTCTTTTCTGGAGTTAACGACTTTCATCCCTATTCCGCCGCCTCCGGCAGACGCTTTGATAAGGACAGGATAGCCGATCTTTTCCGCAATTTCCATGGCTTCTTTAGGGTCCTCAACTGCATCCTTTGTACCGGGCACGACAGGTACTCCGGCTTTCATCATGAGGTGCCGAGCACGGATTTTACTTCCCATTTCGGCAATTACATTGCTCGGAGGACCTATGAAAATAATACCCTCGTCTTCACAGCGCTTTGCAAAGACAGGGTTTTCGGAAAGAAAACCGTAGCCTGGATGGATTGCATCGGCTCCGGTATTTTTTGCAACTGCGATGATAGCTTCCATGTTCAGGTAACTCTGGCTGGAAGGAGCAGGCCCTATAATATAAGCTTCATCTGCATACTTGGCAAAAAGGGCGTTTTCGTCAGCCTCAGAGCAGACAGCGACTGTTAAAATTCCGAGCTCCCGGCAGGCACGCATAACCCTTATCGCGATTTCACCGCGGTTTGCAACGAGTACTTTTTTGAACATGATACCTTCCACCTTGCTCAATTTACTCGATTGACAGTATTACGTCCCCGGGAGCTACAGTGTCCCCTTCGGCAACAAAGATTTCCTTAACTATTCCCGAATGCGGAGCATGGACCGCATTTTCCATCTTCATGGCTTCGATAATAGCTACAGTGTCCCCTTCTTTGACGGTATCTTCTACCTTAACCTTAAGTGAAAGTACCATGCCCTGCATTGAGCTTGAAACTCCACCTTTGACGGATTCGGCACTTGGTTTTTTAGGGGACGCTTCGGAGACAGAAACTCCGCCACCGAGAGGCTCGATATTGACTTCGTAGACCTCGTCATCTACCTCAACCTTGAAGTGGGTCGGGATTGCATATTCCTTGGGAACTGCGGGAGCAGGGGCGATAACTGCCAGGGCTTCTTCCTCCATTTCCCCTTTCAGGAACTTGGGGGCAATAGCCGGGTAAAGGATGTATGTAAGGATGTCTTCTTCAGACTTTGCAATCCCCATTTCTTCTGCTTCTCTTTTCCTCTTCTCATACTCTGGCTTGAGAAGGTCTGCGGGGCGGCAGTGAATCGGTTCTTCATCACCTATGATCTTTCCTATGATCTCAGGGCTGATTGGGGCAGGAGAACGTCCGTAGAGACCGCGTACGTAATCTTTTACCTCTTTAGGAATGACTTTGTAGCGTTCTCCCATGAGAACGTTGAGTACAGCCTGTGTACCTACAATCTGACTTGTGGGAGTTACAAGAGGCGGATACCCGAGCTCTTTCCTGACTTTCGGCATCTCTTCAAGCACTGCCCCGTACTTATCAAGGGCATTCTGCTCTTTTAATTGAGAAACCAGGTTGGAAAGCATGCCTCCGGGGATCTGATAGATAAGAACGTTAGTGTCTACCTGTTCGGAAATTGGGTCAAGAATTCCGCGGTACTTTTCTTTCAGGTCTTTAAAGTACCTGACAGCTTCTTCAAATGCTCCAAGGTCAAGCCCTGTATCATACGGGGTTCCCTGAAGGGCTGCAACAACGGTCTCGGTGGGAGGCTGGGAGGTTCCCCAGGCCAGAGGAGAAAGGGCTGTATCCAGAATATCCACACCTGCAGAGCATGCTGCCATATAGCTCATGGGAGCCATTCCCGAGGTACAGTGGCAGTGAAGAGAAATAGGAATTGAGATCTCTTTTTTCATGGCACTGATTATCCGAGTAGCTTCATTTGGAGAAAGAAGCCCTGCCATATCTTTGATACAAAGAGAATCGCATTCCAGTTCCTCAAGCTGTTTTGCAAGCTCCACATACTTTTCTACAGTATGCACCGGGCTTATGGTATAACAGACCGTGCCCTGGACATGAGCTCCCAGCTTTTTTGCCACTTTGATGGAAAGTTCCATGTTCCGGATATCATTGACTGCGTCAAAAACCCGGAATATGTCAATGCCATTTTCATAGGATTTGGTAACGAACTTTTCAACCACATCGTCCGAATAATGCCTGTATCCTACGAGGTTCTGGCCGCGGAGCAGCATCTGTGCATATGTGTTATCCATCTTATTCTTGAGATCCCTCAGGCGCTGCCAGGGGTCTTCGTTAAGATAGCGAATACAGGAATCGAAGGTGGCACCTCCCCACATCTCGAGGGAAAAATACCCAATCTGGTCCAGTTGTTCAACCACTTCGAGCATGTCCCTTGTCCGCATTCTGGTTGCCAGGAGGGACTGGTGCGCATCCCGGAGGACGGTTTCAGTAATTTTTATACTCATGGATGAGCCTCTTAAATCGAATCAAAAACAGAATTTATTGAAATACACTCATTATAAATTTTCCACATATATTAATCTGGAGTTTCCTGAGTATAATCAGAGTTTGTTTTTAATTCGGTTCGGTCAAAGCATATAAGTCTCCTGATTGCGTTTGATTGCAGTGACCTGCAATTTACCTGGAGAGGAGGTAATTAGGTTTAGCACAACCGGATCTCAGGTACGCAGAATATATCAGGAGAAAATTAATATTAAAGATGCAACCGCAAAAATTAACCTTGCCTTGCATCGATAGGAATATTTTAAGTAATACCATTGTTAACAAGTAAATACTTTTCGCATGAAATATCGTTGACATTAGAAGATATCACATGAAAAAGAAATATCTCAAATTGAAAAAATAATTATAGTATAACAGGAATTTCCTGGCCGGATAGAAAATAGAAAAAGAGGATAAAACAAAATATATTTTTACGAAAACTCACGGCCTGGAGAATACGTTTTTTTCTTCCTGCCCACAAAGAGCCACTGGTCATAAGCACCTTCAGCATCTCTATTGTCCACAATTTCTCCCTCAACCCCTGCTTTAAGGAGAGCATCAGCAAGAATTTCAATCTCTGGCTTGCTGCTTACGGTAAAGAGCAGGACCGCCTCATCAGCTGCAACGGAAACGGCCTCTCTTATAATTCTGATCCAGAGTTCTTTGTTAAATTCGTAGATGAGCCCCAGCATAAAACCCATTACAGCATCAAAACTCTCCGGCTCAAAGTATCTCGAGACTGCTGTTGCGTCCATAACAATGACTCTTTGCGGGTCCAGGACCTGCTGCTCGAGCCCCTGACAGACAGTACACTTATTTATTTCTATTGCCAGAGGATCCAGCCCGGATCTGTAAAGTGCAAGCGTTGACATTCCGTTTCCACAGCAGACCTCAAGGAGCCTGCCTTCGGGATAATAACCTTTTTTTCGGAGAAGTTCAAGAATATCAGTAACTCTTTTTATGCGGTTTTCTGAAAAAACACTGCTATACGACTCAGGCCTGACAGAACAGCCAGTACAGAGGTTCCGGTTAACAAGCATAAAGGAGTAATATTCATTTACTGCGCTCAGCCAGGTCTCGTAAGAAAGTTCAACATTCTTTTCAGGAGGGTTGAGTGCAAGAAGGGAATCTGCAAGGGCTTCAAATCGGGACTTCAAAGCAGCCGGGGCAAAAGCTCCTGTAAACACCGACCAGAAGTCTACAGGAACATCCCCGTCTGCAGGATTGAAAAACAGCAACCCAAGTGTATGACCTGCCTCCCTGACCCTTATAACCCGGATGTTCTCTACATCAGGGAAGTTTCGGAGTCTGTTAAGATACTGGAGAGTACGCTCAGGATTTCTCTGAGAGGTATAACTTTCTTCTATAAGATAGATTTCTTCATCTATGTCAAGGAGTTCCTGTAAGAGCATGCTTGACTAGATTCGAATAATCCAATATCAAGATTTCGAAAAAGGGATTCAAAATAAAGTGACAGGAGTTTGAAGGAGACCGAATTAATTAGAATTGGGAGAGAAAAGTTCAAAAAAACCTGCAGGGATTTATCGGTATTGAGGAGAGTTTATAAAAAGAATTTAAAATAAAAGAAAGAAAAATAAGATTTACAAAGTAAACAAAGGGGAAAAAGAGCATTAAAACCTGAATAAGATGGGAAAAAAACTCCGATATAAGCAAAAGTATTTATAGCATCTGATTACAAAATCAGAGATTAGAAGGAATTTATATTAAAGAAAAGAAGCTTGGAGGATAATATGGCAGCAAAAGTTATACCATTCGCCCCAATCGAGCGATTAATAAGGACAGCAGGTGCCCACAGAGTGAGCGAAAGTGCAGGAATGGCCCTTACGGAAATTCTGGAAGAATACGGGCTTCAGATATCAAAAGAGGCTATAAAGCTTGCAGAACATGCTGGCAGGAAAACCGTAAAGGCTGAAGACATAAAACTGGCAAAAGAAATGCTGTAAGTTAAAAGGATCTGCCTGGCAAGCAATTGCAGGTTTGAATGCCATAAGCATGCAGCCTCAACCCATTTAGCAATAACTTAGGGACAATACTCAAAAAAGTATTGAAAGACATAGGTTGCTAGCATTTTGAAACACCGGTTCAAAAATAAGTAATCCTGCTGTAAGGAATAAAAAACCAAACATAGTGAAATGCTGTTTTCAGCATTTTCCCTATTTTTATTGTATTCTTCATTGATTACTGCTGCACGTCAATTATCCTGAGTGCATGTTCGGCAGTTTCAGGATCAAAATCATCGCTTTTCATCAGTTTTGCATTCACAGGGCAGACAGAATAGCATATCCCCACGATGCACTATTCAGACTGAACCATTTTTTTGTTTTTCTTATCTGCCTTTGCCATTTAGAAGTCACCTCAAAAACTCCATAGAATTGCCAGACTACGGAAAAAAGACCACATGAGAAGCTGTAAAAGCGACACTGGCTGCAGATATAAAATGAAATTTATATTTGTTTTATGTATAATATATTTGAATTTTTAAAGTACATGAAGATTTCGAAAGCCTGAACTGAAGATCAGGCCAACGAAAGAGTTTAGAAAGCCTGAACTGAAGGTCATGCTCCGAAAATAAGCTCAACCAGGCCCAGGCCTGTCATGGTAACAGCAGTTACGATAATTCCTGCTATCATTACACCTGCAGCAATTGCCGGAAGAGAATGTCTGAATCGGATTCCGAAGACAAAAGCCGCTGCACAGCCTGACCATGCCCCTGTAGCTGGCAAAGGTATAGCAACAAAAATAATCAAAGCAAGGAGCCCATATTTCTCAAAACTCTCACTATGATTTTGACGGGTTCTTGAAAAGAGCCATGTAAAAAATTGATCGAACATCCGGTAACGGCGCAGATACACCGAAACAGGTTCAAGGAAAAGCAGGAGCGGCACCACAGGGATAAGGTTTCCAAGCACCGAAAGGAAATAAGCCTCAATAGGCCTCATTCCATAGATACCCATGGCAACAGGGATTGCCCCTCTCAATTCGGAAATCGGAAGAGACCCTATAACCAGAACTGCAAGCCAGTGGGGCACAGACGCCAGCATTTCTACCAGTAAGTTTTCGACGGACATAATGATCAGGAGTGATAGTTAGAATATTTTAAAAGAAAAAGGCTCGCTTCAGAAGACCTTTTTCATTTGCTTTTCGAATATCTGGGAATAGAAATTGAAATATCTGATATAAAAACTGCACGTGAAACTCGACTTTAGTGAAACTCGATATTAAGAATTCTGGAGTTCAGTTTTCTCTTGAGAGAGCAAAATGTGCAAGCAAGGCTTCCAGCTGGATTTTTTCGCTGGCTCCTTCAGTCAGTCTGAAGTCGGTCTCCCCGATAATATCCACAAGTTCGACAATATCCCTTTCCGAAAGCCCTAGGTCGAGAATCGTCAGGTTGTCCATTTCAGAAACTACCCTGTAGATCTGCCCTACGATATCCTCTCCGGAAAGCCCTTCTTCATAAAGCAGCCTGTTAAGCTCTTTTCTGGCAGCCCTGAAGTTTCCGCGCAGGGCAGTCTCGATAAGGTTCTTAATCTCCTCCGGGTTTGCGGTAGCCGTAGTCCTGTAAATATTTTCCCTGGAAATGGGCTTTTCTACATCAATGAAAGCTGCAGCCTGGAGAGAATTGACAGCTTTTCGCATATCTCCCTGAGCTACATAAATCAGGGCTTCATATCCGCCTTCTGTGATGGATAGCCCCTGGTCTTTAGCAATGTAGTCAAGACGTTCTCTGATGGCTTTATCGGAAAGCCGCCTGAACCTGTAGACTGCACATCTAGACTGTATAGGCTCAATAATCTTGGAGGAGTAGTTACATGAAAGGATAAAACGACAGTTGCTGCTGAATTTTTCCATGGTTCTGCGGAGTGCAGACTGAGCATCCGAGGTAAGGGCATCAGCTTCATCAAGGAAAATGATTTTGAAGGGGGCTCCTCCTATGGGAGCGGTTTTTGCAAAGTTTTTGATTTTATTTCTAACAATATCAATACCTCTCTCATCGGAGGCGTTGAGTTCCGTAAAATTTTCTCGCCATAAATCTTCTCCGAAGATCTCCCTTGCTATTGAAACTGCAGAAGCCGTTTTCCCGACACCTGGAGGTCCGGAAAAGAGGAGGTGGGGAAGGTTTTTAGTTGCCACATAAGACATCAGGCGCTCAATTGTTTCATCCTGCCCTGCTACCTGATTCAGCCTGACAGGCCTGTATTTTTCAATCCAGATCTCTTCTTTAATCGTAGAGTCCTCCATTAATGCTTGCACCTTAATTAGAGAAGATAATATTTAAACTTTCGAATGTTTGTGATGTTTCTGATACATCGACCACATTTCGAAAAAAGAATACATAAGAGAACGTTAGCCCGGATATATAATTTTGGACTTGCGGATTTAAAAAAGAAATTTATCAGAGTGTGAAGGACTGATGCAGTCAAGCACTGAAAAAATATTATCAGTCCAGGTATACCGTATGCAGAGTCTCATAAATAGGACCATCAGGGGTCAGAGTGCTTTTTTTAAGAAGAACTTTATTCACCTGCATACTGCCAAGCTCGATATTTTTTAATTCATTGAGGACGCTTATAAAAGCACTTTTCTGGTCTTTATTCAAAAATTTTACCCTGGCAAGGGTAGCGTGAGCAGTAAATGCCCTTTCGTCCTCTTTAAACTTGAAAGGTTTCAGTAATGTCTCCACATCATCATGAAGAGTTTCGAAGTTTCCTGTTGCTCCAAGCCATAGGACTTTAGGATTTGAAGGCTTTGGGAAAACCCCGATACCCTCAACTTTTGCTTCGAATGGCTCACACATAATCGAATCAAGAGCCGCCGCAACTGGGGCAACCATTGATTCATTAATATCACCCAGAAACTTAAGAGTTATGTGAACAATTTCAGGATTAACAAACTTCAGGTCAAACTCGGAAAACCTGCCCTGAATCTGGCGGATTTTCTCCCTGAAACTCGGGTCCAGTTCCACTGCAATGAATGTCCTGATCAAAGCTTTCACCGATATAAATTAGAAGGGAAAAACAGAAAAACGTTTCTATCGACCTGTGTTTTCTAAAGAAGCAGATTCAAAATGAAGGTCCTCTGGAAAATTGTAAACTTATATGAGAAGAACAATGCCTGGAAAATGAATGGAAAAAAAGTATCGGGAGTTAAGAATAAGATAATAGAGAAAAAAAGAAAAATAGGATCAGCTACAGAACAATTATAATATATCAGATATTACACAAGAAAATAAACAGGCTTATTAAGTATGTAATTACCTTTATTGTTGACTCTAAGAAATAATGTTAACCTATCGAAGTAACATTAGCCCAAAAAAATAATAATTAACTTAAAATTAAACACATATTATAAACAAACTTCAGAGCAAAACAGCAGGACTGAAAATATGATTGCATAAAAATAAAAATGGGGTGAATGACATGGACAGAGCACGTATAATTGCAGAAGCGGCAGCCCATATTTCCCAGGAGCTAGGTGCTGCCGCAATTATGGTCTCCGGAGATTTGAGTTTTGAGGGTATTGAAACGGGGGGGATTCCAGTTTATTATATATCCATGCGCCCGAAAAGCATAATAGACCATCTTGTAGCAACCAGTAAAGATGGAAAAAGTCCTGCAAAAGAACTTGGTGACCAGCTCAATAGGGAAGCTGCGGGTAATGTTGACCACCTGCAACATGCCGTAGCCATAGAGTATTTGCTTGAGGGCCCTAGAAGCGGAATTGTGGTCGGTGTTGTTGAAACTCGCGGCTCCAGCTCTATCATAGTTCATAACCTTAACGAAAACCCCCTTATAAAAGCGATGAAAGAATGCGAAGAGAGGGTCAGACCTGAAGTCATGAATGCAGTCCTGAAAGTTGCTTTTGATATCGCCCTCACAGGCAGGGAAGGAAAAAAAATTGGAGCTGCTTTTATTGTAGGTGACTCCGAAGAAGTCCTGAAACGTTCTCATCAGATAATTCTTAACCCATATGCGGGCCATGAGGAAATCCACAGAAACATCCTTGACAGAAAAAACTGGGAATCTATAAAGGAATTTGCCCAGCTTGACGGAGTCTTTGTAATAGATGAGACGGGCCTGATCCATGCAGCAGGACGATACCTTGACGTGGACGGGAAAAATATTGATATTGAAAAAGGACTGGGAGGACGTCATGTCTCAGCAGCTGCAATTAGCAGGGATACGGTAGCAATTTCAGTTACAGTATCTGAGTCAGGCGGAGTCCTCAGAGTATACAAAGACGCGAAAGAAACCCTCTGTATGGAGTCCTTACAACCTGCGTCCAGATATATCTGAATCTGGAGTGCGGGGAAAATATTGTAACTGTCTATTTCCCTCTGTTTTTTAACTGCCTATATCCTGGAAAGCCGTAGAATAGAGTTCCCCGCACATATATGGAAACTTGAGTGCAAACAGATATTAATTAATAAAGAAAATGCACATAGCTCAATATGCAGAAAACCGGAGAACTGAGAGTGAGTCAATGAGCAGACAGATTTTCTACATACCTTTCAGCCTGAAATTCCTGTTCTTATTGATACTCATAACGATCTTCGGACTTGGGTCTTTGTTTCTGGGAGTTATCGTTTCTGCCTTTATGAAAATCGGATTTTCCGCAGAAGACGCGCTATTAATCCTGTTCCTGTCTCTCATTGGGAGTGGAATCAACATCCCACTGACAACTCTGAGATCTGACATTCCGGTTGTCAAGGACAGTTACATAAAGGTCTTTGGGATTGCCTACAGGATTCCTGTCCAACAGATAGTCAGGAATGAAACTGTAATTGCCGTCAATGTTGGAGGGGCAGTTATTCCGATCTTGATTTCCACTTATCTTCTTATGCAATTCCCTTCTTCTTTCTATCTTGCAGGGGCAGGGGTGGCAATTGTTGCAGTTATAACACATTCTGTAGCAAGACCGATCAAAGGAGTAGGCATTGCAACTCCTGCTCTGGTCCCACCACTTACATCTGTTCTTGCTGCAGTCCTGCTTACCTCGGCTATCCATATCCCTGGCTGTCCTGCCGAAACATGCCGTGTAATTATTGCCTATACTGGAGGAGTGCTTGGGACTCTTATAGGAGCTGACCTGCTTAATCTGAGAAAAATTAAGAACCTGGGGGCTCCCATTGCAAGCATAGGAGGAGCAGGTACCTTTGATGGAATTTTCTTAAGCGGATTTATCGCCCTACTCCTGATATGAAAAAGAGCAGACCCTGATTCTGGTTGATCTATTCCTGATCCTGAAAGGAAATTTTTAGTTAATCTCCCTTTATAGCGCTGGGCTGGGAAACGCCCTGTCATATTAGAAAGAAATAACCTGTAAACCCCCGCAATTAAGAGAGATAATATAATGAAAATGCTCCCAGGCAAGCTGTCTCAAAACTACTCTGGTTCTACAATTGTAGAAATGAGTCTCGAGTTTTGAGACAGCTTCTTCAGGTCGAAATATTTTAGTTGAAAAAAGATAAAATGTCACAGGCATGACAATGAATAAAAGTTGGAAGAGATATCAAATATAAGTTTCCTTTATACTATAAGTTTCATTTATACTAACCTGATTTATTTTTAAGGATATAATATTTGTTAAATATAAGTAATATAAAAATATAAATAGTACTGTGCAAATAAAGTAAGCAGGGGGAAAATTATATTGAACCATAAGTCAAAAATTTCTATATTAGTTTGTTTAATCAGCTAGATATGAAATAACTTACGAAGATATGAATTCAGTCTGGGTACTAATTTGAAGAGTGGCGGGGGCTAAAGAGAATTTAAAAGTTTATGGATGTATATGGTATTTAATTAAAAAAATTAAATAAAATAAATAAAAAAAGATTAAAATAAGTGATTATTAACTAAAATCCCTATCCAGTGCATTCGAATTAACATATTTTACAAGAAAATTTATCGAAAAATATTAAATAGTATGGTATAATTATCGTATACCTCTCTTCAGTGCAGTACAAATCGATTAAACCCAATATAAAAAAAGAAAAATAGAATTTGATTTCGGAAAACGTCTATTATATTCGGAAATATTCCATAATATCTCAGAAAAGTAATAAAAAATACAAAATCAAAGAACTGCTCATTAAAAAACTTAGCCTTACAATAAATTTGGGATAAAAATAAAAAAATTTATAAAATAACAAAATATTATGAGTCATTAACATAATAAAAAACGTAATATACGGGTTTAAAAATCATTCAGGTTTAGAATATTAAATGTAAATAAACATTATTCAATCCTGATAAACTGAAATTAAATCTTAATAAGCCTAAATTAACTCTAAAGACTTAATTTAACTAGAAAAATCAAATTAAACCCTAAAAAATCAAAAAATAAACCCCTAAAACCCTTAAATTGTACCCTAAGAAACCCTGAAACAAACTCTAAAAAACCTGGAAAGAATGGTGATAAAAATGAAAATTAGAGTTGTAAGCTCAAAAGAAGAAATCGACACTTTAAGAATCAATGAGGAAATTGTCCATCTCGCTTTCAGACCATCCAACAAGGACATTTTCAAACTCATTCTTAAGTGTCCAGAAGTAAAAGCGATCCACATCCCGAGTTCATACAAGAGGACAATTTCCAGTTCTGCACAGATGTATCTTTCTATGCAGAATATTGCTCTGCTTGAAGGCGATGTGTGGGGACACAGAAAAGATATCAACGAATACTCCGAAGTTTCCCAGCATGTATTTGACCGCATAAAGGAACTAAAAGAAGAAGGGCTTTCCGATGAGGATACTATCGAAAAACTTGTAAGGGAAACAAGACTTAGCCCGGATTTTGTGAACTTTATTATATCAAACTAAAGTAGAATTTTAAATTAGCCGGTCAAAATCCTGATCGGCCCTTATTTACCTGTGGAATTTTTTACTTAAACTTTTTTTTAGATATCAGGCGCGTGCCCTTAAATAAACTTCATAAGTATTATATCTATTGAGCGATATTTATTAAAAAAGATGTTTTATAAACTGGTGAATTTTCTATAAACTGGTGAATTTAAGACTTTCAGCCGCCAGTAAGTTTTAAAAAAAATTATCCTTACAGGAGCCCTACAGAAAAAATATTTATCATATTGGGTTTACCATGTATCTGGGCGTTATAACATTAGAATATTATTGTGTCCGTTTTGCCTTAAAATTACAATAATACAATCATCTTACCTTTAAACTGTACCTTAACATATACTCTTACTCATTCCACCGACTTACTCTTATATCATATTTCATATCACCTGCGCGCAAACACCTGTGATCTGAAAGAAAAAATAAATAAAATTATAAAATTAACCTGCATAAAATTGGTATTATTTAATTAAAAAATTGAGTAAAATAGAGAAAAACAGGAGAATGGATGTAGTGACCGAATTCGAACGTGTGCTTGTGAACTCATTTAATGCATACATTGAGGAAAAAGGCATAAGAGCCATCTCCTACCGGCTTAAGCAGCACAGGTTTACTTCCCAGTTCCTTGACGTGCTTGTAGATTCTCTTGACCCTGACCTTTATCTGGGGATAGAATGCAAAAGTATCTCCGTGGAGAAAGGAGCGAATGCACTTTATTTTACCCAGCATTTTACAGTGGATAAAAAGGGAGTGCATCAAATAGAAAGAATTTCAGACTATCTGAATAAATCAGGAAGAAGAGGATTCCTGGCGGTGGAACTTCGCCTCGGGATGGGCCATGAAAGAGAAGCATATATGATCCCCTGGGAAGACCTGGAGAAGAGCTATCATTCAGAGAGTCTCAAACTCACAGTACAGGAAATTCGAGACTTTCCAGAAATAAAAAGGGATGGGAAAGGTTACATAATAAACCCGAAAGAATGGGGAAGAAGAAATCACTGGGAAAAAGATGATATTAAACTGAATCTAGCAGATAATCTCGGAGAAACTAATGACTGAAATTATAGAAATATTCAGAAAAGAAGCAGACAGGTGTGCCGAAGAGATCAAGAAACATAGATCTGTACATGTAGTATCTCATATTGATGCAGACGGGCTGACTTCTGCGGGGATTATATGCACAGCTCTTGAAAGGGGAAATTTCGAGTATACAACCAGTTTTGTAAAGCAGCTCGATGAAAACGCCCTTGATACTATTGCAGACGAGAACCATGAGCTTGTAGTCTTTACAGATCTCGGAAGCGGAATGTGTGAACATATAAAATCCCGCGGGATCAATGCTGTAATCTCAGACCACCACCAGCCGCAGGGAACTCTTGAGTTCCACCTCAATCCCCACCTTTTTGGAGCAAACGGTTCTTATGAACTGAGCGGTTCGGGAAGCACTTATCTTCTGGCTTCAGCCCTGGGAAAAAACAGAGATCTTTCCTCACTTGCCATAGTAGGGGCTATTGGAGACATGCAGCACCTGAAAATGGGACAGCTTACAGGAATTAACAGGAAAATTCTTGAGGAAGGGGTAAAAGGTGGGGACCTGGAGTTCAAAAAAGATCTGACACTATTTGGAAAGCAGACCCGCCCTATTTACAAACTCCTGCAGTATTCATCTGATCCTTATCTTCCCGGACTTACCGGAGATGAGGAAGCTTGCATTAATTTTATTCACTCGTTGAATGTTCGCTTCAGCCAGGACGAGCGCTGGAGGCGCTGGATAGACCTGGAGATCTCGGAAAAACAGAAAATAATTTCAGGACTTTTCCAGTACTGCCTTAACTCAGGGATACCCTCATACAAAATTGAGCGCCTGATAGGTGAGGTTTATGTCCTTCTTAAAGAAAGAGAAGGTACAGAAATGAGAGATGCCTCAGAATTTTCTACCCTCCTCAATGCTACTGCCAGGTATGACCATGCCGATATCGGGCTTGCGGTCTGTATGGGAGACAGGGAAAACGCATATGAGGACGCCAAAAAATTGCTTGCCGAACACAGGCAAAACCTTGTTAACGGGCTCATGTACGTAAAAGAGAATGGGGTCACTCAACTGGAAAACATTCAATACTTTGATGCGGGTTCGCAGATAAAGGAAACCATTGTAGGGATAATTGCAGGTATGAGTTCTACAATAGTTGAAAACAGGAACCTTCCGATTATTGCCTTTGCAAAAACAGATGGTGGGGTTAAGGTCTCAGCAAGAGGGACACAGGACCTGATCCGTAGAGGAGTAAACCTATCTGAAGCAATGTCAACCGTATCAGCAGAAGTAGGAGGTGCAGGCGGTGGGCATGATATTGCCGCGGGGGCAACTATTCCTGAAAATGCAAAAGAAGAGTTCACCAGGAAACTGGACTTTTTCATAGGGGAACAGCTTCGGCGGAAAGTAAATTCAGGATAAGAAGAGCAGCCCTCCGGAAACTATTCCGGAAAGCCTGATTTCCGCAGAAAAGCATCTGGATCTCGAAAAAAGCAAAGACTTTCTGAAACAGGAATTTGCGGAACAGGAATTATACCCAGGTTTCAGACAAGATCTTCAATCCGGCTCATTTCCTTAAAAGGAATTAACCTCGACATCGCACTTGTGTCTATTGGAATACCATACTCCTGCACAACAGCCATCGGGTTTGTTCCTCCAATAACGACTATTCCGAGATGGTCTCTCTCAATTGGGACGTCAAGAACCCTTGTATTTGGCTCTCCCACTTCTAAAATTCCACTGAAGCCTGCGTCCAGAAGATCAGAAAGGTTGCTTTCAATCTCATCTCTTGCAACCATGGGAGCTTCCCTTAGATTTGCAAGGACCTTGCCGGAACCTGTTCTGAGCATTTCAGATACTGAAGTAATTCCCTGAGACATCAGGATTTCAAGGGGGTCTACAGTAGTACTTACATATGTAAGCACGTCAGTGAAGCGTACAGGAAGCCCATTCCGGATCTGAACAACCCCGCCAAGCTTTGGATTTACGGGAATCCCTGCTTTTAGGAGTACGCCATCAATAGTTATACTGCATACAGTCCCTATTCCTACTTTTCCTTTCTCAATGGTCATGTCTCCGATAGATTCCCCTTCCGAAATCACTTTCACATAGGGGGTTACGGAAAGCCCGCTTGCAATGACCATCTTGAAGATGCCAAGCACATCGTCCAGGTCTTTTTTATCGATAAGCGAGAGATTAAGAATGACATCTCCATCCATTTTCTTTGGATCAAATGTGGTCCTGTACATAAGATCCCGGATTCTGGATGATGTAAATTGAATACGGTATCCATTTTTTTGCATTTCAACCCTCCAGTAATTGAAGGAATTTATACCTATTATAAGTTGTGTATTATTGTGGAGAAAGAAATATCCTTCAGGCCTGTATAGACACTCTCTAAGTCCCGCCTTCAAAAAACTACAATAGAAAAAGGTAAAATTAAAGTTTCTTAAAGGAGCCTTTGGGAAAAGATAGTAGGAAATGAAGTTTTTATCCGTTATGAAACTTAGGAGTTCTCTTTCAAAGAACTCCTGCCAGGAAACCCATAAACTCCTGAGGAGAAGTCAGGAATCTTAGTCTGTCAGCATTATATATGAGTTCGTACATGTTTTCTCCGGAATTAAGCCCGAATTCCTTAAAGCTCAGAGGTTTAACGTAACGGATAGAAGGGATGCCTCTATAGAGGGGATTTTTGGCAAAGCCGTCTTTAAGAAGGTAATAGGCAGCTCCGGAAAGTCTTTTTACAGGCTCATAGACGGAAGAGAAATCCCGACAGACCCAGTTTGCCATTTCAAGTGTCTTTTCCGAGGCATTAATTGTTACATGTCCGTATCCTGGCGGGACAAGCACCATATCCCCCTTTTCAGCTTTGATAACTGTCACATCCAGGACGACGTCCTCTTCTCCGGGCTCCACCTTTTGCAACAGATAGGTGGCAGAACCTTCAAGCACCTGGTAAATTTCAGGATAGGACACATATGTTCCCGGAACCTGCGGATGGTAGTGACCTACTGTTTTAATGTATTCCAACCCGAGCATTCCGGGAGGGATTCTTGTAATGTCATACCTGAGGTGCCGGGATTTGATAAGCTCAAGATCAGAGTCACTTTTGGCAAGGTCCCTGAACATATAATACATATCTCTATTTATCTCATCTGTCTTTTCAAACCATTCTCTATCAAACACCACATCTTCCATATCATGGAGTTTTCTTACATCTGCCACAGTGACTTTGTCCCCGAACTTCAGTGTTACTGCCATTGAATTCCCCTTTCATTTAAAGTTACAATAATCTTTACCACAGAGAGACTGTTCAACTACATATACGATCCTGCTATAAAGGCTAGCAGGAATTAGTAAGACCAAAATTCAGAACAGTAATATGAATGCAGTTATCAACTGACAATATATATCAATTACTGACATTTCTACTTTTTGGCGGAATCTTCAAAGGAAAAAACGTACTTTTCACGTTTTTAGAGCTTTTTCAACCATTTTAGGGTAAGTAAGTTCAATAATAGTTTTCAGGTTTACTATATCTTCCTCATTATATTTAACAAGCAAGTTAAGAGCTTCCCTATCTCCTTTTTCATATTGCTTCCAGAGCCGGACGGCTTCAAATCCGTCCATACCATCCGTATCCTCGCTTCTGCAGATCCCGAGCAGCTTTTCAATATGTTTCAGACCCCCTCCGTATCCTATGCGTCTTAGAGGATACATCAGGTCTATATGGAGCTGCTTGAACTCTATTTCTGGGAATTCGGATTTTATGAAAGGGATATCAAAACGAGCCCCGTTAAAGGACACGAGAAGCCTGTATTTTGAAAACTCCTCTACAATATCTTCAAGATTGATTCCTCTTACATATGTTTTGGTCTCATTTCCATCATATATTCCAACAACAGTTATCTTATCCCTTTTTGGGGAGAGCCCCGTGGTTTCTATATCGAAGAAAGCGACAGAGTCCGAAAATAGAGAATAAGCCCTCCAGTGTTCTGCAGACGGGAGACGTTGCGAAAAAAAGAAGCAATCTTTTTCAGCTAGATGGCTGGAAGATACCTTTATTCCTTCACATATTCTGGTTCTCTTGGTTGAAGGGATTGAAATCCTGTCTTCCATTTCCAGGAACTCGTCCCATGTATGTATTCCTGAGGCCCAGATTTTCTGCTCAAGCGTTTTTCCTACACCCGGAATATGAATATATGTGTTCTTCAGCATTTTTCCCCTGGACAATTGGAAGTGATCTTTAATAAAAATACTGCATGAAGGCTGAAAGTAATATAAAACACAAATAAAGACTTTTAGTAACAAGAAATCCTGAGTTAGAAGGTTGGAACAGAGAAATCGTTTGCTCAAAAACATTAAATTCAACCAGTTAATCACCTATTTTTAGGTATCAGGTTTACGTTATAGAATCATCCATTCATGCCAACAAGGTTAATATACATAATTAGTAATAATAAGAAATACTCTTTATTTCTGTGGGGACAGAACATAAAGAAAGGGCTTATGGAGTTCAACCTGATAAGAGGGGGAAAAAAGAATACAAAGGAATTCTAGAAAGCCAAAAAAATAAATATTAAGATATGGTTACCACCAGACCGATTGAGAAGGATCGATTTTTAGAGGCAGGAATTAAAAAATCTCCTGCAAATAAAATTTTGATACAGGTGTGTAAGCAATGGCTAAAATTTCCGTTATTGGTGCAGGAAATGTAGGTGCGACCACAGTCCAGCGGTTAGCCGAACTGGAAACTGGCGAAATAGTCATGACAGATATTGTGGAAGGATTGCCACAGGGGAAGGCTCTCGACCTTATGCAGGCGGGAGCAATTAATGGTTATGACACCAGGGTGAAAGGTACTAACGATTATGCAGATATTGCAGATTCTGACCTGGTAATAATTACAGCAGGGATTGCCAGAAAGCCTGGAATGAGCAGAGAAGACCTTATTAAAACTAATTCAAAAATAATAGGAGATGTCGCAAGAAACATTGCAAAATACGCTCCGAACTCTATTGTTATAAATGTCACAAATCCTCTTGACATTATAACATACGTAGCCATGAAGGAAACTGGCTTTGAGCCAAAAAAGGTCTTTGGGATGAGTGGAGTTCTTGATGCAGGTCGTTTTGCAAGCTTCATAGCAGAGGAACTGAAGTGTTCAAGAAGGGATGTTGAGGCAATGGTTATAGGAGGGCACGGAGATCTTATGGTCCCCCTTCCCCAGTATACCACAGTCGCTGGAATTCCGCTTCCAGAACTGCTTCCGGACAAGACAATTTCCAGGCTTGTGGAAAGAACAGTAAACGGAGGGGCTGAAATAGTAGAGCTTCTCAAACAGGGAAGCGCTTTTTATGCACCCTCTGCAGCTATCGTACGCATGGCAGAAGCCGTGCTTAAGGATTCGAAGCGTATGCTTCCGGCATCTGCATACCTTGAAGGGCAGTACGGGCAGAAAGGAATTTACTTCGGAGTGCCAGTAAAACTGGGAGCAAACGGTGTAGAGGAAATTCTTGAGCTTAAACTCGAAGAGAGCCAGTGTGAAATACTCAGAAAATCTTCCGAAACTATCCGAAGGGGAATTTCACAGCTGGGGATATAAAAGAACCTGAACAGAAAGATAAGATATTAAAAGAGAGTATTAACAAAAGACAGGTTTCTGCTAACGGAAAAAGATTAGAAAATATTTCCGGCTAGTTAGAATGAATCTCAGAAGCCTGCCCATTTTCCTGTTTTGTTATTAAAACACGGACTGCTTAGTATATAATGCAGACTGAAAGGCTTTTCTAAGAAAAGTAAATAAACGGTTCGTTAATCTTAAACATTAAGGTTAAATAAAGTGAACTACCCGCTAAATCTAAAGATTTAACGGGCTTCCAGAATCATAGATGACCTTTTGGAATCTCAATCTGGAAAACATATTTTTAATAGGGAAGAGAGACTGGTAAAACTGTAAGATATATAAGTATGTTTTTCATATAAGGTAGAGGAAGAACTTTAAATAAATTTAGAATGCATAGATAACTTAAATTAATAGAGCAGGGATATAATGCGCGCAGAACTCACATCACTTTTTGGCCTAAACATATACACAAATAACGGTGTTTATGTAGGGAAGTTGCAGGACCTTGTAATTGACGTAGAGGAACAGAAAGTAACAGGGCTTGCTGTTTCTGACGTCAACAGGGAACTTTTTGACCTTAGCAGTAGAGGTATTATCATTCCCTACCGGTGGGTTATAACCGCTGCGGATATTATCATAATTAGAGATGTTATCCAGAGATACAAAAAGAGGAAAGAAGACTGAATAGTCTTTCGAAAAGGTATATGAAAAACCGGGAAATCTATGCTGAAATGCGCTGTATCCCGCCAGTGGTCTTGCGCGCTGACGGCAGGAATTTCAAAAATACGCTTTCGGGACTGGGCTTTGAAAAACCATACGATAAAAACTTCGCCAGAGCAATGGCGGATACTGCTGAACTATTCATAAAAAAAAGCGGGTTAAGCCCTCTTTTTGCCTATACTTTTTCAGATGAGATCAGTTTTCTTTTTACAGACCTCCCTTTTGACGGCAGGGTAGAAAAAATTGATTCTGTCGTGGCAAGTTTTCTTGGAAGCGCTCTTACAATAAAACTGCGGCTAGAAGTACCCATAGCTTTTGATTCCAGACTGATAGCTCTTCAGAAAGAGGAAATTACTGAGTATTTTCACTGGAGGCAACTGGAAGCCTGGAGAAACTTTGTAGCGTCCTGGGGGTATTATGCCCTCAGAAACGAAGGCGTGGAGAAAGATGTTGCTGCAAAATATTTGAAAGGAAAAAAAGAATGGGAAATTCATGAGATGCTTTTTGAGAAAGGAATAAATCTTGCGGCACTTCCTGCCTGGCAGAGGAGAGGAATTGTAATCTCTAAAAAAGAATATGAAATATCGGGTTTTAATCCGAGATCTGGTAAAGAAGTAAAATCTATACGAAGGAAAATAATCCAGAACTGGGAAATTCCAAAATTCAAATCCGAAGAAGGAATAGCATTTTTAGAGAAACTTATTAATACAAATTAAGTTTTTCAGAATAAGAAAATAAAAGGAATGTAGATGCAATGGACAGACTTGAGCTTATAAAAAGAAATGTTCAGGAAATTGTAACTGAAGAAGAACTGGAAGGACTACTTAATAAAAAAGAAGCTCCCCGTGCTTATGTAGGATATGAGCCAAGCGGAAAAATCCACATGGGACATGTCCTTACCGTAAACAAGTTAATGGATTTGCAAAAAGCAGGGTTCAAAATCACTGTCCTGCTCGCAGATGTACACGCTTATATGAACAAGAAAGGCACTCTGGAAGAAGTCAAGAAAATTGCAGACTACAACAGGCGCTGCTTTATCGCTCTCGGGCTTGATGAAAAACAAACAGATTTCGTTTACGGGTCAACCTTCCAGCTGGGACCCGAGTACATGTTAAATGTTCTCAAACTCTCAAGAGCGGTCACTCTTAACAGGGCAAAGAGGAGCATGGACGAAGTAGGGCGTGCAATGGATGACCCCATGGTTTCCCAGATGGTTTATCCCCTGATGCAGGCTATTGACATTGCCATGCTCGGAGTGGATGTGTCGGTGGGAGGTATTGACCAGAGAAAAATCCACATGCTTGCCCGCGAAAACTTAAAAAGCCTCGGATTTGAAGTACCGATCTGTATTCACACTCCTATCCTCCTTGGTCTTGACGGAACCAAGATGGCTTCTTCAAAGGAAAATTATATTTCAGTAGATGATACGGAAGAGGAGATCTACAGGAAGTTTAAGAAAGCTTTCTGCAAGATTGGAGACGTAGAAGAAAACCCGATTCTTGCTCTTTTCCGCTATCATATCTTCCCAAGATATGAGTCCATCGTTATTGAAAGACCTGAGAAATTCGGTGGAAACCTTACCTACCACAGTTATGCTGAGATGGAAAGCGACTTCATAGAAGAAAAAGTCCACCCAATGGACCTTAAAAATTCAGCTGCAAAATATATAAATGAAATTCTGGACCCTGTCCGGAAAGTTCTTCTTTAAATATATGAGGGGACCCACCCCTCTAAATTTTTTTGGAAATTCTGGGGTAAAGGCATATTCTTGAAGGGGAAGGGGAAAGCCGCAAAAGAGTGCCTGAAGATCCTGGATAAAATGTTATATATCTATACGGCATAGAATATTTGAAGAGTTAGCTCAGAATTCCAGGGTGCTTTTTATGAAATATATTTACCAGGACTCTACGGAACTGCCTGTACAGAGGGATTTCATTGAGGATCTGAAATCATTCATAGATATAACTGCTAAGGTAATTCCTCTGGAGAATTCTATCATAGAACTAAAGTGTAAAAACAAAGAAGAGCTCCATAAATTAAACAATAGAATTATGGGAATGAACCTTTTTGAGGAAAAACTCAGAATACTGGTTAAGAAATTAGAAAGGGACATAGGCGCTGAGGATTTGGCATCCTGTACTGATGCAATCCTTACCACTTGCAGTGAAAATCTGGGGCGAAAGCGTGAAATTCTCGATATTGAATCCAGAAAAGTCGAAAGTGGAGCCGCTCAGGAGTACCAAAAAATAGAGGTCAAGGTCCTTGAGGCCCTCACACCATTTTTGATCTCGGGGATATATGGAGCAGAAAAAAGGTTTGAGCTTTCCAGCAGTACGAACGAAGTTTCAGGGGTAATGGAAGGTTCGATTTCAGGCGTTCAGTACTATTATAGGCTCTGGTTTGCAGAAGAGCCTCTAACAGTAGACAGACTTATTGGAAACTTTAGCCTGCCAGGCTGGACAAAAGCAGGAATTCTGCGAAAAGAAGAGAAAATCAAAATGCAGGACCTCTCAGATTATTTAGTAACCTCCCTTGAATATGACAGCGAAAAAAATGTTCGTATTATTCTTGAAAATAAAAAATCAAACCGGAAGTTCAGGATAGAAGGCGGAGGGCTCAATTACTTCGTGTATGAAGACGAGAAAGAAATTACTGCCGACAAAGAGCTTGGAGCTCGCATTGACATCTCAGTTCTCGCTAAGATTCCGGAAATGGTTCAGAATTATCTCAGGACAAACATCCGAACCTATTCCCTTTCAAAAGTTCTGCTTGATGAAGAGGATGCAGTATCTACAAACCAGGTTTTTGACTGTCTGAAAGTAGTTGCCGAACAGTACGGCGTGATCGTTAATGAATGCCTGGCAAAAGGTCATAATAAAGAAGAAATTACTATCAAAATGGAAAAGGCCGACGGAACAAGAACCGAGAAATATATTTCTAAAGCTGAAATGTACGCACAGCTTTCAGATATCGGCAGCGAAGGCGTTGAAATTGCAGAAATACTCGGCATGAACAGCAGAACTCAGATTAAGGACAGCAAATACCTGATTGTCTAATTTTTTAATCTCTTTAAACAATATTTTTTAAATATTACTTTTAATATTTATGTGATGTATTTCTTTATCATATTTCTTAATATATGATTTATTTGAACCTCTTTTCTTTTTCTCACCCTTAAAGCTACTAGAAAAGCAGAATAAATGTTTTTGCTGAATATAGCAGGCATAAGGGAGAAATTTACTGATAATAAGAAAATGTTTTTAATAGTTGACTGTCTGGTGAGCAACGCATCGGGGAAAAGAATTGAGAGTGTAGAGCCTTAAATATAAAGCAGGAGAAGTAATGTATCGTACGAAGTAACCTTCGTGCGGGCTACAAATCTTTTGGAGAGAGAGTTTAGAAAGTTTATTCGAGATAAAATCAGAAACTAAATTTCGATGAACTATATAGCTACCTGTTAATAAGCTACTGATGTACCAATCTCTAGTGTAGATGTTGGGGGCAGAGGCTGATAAAATGAGAGTAAATTTTTTTCGTTCTTTGGTCAGTGTGTTGATAATAACGCTTATAATTTCTGGAATTGTGCCTGTTACGGTTGCTGCAGATGAGGCTACACCTCCCGAAGGTGATGGAAATTCAACTATTTTGCTTCCTGACCTGGTAATATCCGGTCTTGAATATTCTGAAAATCCCTCTCCAAGAGATTTTCAGTATATATATATAAGTGTGATGAACCAGGGAACAGCTCCTTCAGAAGGGGCAAAACTGGTGCTCTACATTGACGGCAGTTCTGTAATAGAATGGAATGTGCCCAAATTATCAGAGGGGGAGAGCGACTATAAGATATATACATGGCTTCCAATATCAGAAGGATCTGTAGAAATAAAAGCTGTGGTTGATAAAGATAATTTGATTAGCGAGAGCGATGAAACGAACAACGAAAAAACCGTCACCGCAATAGTAGCAGAAGATTTCCTTCCTGACTTGATAATTGAAGACATTGTGCCTGAGTCTCAGGGCGAAGTAGGAAAGCCACTGACCCTCACCCTGAAAGTAAAGAACCAGGGAACATCTGCCTCTGAAGAAGTTCAAGCAAAATATTATATTAACGGAACAGCCCCCGCTCAGGATGGGATTCACATTCCAGCCCTTCCAGCAGGAACAGGAAGAGATGTTGCCTTCTCTCTAATCCCGGACAGAGAGGGGAAAATGGAAGTAAAAGCGGTTATTGACTCTGGAACTTCCGTTTACGAAAGTAATGAGGATAACAATCAATTCACAAAAATCGTAGACGTAAAAACCATACTTCCGGACCTTATAATTGAATCTCTTTCTTTAAACCCTCAAGCGCCAAGGATAGGAGATAACATTACTTTCACGGTATCGATAAAGAACAAAGGGCTCAGAGATTCAGAAAGCAGCGATCTAAAATATTATATCAACGGAAACAATACGGCTTACAGCAATACTGTGTCGGTACCGGCGATTGTTGCAGGGGGGACCACAATAAGTACTTTTTACTGGGTTCCTGAAAAAGAAGGAAACTTAAATTTAAAACTTGTAGCAGATGCCGGAAGTGCTATACGTGAAGATGACGAGACAAACAATGAACGTATTGGGACTTTCAGTGTTTCCAAACAACCCGCTTCTGACAGTGGAACGAATTCTGACCCTAGTTCAGGCAGTGGAGCAAATTCTGGTTCCACCTCCAGCAGCAGTAGTAAAAGCAGCAGCATGGGAAGTGGCGTGTCCAAAGAACCAGCCAGGAATGTAGAAGTTAAAGAGCTGGATACAAGAAACATCATAAGCGGTTACTATGTAAAATATGATTTTGCTAAAAATGCCACATGCGTCACATATACCGAATTTGATGCAACGAAGACATTTAAGAAAACGACAGCTACTGTAGAAGTTCTTAAAGGAAAATCCATTTTTGTTAAGAAGAATCCGCCCGGCAGGATATACAAACAGTTAAACATCTGGATAGGGAATAAAGGAGCAGGGCTTCCGGATTCCCATAAGAACGCCTATACAGGGTTCAAAGTAGATAAGGAATGGATAAAAAACAACAGTGTTGATGAATCCAATATAACCCTTCTCTGGTACGATAGTAAATGGAAACCGCTGAGAACCGAAAAAACAGGTAAAGATGATAACTACGTATATTTCAGGGCAGAAACGTCTGGTTATTCTTGCTTTGCAATAAGTGAATATACGGGAGAAGAGGGAATTGTAGAGGAGTCCAGCGATGAAGAAGGGATAAAGGAAACCCTGAGAAGCTGGGAAGGTGAAGGAAAAGCAATCCTGAACAGCAGTGCGGAAAGAGAAAACGGCGTAGTAAAGAAACCTATGGGAAAAGCAAAGATACTTCTTGCTATTTCCCTGCCTCTGTTCATGATTCTTGTAGAGTATTTTATTCTGAAGAAAAAGATTTGAAAACGATTTTTTTTCTTCATCCTTGTTTTTTTATGTTTAAAGATTTGATTAAATATGTAATTGAGTCATTCTAATTCATTTCCTGAAAGAAGCACTTTTATTTTCAAATTCTCTCTCCTTTCCGCCGAAATTCAAAACTGGATTTGCACAGTCGTTTTTAAGCTTGAGCCCGAGAAGAGAAGCAGCCAGTAAAACGGAAATACTGTTTGCAGCAACTATTGCAGGATCATTTACCTGGATTCCGTGAATCAGCCAGAGAGCCATTCCGGACGTTGAGCAGAACAGCATTAGAAGAGATACATCCTTTGTTGATTTCGTTTTTAGGGCTTTAATGAGCTGAGGGGCAAAAGCTATGGTTGTCAGAGCACCTGCGATATAACCGATCATTATAGATTTCACTCTCAGGGTTTTAATTCGATGCTAACAAAAGAGCATCCAAATATAACTTTGAAATACATTATAGAGAGTTAATGTCGGGATAGTAGTTAAAAGTTGTTTAGGAAACAGAACCCTGATATAAGTGAGCACCCTAAACCTTTATGGGGTACCGTATGACAGAAAATTGCCTTTTTTGCAAGATAATATCAGGGGAGATTCCTTCAAAACGGGTATACGAAGATGATGCTGTTTACGCATTTCTGGATATTTATCCGGCAAGCGAAGGACATACCCTTGTGGCTCCCAGAAAGCACTTCAGCAGTTTTACGGATATGAACACAGAAGATGTTGCCAGACTTTTTGAAGCTGCAAGAAAAATTACTGCTGCGGTAGAGAAAGCATTTTCAGCCGAAGGGTCGAATATTGGCATCAATAACGGGGAAGTCGCAGGGCAGGAAGTCCCCCATGTGCATGTACATGTTATTCCCAGAAAAAAAGGGGACGGGGGAAGAGGAATAAAATCAATCGTATGGACTGAGCCGGATAGGACAAATATGGACGAAGTCGCGGATAAGATCAGGAAAAACCTGAGGGAAAATGAAAGGCTTCAAGTAAATACTCCCATGTAAGAAATGGGCAGATGACCAGATGTGAAAAGACAGCTTCCGGACAATAGTTTTTATACAAAACGATAATATATTTTTTGGGATATAGTGAACTTGGGGGAAGAAGGAACAGTCATTTTCAGGAACCTTCCATTTCTCTTACTTGGGGGTGAGAACAGTGGCAGAACTGGAAGTAGATGTTAGAGGGCAGACCTGCCCGGTCCCGCTGGTAGAGTGCAGAAAAGCGTTTAAAAAAGCCTCACCAGGAGATCTTGTGATTGTAAAAGGTACGCATCCGGCATCAAAAAAAGAAATTCCAATGGCATGTGAAGCTTTGGGGCTCACGGTGCTGGAAATTGAAGACAAAGAGGGAGGAAAAGAGTGGGAAATAAAGATCCGGAGGTAAAACCGGGAAAGGAGTAGAAATGGGGGGAAAGGCAGTCATTATCCTGCACAGCGGGGATATGGATAAGGTATACAGTGCGCTTATAATTGCAAACGGAGCCCTTGCAATGGGTATGGAAGCCTCCATATATTTCACCTTCTGGGGACTTATGAGGCTTAAAAAGGGAGAACTTGAAAAAGGACCGCTTTCCAAAATGAACATGATGGGTGCTGGCAAGCAGATGGTCAAAAAAAGGATGGAAAAAGCCCATGTTGCACCTCTTGAAAAGCTGATGAATGATTTCAAAGAGCTCGGAGGAAAGATCATAGCCTGCGAAATGACTATGGAAATAATGGGCATAGATAAGGAACAAATTCGAACTGAATGGGTGGATGAATGGGGGGCTGTAGGTTCTTACATCCACGAAGCAAGAGATGCGAGCATAACCCTCTTTATCTGATTCCAATAGTTAAAAATTAGGATTTTAGCAATGATCTGGATTTCCTTCAGGTTTTATTTTCATTCTGAGCCTCATCATATTAATTCCTGCTATAGATTGTAGTAATTGAATTTTATGGTATGGTCTGAGGAGGGAAAAGAAATATTTGAAAATATGATTTATCTTGACAATGCTGCATGCACACGGCTGGATGAAAGAGTGCTTGAAGCAATGACACCCTACTTTTTTGATACTTATGCAGTAGCGACATCTGAATTTGGATATTCTATGGGTATTGACGCAAAAGAAGGGCTTGAAAACTCCAGGGAGGGTATAGCCTCAAGGCTTGGTGCGGATTCCGAAGAAATGATCTTTACTTCAGGGGATACTGAGTCAAGCAACATGGCTCTGAAAGGAGTTGCCTGGGCTCTTAAAGAAAAGAAAGGCAAGCACATTATTGTCTCACAGATAGAAGACTTTCCTGTATTAAATACGGCAAAAGCCCTCCAGAAGCAGGGTTTTGATGTGACTTTTCTGGGTGTGGATGGAGAAGGTTTTGCGGACCTTGAAGGGCTCAGAAAAGCAATTACAAAAGAAACTGTCCTTGTCTCGGTCCAGTGCGCCAATCAGGAGATAGGGACTGCACAGGACCTGAAAGCCATTTCTGAGATCTGCAAAGAAAAGGACGTATTCCTGCACACCGATGCTACCCACAGTTTTACCCGGCTTCCTCTCAATGTGAAAAAACTACCTGTTGACCTGGTAACATTATCCGCCCACACAATTCACGGCCCCAGGGGAATAGGTGCCCTCTATATCCGGAAAGGCACTCCCATAACCAAATTCATGGACGGGGGTTTTCAGGAATCCAATATAAGGGCAGGGATAGAAAATATCCCGGGAGCCGTAGGTTTTGCAACAGCTGTAGAACTCGTAACCGAAGATGAGAACAAACAGCTTGAGTCTATGAGAAACAGGGTGATTGAAAGAGCCCTCTCTGAAATTCCGGAAGTTACTCTTAACGGGAGCCGGGAAAACCGTCTGCCTCAGAATGCAAACATGACTTTCCACTATGTAGAAGGGGAATCCATAACCCTGCATATGGATATGCGAGGGTTTGCTGTGAGTACGGGTTCGGCCTGTTTTAGCCGTTCCCTTGAAGCCAGCCATGTTATACGGGGAATCGGAGGCGACCACGAGAGAGCTCACGGCTCGGTACGCTTTACTTTCGGGCGCTACAACCGCATGGAGGATGCGGATGCGGCAGTTGATGCCATGAGTGAAGTTGTGGCAAGGCTAAGGGAAATTAGCCCGCTTGCAAGGAAATAAGTAAAAAGGAAAAGAAAATCGAGCGCCAGGAGAGGGCAAAATAAATAACAAGGAAGGGGAGAGCAGGAATGAAAGTAGAAAAGAAAAGTGAGATAAGATTTCCTTATAGCGAAAAAGTGCTGGAGCATTTCAGGAACCCGCATAATGTGGGAAAGATGGAAAACCCTGACGGAAAAGGCCTTGAAGGAAGCCCGGCATGCGGGGATATGGTTGCCGTATATATCAAGGTCAAACCAGAGACAAAGGTTATTGAGGATGTAAAATTCGAATCTTACGGCTGTGCATCAAATATTGCCACCGGGTCTGTAATCACGGACATTGCACGGGGAAAAACCCTGGAGGAAGCAAAGAAGATAACCTGGAAACAGGCTTCTGAGGAACTGGGTGGGCTTCCTCCGATTAAAGCCCACTGCTCCGTGCTTGCGGTTGAGGGTCTGCGTGCTGCAATCCGGGACTACGAGGAAAAGCACGGGCTTGTCACTGAGAAAGAACCTACAACTGAAGAGGTTGTCCGGAGAAGGCTAAAACACGTGATGAACCCGCTCACGGGCCTGGACATCATCCGTACGGACCTTATCCTCAAAATCACCGTAGTAGACGGGACTGTAAGGGTGGTAGTGGACCTGCCTTCTGACCACCAGTTTGCTTCGGCCATCAAGGAAGATATAATGGAAAAACTTGGGTCTTTATGGGACGTGAAAAGTGTAGAAGTTGTGTTTACTGCATGAAGAAAACTGTAATAAATTGCTTAATGGAATTTCCAATAAAAAGGGAGATGAAGGCTCCTTAGAGGATTTCAGGAAAGAGACCTGAAATATCTCTGAGGGCCTCAATTGGGATGGGCAGTCGAAATATGAATTTTCTTTATGCTTCTCTTCTCTTCACTTTCAGGCACACAGTGACAGCACTCTCCTGAAGCTGTAATGGGATCTACATGGATGGTGGTCCCGGAAAGATAGGAAAAATTATCCAGAAGCTTTTCTCTTACAGCATTTGCAATTTCGTGCCCTTCCTCTACAGAAAGTGAAGGGTCAACAGAAGCATTAATCTCTGCATGGAGTCTGTGCCCTATCCAGCGGACTCTGAGATCTGTAATTTCACAGACACCTTCGACACTTTCGGCAATATCTTTTACCTTATCGAGGACTTCAGGTTCTACACCGTCAAGCAGGCGGGTAAATACGAGTTTGCTCGAGTCAAGGACTATTTTGAGGATGGCAATTGTAATTAGCATACCTATAAGAGGGTCAAGGACTGGGTACCCGGACCAGACACCGATTGCCCCGAAAAGGACAGCAAGACTGGTGAAACCGTCCACCCGCGCATGGTATCCATCAGCAATAAGGGCTGCACTCCCGATCTCTTTTCCGACCTTCATCCGGAACTGCGCAACGACCTCGTTTCCAATACAGCCAATGATTGCAGCAAGGACTACAGCCTGCAAATGCTCTACAGGCTGAGGGTTTAAGAAACGGGTAAGGGATTCATAACCCGCAACTGCCGCACTGAAAAGGATAAGAAGAACAATAACCACACCTGCAAGGTCTTCTACTCTACCGTATCCGTAAGAGAAGCGTTTGCTAGGCTTTCTTCTTGCCAGGGAAAAGGCTATTGCGAGGGGGATTGCTGTTGATGCGTCCCCGAAGTTGTGAATGGTATCGGCAAGAAGGGCAACACTACCCGAAATATAAACAATGAAAATCTGCAGAACGGCTGTGAACATCAGCCCTATAAAGGACCATTTGACAGCCCAGAGCCCTTTACTGGTAGCAATTATGGAAGGGTCCACTTTCCCGTGCGTATGGCTGTGCCCGTGGGAATTCTCATGGGGATGCGCATGCGAGTGAGTATGGGAGAATTTATGAGAAAGTGAATGGAGGAAAAGATTGAAACCAAAAAGTCTGTGTTTGTGATTTTGTTCATGGCCTTCCTTAGAAGCATTATTATTATCGTGCAGGCGATTGCCGGAATTCTGTCTGGGCATCTATTTCCCCTCATTTTGATTCAGTTATCAATATTAAACTTGGCAATCACTTTATAAATAGGTATTTATCTTTAAAAAATAATTTATTATGCGTTCGATCACACATTTTTTTGGAAAAATAACATAAAAAAGCGCTCTTTTATTTGTGTCATTTATTTCCAGGCCATTGTAAGATAACAAAGAATTGAGTATTTATTACTCAAAGTGATGATATGGCTGGTACTTCAGACAGACACATTATACCGATACTGATTTTTTTGAAAATTACATCTCTTTGAGAGTTTCATCCTTTTATGTTTTGGCTCCAGGTTTGATTTTTAAATAATATTCTTATTCTAAATTTTACAGATTGACACATATGGGCGAAAAAATGTTAATTCTTCAAAAAATATCTTTAAAGGGAAAAGACAGGAAATTATGGATTTGCTCTATGATGTGAGCAAATAAGAAAAAGGAAAATTTGAAAAAGAAAAGTAAAAGCACATGAAGGGGAATAAGACAAAGTTAATTTAAGACGAGTCCTGTCCCGAAAACAGGGAAAATTTTGTCCCTTCGGACTCAAAAAATGAGTGTATATAAAGCCTTATTCATTCTCTGCCCTGACACGGCATGTAAATCTGGATCATTACAGATAAAACAGATTTCCTGAGCTCATTATCTTAAGAACTAAGACCTGTTACCCAAATCAGTACACTTACGTAGTTTTCGAGTTTTAATAAAAATGGATAGGATCAATCCCCTATCCTCAAAGCGAACAGATATTTAATCAGCTGGTGCTGATCCCGGGAACTGTGCACCCCCGGGAGATATCCGGCAGAATAGAAATAGGACAAATTCTTAAACAGAGAGGTGAACCAGGGAGTTACAGGACGATTCAAACTTAAAAAGAACTCAAAAACAACCCAGTTTTCAACATCCAATATAAAATATCGCTCGGGAGAGGGGTCTCTCGGGCAAACCTCCATATTCTCATTTTTAAAAATTAGAATTATTTAATAGTGAGAAAAAGGCTTATTATGAAAAACTAGACAATTCATATTTTTTAGATTAGAGCTCACCCATAATCTATTTTGGAGTAACCAATCCCTTTTCCAGTTCAGAGAGATTTAATCTTTTTTATAGAGACTAATTTAACTTTTTAGATCCAGATTGAGTTATCCATTCTCGATTTTCTTCTTACCCGAATAATAAAAATAAACAGTTATATCAAATTGGAAGTATAAAATAATACCATTTCAGGTTGAGAAGAAAGCTAGTAAGAAGGAAGTGAATGAAATGAATAAGGAAAATACTAAGAATGGAAAAATGGAAAGCGGTATGGGAAAAGAGATCCTTAATGAGCAGCAGCCTCACTGGGAGAAGGTATTTTCGAACACAGGCTCCAGGTTTGGGGACGAGCCAAGTTATCCTGCCCGGAAAGCTGCGGCTGTTTTTGAAAAAGAAGGAAAAAAGAAAATCCTGGAACTTGGAGGAGGCCAGGGCAGAGATACCTGCTATTTTGCCAGCAAAGGTTTTTCAGTCCATTCACTTGACTACACTGAAAGCGGATCAAAGTCAATAAAAGAAAAAGCAGAAAATATGGGCCTTTCGGCTTCAGTAACTGCTCTCAGGCACGATGTAAGAAATCCTCTCCCTTTTGAAAACGGGACTTTTGATGCCTGCTATTCTCACATGCTCTACTGCATGGCTCTAACTACCAGTGAACTGGAATTCCTATGCAATGAGGTCAAAAGAGTGATCAAGCCAGGCGGGGTAAATATCTATACAGCCAGAAATACAGGGGATGCCCATTACGGGACAGGAATTCACAGAGGGGAAAATATGTATGAAATCGCGGGAGGTTTTATAGTGCATTTTTTCAGCAGAGAAAAAGTAGAGCACCTTGCAAAAGGGTACAGGAGTTTCGAGGTTGAGGAGTTTGAGGAAGGGGAACTACCAAGGAAATTGTACATGGTAACCATGAGGAAATGAAGGAAAAGAGATTCCCTGCATAGCGGCATTCCCTCCATTGTCTGAAGATAAGGCCTTGGATAAAGGATTGATGATTCAGGGTAGTGAAACATTAGAGAGAACAAATAGGCCTGGAATTCTTTTTGTAATATGCAAAAAGTTCCTCTCCCCACTTTAGAGCTCCTTTATCAAAGCTTACAATGTAGTTTCGGTCAACCCTGCCATGTTTATCAAGCAGGGAAAGCGCAAAGATTTTATCGGTAACTATCAGCATCATTGGTTTTTTCTCCCCATCAGACACGAAAAAATGTGAGTTTTCACAGTCCAGAAAACGCTGAATTTCTTTTTTATACTCCGGAAGGCCCATTTTTAGAACGGAAATGTCACTGAAAACTGTGTCTGATTTTGGGAGGCATTCGGCCTGGATACTTTCGAAAACCGATTGGGTCAGGATAATTGTAAAGTCAATCTTCTTTTCAATAAATTCCAGACAGGCTAGATGGTAAGCTGGATGGATAGCAGAAACAAATACCATAATGCGGGAAGAAGACAACATGCATTTTACGATATCTTTCTGGACTTTAAATATATGAGAGAGATCAGATTTCAGAACCCTGCACCGTCCCAGCTCTCCGATTCTCGTAAGAAGATAAAAAGGAATAGAACTCAAATCATGTTCGGACCAGAAATCTCTGTTTTCCTCATATACATTCAGTGTATTTAGCAAAAACTGTACGTTTGTGGCTATTACTGTCCCCATTTCAGAAAGAGAATATACTCCATCTGTCTGGATAACCAGACCTAGCTCAATCAGCTTTTTGATCTGGGGAATCATTGATTTCCATGGAAAATCAAATGCATTTTTGATCTCGTCACTGCTTTTAGGGCCTTCCTCTTTTAACAGCAGAAGAAGATTCTTTCGCTTTTCAGAAAGAAAAATTGCATCAAGCAACGAAGAACTGGTACCAGAAACTTGGCTCATGTGTTTGTCTCGCCTGGTATATTATAACAAAAGTTATAAGCTCACTGAGATCCTCAATGATACTCCGTAAATTCCGTTTATTTGAACCTCATAACAACATGAGGAAATTCCAAAGGATGTTGCCACATCCAAAGCCATTGGAATATTCCAACCGCAAAGTAAAAATCTTCATCGTTTTGGTTATATATGAATAGGAATTATATAAATTCGATAGATAGAACAACCGTTTTACTATCTTTATAATTGGGTTAAATATTAAGATGTGGTAGATGCGCTGTGGTTTTCTTCAGGAGCTATCGAGAAGCGATATACTCCCTCCGAAAGAGACGCTGTTGATGAAAAATCAATGAATCTCAGAAGCTCTGAGGAAAACCTACAGCAAATACAATTCTAATTTTTAAGAAAGTTTTTACCATGGGAAACTAGGATATATTCTGAAGAAATTGATCCTGTTCACGAAACCCTGCCCCTCCTTTTTGAATCCTTGCACTCTCCTGAAATATAAGGCAAAAATGGGAGAAACAAACTCAAAGGGCAGACAAAAATGCAGTCGCAGGCTTCGATCTCTCCTTATAATACATGAAAAGTTCTTCTCCCCATTTTAAAGCCTGAGGCTCGGAACTGATCAGAAACTTGGACGTTAACCTTCCTTTTTTGTCCGGTAGAGCTAATAAAAAGATCTTATCTGTAACGATCATTGACATCGGGTTTAAATCAACTTCATAGACCAGGAAATTAGAAGCTTTACTGCTCAGGATATTCTTTATTTTCTGCTTATATTCAATAAGGGCTCTATTAAGAATTGAGTTATTCATTTTTATATGTAGAAGCTCAGAATTGGATTCTGTCTGAAGAATATCAAGAACTGATTTCGTAATAATTGCCGTAGATTCAATGCCTTTTTCCATATATTCAGAATAAAGAAAAGGAGAAGAAGGATGAAATACCGAAACAAAAGACATAATACGCTTTGAATCTACCAGATTATTCATAAGCTCTTCTGGGACCCAGAAAACATTTGAAAGGTTCCTTTCCAGAATGTTAATATGTCCCAGCTCTCTAACCCTTGTAAGCAAATGGAAGGGAATAGAGCTCAGGTCGTGTTCACCCCAGAAATCCAGGTTTTCTTCGTATATAGAAAGCGTATTCAGGAAAAACTGCATATTAGTAACAATCGCTGCACCCATATCCGAAAGAGTATACATTCCCTCATCTTCAAGAACCAGCCCCCAGTCTATTAATTTCTTTATTTGTGGAGTAATTGATTTCCAGGGAAAATCAAATACATCCTTAATGTCCTCACTGCTTTTAGGGCCCTTTTCTTTCAGGAGCAAAAGAAGGTTCTTTCGTTTCTCAGAAAGAAAAATCGTATTAAGAAGCGAAAGTTTGGTTTCTACTCTGATATATGCTTTCGATTTCATTTTACCTTAATAATATACCTGAACGGATTATATAAATTCACTGAAAAAAATCTTTTTATTTGGAAAAAGGAGTTTTGAAGCTATCAAGTCTGGAAGTTATCTATTATCTTTTGCTTTACTCACAAAATAAATGGGGAAAATTGAAGCCTCATATGACCACATTTTATAATATATATCAAAGTGGCCAGTCCTTTTTGCCAATTCCATGGGCACTTGTCTGGTAAGAGAACCTGATCCGGTTCTTCACTGAGAAGAAATAGATCCACCGTTTTGGCTATAAGAAACATAGAACAAAATGTAAGATGGTATTCCCAAAAAGAAGTTGGATAAAAAGCTGTGAAAACCTGGAGGTTTTAAGACGAAAAATTACAATAAAACTGTAATTTTTGCCCTGCTGATAGTGACTATCCTTTTCATGTCAACAAATATGGCAGCGGCAAAAGAGACAAAACTGGTTGTAAAAAGTGCTGATACTTCTGCTAACAGAGTAGTTATTTACGGCACATTTGTACCCGAGAAAATCGATATAAACGTTGGGGAAGAGGTAACCTGGTTCAATTTTAAGAAACCAAAAGCCCCAATAGTGCTTGTAAGTGAGGACGGACTGTGGAAAGATACAACCCTTTCCTATGGGAAAGCCTTTTCATATACTTTTGAAGATCCAGGAACCTATGCCTTTACCCTCAAAGATAAACCGGGAATAAAGGGGACAGTAACAGTATATACCTCAAAACCGCAGGAAAAGGACTCGGAAACTCTCAGAGAAACTCGCACTGTAGAGAATACCAGTGCTACGACAGAAGCATCCCCGGCTTTGAATTCAGAGAAAATTGCTGAAAAAAACGTAAAGAATGATGAAAAAATGTTAATATACTCAACAACGTTTTCTCCAAAAACCATAAAAATAGAAAAAGGGGATACAATTACCTGGGTTAACCTTAAAAAGCCAAAAGGACCATCAGTACTTGTAAGTGAAGACGGTCTGTGGGAAGATACAACCCTGTACTACAGGAAAGCTTTTTCGTATACTTTTGAAGAAGCAGGGACTTACACATTCAGTCTGAAAGACATGAAGGAAGCAAAAGCCACAGTCATAGTAACGTAAAAGTAACTCACAGTAGTCCCGATATAAAAAAGAAATAAAGAAATTTGTCTCCGACCAAACAAAATTCTTTAAAACAGACTTGATCTACCCTGAAGATAAAATTAAAGGTTTGTGGGAGCAAGTTATCTAAATATGTGAGCACTCAAGACTATTCCTCCACTCAAAACGTGATATATACGCTCATATTTCAGAGATGGCTAATAACTTGCTCCCACAAACGATTTCATCACCGGAATGTCATCTAATTTTAGCCTGAAAGAGGCAAACAAACCCTTACATTTGCAACCTGTAAGTTATTTCTACATGCCCTTTTCCAAATATCCTGGTTGCAAGGGCCTTTTTCCGGCAGATGTCCTCAAGTACTTTCTCGAGGAGGGATTAACTCATACTTCCTGGTTACTGCGTAATGAGATCTTCCTGAAAATTAGAGAATTTCTAATCAGAACATACAGGAAACTTAGAAAACACAACGACAAGAGAGATTATATAAAAGGAACCTAAATTTAGAATGGGAATTGGATCGAGAAGCAAAATATACTTTTTATGACTCTCGAGCCTGGGGTATATGGAAAGCAGTTCAGGGGTTTTAAAACTTAAGATGCTGCTTTATCAGTCTGAAAAACTCCTTGGGAACTGTCAGTCAGACAATATCATTCATTGATGAAAAGAATCCAGAATAGGAGTAGCTAAATTGTGAAAAAAGCAGGTTTACAAGAAATTCTGCTGAACCCTTTGTGAAGGTGTATTGTTGAACCCTGGAACCTTGAGGAAAACTACTGCGGTCCTCTTAATGCTTATATTAATACTGCTGGTCCGCACTCACTGGGCAGAGATTGTACCTTTGCTGGAAGAAAGCTGGAAAATCCTCAGTCGGACCCGGATTACTTACTTAATTCTGGCTTTCGTAATTTATGTACTAAGCGTGTACTTATTTGCAGTCCGCTGGCAGAGGGTACTCGCCTCCATTGGCTATAATATTTCAGCAAAAAATATATTTCCAATTCTTTTCGGGACAATACTCGCGAATAACCTCACTCCGGCAAGCAGGACAGGAGGGGAAGGACTGCGGATAGTCTGGATAAACAAACAATTTGGAGTAAGCTATACTGACGCTTTCATAACAACCCTTTTCGAAAGGGTAGTTGAAATAGTTCCTATTGCACTGCTCTTTACTTATGTCCTCTATATGTTTCCTTCTTTAGGAGACAAATTTCTATCCCGGACAAACCTATTAATCTCAAACTCGGTATTTCTGTTGTTCTTATCCCTGACAATAATAGGGATAGCAGTATGGTATTTCAGAAAAAAAATTACTCCTCTTCTCAAAGAGGTGCTGCAGAACTGGAAACGGCTTAATAAATCCTTTGTTTCTACTCTCTTTCTATCCTGTGCAGTCTGGATTCTTGACATAATACGTCTCAAATTTATCGCTCTAGCCCTTAATCTCCCTCTCTCTCTGTATATTATCACAGCAGTCTCAATACTGTACCTCTTGATAGGGCTTCTACCAATAACCCCAGGGGGGATTGGAATAGTCGAAGGAGGTCTCATCTCTCTGCTTTTATTTTTTGGGTTATCTTTAGCTTCCGCAGGCAGCTTCGTTTTTCTGGAGCGATTTATCTCCTATGGGTTAAGTAGCCTTATTGGATTTTTTTATCTTTTCTATTATGGGGGGTTTAAAATCTGGAAAGATACAAAATCGCATTGATCAGTGACTGGTATTTTCCAAAAGTAGGAGGAATCGAGTATTCTATGCATGCTCTTGCCAAAACCCTGAGCATGCACGGTCATGAGGTAAACGTTATTACCAGGAGCTATCCAGATGTCCCGGAATATAGTATAAGAGACGGTATACCGGTAATCAGGATTAAAAGCAAACCTTTTCCAGGACAGCAGCGTTTTCTCATGCCAGATGCATACAAAAAACTCTACATTCTGTTAAAAGAAAGCAACTATGAAATTATTAATTGCCACGGGCTGGATTCTCCTATCGCCATATCTGCCCTTATTGAAGCCCGAAAACTGGGAATTCCTGTAGTAGTTACCAATCATTCTCTTGTAGGACACACCCTGTATAGCTCTCTTTTGTATCTTGCAGGCAAGCTTTTCCTAAAAAATGCTGATGCCGTAATTGCCGTCAGTTCAGCAGTTGAAAAAGATTCAAAAATAATGACTGCAAAGCCTATTTACCGAATTTTTAATGGAGTTGATTCGGAGAATGAGGCCGCGAAAATTTATTTACCTTTTAATGTGGAAAGAAAAACTGTAATCTTAACAGTAGCACGCATGACAAAGAAAAAAGGCGTGCAAAATATTGTAGATCTTGCTCCTCCCCTTCTGGCAAAAAATAAAAACCTGTTATTTGTAATGATAGGAGACGGTCCTCTTAGAAAACGCCTGGAAAAAAAAGTAGAAGAAACCGGATTATCCAGTAATTTCTATTTTACAGGAGAAATTTCCAGAGGAGAGGTATTCGGGTATCTGGACCTGGCAGATATCTTTGCCCTTCCTTCCAGTGATGAGGCCTTTGGGATTTCGATTCTGGAAGCAATTTCAAAAAAAGTCCCTGTTGTGGCAATGAATCATAGTGGAGTCTCGGATATTATCAAAAACGGCGTAAACGGCTACCTCGCAGATGACCTTACGGAATTTTCATATTACCTTCAGACTCTGATTGAAAAACCAGCCCTAAGAACCTTATTTGCTATGAAAGCGAGCCAGGAGCTTTCAAACTACGATTGGAACAGAATATACGAACAAACTAACCAGGTGTATACAAAGGTCATCTATGAAAAATATCACAATAACAATTGATGTGGAAGAAGACTGTCCACCCATGCTTACAAGTACCAGGGGTATGGAAGAAGGCCTTCCGAAATTACTGGATCTCTTAAAAAAAGAAGGGATAAAGGCCACCTTTTTCGTGACAGGAGTGATGGCGGAACAGTACCCTGACCTAATACGGAGGATTCCGAAAGAAGGGCATGAACTGGGTTGCCATGGCTATAATCATGCACGTTTCGACCGTATGAAAAAGGAAGAGGCAAGGGTCGCACTGAATCATGCAGGAAGCGTGCTCAGGAAATTCGAAAAGCAAGTGGTCTCTTTCAGAGCTCCGAACCTTCAGTTTCCGAAAAGCTATCTCGAACTCCTGGAAGAGGAAGGTTTCCTTTATGATTCTTCAATTGCAGCATACAAGCCACCATTTTTCCGAAGTGGTGGGAAAAGTAAGATAATAAGAGTTCCTGCCACGATTACATCTTCTTTTCTAAGATTGCCTCCTGACTTTTTTATTCCACTCATCAGGCGCATAAAAGCTCCTGTGATATTTGTCCATCCCTGGGAGTTCGTGGATATGTCCGAATTGCCGATCCGTCTTGACTGTAAGTTCAATACTGGAGAAAACGCCCTCAGTAACCTGGAAACTCTCATCCGTACCCTCAAAACTGAAAACTACCTTTTTTTTACATTAAAGGAAAGAGCAAACATAGAAAAAAAATGAAATTGGCAGAAAGAAAAATCAGCCAATCTGTCCAGAGCATTATTTCAAAAGATTTTGAACTAAGCTTAAATATAAAAAAATATCATAATATGTTTATCGGTTTAACAGCGTGAACTCGTAATTTACAGGTAAAAAGGAGCCATAGAAATGAGAATGCTGGAAGAGTTTTTCCCTGAATTCACCCAGAAGCTGGACGAGATTGACCAGCTCTACGCCGAAAAAAGGATGATTGATGAAAAGACCTATCAGTTCATTTGCTTTGCCCTCTCGATAAAAGCCAGGTCCAAACCCTGTGTCCTGAAACACTTCAAGGGAGCCCTCGAAGCAGGAGCCACAGTCAAAGAACTCTCATATATCTTTGCCCTGGTTATGAGGGAGGCTGCAGGTGCAGACGACTGCTGGACCCATGATGTAATCGGAGACTGGAGAGAAATCCTGAAAGGAAATATTTCATGCAGTTGCGAAAAATAAAAGCAAAAGTTTGAAAAGTTTTAGCAAATTATTTCCGGATTACTCGGATAAGATCTAAAAATCAGTCAGCCTGAGCTGCTCTGGACCTGGCAATTTTACTTCTACAGGTTTCATGTAATCGGCTGAGAGATGGTATTTTTCCATAAGATTCCTGAGCACTCCGTAAAGTTCATCATTATAAGCTCTGTCAGTCCCGCCTTTTGCGTACAATTTGCGGAAAGGGTCAAGAAGTTCGGGAAAATTGTGCACAAGGAAATTAAAAAAATGCTTTCTGGTTTCGCCCCTTAGGTTAAGAAGACCAGGGAGAGCATAATCTACTTTACATTCGGCTGCACGGGAAAGAATTTGTTCGAGATTTTCAGGGATGTCCGTAAGAAAAGGAAGAATTGGCATTATATGAAGCCCGGTAGTCGCCGCTGTGGCTTTAAAAGCCCGAAGGACTGAAAAACGTTTTTCGGGAGGAGAAGCAAGGGGTTCCAGCAGAGAGCTCAGTTTTTCATCCATTGTTGTGACCGTGACCGCAATGTTCACGTGCGTCAGTTCAGCAAGTTCTTCAAGCAGGTCGTAATCTCTGAGGATAAGATCAGATTTTGTAGATATGGTAACCGGGTTTTTGTATTTGATCATTACAGCCAGAACTTCACGCATCAAGCCGTACTTTGCTTCTGCCGGCTGGTAACTGTCACATACCCCACCTATGTTTATTAGCTCTTTTTTCCAGGAACGGGCTCCAAGCTGTTTTTCAAGGGCTTCCGCAATGTTTGTCTTTACATAGATTTTTCGGAAAAAGCCAGATCCTTCTGTCCTTTCAGATAAGGATTTTTCCTCTTTTTCAAGATAACTATGTGAATACAATGCGTAGCAATAATTGCAGCCGTGCTCACATCCTCTATAAATATTCAGATCCCATTGGAACGGCAGTTTGAGCCTGCTTGTTTCCTTTATTTTATTAAGGGCTTTTTTAACCTGGATTTCCTCAAAAAATCCAGTTGGCTGATCAGGATTAGATGCAAAATAGTAGATACTATCACCCATAAATAATTACTTCACATAATAAATGACAGCTTGAGACACGAAAGTAGAAGATAATCCAGTATTTAAATTGGAGATAATCCAGTATTTAAATTGGAAAAGAGAATTGAAAAAAATTAAAGTCAGGCTGTAAACTTACTTTTCCGGAAAACTCTGTGCTTTCTCCAGCAGCTCACAGACTTCTTCGTCTGTGGTCTGGCTAAAGTCCTCATACCAGGCCCCTACTGCATAAAAGGGTTCAGGCGTTGCAGCGCAGATCATTTCGTCTACAATGCCTTTAAAGAACCTGCATATATCCGGGGAAGCCGTGGGGACTGCAACGACCAGTTTAGCCGGGTGTTTGGTTTTAAGGGCTTCAACTGCTGCATGCATTGTTGCTCCGGTTGCAAGTCCATCATCTATCAGGATTATAGTCATATCCCTCATATCCGGCTGGAGGCGGCCCCCGCGATACTTGCGCTCCTTGCGTTCCAGTTCCCGGAGTTCATTTGCGGCTACCGTAGCAATAACTCTGTCAGGTATTTTATAAGATCTAATTATATCTTCATTCAAAACACGGACGTCCTCAGATGCAATTGCTCCCATTGCCAGTTCTTCGTTACCTGGAACTCCCAGCTTACGTACTATGAAAACATCCATTTTTACGTTCAGTTCTTTTGCGACTTCAAAAGCTACGGGGACACCTCCCCGCGGAAGTGCAAGTATCAGCACGTCTGGAAGGTTTGAGTACTTTGAAAGTTTTTTTGCCAGTTGAATTCCTGCATCTACCCGATCTCTGAAAATTGCCCTCATTTCCTTCAACCTCATATTTAATCTGATTAATTCATAATATGAATTATATGATTTATAGTATCTAAGTTTGAATCATTTAATGTATGGCTTATTGTGAGCTAACCCCAAGCTAAAGACTTAGCGTCTTCCTGAGTTCATTCTTCGGAGCAACCTCCGCAAGTCATACATGCTCTACCCCACGTCCCGCAGGTGAAGAATGTAAAAGTGAAATGTATGAGCGTGATTATACTTGAGATGCATTCAAGCTCCCGGCTTTCCCCCGTTTTCCCCGGCTTTTTCCCCGTCCCTTCAGGAGGTGTGTACCCTATAATCCAACTTCGTATAGACTGGTTTTCGCATAAGATTGCGGTGACAGTACAACAATATGACATTAACTGCAAAGTAGAAATAATTAATCATAACCAATAACAAGAGAATGTAAGTAAGTTGACGCTTATATCAACTGAGCTAAAGACTCAGGGGTTTTACGCTTCTTCCTATAAAACAGGAGATTCTCAGATGCTTTAAGCTAAATGTAACCCCATGTCCAGTTTTATGCTTACTTTGAAATTTTTTAAATGAACATTTTTTTTGTTTGGGAAAAATTTTTTAGGTAATTAATTTGAAATAGTTAATGATATAATGTTATATTAGTGGAAATGTTATATTAGTGGAGTTAGGAAGTAGTGGGTATAGAAAACAAGTAAAGAACTGCCTGGAGACCATTGATCCTGCTCCGGACCAGTATACTTGGGGGAGTATATTGGCGGGGCCGCTGTATTGGGGAATCCAGTAAAAAGGATGTAGTGCCTCCAGGCTTCTTTTAATTCTGGTTTTACTGTCCTTAACTTTCCGGATCTCGCCGGAAACAGTTAAGGAAGGGGACTTCACATTTTAAAGTTAAAAATTTCCATTAAGATATTATTTTTTAAATATGGATTTTTTTGCGATAGTATTTTTTTAAATATGGATTTTTTTGCCTTAGGTTCTAGATAACATTTATATCTATATATTAATGATTATTCCAATGACATATTTATTTGAAATTTTCATAAAATTGTATCTACCAGATAGATGCTGATTTACGTTAGAAGGCACAAACCGGATGAAAACGCAGCTTGTTAATCTCCTTTTATTTTCCGAGAATAGGAAAAATTTACTGTTATTGCTGGCAAAAAAGCCCAGGAGTATTGATGAAATTCTTGATCTGCTCCAGATACCCAGAGCTTCTCTACTCCCCCATATTAAAAAATTAAAGGAAGAATGTTTGATTCTTCAGAAAGGAAATACATATTCAATTTCTATCCTGGGTGATATCTTAGTCCGAAAAGCCAGACCTCTACTGGATGCAGCCAGCATATTTGAAGAAAACGATTATTACTGGAGCTACAGGAGACTGGATTCTATTCCTTTTCATCTGTTAAAACGTATAGGAAACCTTAAAGGAAGCAAGCTTATCGAACCTGGTCTTGATCACGGATTTGATCTCTTCCCTGAGTTAATTAATCATTTTACCGGGTCTTCAAAGGTTATGTTCCTCTTTTCTTACTTCCACCCTCAAATTCCCTCTTTTTCTCTGGAACTTGCAAAAAAAGATACTCAGGTGCAGCTTATCCTTAGCAAAGATTCATTTGATAGGCTTTCAGGGGATTTTCGTGATGCGGGAGAGAAAATCCTGGAAAAGAAAAATGCCTCTATTTTTATGCATACAGGAACACCTCTTGAAACTCCTGCACTGATTGCTATCTCTGAAAATACACTGTTACTGGGTTTTTTCAATAAAAAAGGAAAGTTTGAAGGGCAGTACCTTCTTAGTTTTGAACACCGCGCCCTTTCCTGGGGTATAGAACTTTTCGAATATTATAGAGAGAGGTCAGAGAAGATCTGCTCAATGGACTCTTCAGAATCCAGCCCTGATATTTAAAGAGAATCATATGATCTGGAGTAGAAGATGATATTCTTAAGCTTGGAACATGGACCCTCCAGCTTTAAATATTCTTTATTGCAAAAGATCAGGTATCCCAATGAAACGAACCTCCAGGGAATGGAAACAAAAAAGGGCTGAATTCGTTAAAGGTAAGATATGTGCCTGGTGCGGCTCTTCTGGCAGTCTGTGTGTCCACACTCCAAGAGTTTCTTCTCCGGCAGAGATCCGCTCAGGGATTTACCATCTTGCATATACCAGATTTAAAGAAGTATACAGACAGAAGTACCAGAGATTCGAGTATATTCTTACCGGCAAACACCGCCATAAAAGTCATCCTGTATGGCACAAAGCCTCAACCATACATAAGACCGAACCGGACCATACCGACCTTGAAGAACAGCGCATTGAGAAACTTATTGAAAATAAGGGAGAAGGAAACTTTAAACAGCTCTATCATGAGTGGCTTGAGAAAAACGGAATTGAAGAACTTATTGAAGAAGAAATTAAAAAAGCAGAAGAAGAATGTGCATCTCTGGAACACGCAATTGTGCTGTGCAGGAAAAAGTATAAGGCTTCAAGATACGAAACCTGCTTTGACTGCCTGCCTGAAGAAAAAAAGAAAGATATTCTGGCAAGAAAAAAAGAATTGCCTGAAGGGTATAGAGGAGATTTTTGATACATCCTTTGCTGAAGAGCCGTAGTCTCGCTTTAGATTCATGAAGGTAAACGAAGATGGTGCTTAACTTATCTCCCCTTTTCCTTCAGAAAAGAGACCATCCCCCCCCTCCACAGGCCTTGCAGGTTCCTGTCTCAAGGTATCCGGACCCGTTGCAAAGTGGACATATTATTGCAGGCTGGGCAACGAGCACGTTCCCCTGACCTCCACAGGCCTCACAGATTCTACCTTCAGTATGTCCGGTTCCATTACATAGTAAGCATCTTTCTGGAGCATACTCAGTATCGACATAGGTATAGAGCATCTCGCCACCTTCCTTATTTATGAGCACAGGATAATTTGGTTGAACAAAATATTCTTTTAATACATATTTGTGGCGTTCTGGGTTAAAAGATCTTGCAAAAAGATAAAATGGAAAGTGTTATAATGTAATACAGATTTTCTCATTTCACTTGCCTGTTTTTTCGCTTTTCTACTTTTACTAATCATGTTTTTTGAAGTGAACTACTCCTCCCTGTCGGCTTGGTAGCCGCTGAGGAAGGAGCTTCTTGCTT
>ENA-UOOK01000141-UOOK01000141.1-fermentation-metagenome-genome-assembly--contig:-NODE-141-length-83948-cov-9.163244_pt1 | contig 83948 bp, 66 predicted proteins | sample MGYA00245777_ERZ724023 | MGnify/ENA primary metagenome ERZ724023 (study PRJEB28704, sample SAMN03018312) | fermentation metagenome | biome: anthropogenic terrestrial biome; feature: soil; material...
GAAACGGCAAGGATGGCAGAGATGAGAATTTTACGCATCATAAAAGTTCATTTAGATCTGTCTCAAATTTATACTTCTGAAATCAGGCAGAAAAACTAAATAAGAGCTATTATTGTTTTTTAACTTTATCAAAAACTGACAATGACCGTTCATCATAAGGAAATGAAGAGTGAATTCGGAACCGACCTGGCCAGTGCTCTGAAGGTTCTCAGAGCCGGAGGGGTTATACTTTATCCAACTGACACTGTCTGGGGGCTGGGCTGTGATGCCACAAACGCGAAAGCTGTACAACGGATCTATGAGATCAAACAGAGGGCTGAGAACAAGAGTCTGATAATCCTTGTCAACTCCGTTGCGATGCTTGAGAGGTATGTTGAAAACCCGCCTGAGGTGGCCATAGAGATGGCAGAGCTCTCGGAGAAGCCGATGACGGTGGTTTATGACAGGGGAAGGAACCTGGCTGAAGGGGTTGCCTCTGCCGACGGGTCCGTGGGGGTGCGGGTTTGCGCTGAACCGTTCTGCGATGCGCTCATTGAAGCTTTTCGGAAACCTCTGGTCTCCACCTCGGCAAATATAAGCGGAAGCAGTTCTCCTTCCATATTCGATGAGATAAGTGAGGAGATGAAATCTGCTGTAGATTATATATGCCTCTGGAGACAGGATGACCGAAGCAGGGCCACACCCTCTTCGGTCATCAAAATATCCGGAAACGGTATTGTAAAAATTCTCCGCGGATGATTACTTCATCCGCACCTTGCCTGACCCGGATACAGAGGCATCAATCTTCGGATTGCCCGAATAATAGATATCGCCACTTCCCGAGATAGAGGCTCTCAGCATTTCAGTCACATGGCAGTCGCAACTGCCGCTGCCGGAAATCCTGGCATCCAGGGCTTCAATCCTGGTGCCATCCCCCATATAGTCACCGGAACCTGAGATTGATAATTCAAGTTTCCTGATGGTGCCGTTTCCGGCGAGGTTAAGACTGCCTGATCCGGATATGGCGCACTCGACTTCCCCAAGTGCCACATCACGGAGAATTGCCTTACCGCTACCGCTGATGGCCACATCGAGCTCATTCCCCCTGAGAGGATCGTTTACCGTTAACCTCCCTGAGCCCGAAACGCTTATACCATCAAGGGCAGGCATAGTGATTCTTACAATAACCTTTTTGTTCCCGGAATCAAACCATTTATCCCGTTTGATTCTCAGCTCATCGCCGTTAACTTCGGTAATGATCTCATTGATGTAATTCCTGTCACCTTCCAGTTCAACACTGTAATCCTTTCCGATGCTGATCAGAACTTCGCCTGAGACGGCGAATGCCACTTCGTCGAAGCCTGACACCTGTCTCTTTTCTGTATAAGCTGTCTGAGCAAGTGAAGACTGAACGGCGAATATCGTTAAGAATGAGAAAATCAGGAATTTTTTCATAGCTGCTCCGTTTTATTTGATTATAACATAAAGACGGGGCAGGATGTTCTTCGCTGCACAATGAATCAAAAAAGGAGTGGAGAGGTCAGTTGTTAAGATTTACGAGACCTTCCGGAAGTGCCATCCTGATTGCCTTGTGGCTGTGGTCAACTGAGATGATCAAGTCAGGGTGGATGGGTATGTATACCTCCCGGCCTTTAATGATGGCTACGGCAATAACCTGGCCGGGGTTCCGGATCAGATCATTTATTATACCTGACAATCCGGTTGTTGCATCTGTAAGTGTGAATCCCTTCAGTGCCATGAGGTCATCACCTGGCTCACCGGCGCCTTCAGAAAGCACTTCGCACCCCCGCAGATGTACAACGGATTCTGCAGTAGGATAATCGTCAAATGAGATGATCAGTGTATCAGGGGCAGGCGAAAACGCCTCCCGTGTAAAAAAGGGAACCGGTATTCCGTCTGTCACGACGAATACCGGTTCTCCCTGTTCCGGTTCCCCTGCAATGCCCGTCTGGCTCTTCACCACCACGGCTCCATCGAAGCCATAGGTTTTTATTATTCTGCCAATCGATCTCATTATCAGGCGGCAGGGGAATGATGACTTTATTCGGTCTTTTCAGCAGTATCCTCCTGAGCTTCGGCTGCGGGAGCCTCATCCTCTGCCTGTGCTGAAGCCTCTCCGGCTGCAGTTTCGGCAACGGCCTCTTCAGGAGCCTCGGCTGCTGCGGCGGCTTTTGCTGCTGCCTCAGCCTCAGCGGCGAGAGCTGCAGCCTTCTTGGCGAGTTCTTCTGCCCTGGCTTCCTTGATAGCCTTCTCAGCTTCAAGTTTCTTCTTGCGCAGTTCTTCGCCCTTCTTCTCGAGACCTGATTTCTTAAGCTCGATCTTTTCTTCCTTGCCTTTCAGCCATTCATTAAACCGGCGGTCGGCTTCTGCTTCGTCAAAAGCGCCCTTCTTTACTCCCTCGAGGAGATGTTTCTTCATCATGACACCCTTGTACTTCAGGATTGCCCTGCATGTGTCCGTAGGTTGCGCGCCGTTCTGCAGCCATCCCAGTGCCTTCTCGAAGTTGATGTCGATCGTTGCCGGGTCAGTGATCGGATTGTAAATTCCGATCTTCTCAATGAATCTGCCATCACGTGGCGACCTGCTATCTGCTACCACCACGTGGTAGTAGGCCTGCTTCTTGCGGCCTTTCCTAGCTAATCTGATTTTTACTGACATTTAAAGAATTAATTTGTTGTTACTCTTTTTAAACGAGGGTGCAAATATACAAGTAAATTTTTTACCTGCCGACGTTTATGTACATTAAAATTCACCTCTCACAGTCTGATTATGGTTTTTGAGCGCTGTTTTCGTCTGGCTGTTAAATCCGTTACTATATAGTTACCTGCGGGCCAGCCGGCGCCGGAAATTGTTATTCTGAAAGTTCACAAGAAAAGGGTGTCCTTGCGAGACACCCTCTGATAATTGTTCGTCAGATATTATTAACGTATTGTCCAGGTTGTATTAAACACATCCCAGCAATATACGTAGTCATCAAGAACGATTGCCATCCTGTTAATCTGGATCACTCCGTTGTCAGTGAATGTGCCTGTCATGCTGATTCCCTTTGCTTCATCAAGGAATGAGGCATCAGTATAATTACCGGCATCCCTGATTATATCATCCGTAGCATAATAGACTGATCCGGCAAACGGGCCACCATAGGCCTCATAAATATTACCAAGGTCCTGACCTGACTCTATTGTGACAATCTTGTCGTCCATATTGAATTTAAGAATCACAGCTTCGGTTCCAAATGAAATACCGGTAGCCTTCAGTTCAAGCTGATTATCTCCTTCAACTGTGGTTACAGTCCATAATTCATCATTGATTCCGGGCACGAAAGTACTGATTGCCTCCACATCATAAGTTCCTATCCATGTTGTGAGGGGATGTTCATCCTCCAGTATTGTCACCAGGATTGAATTTTGTGCAGCAACCGGGTAATTTTTGCTGTTACCTGCAATTGATACTTTAAACTGTTTATTGCCTGTGAATTTATCATCATTGGCTGGTATTACAGACACTGATGCAGTACCAACAGGAAGGTTGATATTCTTTGTTGACAGTGTAAAGTCGGTGCCTTCCACTGCAGGATTATCAATGCCGTCAACGGAAACCTGCAGTGTGACATCGGTAGCCTCGGTACCGGTGACACCGCCGAGATATATTGTAAATTCTCCTTCGGCATCCTCATTCAACGTGAGGACGGCTGTGTTCAAGCCGACAATGATGTTTGATTCATCATATATTACCGGATAGCTATCGTCGCAGGAAGTCATCATAAGGATGGCTACTCCGAAAATGAACAATTTTGAAAATATCTTTTTCATCTCTTTCTGGTTTAGAGTTAATAACCCGGGTTTTGTTGGCAGTTGACATTGGCGTCAATTTCTGCCTGTGGTATAGGCATGGCCCATAGGTAGTTGACAATTGCCGAGCCACCCGGGGTGAATATTACATTCTTATTTACCAGTCCGGTAAAATCTGTCCTTGAAAGTGAACGTCCGGTACGTGCAAGGTCAAAGAGTTCGTTTCCTTCGAAGCAAAGTTCCCTTCTTCTTTCAGCGTATATGTCATTGAGGGTCACAGAAGATGCAGCAGCAAGACCACGATGTATGCGGACAGCATTAAAATCATTCAGGGCTGTAGCACCAGGGACAGAGGCATCCTCGAGCAGAGCTTCAGCACGAATGAGATACATCTCGGCAAGTCTCAGAACAGGTGTATTATATTCCCTTATTGAACCATTGCGTCCCGGATATTTCAGGCTCCAGTATTCACCCGGATAATCTTCAGGTTCGAGATAAAGATCAGCGCGAACATCACCTGCCTCATACAGGTTGATCAGGTCCATGGATGCTGCACAGTCACCGTATCCTTCCGGATTTACCAAATAGCTTATGGCCTCCCAGTAACCATGCGAAGTGTTCGGCTCTGAGCCATCTACCTGGAAAATGATTTCAGCGCCCGGTCCGCCACTGCCCCAGTAACCATCATTATCCCATGTGGTATAATCCTCGGGGCTGAAGAGTTCAAAACCGGGGGCTCCGATAACATCGGTGGCCAGGGTTGCAGCCTCCTGCCAGTTCTCCATATAGAGGTGGACTTTAGCAAGGAGTGCCTGTGCGGCCACTTTAGTTGCCCAGGCGCCATCATCTCCTCTCGGACTGGTAACGGGAAGAAGCTCTATAGCATCTTCAAGGTCTGTAACTACCCTTTCATAGGTCTCGCCAACGGTATTACGGGAAGGATAACCTTCCTCTGTCACCAGAACGACAGGCACACCGGGATTGCTGACACCTGCTGAATAAGGCTGGCAGTACATGCGTGCCAGGTCAAAGTATGACAATCCCCTCAGGAAAAGGCATTCTCCCTTCAGCAGATCGATGTCAGTCTGTTCGATTCCAGCTTGCCCGAAACCACCATCAATAACCTCTATTACGTTATTTGCCTTCGCTATGGTTGAATATGCCACCGACCAAAGCCCGGAGGTTGCACCCGGCCTGTTGTTCCATAAGTATTCGTCAGTATAGCGACCCGAAACAACAGAGCCTCTTTTTGCGTTACCCCCTTTCATGTCAGCAGTAACTATAAATCCGGCACCGTACCATTCTGTAGAACACAACTGCGAGTAAGCACCGCCGGTTGCATTGTTGAGTCCGTCAAATGTGGAAAGAGTCTCTTTGTTCAATTGTGATAACCGGGGTTCTTTCACAAGAAAATCTTCGCATGCTGTGGTAAACAGAACCAGAATGATTACCAGGAATATTGTATAACTTCTCGTTTTCATATCATCATCGTTTTAATGATTAAAATGATACCTCAATCCCACCAATGATCTTCTTTGTCTGAGGGTAGATACCTGAGCCGCTGCCTTCAACCCCTCTTTCGGGATCCCAGAAATCTACCTTATGGAAAGTGTAAAGGTTAACAGCAGCTGCATAAATCCTCAGGTTTTGCATTTTCATCCTGGCAGTGACTGCCTTGGGGAGAGAATAGGAAAGGGTAAGGTTCTTAACCCTTAAATAAGATCCGTCGTATAACCAGCGTGTGCTGAGAGAACTGCTGGAAGCCGATACGTTATTTGCTACCGGTTTGGGGTTGCGTGCAATCTGACCAGGAGTTGTCCAGTAATCAAGCTGAGTATTGCCATAGTTGTTTGGCCAGCTGAAACCATCAGAATTGGCATACCTGTTCTCGGTCAGGCAGATGAGGTTGCCATATTTATATTCAAAGTTTACATCCAGGGTCAGACCCTTGTAAGATACTGCGGTATTGAAGCCTCCCGTCAGCTTGGGTTCAGGAGAGCCGGCAATGATTCTTCTTGCTTCCGAATACTTGTTGGTCAACTCTCCATCTTCATTGTACCACATTGCGTCACCATTGGCAGGGTTAACGCCGGCATAGTCAAACAGATAGAAGCTGTAGAGCCGTTCTCCGACCTTATGTAAAAGAAGGGTGTTTGATGTCGGCACAAACTGCTCATCTTTCCCAAGATCAAGTATTTCACTTTTATTATGGGAGAGATTGAAGCCTGCATTCCATTTGAAATCATTACCGGAGATAATAGAGCCGTCTATCAGAAACTCAAATCCTGCGTTCCTTATGGAACCGATATTCGACTTGATGGACGGGAAACCTGATGTGAGTGATAACGGATAGTCAAGAAGCATATCAGTGGTCTTTCTTGAGTATACATCAAATGATCCGGTAATTCTGTCGAATAATGCAAAATCAAAACCGGCATTGTATTCACTGTTGTTTTCCCAACCCAATTCCGGGTTAGCCGGTTGTACCGGAACCATTACTGAGATGGCATTGTATTCTGCAGGACGGTATAAACCAAACTGTTCATAGTCGCCAATATTAAAGTTGCCGCTTATACCATAACTGCCCCTGAGCTTGAGCATATTGACAAAACTGATGTCTTCCATAAAAGCTTCATTATGGATGTTCCATGAGGCACCCAGCGACCAGAAGGTACCCCACCTGTTTTTTTCACCGAAACGCGATGAACCATCTGATCTCAGGCTGGCCTGCAGATAATACTTACTGTCAAAATTGTAATACATGACGCCAAAGAAAGACAGTATGGAGTAGGCTGATTCAAAATAGTCAGCATCGTCATCCTCGGCAGTTGCAGTATTTGGGAAGGGTATATCAGGATGAACTCCTGGAGAATAGATGAAATATTCGTTATAATTATATCTTGAAGCCTCCTGACCTGCAACCACTGACAAAGAATGCCTGTCAAATTCATTGCTGTAGTTGAGTGTATTGGAAGTTGTTAGCAAAAGATACTTGGTTCTGGATACCTGTAGTGTTCCGGTTTCCTCTCCGTAATTGGCTTCCGGGGTCCAGAGTCTCGCTCCTTCCCCGTCGGTCAGTTCTATACCATTTGTGGTCTTTGCGGTGAGTCCTTTGATAATGTTATATTCCAGATATCCATTCCCGTTAAGCTTGTACTGTTTCTCCCACTGCGAATCATAATCAGCCGTGGCCCTGGGATTTGTATAGTTATTCTCAGGGATGTTGAGATTGTATGTTCCATCTTCATTATAAAGCGGAGTAAAAGGCTTGATCATAATCATCGAAAACAGGGGATTAGCAAAGTATAAACTCTGCATGGCAATGTCATTTGCCTTTGAGTATGCACCATTTATGCGTGTTCCCAGCTTTAGTTTATTGCTGATCTTATGATCAATGTTGGAACGTACTGCATACTTCTTGTAATCAGACCCATAAACAATACCCTGATGATCATCATAAACGAGTGAGAAGAAGTTGGCTGTTTTGTCTGTACCTCCCTCGGCGCTTATTTCGGCAGAATATATGTTGCCGGTCCTGGTAAGCTCTTTTTTCCAATCCGTTACCGGTCCGTCAAGTAATGACAAGGGGAAATAATAGGCTGCCCTGGTCGGGTCATCCGGATTGCCTCCGGCGTTTGTAACGGCAAGCCTCTGATATGTAAGGTATTCCTCAGCAGTCAGGGGGCGATAACCATTATCATTTGCCAGCTGTTCCACTCCGTAGGAGGCGCGGAAGTTAATCTTCGTTGCACCGGATTTACCTGATTTGGTAGTGATAAGGATAACCCCGTTTGCAGCCCGCGAACCGTAGATGCTTGAAGCAGCGGCGTCCTTGAGGATCGTCATCGACTCAACATCATTCGGGTTAAGTGATGCAAGCGCGTTACCTGTGTTGGTGAAGTAACTCTGATTACCCGACAATACAGGAATTCCGTCTATTACATACAGAGGTTCAGTACCGGCATTAATAGAACTGATGCCACGGATACGTATCTCCGAGGCAGCTCCGGGCTGCCCGGATGTAGAGGTTACCTGAACACCGGCCACCTTCCCGGTAAGCATCTTTTCAATACTTGTTTCAGGGATGTTCTTGATTTCAGCACTCCTGACCTCACCGACTGATCCCGTGCTGGCCTCTCGTTTCTGCACGCCATAAGCCACCACGATCACCTCCTCAAGGTTCAGAAGATCAGGTTGCATGGCAATATCAATGATGTTACCTGCACCTACGGTAACTTCCTGTGTCTTCTGGCCCGTAAACCTGTACACAAGGATCTGTCCCTCCGAGGCTTTAATTGAATACTGACCATCAGTGTCGGTCACTACCCCTGTTGTGGTCCCCTTTACCTGAACAGTCACTCCCGGTATGCCCAAATTGTCTTCTGTGCCGGTAACAGTTCCGGTAATTAACTTTTCCTGGGCAAAGGCAGTTGCCAGGAATCCACATAGTACCATAAATACTAAAATTCCCCTTTTCATAACTTTTCAAAATGTTTAGCAATTTTGTAGTAGTTCCAAATATGCAAATACATACTAGAAATCAAACTCCCATTGTTAAAAAAAATTGTTTCAGGGCATCCCCCTTTTTCCTTAAATTTGTCAGCAGGTGAGGTGAAAATCAGGTAACAAACAGTTTTTTATGTCTTTATTTGTTCATTTACACGTACATACACAATATTCCATTCTTGACGGGGCATCAGCCGTAAAAACTCTGGTCCGAAGGGCGAATGAACTGGGAATGAAAGCTCTTGCCATCACTGACCATGGGAACATGTTCGGCGTAAAAGAATTCCATGATGCAGCTACTGCTGCATCCATAAAACCCATTATCGGATGCGAAATCTACGTGGCACGGACAAGCCTTGAAGACAAAACATCCGTGGAGGACCGCTCCGGTGACCATCTTATATTACTGGCAAAAAACAAAACCGGGTACCGGAACCTGATCAAACTGGTTTCAGAAGCATGGATCCGGGGCTTCTATTACAAGCCACGCATTGACAAGGAGCTTCTCCGTAAGCATCGTGAGGGACTTATCGCTTCTTCCGCCTGCATTGCCGGAGAGGCGGCGCAGGAAATACTGACGGGAAACATACGTGCAGCTGAGGAAGCCATCCTTTCATACAGTGAGATCTTCGGTGACGACTACTACCTTGAGGTGCAACGCCACGAAACAACTGATCCGACAGCCGATGTTACCGTCTTCCCCCAGCAGCAACGGGTGATAGCCGCATACCGTGAGCTGGCAGCAAAACACAATATTAAAATAATAGCCTCTAACGACGTCCACTTCATAATGAAGGATGACGCCGAGGCTCACGATCGTCTTATTTGCCTCAATACGGGCAAGGATATCGATGACCTTAAGAGACTTCGCTATACCAAACAGGAGTACCTGAAGAGTGCAGATGAGATGCTGGACATCTTTGCCGATATTCCCGAGGCGGTCAGCAACACTGTGGACCTGGCAGATAAGGTTGAGTATTACAAGCTTAACAGCGAGCCCATAATGCCGGAATTCTTGATCCCCGGCGAATTTGCCGACAAGGACGAATACCTCCGGCACCTGACGATGAAAGGAGCAGCAGAGCGGTGGGAGACTATCACACCTGAAATACAGTCACGCATTGATTTTGAGCTCTCAGTAATCAAAAACATGGGCTTCCCCGGCTACTTCCTGATAGTGCAGGATTTCCTGAAGGCTGCCCGCGGGATGGGCGTATGGGTCGGTCCGGGCAGGGGATCTGCTGCCGGTAGTGCCGTAGCCTATTCTCTCCGGATCACTGACATTGATCCCATAAAGTATAATCTCCTCTTCGAAAGATTCCTCAACCCTGACCGCATCTCGATGCCTGACATAGACATTGACTTCGACGAAGACGGCCGTGAGAAGGTACTCAGGTACGTGGTTGAAAAGTACGGTCATGACCGTGTGGCACATATCATAACCTTCGGCACCATGGCCGCCAAGATGGCTATCAGGGATGTTGCCCGCGTACAGAAACTGCCTCTTCCCGAAGCAATAAGGCTGACTAAGCTGGTGCCCGACAGACCCGGCACAACCCTGGCATCAGCTTACGAGGAAGTGCCTGAGCTGCTGAAGGAGAAGGAGTCAAAGGAACCACTGGTAGCCCAGACACTGAAGTATGCAGAGGTGCTAGAAGGAAGCATCAGGCAGACCGGTGTCCACGCCTGCGGAATAATTATAGGCAAGGATAACCTGTCAGAACATATACCCATCTGTACTGCGAAGGATACTGACCTCTATGTGACCCAGTACGAAGGCAACCACGTTGAGTCAGTGGGGCTTCTGAAAATGGACTTTCTTGGTCTGAAAACCCTTTCAATCATGAAGGATGCCGTTGACAATATTAAAAAGTCAAAAGGCATAACAATTGACCTCCAGACCCTGGAACTCGATGACCGGGTTACATATGAACTCTTCAGCAACGGTGAGACAACAGGCGTATTCCAGTTTGAATCTGTCGGTATGAAACGGTACCTCCGCGAACTGAAGCCAAACCAGTTCGGTGACCTTATCGCCATGAACGCTCTCTACCGCCCCGGACCGATGGACTATATACCGCAGTTCATCAGGCGCAAGCACGGGAAGGAAAAGATCTCATACGAGGTGCCGGCCATGGAAAAGTATCTTAAAGAAACATACGGCATCACTGTTTACCAGGAACAGGTGATGCTTCTCTCACAGGAACTGGGAGGTTTTTCCAAAGGCCAGGCCGACTCGCTGCGCAAGGCGATGGGCAAAAAGAAGCGTGACATCATGGACAGGCTCAAGGAGCAGTTCATTGAGGGTTGCCGCAGGAACGAATATGACCAGAACACAATAAACAAGATATGGTCAGACTGGGAATCGTTCGCTCAATATGCCTTCAACAAGTCACACTCAACCTGTTATGCGCTGATAGCCTACCAGACGGGATACCTCAAGGCACATTACCCGGCAGAGTTCATGGCGGCAGTACTGAGCCGCAACATCAGTGATATAAAGAAGATCACCGTCATGATGGAGGAGACCAGGCGAATGGGGATAGAAGTTCTTGGCCCTGACGTAAATGAGAGCCTCCTGCAGTTCACCGTCAACCGTAACGGCAACATCAGGTTCGGACTGGGCGCCATCAAGGGTGTGGGTGAGAATGCAGTACTCCACCTGATTGAGGAAAGGGAAAAGAACGGTCCATACAAAGATATTTATGATCTTGCAGAAAGGGTGAACCTGAACACTGTCAACAAAAAAATGCTTGAAGCCCTGGTGGTATCAGGCGCCCTCGACGGGCTTCAGGGGATGACCAGGGCCCAGTACTTCGCCGCTGACGGCAAGGGCTCCAGCTTCCTCGAAAGCCTTATCCGTTACGGCAACAACGTGAAGAACATCAGGAACAGCACCCAGCAGTCACTCTTCGGCGACACCGGCGGATTTGACCTGGTACGTCCCGAACCGGCACCATGCCCCGAATGGCCAAAGCTTGAAAGACTTAACAAGGAAAAGGAGGTTATCGGCATCTACCTCTCATCACACCCTCTTGATGATTTCAAACTTGAGATCAGCACATTCTGCAATGCAAACCTGACCGACCTTCAGAACCTGAGTGAGTTCGCCAACCGTGATGTCTGCGTCGCCGGTATCGTGAGTGACACCCGCAGCGGGGTGACCAGGAACGGCAAACCCTTCGGGGGATTCACCCTGCAGGATTATACTGATTCGTTCTCCTTCCTGCTGTTTGACAAGGATTATGTTTCCTTCAGCAACTACTTCAGGAATGACTATCAGCTCCTTGTAAGAGGGAGGGTGCAGGGAAGACATTTCAACCCCGAGGAGCTTGAATTCAAGATAAAGGAGATCCACCTCCTGACTGCCGTCAGGGAAGACCTGATAACATCAATCACCATAAAACTGAAACCGGAACTGGTTAATCCTGAATTCATTAAAAACCTTAAGTCAGTCATATCGGAAAACCCCGGGAACAAATCTCTGAAATTCCTGTTGATTGACCATGATGAAAGGATTACCATCCCGCTCTTCTCGCGAAGTATAAAGGCAGGTATCACTGATGAGCTTATCGGATGGCTTGAAGATAATCCGGAACTCGGTTTTAAAGTAAATTAGGTATCTTTGAAACGGAAAGAAAGTAATTAAAGAAACATATAACATTATGGCACAACAAGTTAACGACAGCAATTTTGATGAGGTAGTATTGAAGTCAGACAAACCGGTTATTGTTGATTTCTGGGCTGAATGGTGCGGACCCTGCAGAATGATAGCTCCCTACATTGAACAGATAGCAGAGGCTTACAAGGAGAAAGCGCTGGTCGTTAAGTGTGACGTTGACAGCTCCCCTGAAGTTGCCCGCCGGTTTATGATAAGAAATATCCCGACTGTGCTTTATTTCAAAAACGGTGAGGTGGTTGACAAGCAGGTGGGCGCCGCTGCCCGCTCTGCCTTCGAGGCCAAGCTCACTCCCCTGCTATGATAACAGTATGAAGGTATGTGTTTTTGCAGCCTCCAGCAGCCGTATTGACCCTGCTTATATGAAAGCGGCTGAAGAACTGGGCGTGGCATTTGCCAGGCACAGGGTTCATGCTGTGTTCGGCGGAGGAGGCATAGGACTGATGGGGGTATTCGCCGATTCACTGATGACTCATGGCGGCACCCTGACCGGAGTAATCCCGGGTTTTATGATAGATGAGGGCTGGGGACACAGCGGGGTGAGTGATATGATTGTCACCCCTGACATGTCAGAGAGGAAGAAAACCATCTTCGCCATGTCAGATGCTGCAGTAGCTCTTCCCGGCGGCGTGGGGACACTCGAAGAACTAACGGAAGTTATCACCCTTAAGCAACTGGGTCAGTTCAACAAACCTATCGTAATCATTAATGTCAACGGTTTCTATGACCACCTGATCGAGTTTTTTGACCATATGGTCAGGGGTCACTTCATGAGACTGGAACACAAGGATATATGGCAGATAGTTACCACTGCCGATGAGGTTGTGCCGGCCATTATCAATTATACCGGCTGGCATGCCGATCCCAGGGTGATTGCCAGGATATAACCCGACTCATTGAAAGCGTCTGAAAGGCATGCTGTTATTTAAGGCACCCTGGTCCCGATAAACAGAATATCATCAACCTGGGCCAGGTCACCCATCCATTCCCTGATGGCTTTTTCGAGACGGAACTTCTGTTCCTCAACAGGAAGCATATGAATTTCGGCCAGCAGTGACCTGATATTTATGGTCTTGAACTTTTTCTCATGTTCTCCGCCGAACTGGTCGGCAAAGCCGTCGGTGAAGATGTAGAGCATGTCGCCAGGCTTTACCTCCACCCTGTGGTTGGTAAAGCTCTTCCTGGCCTGTCCGTCGATCATTCCTATCGGGAAACGGTCACCCCTGTATATGGTTACCTTGCCTTCACGGACATGATAAAGGGGCTGGTATGCCCCGGCATAATCGACTGTATGCTCCAGGATATCATATGAAATAACCGAGATATCCATTCCGTCCCTGACGGCCTTTTCGCTGCGTTGCAGCAGGGCATGGACAACCTCGATGTTCAGATGGTCAAGGATGTCTGACGGTTTTGTTATGCCGCTCTCTCTGACTATCTTATTGAGGGAGTTATGGCCGATGATTGACATAAAGGCTCCTGGAACGCCGTGTCCGGTGCAGTCGACTGCAGCAATATATTGCTTGAAGCCGCTGTCATGCATCCAGTAGAAGTCACCGCTCACAATATCCCTCGGCATGAACAGCACGAATGTATCATTGAAGAAATTTTCCGGTGGCAGCATAGCCGCCTGAATCCTCTCTGCATACCTGATGCTGGCGGTGGTATCCCTGTTTTTCTCCTCCAGTTCCAGGCTTTTGCTGACTACCTCGGCGGTACGTTCCTCAACCTTCTGTTCCAGGTGCTCCTTTTCCCGGCGCAGCGTTCTTTCGCGGAGGCTTATGAAGAGATATATTCCCGCAACCAGTGAAGTGATGCAGAGTATGATGAACCACGAAGTCATGTATACCGGCCCCCTTATGGAGAATGATAGTTTTGCCGGTACCTCGTTCCAGTAACCATAGTTGTTTGAAGCCCTCACCATGAAGGTATACCTGCCCGGACTGAGTGTCGGATATGTGGCACGGTTCTGGTCCGTGGTGATCCACTCCTTGTCTAATCCCTCAAGCATGAACTGGTATCTTACCGCTCCGGGATTGACAAGGCAGATGCTGAGGAAGTCAAAGATAATTCTGTTTTGTGTATGCATGAGCCTTATACCGTCATGCATCGGGAATACCTCGTAGTTGACAAGCGTTCTCCAGATATGCGTTTCAGGCTCGGTAACCACCGGGGGTATCATGGAGGGAGAGAGTCTCATTGCCCCGTTTGATGTTCCGAACCAGAGGTCGCCCATATCATCTGCAAACGAGGCATTGGGCCTGGTCTCAATACCGGTAAAGCCGCTCTTTTCCGTAAATGAAGAGATCCTGCCTGTGTTGCTGTCATACCTGTTCAGCCCCAGGTTGGTTCCTATGAACAGGTTACCGGACCTGTCAGGCTGAAGAAGGTTGATTGAATTCATCAGCAGGCCTTCAGCCTCCGTGAGTTTCTTTTTCACCGTGTCATTCCTCAGACCATAGAGTCCGTCAATAGTACCCACCCAGATCATTCCGTCAGGGGTTTCAGTGATGGCTGTCGGATGTACATCAGACCTGAAGGTCACAGGGGTGAATGTATTGCTCCCCGGGGTGAACCTGGTGAGGCCGTTACGCTCCTCGGTGCCTATCCACAGAGAGCCGCGGCTGTCGCAGAAGAGAGAGGTTATGTTGTTTCCCGTCAGGCCGTTGATCTGCGTATAGGTTGTACTCTGCTTGCGCCTGGCATCCCACATTATGAGGGCCCTGTCAGTGCCAATCCAGAGGTTATCCCTCAGGTCAGTGGTCATGGCGGCGATCCTCAGAGAGCGGAGGCTGGCGTTGAGGTCAAGGTCATACCGGAAATTCCTTTCGTCAATATCATAGCGGTACACCTCGTCGCCTGCGGTGGCTATCCATACATTTCCCTCATTGTCAGGACTGATAATGCTTATCTGTGTTCCCTCAAGCGATGGGGGGAATCCGCTGAGCTTGATACGGTCCTCCTCTTTAAGGGCGGGGTTGTACAGTGAGAGGCCCCTGCTGGTGCCGAACCAGTACCTGCCCGTGTGATCCTGGGCCAGGGAGAAAACATCGTTTGAGGGCATGAACTGCGGTGCCATGAACGAGGCAAAGTGGTCACCCTTATAGATGAAGAGCCCTGCATCACGGTCAGCTATCAGTATATTTTTTTCCTTATCCTCAATCATGCAGAGGATGTGCTGAGCGGGCAGGCCGTTGCTACTGTTGTAGACGACTGTCCCCTCCGGGGAAAAGACTGTTATTCCTCCCCTGCTTTCCCAGTCTTCCATTGATGCCACCCAGATATTACCCCGGTAGTCTTCGAGGATGTAAGAGACAAAATTGCCCCAGAGGCCGCTGCGCGTATCAAAGAAGCCCATCTCTCCCGTCTCGCCATCCTGACGGTAGAGCCCGCCGTTGAAGGTTCCGAACCACATATTTCCCCGTGAGTCCTCGAAGATGGTTGTAGTCAGGAAGTAGCGTGTCAGCCCTTCCGGATTGAAAGGAACAAACCTGTCACTTGCATGGTCATACTTCCTGATGCCCATGTCAGTGATGGAGTACAGGTTTTCGCGATGGTCGGCATAAAGTCCGAAGACGTCATTGCTGAGTCCCTGGCGGCCTGCATATTGCTGGCCGGTCATCAGTGTCACCCCATGTTCCGGCATGTCAAGTCTCAGCGCTCCGCCGAGAGAGGTTGAGACCCAGATGGAGCCGTCGTATTCAGTAATGCCTGTAACATCTCCCGTCAGGCTGGTGACGGGTCTCAGTGGGTCACTGATACGGGCAGAATCGACTCCGATGAATATAGATGGGGAAAAAGATGCTCTTCTGATTATGTTGTCCCCGATAATTGAAACACCCCCGCCGATATGTCCCAGCCATAGTCTTCCGCGGCTGTCCTCGCAGATGCTTTTTACGCCACCGGGAGCCAGGCTGTCAGAAGTGGAGAAGTTCTCGAAGCGCAGGCCGTCAAAGCGTGTGACACCGCTGCCGGTGCCAAGCCATATGAATTCGTTTGCATCCTGTATGACTGTATAAACCTTCGAGGCGCTCAGCCCTTCCTTTGAGCCGTACTGTTCAAAATAGTAGGTCTGGCTGTTTAACGGCGGAGGAAGTAAAATATGAGACAAAAGCAGTAATGCCAGGACAGTTATTGAGTATTTGCCGGAGTTACTGCCTCGCCCTCGCATCAGGTTATTTCTTTACAAAGAAGAATGTCCCGTCTTCATCCTTCAGGCCTGTAATCTTGCCGAATCTGGGCTTCTGCTGGTTATTCCCGGTAACGGCTTTGGTAACGTGGAGTACAATCTCGTCTATGGAGATACATGTTTTCGGATTGCCGCGCAGGGTGCTGGCAAAGGTGCGGGTGAACTGTGAGTCGTCAACCGCAAGCTCATAGCCCGCAGATGAAAAGATCTGGCTTGACTTGAACTGTGTGGCCCTCCAGTCGGCACAGTTGCGTGGCCTGGGATCTGACCTCATGGCCTGGTAGAAGCTGGGCCCCGACTCACATGCATCAGTGATCACCAGCACATGCGTCAGATAGTTCATATATGTCTCCATTGACGCCCTCAGAGTATTGAGGCTGAAGTAGGTAAACTCCTCATCGCGGCGGGCGTCAACGGGGATCCAGTAGCCCACGTCATTGATGAACTTGCCATGACCGGCGAACCAGATGACAAGCGACTTGATCTGTTTTGCCCTGACCTCGTCACGCAGGTCTATGGAAAAGAATTTTTCCATCTCCTGTTTAGTCTGGTTGCGAATGAGTTTTACGGGCAGCACCTGGTAATCATCCTCGAGCACACCGGTAATGAGACTGGCGTCCTTGGGCGGCCCTTGCAGTGCGGCAAAGTTCTGATAATCACTATTTTCTATAAAGACCACCAGGGTGTTTCCCATGGGGTTTGATGCTGAAATTGTTGTACCGTTACGGTCAAGCGAATAGTCCATGATGGTACGGTTGCCGTAGACGTCCTCTACAAGTATGGTAACCTTGTCATTGTTCCTGACATCAATACCCTTGGCAATGAATGACGGATTAAGGTTATCCTGCGAGAACTGGGCACTTATGTTTTCGATCTTCACTGACTTAATCAGGTTCTGGTCCTTCACCCTGCCCTCGATGTCAATTGTCGATGCGATGCTGTCAATCACAAGCACATTTCCTCCAAGGATGTAGGGAGCAAGGATCTGGATCTCAGGAGGATCTACCTCGGTGCGCCTGATACGGAATGTAAGGACCTTCTCGTTGTCATAGACGTCACGGGCAACGATGCGAAGGGTTTCGTCAGAAGGGATCTCCACCTCCGCGGCAAAGGGAACTGTTCCCCTGCCCTCATACCTCACTGGGATGTTATTTATTGAGAGCTCGGCAAGGAGGCTTTTGTCAGTCACCTTTCCGGTCACCATTATGCTTTTCTTGTCAAGTCCTATCTCGATCTCGCTTTTGGAAGTGATAGTCGGGGTCTCGAGCCATATATCCGGGCTGTCGTTTTCACGGTTGATGGCGTAGAGCCTGTCGTTAGCCTCGGTAAGCATCTTCTTGGCCGAGGAGCTGTTCTCGTTCATCGCCACCACCCTGGTGTAATCGTCAGCAGCCTTTTCAAAGTCATGCATCTCCTCGTAGGAACGGGCGCGCATAAGGTAAATCTCCGGGGTGAACTGGTCGATTGTAAGGGCTCTTGTGAAGTCGCTTACGGCAGCCAGATGCTGGTTGAACTTCTGGTAGCAGGTACCGCGGGTGACATAGTGCTGCTGTGAGGCCGGTTCAAGAAGTATGGCTGTGGAGACGTCATTAATTGCAGATGGATAGTCAAGCTTTGCCTCATATACCATGGCACGGGTAAGGTATGCCTCCACATTTTTCTGATCCTGCTGAATCACCATGTTACACTGGCCGAGTGCGCTGTTGACATCTCCCTGGCGGATCAGCACCCTGGCGAGTTCAAGGCGTGCAGCTGCGAATGATTTGTCCCTGGTCACCGCCTTTTCCAGCTGCCGCCTGGCAGTGTTGTCATCACCTTTTTTCTGGTAGATGATCCCCTGGTGGTAATAGTTGACCGCATCATCGCGCATCTGGATTGCAGTGTCAGATGCACCCAGGGCCCTGTCCCAGAGTTCCATTCCAATCAGTGAAACCACCTTTTCGGTATAAAGTTTCCCGTTGCGGAACTCCTTCCTTATGGCCATCTGCAGATAAGAGACAGCATCAGAATAGCATTTGCTTTTTTCTTCAGGGGTTGCCTTTGCCGACGCGCCCAGCAGGTTGCACATCCGCCCCAGACTGTAGAGTATGCCGGCATCATCCGGGAGGAAGTTGTTCGCCCTGCGGTAGTCATCGCAGGCAAGCCCGTAACTGCCGGTCATTTCATGAACCCTGGCCCGCCTGACATAACCGTCAGCGGAGGAAGGGTCCTCATCGATAGCCTTCGAGTATTGCTCAATAGCATCCTCAAGCATGCCATTCCTGGTGAACTCCTCACCGGCCTTTATGTACTTGCGGGCTGTCTGTCCTGCTAAATTAAGGCAGGTGACAACAAGTAATAATACAAGAACACTGAATCCTCGCTTCATGACTTTAGGTCCTTTCCCGGTTGGGGTCTCAAAAATACGAATAATTATTTACTAACAAGTAAAAGCAGTTATTAACATTAGTTATACGGAATTTGATCAAAAATGATACGCAAATTCCAGAATACTTTTGTCAAAAAATACTGTTTTATCAGGGGTGAATCCGGGGAACGGATCAGGCACCCCGTCGCCGAAGCTTGTGTTGCCGGTGAAGCGCCGTGCTTCATCCCACTGCCCCGACTCAAGGAAACTGCCGATGATAAAGGCGCCGCCCTCAACAAAGAGCGACTGAATGCCGGCCTGCCGGAGGCTTGCCAACACCTCGCTGACGAACGGTTCAGCGCCTGGCAGTATTACGGTTCGTGTGCCGTGGAATTGTGCCTGCCCGTTGCAGGTATAGAGGACGGTTTCTACTGACCCGTCGAAGACCGACGAGGCAGGATCAAGGTTGCCGCTCCGGCTGACAATAATACGTACCGGGTTTCTGCCGCTCCAATACCTGACGGTGAGCGACGGATTGTCAGCGCGGATGGTTCCTCCGCCGGCGAGAATAGCGTCTTCACCGGCGCGCCATCGGTGAACGAGAACGCGCTCAGCCATTCCGGTGATCCAGTTTGGCCCGATGGCATCAGAGCTTTTCCTGCGCAGATCAATGAACCCGTCTGCACTGCGGGCCCACTTGAGAATCACATAAGGTCTCTTTTTCTCATGCCATGTAAAGAAGCGTCTGTTGAGACTGCGGCATTCCTCCTCCGCCACTCCGGTTATCACCTCCACTCCTGCCTGTCTGAGGCGGGCAATACCCATGCCTGCCACCTGCGGGTTGGTGTCAGGGGTGCCGATGACCACCCGGCGAATGCCGCTGCTGATGATCAGGTCAGCGCATGGCGGAGTACGTCCCTGGTGAGAGCATGGCTCAAGGCTGACATATATGGTTGATGTGGGCAGCAGGCTGCGGTCGCTGACTGCATTGATGGCATGTACCTCGGCATGTGGAGTACCTGCTTTAAGATGATATCCCTCACCAATTATCACACCGTTATGCACCACCACCGCTCCCACCAAAGGGTTGGGTGAGGTGCATCCCTCAGCCATTGCTGCGAGCTGCAGAGCACGTCTCATCCATATAAGGTCATCAGGTCGGGTCATGAACTCAATTTCCTATCTTTGAATCATGGCCGGAAAGGTACAAACAATAAGCGAGATCCGCCGTTGCTCCCTTGATTTGCTTAAGGAGGGATGGCCTGCAGAGGAGGCTGCGGCGCTGGCGTCAGCCATCATAAGTGAGTATACCGGGATGGGCAGGGCAGCACAGATGGCTTTCGGGGAGCGTGTTCCCGGGGCTGATGCCGCCGCACGAATAGAGAATGCCGTTGCCCGCGCCGTAGCCGGCGAACCGCTGCAGTATATCCTTGGCTATACCGGGTTCTGCGGACACCGGATTGAGGTGGCGCCGGGTGTTCTGATACCAAGGCCCGAAACCGAGGAGATGACCATCATGATCACCAGTGAAAACAACGGCTTCACCGGAACCGTCACTGACCTGTGCACAGGATCAGGGTGCATCGCGATTGCCATTGCCCTGGCATTTCCCAGTGCTGCTGTTACAGCAACGGACCTGTCAGGTACGGCACTGGAGATGGCACGACGAAACATCTGCATCAACGGTGCGGCCGTGAATCTGATCAGGGCTGATATCCTGAACGATGACCCTTCGCTGGTGCCCCTGAGCAATATCATGGTCAGCAATCCTCCCTATGTCACCATGCATGAGAAGGAGGCTATGCACGGCAACGTGCTTGATCATGAGCCCCATGAGGCCCTGTTTGTGCCTGATGACAACCCGTTGCTCTACTACCGGGCCATAGCAGCCGTGGCTGAAACACGCCTCCTGCCCGGAGGCACCCTGTGGCTTGAGGTGAATGAGAACTTTGCAGAAGAGACGGCTGCCCTGCTATCCCCGGGTAGCTACAGAAAGGTCCGGGTCATAAGGGATATCAGGGGCAAAGAGAGATTTATCAAAGCTGAGAAAAATGGCTGAAAAGAAACAGAGGGAGGAACTGCTGCAGAGGGCAATGAGAGCCTGCTCGGAAAGGGAGTACTGCATCAGTGACATCTCGGCGCTGCTTGACCGCTGGGGTGCGGATGGATCTGAGACGCGAACCTGGATAATCGACAGGCTGATAAAGGAAAAGTTCATTGACGAATACCGTTACAGCAGGGCATTTGTGCTTGACCATTTCAGGCACAGCCAGTGGGGGCGGGTAAAGATCAGCATGGCACTGAAACAGAAGAAGGTCGAACCGGAAGCCATAGCATCAGGTATGGAAGCCATCGGTGAAGATGAATACCTGGAACTGCTGCAAAAGATCCTGGGCGACCAGCGGAGGAAAATAAAGGCAAAGAACAGGCTTGACCTCAGGGGAAAGCTTCTCAGGCATGCACTGGGAAAGGGATTTGAGAGCCATCTTGTATATGACGCCATCAACTCGCTGCTGACTGACTGAAGTCCTTTCTTTGCCTGGCTGCAGATCCATCAGGCTCAGAAAAGGCTGATCCACAATACCCTGAAGAACGGATAAAAAGCAGTCAGCGCCATCACACCCGAGACGGCAGCATCAGTGATGCCAACCGTCCTAAAGTTCACCTTCGCCCTGAGGGCCGTAAGTGCAAGACCGAGGCGCATCACCAGTTGCAATGCAAAGAAGATGAATACCCTGAGTGACTGGCTGTTCCACACCATCGCTTCGTCCACCCTGCCCCTGACAATAAGTGAAAAAGCATGGGACAACCCGCATGACGGACATGGTTCACCGGTCAGTTTCTCATGAATACATGATACGGGGTACTCATTCTCATCAGGGGAATAAAAAAGGGAGTAACCCATGATTAACAGGATTACTCCGGCAAGTATAAGATTTAAAATGAAATACGGCTTGTCAGACGGGTTCAGCCTTACCACTGTCCCTTTGTTGTGTCCGTCTTCGACTTCAGGGTGTCAGTGGTTCCCTCAAGTTCCTGCAGCCTGTCCTCGAGGTCAGTTCTTTTTGTGGAAGCTTTGATCTCGACAGAATCATCATTGCTGTTAATCTTAATTGTCACCTCGTTGTCACCGAACTCCTTCTCGAGGTCATCGGTAACATCCTTGATCACCTTCTCAATATCGGTAGCCCAGCCGCCTGACTTATTTGCAATCTTGCCGAGGACAAAACTCTGCGAAACTGAGATCATAAGGGCGATAATGCCGACAACAAGCCCGCCGACGAGCATCCCCTGGTTTCCCTGGGGCCTGGAAAGCCCTATTATGCCAAGGACAATGGCGATCACTGCCGGGATTATTGCAACCAGGCCTATGCATGGAATAACTGCCAGCAGGAAAGCTATTATGGCGGTCACAAGGGCACCTACACCCACTCCTGACTGCTTGGAGGATTTTTCTTCTTCCATTGGTTCAAGTATTAATTGTTCCTAATTACCTTATGAGGATATTTCTTGTATCCTGTTCTAAAGACGTCACAGGAACTTCAATGATGCGTCCCTTTTCTATATTATTTTTATAAAAAATAAATGTCGGGACCCTCTCAATTGCCAGCTGAGGGTAATCTTCAAGAGGTGCGACCTTGTTGATGTCAACCCCGATGAATTTGATTCTGTCATGCGGGAATCCCCACAGGTCGGTCACTTTGATAAATCGGGGCACCTCTCTCCTGCTGTCGGGGCACCAGGTACCTAGCACGATTGTTATTGTCAGGTCATCCTTTCCGAGTTCCATGAGTTCCGCCATCACTCCCTGGTCAGGCTGGTAATCTGCGTAGCCCTTGTGATACCATTCTGAATGCGGAGGGTTGTTCAGCATGGCCGGTGTGAGTTCTCCCAGCAGCCATGTGGTGGCATCGCGGAAATCCCATACATGTGCAGCCTCTTCTTCCCCTTCCGGTTTACCGGCAAGAGCGGCATTGCCGAGGGGGGCAATCTCCGGGACCTGTGCGTCAGGCGATTGCTGTCCTGCAGGTGCCGCGGGAGACGGGTCGTCCGGTACTACCCTGTTCTTCCGGCTCGCACTGCAGCCGGCAATGAGGCCAAGGGCTGCAACGAACAGTATGACAAGAATCGTTCTCATACGGTATGCAACAGCAAAGATAATATCTGTTTTGCTGTTTTTGCAACTGATGTCCCGGGACCAAATATGGCTGCAACTCCGGCATCATAAAGGAACTGGTAGTCCTGCGGCGGAATGACGCCGCCGGCAATCACAAGTATATCCTCCCGGCCCAGTTTCTTAAGCTCACTGATGACCTGCGGTATAAGAGTCTTGTGTCCTGCGGCAAGGCTTGAAACCCCGAGCAGGTGAACATCATTCTCCACAGCCTGCCTGGCTGCTTCGGACGGAGTCTGGAAGAGTGGTCCGATGTCGACGTCGAATCCTATATCGGCATATCCCGTCGATATCACCTTGGCGCCGCGGTCATGACCGTCCTGCCCCATCTTGGCTATCATTATGCGGGGTTGTCTTCCTGCCAGGGAGGCAAACTCAGCTGCCATTGCCCTTGCCTCTTCGAAATCAGAATCTGATTTGTACTCTGATGAATATACTCCTGAAATAGTTCTTATCACTGCTTTGTACCTCCCTGCTACTTTTTCACATGCGTATGATATCTCACCGAGAGTTGCTCTCTTTGATGCGGCATCAACAGCCAGTTCGAGCAGATTGCCCTCACCGGTTTCTGCCGCATGGGTGATGGCTTCGAGCGCCTTGCGGCACTCCTCCTGGTTACGTCCGGCCTTCACTTCGGCAAGTCTCTTTAACTGGGCGTCACGGACTGCGCTGTTATCAACCTCGAGGATCTCGAGCGGGTCTTCCTTCTCAAGCCTGTACCTGTTCAGACCGACGATGGTCTGCGCTCCGGAGTCTATCCTTGCCTGTGCCCTGGCGGCAGCCTCCTCGATTCTCATCTTGGGAATGCCTGACTCAATGGCCTTCGCCATACCACCGAGACTTTCAACCTCCTCTATCAGTTCCCATGCCCGGTGGGCTATTTCATGGGTAAGTGTTTCAACATAATATGAACCGGCCCACGGGTCAACCGATTTGCAGATGCTGGTCTCTTCCTGTATGAATATCTGGGTGTTTCGCGCAATCCTTGCAGAGAAATCAGTAGGCAGTGCAATGGCTTCGTCAAGAGCATTGGTGTGCAGGCTCTGTGTATGGCCCAGCGCAGCAGCCATGGCTTCGATACAGGTACGTCCGACGTTGTTGAACGGATCTTGCTCTGTAAGGCTCCATCCCGATGTCTGGGTGTGGGTCCGGAGTGCAAGTGACTTCGGGTTCTTCGGGTTGAACTGGCTTACGATCTTCGCCCAGAGCATTCTTGCCGCCCTCATCTTGGCTATCTCCATGAAGAAGTTCATTCCGCTGGCCCAGAAGAATGAGAGTCGCGGCGCGAAGTCGTCTATGTTCATACCGGCATTTACCCCTGTACGAAGGTACTCAAGGCCGTCAGCAAGGGTATAGGCCAGTTCGATGTCAGCTGTGGCGCCTGCCTCCTGCATGTGATACCCCGAGATTGAGATGCTGTTGAACCTCGGCATCTTCTCCGATGTATACCTGAAGATGTCAGCAATTATCCGCATCGAGAATGCAGGCGGATAGATGTAGGTGTTGCGCACCATGAACTCCTTCAGGATATCATTCTGGATAGTGCCCTGCAGCTCGCTCAGCTTCGCTCCCTGCTCCAGCCCTGCCACAATGTAGAATGCCATAACAGGCAACACTGCGCCGTTCATTGTCATCGATACCGACATCTCCCTGAGGGGGATCTGGTCAAACAGAATCTTCATATCCTGTACCGAGTCAACTGCCACACCGGCTTTGCCTACATCACCAACAACGCGCTCATGATCAGAATCATACCCGCGGTGAGTTGCCAGGTCAAAGGCAACAGAAAGACCCTTCTGTCCTGCAGCAAGGTTCCTGCGATAGAAGGCGTTCGACTCTTCTGCCGTGGAGAATCCGGCATACTGCCTTACGGTCCACGGTTTCATAGTATACATTGCTGAATAGGGCCCCCTGAGGTAGGGTGGTACACCGGCCGCATACTGCAGGTGCTCCATGCCATGGAGGTCTTCACGGGAATAAACGCTCTTGAGGTGTATTCTTTCAGGTGTCTCCCACCTCGGGCTGATGCCGTTCTCTTTCTCCCACTTATGTTTATCTCTAGAAGGCACTGTCACCTTCAGGGGATCGATATCCGTAAATTTTGGTCTTTTGCTCATCTGCCGTCAGTTTATTCCGAGTATCCTGTTGAACATTTGCAGTGTCTCAAGCACATTTGATTTGATGCTTATGAAGTGTTCCATTCCTCCGGTCTTAAGTTCCTCCATGCATGGCGGATTTCCAGCCACCACGAAGAGGGCCCTGCCACCGGTTTCCCTGAAAGCCTCATTTGCCAGTGTGGCGTACTCCTCGTCAGAGCTGCAGATAACTATTATGTCTGCCCTGGCCTCAATGGCGGCATTTATGCCTTCGGCGACGCTTGCGAAGCCGTTATTGTCCCTGACCTCATAACCTGCCACCGCGAAGAAGTTGGATGAGAACTGTGCTCTTGCCCTGCGCATGGCGAGATCACCGATGGTGAGCATGAAAACAAGCGGCCTGCGGCCTGACTTCCCGGTAGCCAGTCTCAGTTTCTCGAACTCATCTGCACCGCGGGCAGGAATTATCGGCTTTACCTCCTCCTCCGCAGAAGGGGTGTATTCAGTAAAGAGCTTTCCGGGATCATGCTCCGGTGACCTCTTCTCCCTGAAGTCAGGATACTGGTTCGTACCCAGGAGTACTTCCTTTCTCTTTGCCATGTCAGCCTTGCGCGATGCAGCAGTCTCACTGATACGCTGTTGTATCATTCCTTTACGAAGTGCTGCAAGGAATCCTCCTTCGTTTTCAAGCTCAAGGAATAGTTTCCAGGCCTGACGGGCTATCATGGATGTCAGTTCTTCTATATAGTATGATCCGGCTCCCGGGTCAGCAACCTTTCCGAGATGAGCCTCTTCCATCAGCAGCAGCTGCTGGTTGCGGGCGATCCTCTCGGAGAAATCACCTGCACTGCGGAATACGGCATCAAATGGCTCCACGGTTATTGACTCAGCTCCTCCGAGAACAGCGGACATTGCTTCTGTCTGGGTTCTGAGCATGTTGACGTACGGGTCAAAAAGAGTCTTGTTCCACCTGCCTGTGACCGAGTGAATGTGCATCAGGGCTGACCCGGGTTGCTTCGTGCCATAGGCACTGACTATCTCTGCCCAGAGCATCCTGGCTGCACGCAGTTTGGCTGTCTCAGGGAAGAAGTCGGGACCGATGCCGAATGTGAACCGGAAGGAGCCGGCTGCGATGTCCGGGTCAATCCCCCTTGTGGTCAGTGCGGCCATGTATTCATTGCCAAGTGACAGGGTATACGCCAGTTCGGCCACAGGGCCGACGCCGGCGTTGCTGAAGAGCGTGCCTGAGGGCTCCACGCACCTTATGCCCGGTGTCTCTGCCGCATCGCTGACGAGACCTGCCAGGTAATCGAGGCCCTGATCAACCGGGATGCACAGTCTGCCATTGGCGGCCAGCCTGCCAAGCGGATCAGCCGAAACGGTTATGTTCACCTGATCCAGGTCAGTGCCTGATGAGCGGAGGTATCCCTTCAGTGCGGCAACGAGCTCCTTCGCCCTGCCGGCGATTGAAAAGTTTATCTCTATACTTTCAGGATGAATATCTTTCAGGAGCTGTGCAACCGTTTCAGGAGATGCCGACTGCGGATCAGCGACGACAAAGCCAAGTGAGGTGATGCCTCTCATCAGTATGTCAAGGGCCTTGGCGTTAGCTGCCTTATAGTCGGTCACCGTGATATCCTGGCGGATGAGCCAGTGGTTACCCTTTATCTCCACTCCCCTTACAAAGGGAAAATCACCCGGAAGCAGGTGGCTGTGTGGCAGCTTGTCAAGATCCTCCTGCCTGTAGAAGGGCATGACAGAAAGATTGTCACGTGTTTTCCATACAAGTTTCCTGTTAAAGTCCGCCCCCTTCAGATCAGCAGTGATCTTCTCCATCCACTCCGTTGTGGAGACAGGTGGAAATTGTTCAAATAGCTTCTTTTTTTTATCCATCAGGATTTATGTTGCTGAGGGTTGTAAATTAATGCGTGGTAAGGTTGTTAAACCATGCTTTTTATCATGACAGTTCACTCTTTTCCGCCAAATTCCATCAGGTACGCCTTGATGAACTCATCAATCTCCCCGTCGAGGACAGCCTGGGCATTGCCTGCCTCGTAACCGGTGCGCAGGTCCTTTACCAGCTTGTATGGGTGCAGGGTGTACGATCTGATCTGTGAACCCCATTCGATCTTTTTCTTAGCGCCCTCGATCTTTGCCTGTTCATCCATCCTCTTGCGCAGTTCCATCTCGTAGAGGTGAGACCTGAGGAGGCGGAGTGCGTTCTCCTTGTTCTGTCCCTGGGAGCGCGACTCCTGGTTCTCGATGACGAGGCCGGTAGGGGCATGTCTCAGGCGGACGGCTGTCTCAACCTTGTTGACGTTCTGTCCGCCGGCGCCGGATGAGCGGAAAGTCTCCCAGGTAATGTCGGCCGGATTTATCTCGACAACGATGTCATCATCCACAAGCGGAGCCACGAAGACCGATGCAAATGTCGTTTGTCGTTTACCCTGTGCGTTGAAGGGTGATATGCGGACCAGTCTGTGCACTCCGTTCTCGCTCTTGAGGTAACCGTAGGCATTTTCGCCCTCAAACTCCAGGGTAACGGTCTTAATGCCTGCCTCATCGCCGGCCTGGTAGTATGCCTCTGTGATCTTGTACCCGCTTTTCTCTCCCCACATGAGGTACATTCTCATGAGCATCTGTGCCCAGTCATTGCTCTCTGTGCCACCGGCGCCTGCGTTGATCTTCAGGACAGCGCCAAGGCGATCCTCCTCGCGGCGGAGCATGTTGCGGAGCTCAAGCTTCTCCACGGCTGTGAGGGTCTTGTCATACTGAGAGGCCATCTCTTCATCTGTCACCTCACCCTCCTTGAAAAAGTCGTATAGGACAAGCATGTCTTCCACGGCGGTATCGACTGTTGAGAATGCTGTGGTCCAGCTCTTGATGCCGGAGATCTCCTTCATGAGTTCCTCCGCCTTTTTCGGGTCATTCCAGAATCCGGCCGAGTGTGCAATTTCTTCCTTCTCTTTGATTTCTTTCAGTCTGGCATCGACGTCAAAGATACCTCCTTAACGCATCCCGGCGTTCAACGAGGTCCTGTATCTGGTCATTGTTTATCATGTACTGTGAAAGTTTGCGCAAAGATAGTCAAAATAGGTATGAGGCAGTATCCCGCAGAAGTAACAGCAGTGTATACACAGCAATGAAAAACCTTTAAATACCGCGTAGTGGTTTAAGCATTGTAGGACCGCAAATAATCCCCGGAATCCTTGACAAAGGGGTGTATCCGGGCGTAAATTGCATCATATTTCTCCAATGAAGATCAATCAGTTGACTCCAGGACCTGAGTTAATAAACCTCAATAAAATCTGAACTTATGAAAAAACTGATCTTCTTACTGGCATTGATGATCCTTGCTGCGGTTGCATGCAAGGAGAAAAAGTCTGCTGAATTCACCAGGCTTGGAATCTACACACCCTACCAGGGTTACATGGAAAAGCTGAATGGCAAGATTGAATCGGTTACCGAAAAAGGTTATTGGGCAATTCCTGAGGGCGATACATATATCAAAGGAGCACGGATCACCAAAAAGGAACTGGACAGTATAGGTTATACCTATGAATACAAGGCTGTTTTTGATGCTGACGGTGACCTTGTCTCCAGTACTACTTTTGATGAGAATGACAAGGTTATAGGTGTTTGGCGTCTGTACAAAGTCAATAACCTTTATGCAAGATCCGAGTACATCTCGGATGACACGGTCAGGTTCAGGCAGGTGATCACCTGTGACGGGGAGGGCAATCCCGTTCTCTATGAAGGATATAACGAACCGGCTGATACACTTGCTCAGAGAATAGAGTTTGAAGGGAGTTACCTGAGTGATTCTTTGAAAGTGCAGTTTTTTAATCAAAGGGGTGAGGCTGGAGGAAGATACCTCTTTGTATTCAATGATCAGGGACTTCTAACGCATTTTGACTTTTACAGGAAAGACGGCACCCTGGGGTCAAGTCAGGTTCTTAACTATAATGACAAAGGATTTCAATCGGAGTATACCTCTTCTGACAAGGATAAGAATGTTATAGGAAAGACATACTCAACCTACGAGTATGATCAGAGGGGCAACTGGATAAAGGCCACAATCAGGGATGACAAAGGATTTACTGTAATATCCGAGCGGGTTTATACCTATTTCGAATAAATGGCTCTCCGGTTACACCGGAGCAGATTAAAGCCATTTTTCAATCTACTCTGAATCCGGAGAAATAACCCTTTTCTAGTCCTGTTAGATAATCAGTGGTGTTCCGTACCAACACTGTGATGGTATGAGAAGGTGTCAATCTCATGGTAATGCTGCCCGATGAAATACCAGCGGTTGCTGAATTAATGATCACCTCTTCGCGATCATCCACAATTTTCAGGATGACCCGTATACCACTGGGAATATCCATGGCTACATTAAAAGTGTAAATCCCCTCAAACGGTGTTCTGAATTCGCCGGTAGTCGGGTTGTAAGCTCCGCCGATATTAAAATTTGACCCTGTAGTGGCATTATCAAACTTTACCTGCACCTCTCCTTTGGCAGGGAGGGGTATTGTGGTTCCATCACCAAGGCTTGCCCTGAAGGCAACCATCGGCTCGAGAGTTGCTGAACTGCCTCCGGTGATGGTAATAGTCCTGGTTGCAGGATTGTAACCCAGGTCCTGAAGTTCATTTTCCGGATCGGTGTCAATGGTGATGGATTTGTTGATCCCGGAAATGGATAGTTGGTTATTGTTAACCGTCAGTTCCTGCAGAAGAGTCTTCCCTGCATATAATGCATAAGGCACTGACATAAAAGAGATTGTGCCCATTCTTTTCCATCCGTTGCCAAGGTCTATGTCTACCTGAAGTGAATGGTTTCCTGTTGACCAGTCGATGGCATGAAAAGTGCCATTGAGCGCCTCTCCCTTACCTATGATAAGAGAGAATACACCGTATTGTGATGTAGTAGTATGGTGAAGCTCCTCGTAAACCGAGGTTTCACCTGCAAGGATGGAGAATTTCACATCAATGGATTCATTTTTGATCTCCCCGCTTGCATCACGGGCCACAGCCTGATAATGTATCCCCGGAGGAACTGTTCCTGTTCCCTGTCCCCTGACGCGACACTCGCTTCCTGCAAGAAAGAGTCCCATCAGTAATAATAAACCTATACCTTTCTTCATCATCATCGTTTTAAATCTTGAGTATCTTCGCCTCAGCGGCTTGACCATCAGACCGCACAACCCTGACCAGATAAACACCCCTGGACCATCCTTCCATATCTACCATAGTCTTGTAGAAAAAACTGCCTGATGAGTACGTACTCCAGGCATCGACAGAAATATTAAGCACTTCGGCGTATACGATGGATCCGGTGAGATTGACAATAACAATTTCATAAGTCCATGGGAGCGCAGCACCGGCAAACAGTTCCAGGATAAGTTTATTCCTCAGGTCATTCTCCTTGGAGACAGGATTGGGATAAAACTTAACCCCGCTATCCTCCGGTACTCCTGGTTTCTGAATGATGCTGGGTTGCTGGAATCCCTGTGTCAGAACTGTGTCCTCCTCCCCGACCAGCTCAACCATAACCTCCCCGATAGTATGCTGGTAATAAATATGGCCGTTAGCTATGTAATCTACTCCTGCACCCGACACGATCACCCTGTGAGACAGCTCCTGTGAAAGTACCGATGCAGACATAAGAGCCAATGCCGTACACGCTAACAACCCCTTCATATCAAACACAAGTATACAATTACTGACAAAAATAACACTTTTTATGCAGAACCGGCCCTGTCGGTCAGCAGTTTGAGGCTTTTGAGAGGTTCGGCGAACCTTAAGAGAAGGGCCAGGACGGCACCTGCTGCCAGTTGGAGACCACCAGCCGCCATCCATGAGAGTCCTGTCCTCCGCAACAACCAGCCGGTAGCGAAAGTAAGGGTAAGCATCAGAAGGAAGAAAGTAACCCGGCCTGCACCGGTAATACCGGTTATGGTCTTCCTCACTGCTGCCATGCATGCTGCTGCCACCAGTGTTTGTGTAACCAGTGCGGTGTATGCAGCACCTGCAATACCAAGCCACGGGATCAGCGCAAGGTTGAGGGACACGTTCAGGAGCATGCCCGACAGAGTGATTAATCCAAGAAGCCTCAGTTTCCATGCAGCTGTAAGCATCGTACTGTATATGTAGATCGCTCCAACGGGAACCAGGGTGATCATCAGAATCCGGAAAGCTAAGACAGCGCTGGCAGTGGGTGAGATATAGAGCAGATCGAGTATTTCGCCCGGGAAAGTGGCCAGTGTCACCGCTCCGACGCCCAGCGGCGCCATGAGCAGGCGTCCGGCCATGCTCGCAAGCGGCCTGATATCACTTCCGGACGACAACCCCCTGGTCATGATTGGAAGTAGCATGCCTCCGAACATGACCGGGATCATTGCAAAAGCATCAAACAGCCGGAATGCCTGTGCATAGTTTCCTGCCTGGGTCGCCCCTTCAGGAAGCAGACGTTCAATCATCACAGAGTCGATCCGCCAGTAAATTGTCATTGCAAAAACTACAGCCGCATAGGGGAGTCCGGTCACAATGATGCTCCTTAGCACTGTGATATCAGGTTTCACCCCTGAAACCTGACCCTTGCGCACCACTATTATGAATGCAGCGCACATAACTGTAAAATAGGCAGCTGTCTGCGCCCATACAAACCATTCGATCCTGAATCCTCCCGTTGTAATACCACCCCACAGGAGCACCGAGCAGATGATGATCATCACAAGCCTGTCAGCTACAGAAAAAATACTGTCAAGGAAGAGATACTGCATGCCGCTTATGTTTGACCGGAGCCAAAGGATCATTGAAGCCATCACCTGGTTCAGCATCAGAACAAGGAGCATGGATATCTGCCATCCTCTGTAGCCGAGGGCTAAAGCGACACTGACAGTCACAAGAAAGTAGGCCGTTGTAAGCAGGAGCCGGAGCAACAATACATTGCCGAAATAAAGCTTCACCCGGGAGGGATCGGCTGCCACTGCCCTGTTGTTGAAGCCCGACAGCCCCATGTCGAGCAGCAGGGTAAAGAGAACGGAGAAGCTGAAGAGTGAAAAATAGCTTCCGTAGGCGGTCTCGCCAACCACGTTCTGAACGGTACGGTCTATACCAAGTACCCAGAAAGCTTTGACCAGGATGCTCACCGTCAGGAGGAAGGTGATATTAATAAGGAACTTTCGCCTCAATTCAGTCTGCCGTGGATAAAAGAATCAATGCCAATTTATAAATTAATTGCCACATTTGTATTTCAGTACCAGCAACCGGAAATGATCATTGCAATAAATGCGCGTACGCTCAGGGCTGTGCCACGTGATGGCATCGGATGGTTCACCCTTGAGGTTGTCAGCGGAATGATCCGTAAACATCCTGAGCACCGGTTTGTACTGGTTGGTGACAGAAGGCCGGAGCCACTGCCTGTTGAAGGTAACAATGTTGAATATTTCACCCTGCCGTTGCGTACAGTTCATCCGCTGCTCTGGTATGTGTGGCATGAATTTCTGCTGCCGCCCGTTCTGAAGCGCACAGGGGCTGCTCTGTTCATCGCCCCTGACGGGATGATCCCGCTGAAAACGGATATACCTTGCATTCCCGTCATCCACGACCTCAACCATGAGCATCGTCCCGATGATATCCCCTCCGGAGAGTGCAGTTACTACCGCCGGCGGTTTCCGCTCTTCGCCGGGAAAGGAGCGCGTGTGGCGACGGTGTCTCATTTCTCGGCAGGAGACATTGCTTCGACCTATGGTATCAGGCCGGACAAGATAGATGTGGTGCCCAACGGCGTTTCAGCGATCTTCTCGCCGCCATTGCCGGGCGAAGTGGAGGAGACACGCCGCAGGTACACAGGTGGCAGGCCATATTTTCTCTTTGTCAGCAATTTTTCTCCGAGGAAGAATGTTGAGGCGGTCATCCGTGCTTTTGAGCTCTTCAGGCAATCGGGCAGCGGTGATCATGTACTGCTTCTTGCAGGGCGAAGGCTATATCTTACCAGGGAGATGGACAGGCACCTGGAGGATTCTGCGTACAGTAATGATATACTCTTCACAGGGTCGGTCACTCGTGATGTGCTGCGCAGGCTCTATGGAGCTGCCGATGCTCTGACCTTTGTGCCGTGGTTCGAGGGGTTCGGCATACCTGTAGTGGAGGCGCAGCGGTGCGCTACGCCGTGCATTCTGTCAGACAACTCATCACTCCCCGAGGTAAGCGGCGGCGCGGCGCTCTGCGTCAGCCCCGCTGACGCAGGTGCCATAGCCGAGGCTATGGCACGCCTCGTCACCGACGGCGCGCTGCGCCGCCGCCTGGCTGACGAGGGATATTACAACTCCCTCAGGTACACCTGGGAAAAGTCTGCGGAAGAAATGTGGAAATCAGTCATCAAAGCTACCGGGGGAGACGTCTGATGCTTAAACCATTCTATAAGGACGGCATCCGTGAGGCCGGGTGCGACGAGGCAGGACGCGGATGCCTGGCAGGCCCCGTGTACGCTGCAGCAGTCATCCTCCCCAGAAGATACAGAAACAGGGAACTCAATGACTCCAAGAAACTGACCGCCCGCCAGCGCGAACGGCTGCGCTCCGAAATCATGTCATCTGCCAGCGCCTGGTGTATTGCCTCATGCTCAAACACCGAAATAGATGAGATGAACATACTCCGCGCCTCAATCACCGCCATGCACAGGGCTATCGACGGACTTGAACCCAGGCCACTGCTGCTGCTAATAGACGGTAACAGGTTCTATACATATGGAGATATCCCCCATCAGACAATTATCAGGGGTGACGCCACATACCTCTCCATCGCGGCTGCATCGGTGCTGGCAAAAACAGAACGTGATCACCGGATGGAGGAACTTGACGCCCTCTACCCATGCTACAGGTGGCGGCAGAACAAAGGATATCCTACCCCGGAACATCGCAGAGCCATTGCTGAATACGGCCCAAGCCCGATTCACCGGCTTTCATTCAACCTGGTTGACAAGCAGGGGGTGCTTCCTTTCTTATAAAATGTTAAAATCATCAATCCTGAGAGGGTATTTTGATATCTTTGGTTCCTTACTTAAATCAACAACACCTTAAATCATGAGAAAAATACTGGCAATTATTGTTATCCTTCTAACCTTCTCAGCCTCACAGGCCAGAGCTGATGAGGGCATGTGGCTGCTGCCGCTCATTGAAAAGCTCAATATCGGTACCATGACCGAGATGGGGCTCAAACTGACAGCAGAAGACATCTACAGCATCAACCAGGCAAGCCTGAAAGACGCTATTGTCATCTTCGGTGGCGGCTGTACCGCTGAGATCGTCTCACCTCAAGGCCTGCTTCTTACCAACCACCACTGTGGTTACGGCCAGATCCAGAACCACAGCACCGTGGAACATGACTATCTCAACAATGGTTTCTGGGCTATGTCAAAGGAAGAAGAACTTCCCAATCCCGGACTGTCAGTCACCTTCCTGGTGCGCATTGAAGATGTCACCTCAAGGGTACTTGGAAAGACCAGCACAGACATGACCGAAGCAGCACGCCGCGAAGCCATCCAGGCTGAGAGTGCCGCCATCACCGCCGAGGCAACAAAGGGAACCCACTACAACGCCCGCGTCGCATCATTTTACAGTGGGAACCAGTATTTCCTGCTTATCTATGAAGTATTCTCCGACGTAAGGCTCGTTGGAACACCACCCAACTCAATCGGGAAATATGGTCATGACTCTGATAACTGGATGTGGCCGCGCCATACCTGCGATTTCAGCGTTTTCAGGGTCTATATGAGCCCTGACGGAAAACCGGCTCAGTACTCGAAGGACAATGTTCCTCTCAAGCCGAAGCACTACCTGCCTGTATCAATAAAGAACCTGCAGAAGAATGATTTCGCAATGGTGATGGGCTACCCCGGTACAACAACCAGGTACATGACATCATACGAGGTTGACGAAGCGATGAAGATCACCAACGCCAACAGGATCAAGATCCGTGGTACACGCCAGGAGATATGGATGAAGGATATGATGGCTGACCCGAAGGTGAACATTCAATACGCATCGAAATATGCCGGTTCATCCAATTACTGGAAGTTCTCAATAGGCCAGAACGCAGGTCTCACACGTCTGCGCACCGCAGATAAGAAGGCAGCTTTCGAAGCTGAATATATGAAGTGGGTAAAGGCAGACCAGGCACGCAATGCCAGATACGGCAATGCACTTTCACTGATTGAAAACGCCGTTAAGGGAAGGGCTGAAAAGTACAATGTCTCACAATATATCAGGGAAGCATTGTCTACGGAACTGATAGGCTTTGCCGGTCAGATGACCATACTCGAAGAGGCCCTTGCCACAAAAGAGACCGAAAGAATCAGCGGCATGATCGAAAGGTTAAAGAAATATGCTGAGAATTTCTACGGTGATTATAACTATCCTACCGATCAGAAAACTACAAAGGCGATGATGACGCTCTACAGAACGGATATCGATCCCAGGTACTGGCCATCTTTTTACAAGCTGATCGACACGAAGTTCAAGGGCAACATTGACACCTTTGTTGATAATATCTTCGCGAAGTCAATATTTGTCTCCCAGGAGAAACTGGCAGCCTTCCTTGGAGCTCCCAGCCTGAAGGTTCTTCAGAAGGATCCCGCATATGTTGTTGCCAGATCAATCAGCGAAATGAGTTCATCATTGATGAAAGATCTCCAGGGATTCAATGCTGATCTCTCAAAAGGACAGCGTCTCTATATGGCCGGAGTAATGGAATACCAGCCTGACAAAACAGAGTATCCGGATGCCAACTCCACCATGAGGCTCACATATGGCAAGGTGCTTGACTACTACCCTTATGATGCAGTGCATTACAACTGGTATACGACACTCGACGGTGTGGTGCAGAAATACAAGCCTGGCGATTATGAGTTCGACCTGCCGCAGCGGCTCATTGATCTTAACAACAAAAGGGAGTATGGCCGTTATGCATCCCCGGATGGCTACATGCCGGTATGCTTCATTACCGACAATGACATCACCGGGGGCAATTCAGGCAGTCCTGTCATAAACGGCAACGGCGAGCTTATCGGCCTTGCCTTTGACGGCAACTGGGAGGCCATGACCGGAAACATAGCATTCGAGCCTGACTTTCAGAGGTGCATCAACGTTGACATCCGTTACGTTCTCTGGGTGATTGACATCTACTCAGGGGCAGGGTATCTGCTCGATGAGATGGATATCAGAGAATAGGCAAGAGGCATTAGGCTATAGGCAATAGTGAAGTGGGGCTGTCTTATATGAGACAGCCTCTTTTACATTTCATAAAATAGTTTAATGACGTACAAATCCAACGACTGCATGTGATTGACAACGCTACTGCCTACTGCCTCTTGCCTGATGCCTAATAAAGTCCTACCTTTGCAAAAATTTGCAATGCAGTTCAGTTTTGTTGACATATTAGCCTGTTTTATGGTGTTGTTTGCAATCATTGACATCACCGGATCAATACCCATCATCCTTGATATCAAATCCAAGACGGGCAACATCCATCCCTGGAAAGCCACGCTGGTATCATTCCTGATTTTCCTGGCTTTCCTTATTTTCGGGGAGAAGCTTCTCGGCCTCTTCGGCGTTGATGTCGGGTCATTCGCCATAGCCGGCTCCTTCATTATTTTCCTTATCGGGATGGAGATGGTTCTCGGTGCTGAATTCTTCAAGCATGACTCACCCGGAGGGGGAACCATTGTTCCGATTGCATTTCCGCTGATTGCCGGTGCCGGTTCAATAACAACAATCCTGTCACTGCGTGCGGAATATGCTACTGTAAACATCCTCGTTGCCCTGTTGCTGAACATGGTAATTGTATATGTCGTGCTCAGGCTCACAACGAGAATTGAGCGTCTGCTGGGGCCAACCGGGCTGCACATACTCAAGAAATTTTTCGGCATTATTCTTATAGCCATCGCAATAAGGCTCTTCATCAATAATACAGGTATTACCCTCCCCCAATGAGTCTGTCAGAGGTAACAATTTACACTGACGGTGCCTGCAGCGGCAATCCTGGTCCGGGAGGCTACGGCGTGGTGCTTATTTCGGGTCCTCTTCGCAAGGAGCTCTCCGGAGGTTTCAGGCTCACAACCAACAATCGGATGGAGCTGCTGGCTGCCATCACCGGCCTGGAGGCGCTTAAACTTGACGGGCTGAGTGTCAGGCTGCACACAGATTCACAGTACCTTGTAAATGCGGTCAACAACGGCTGGCTCTTCAGCTGGGAGATGAAACGGTTTGCCAGGAAGAAAAACCAGGATCTGTGGATCCGGTTCCTGGAGGTTTACAGGCGTCACAGGGTGACCCTGATATGGGTGAAAGGACATAACAATGACCCTGAGAATGAACGCTGTGACACCCTGGCGGTGGCAGCTTCAAAGCTGCCCGGTCTTCCTGAAGATGAGGGATACATGGCAAACAATGAAGCTGAGGACCTTATCTGACAGGTGACAGTTATTTTTGACTTTTATAAAAAAAGTGCAATTTTTGTAAAAAAAGGGGAGAGATGAAAAGTTTCATACACAAAGCCACAGAGCTGACACCGGAAATTATCCTCGCTCCGGCTGAAAACAGGTTCACCATTTCCGGGAAGTCGGCGCCGGAAGATGTAAGAGGCCTTTATTATCCGGTTATTGAATGGATGGAAGAGTTCGTAACGGAAATAAAAAGGGGGCACAATTACACTGACAGTAATCCTCTCCTCCTGAAGCTTGACCTTGAGTATTTCAATTCGTCCTCTGCAAAGTTCCTCTTTGACATCTTCGGCCAGCTGAAGGAAATGAGCAACGAAGGTATTCCCGTGGATATCGAATGGCATTATGACGAGGAAGATACCGATCTTCGCGAGGCTGGCGAGGACCTGGCGTTGCTTGCAGAACTTCAGTTCAGGTATTGCCCGGAGACCAGATGAGCCAGCTGAGAGGACCGGCAGAACTGTACCGGCTGCTTGATTCCCTGCAAATACCATTCGAATATATAGAGCATCCTCCGGTACCAACAGTTGAGGAAGCAATGAAATACTGGTCCGGCATAGACTCCGGTCATTGCAAGAACATCTTTTTCCGTAATCACAAGGGTGACAGGCACTACCTGGTGATACTCTATTATGAATCAAAGCTGAACATCAGGGAGCTTGAGCAGAAGCTTCGCCAGGGAAAGCTCTCGTTTGCCTCAGACAGGAGACTAATGCAGTATCTCGGACTGACGCCCGGCTCGGTCTCTCCTTTCGGACTTATAAATGACCACTCCCACCACGTCCATCTCTTCATTGATAAAACACTCATGGAGCACAAACGGCTGTCATTTCACCCGAACACAAACACCGCATCGCTGATTATTCCACGTGACGGGCTTTTCACATTCCTGAAACACACAGGCAACACCTGGGAATTTTTCTGATCATCTTTCATGCAGCATAATGCATATTCCGGCAGTCTTTAAGGCGGACTTGCATCATTATATTTTACTCTTACCGCCATGAAAAGAATTGCGTTTATTGCGACTGTGCTTATCTTGTTTACCATTGCAGGAGCCGCAGCGTCTACCCAGGACTCCGTCCAAAGAAGAACCTACCAGGCAAGATTCACCTCCTCACCACCTGTTATTGACGGATCAATCGATGATGTAGAATGGAAGACAGGTGAATGGCAGGGTGATTTTACACAGTTTGAGCCAGATAACGGAGCCCCATCCTCTCAGAGAACTGAATTTATGATTCTTTATGATGACAACAATATATATGTTGCCTTCAAAGCCTATGACACAAATCCTGACAGCATTGTCAGGCGTATCTCCCGGAGGGACAACGGTGACGGGGATTTTGTGGGGATTGGTTTCGACAGCTATCACGATCTTCAGACCGGTTTTGCATTTGTCACAAACGCGGCAGGTGTAAAGAATGATTTCATCTGGTCCCAGGATGGCCGGATAGAGGATGACACCTGGGATGCCATCTGGTTTACGGGAGCAAAGGTGTATGAATGGGGATGGGCCGCCGAGATGCGGATTCCGCTCACCCAGCTCCGGTTCCGTATCTCAGATGAAGGCGTATGGGGGATCGAGGCCTTCCGCCGCGTCTTTCGCTGCCAGGAGACTTCTGTATGGCAGTTTATTGACCGTAATGCTTCCGGTATGGTCCATAACTTCGGAACTCTGACCGGGCTGACAGATATAAAGCCCAGAAAACAGGCTGACATCACTCCGTTTGTCGTGGGAAGTGTGGAGACATTCGAGAAAGAGGATGGCAACCCCTTTGCCACCGGCACAAACTGGAAATACAACGGCGGCCTCGATGCCAAGTTCGGCCTGACAAACAATATGACCCTTGACCTTACCGTCAATCCCGATTTCGGGCAGGTTGAGGCTGACCCTTCCGAGGTGAACCTCACAGCATATGAGACTTTTTTCCAGGAGAAGAGGCCTTTCTTCATCGAAGGAAACAACATCACCAGCCTGAAGACCGGAATTGGTGACGGAGACCTGGGCTTTGACAACCTCTTTTATTCAAGGAGGATCGGGCGGAGCCCCCACCTGGAAGCAGACAACGATGATGATGAATTCGCGAAGGTGCCACGCGTAACACCTATCATCAGCGCTGCCAAGCTGACAGGGAAAACACCGGAAGGCCTGTCAATAGGTATTGTGGAAGCAGTGACGGCAGAGGGCAGAGCTGTTATTGACTCGCTGGGTCACAGGAGTGAACAGACGGTTGAACCTCTTACCAACTATCTGGTTTCACGGGTAATGAGGGACTTTGGTGGTGGCCGGACAGTTATCGGCGGAGCCTTCACCAACACTCACCGTTTCCTTGACGGAAACGTCACTGAAGAGCTTGTCCGCAGCGCCAGTACAGCAGGCATCGACTTCACCCGGTATTTTGATGAGGAGCGTAAATGGTACGCCTCGGTCACTGCAGCAGGAAGCAACCTTAAGGGCACCATGGAAGCCATTGAAGACCTGCAGCGCTCAACAGTCCACCTTTATCAGAGACCCGATGCCGATTATATGGAAGTAGACCCGTCGCGCACCTCCCTGAACGGTTTCGGCGGTAATCTGCAGGCAGGAAAAGTGGGAGGCAAGTGGAACTTCATGGCCTTTACATACCTGAAGTCGCCGGGCTTTGACCTTAACGACGTGGGATACCTTCAGAGCGCAGATGCAATATATGCCGGACTATGGTCGGCATACAGCTTTGACAAGCCATTCAGCATCTTCAGGAGAATCAGGCCAAATGCCAACCTGTTCAGCGAGTGGGACTTTGGCGGCACTCACCTCTCCACCAGCGGCAACCTCAGCCTCTATATCCAGTTCAAAAACCTGTGGTGGACAAATTTCGGTGCCAACTACAACGGTGAATCCCTTTCAACCACGAAACTCCGAGGAGGTCCAGCCATGATCACTCCCTCAAACCTGAACTGGTGGTTCAACCTGGGATCAAGCCAGTCAAGGAGCCTGTCTGCTTCTGTTTATGCCAACGGTAACAAGGGCGGAGATAACTCCGCAGAAGGATATTCTATGGGAATTGACATAACGGCCAAGCCGGGGCAATCATTCACCGCGTCTGTCGAACCTTCATATTCCATAAACCGTAACGATATTCAGTACGTGACCTGCACAGATGATGATGAACGCTATATCCTGAGCCGTATAGACCAGCAGATAGTCAGCATGTCAGTGAGGCTGAACTATAATATTACACCTGATCTGACTGTCCAGTACTGGGGACAGCCGTTCCTTGCAGCAATGGATTACAGCAGGTTCAAGGCAGTCACAGATCCCAGGGCAGGCATCCTGTCGGACCGGTATCACCTCATCAGTGACGATGAAACGACTTACGATACCGAAGATGACATGTACCTCATTGACGAAGACAATGACGGTATCACTGATTACAGTTTTGACAATCCTGATAACAATTATGATCAGTTCCTTTCAAACCTGGTTGTCAGATGGGAGTTCAGCCCCGGATCAACCCTGTTCCTCGTATGGTCTCAGACCCGCGACTACAGTGATACTACAGGTTCCTTTTCGCTCAGTCAGAACCTTAATAATCTCTACACCTCGAAGAGGCCCTATGATGTGTTCCTGATAAAATTTACATACCGTTTTGGTTTGCGGTAAGCGCAGCTGATCGCAAGTCCTGAAGAGCGACGGGTATTCATCCATCGCTCTTCTTTTACACTTTTACTGAGGTATATTTGAAGCAAAATTCCCTAACTTTGCTGGAGCTTTACTATTCCAGAAATCCCTGACAATGAAATGTGTTCTGTTTATCCTTTTTTCATGTATTACCTTTGTTCTGCAAGCCCAGGAGTACGAAAAAAAAGAATATACCACCACACGTACTGAAAATCCGCCGGTGATCAACGGTGTGCTTGACGATGAGGCATGGACCGAAGGTGAATGGGGAAGTGACTTCTGGCAGTTTGAACCCGTCGAAGGAGCGCCCGTAAGTCAGAAGACAGAGTTCAAGCTGCTCTATGATGATTACAATATCTATGTAGCCATAAAGGCTTATGATACTTCCCCTGACAGCATTGTCTCACGCATGACCCGGCGCGATGATATTGATGGTGATGAAGTGGGAGTGGCAATAGATTCATACTTTGACCAGCGAACTGCATTCGGTTTTATGGTTAGCGCAGCAGGTGTCAAGGGAGACCTGATGTGGATTGATGACGGGCTGACAGAGGATGATTCATTCGATCCCATATGGTATGTGAAGACCGGAGTGTATGACTGGGGATGGGCCGCTGAAATGAGGATACCACTCACACAGCTCCGGTTCTCCGCAAGAGACAATCAGGTATGGGGTCTTGAGTTGATAAGGGAAATATACCGCCATAATGAAACACATCTGTGGCAACCAATTGCCAGGAATGCTTCAGGACTGGTTCATAACGCCGGGCTGCTGAAAGGACTCACAAGCATCAGGCCCCGGAAGCTGTTTGACCTCACCCCCTACGGCGTTGCAAGACTTGAAACCTACGAAGGTGAACAAGGCAATCCGTACCATGACGGATCCGATGTCAGAGGAAACATCGGCCTCGATGCAAAAATCGGGGTGACCAACAACATGATCCTCAGCCTGTCACTTAATCCCGATTTCGGGCAGGTTGAGGCTGACCCGTCAGAAGTCAACCTTACAGCCTTTGAAACCTTTTTCAGCGAGAAACGGCCGTTCTTCATTGAAGGGAACAACATAACGGACTACAACCTGGGATTGGGCAGCGGCGGCCGGGGTAATGACAATATGTTCTATTCAAGGAGAATAGGCCGGCAGCCACGGCTGAACCATTCAGCCGGGCAGGGTGAATATGCCTATACCCCTGCATTTACTCCTATTATCGGATCTGCAAAGCTGACAGGCAAATCAGCAGGCGGACTCTCGGTTGGTTTCATCGAGGCTGTGACCGCAAATGTGAATACCAAAATATATGACCCCTTTACAGGAGAAACTACATATAAAACAGCCGAACCGCTCACGAATTACAGCGTGGGCAGGGTGCAGAAGGATTTCAGCGGGGGAAAAACCATAATTGGCGGGATGGTGACAAGCACGATAAGATCACTTGATGCGGAAACCGAGGATTATTTCCATAAGTCTGCCACTTCGGCCGGGATCGACTTCACCAGGTACTTCGGAAACATGGATTACATCTTCCGGCTGCGTACCGCCGTAAGCAACGTCACCGGGACCGAAGAGATGATAGCCGGTACCCAGAGATCAGTCATTCATAACTTTGTCCGTCCTGATGCAGATTATCTCGATTTTGACATCACCCGCACGTCTCTGAGCGGATTCGGAGGGAACCTGATGGCAGGCAAACTCGGTGGCAACTGGCAGTTCCTGTATCTCTCAAGCTGGAAATCACCAGGTTTTGAGATCAATGATATCGGGTACATGCAGATGGCTGACATGTATATGGGAGCAGGAATTATCAACTATAACATCTATAAGCCATTCAGTGTATTCAGAAGTATGAGCTTCGGGACCAACCTGATACACCTGATGGACTTCGGCGGAAATACAAATGCAATGGCAGTCTCTCAGTCATGGACAGCCAACTACCAGAACCAGTGGGGAACGTTCCTCAGCGCACAATTGACCAGTCCCGAGACTGATAACCACCTTTTGCGCGGGGGCCCGGCAATGAAAATGCCCGGTCAGCTGTATCTGTCGGCAGGCATTGATTCTGACTGGAGGAAAAAACTGTCAGGTGAGGTTGAGTTCAGTATTAACAAAACTTTCAATGATGTGATGACCAGCTACGAGCTGGGATTCGAGCTGGAGTACAGACCGATTAATACGCTGACTCTCAATATTGAACCCGGGTGGAGTCGGACGGTTAACAAGATGCAGTACGTAACTCTCAGGCATTTTGAGGGCATGAACGATCAGTCAGAAAGATATATTTTCGGATCCATAGACCAGAAGATATACAGTATCTCTCTCAGGGCAGATTATAACATCACTCCTGACCTGACCATCCAGTACTGGGGTCAGCCTTTCTTCGGATCAGGCGACTACAGCGAGTTCAAACGGATCACTGATCCGGTTGCTGCCAGCCTTGAAGGCCGCTATAAACTGCTTGACGGCGGAATTGTTACATATGCAATAAAGGACAGAGTATACAGCATCGATGAAAACCTTGACAAGTCTCCGGACTATAGTTTCAGCAACCCCGACTTCACCGTAAGTGAGTTTCTGCATAACCTTGTTGTACGCTGGGAGTTCCTTCCGGGGTCAACAGCTTATCTGGTCTGGTCACAGACACGTGAGTACTACACCGGAACAGGGATTTTTGATACCGCCTCCCAGGCTGCATCGTTGTTCGGTGCGACAACACCTCACAATGTTTTCCTTGTTAAGTTTTCATACAGGTTCGGTCTATGATGAACAATACCTGCAGCTGGCCTTCAGGCGATCTCCTGATGATAAGTTATCATGACAATGAATGGGGAGTACCTGTTCATGATGACAATAAGTGGTTTGAACATATCGTCCTTGACGGTGCCCAGGCCGGCCTCAGCTGGAAGACAATCCTCCATCGGCGTGAAGGATACCGGAAGGCCTTTGAAGGCTTTGACCCTGCCAGGGTAGCAATATATGATGAGGTCAGGTTCAGAGAACTGCTCAATGATAAGGGAATCATCCGCAACAGACTGAAGATCAGATCAGCAATCAATAATGCAATTGCCTTCCGGAAGATACAGGAGGAGTTCGGGACATTTGATGCCTGGATCTGGCAGTTCACAGACGGTAAACCGGTTGTAAATCACTGGAAAACCCTGAGTGAGATTCCGGCACGTACTCCGCTTTCGGACCTCATTAGCAAAGAACTTAAAAAGAGAGGATTCACTTTCGTGGGTTCAACCATCTGCTATGCTTTCATGCAGGCAGCAGGAATTGTTAATGACCACCTGGTAACCTGCTTCAGGCACCCTTTAAAAATGATATCCTAACTCAAGGATGATAAACCTGCCCGGACAGACTGCACCCTTGCTGTCATAGAATTTTGTGTCAAGAATGTTCTGCACACCCAGGTCAACCGATACCTTCTCCACAAATATACGTGACAACCGGAGGTCTACAGTAACATATGCCGGGTAACGGTCGCTCCCGGTTACTTCATCAAAAATATTCTGGTCATTTACCCACATTGCTCCCTGGTACCTCGCCACAAGACCCATATTGACAAACCGGTTGTTCCAGCGTGCAGTCAGTGATACTGTCGAGGAGGGTACATCAGTGAGATGATTGCCGGTCAGGTCAATAGGATCACCTGCATCAAGCGGACGATAATCAGTAATTACTGAATAACTGTAACTGCATGCAGCTCCAAGAAATACTGCCGGTGAGACCGGCCAGTTCAGTTCAGCCTCCGCACCGGTTATCTTCACCAGGGGAATATTCGTCCTGACAAGGATGGGCCTAAGCCCGTAACCCATATCGATTGAATCGCCGGTGTTGACATAATAGAGGAAATCCATGCCCTGTGAGTACCATCCTGAAACAGATGCCCTCAGTTTTCCGGTGATGGTGAAGTCACCCCCTGCCTCGATGTTGGCCAGGTATTCCGGCGAGGCATGGGGATTCGCCAGCTTGAATCCGCCCTTTATGCGTCCTGACCTGCAGAGATCATCAAGCACAGACGGTCTGAATCCTCTTCCGGCAGAAAGATAGATCCTTGTGCCAGCCGAAGGGGTGTAGTTGAGAGCCAGCTTCGGGCTTAAAGCACCCCATGTGACATAGTCCATCTCGCGATCCTCGATATTCCTCATGAAGACTGTTTCAGCCGAGGGTGTATCGATGTAAAACGCTCCGTCACGGAAGATCGAGAGGTCATACCTGAGTCCTGCAGTCAGGCTCAACCGGTCAGGAATGATTGAAAAGGCATCCTGGACATAAAGGCCGGCGCTGAGCATCCTGCCACGATTGTAAACGATATCACTCGAAGTGTAGTAGACATCAGCCGCATCGACGCTGCCTGCCTTAAGGTCAGTGCCTGCAGACAACCTGTGACGACTGCCGGCTTTCCAGGTAACGGAGGAGAGCATTCCCGCGTCAAGCCTTTCCGAAAGTACATTGTACCAGGTGTAGTCATCCTTCAGGTACTCATTGACCTTTTTGTAATCTTCCTGCAGCCAAAAGAGGCTCACATCCGCCGAAAGGCGTTCGCGTTCAACGCTGTACCTGGTCCTGAACTGCCAGGTGTCATGGTCAGTGGTGTTTCCATGCGGCTGCCATATCTGCTCACCTGTACCCCTCCTGTCATTGTAGGCAATGATATCAGCCTCAATAAATTCTCCTTTTCTTATGTTGTAGCCCGTTTTGAGGCTTGCAGAGTACTCCTGCATGTCTGAGGCTACAACATATGGATTAGCTGCCCGGTCAAACTCGGATTGGGTTATGTAGCCATCGCTCTGACGGTAGAATCCATTGAGAAGGTAATAAAATCCTCTGTCGCTGCCGGGATTGAGGTTCTGGCCAAGCCTGACACGTCCTGAGAAGGTATTGAAAGTGCCGTATCCTGCGGTTATCCTTCCCGAAAGATCATCTTGCGGCCTTCGGGTTATAACATTGATAGCTCCTCCCATGGCGTTGCTGCCATACATTGATGACGCAGGACCCTTGACCACTTCAATCCTCTCCACCATTGCCGGGTCAATAAGGTTCCAGTTAACCGAACCTCCGTCTGATTTGTTGACAGGGATACCGTCAATCATAACCAGCACCCTGGCCTGCTCGTTACCGCTGAGACCGCGCATGGTGACACTTGATTTGTGTGAAAATATCCCGAATGAGCGGCTGACATTAAGTCCTGGCACAGTTGACAGCATCTCATCTACGGTGGTAACCGGTCTCGACTCAATAGCTGCAGAACTGATCAGGGTGACACGTGCCGGGACGTCAGCAATGCGGCTCGCCCCACGATTAGCGGTGACTATGACTGCCCCCGCGTCAATGAACTCCTCTTCAAGCAGGAGACTTACAGTGCTGGTTGTTCCGTCTATTACATCAACCGTCTCATGCTGAGTGGTGTATCCCAGTATCCTTACCTCAAGGGAATGGGTGCCTGCAGATACCTTGTCAATCATGAACCTGCCATCATTTCCGGTGGTTATCCCCCTGGTACCGTCAAGGATAACAGCTGCGCCTGAAAGAGGACGGCCTTCCGGAGCGCCGGTGACCAGCCCGGTAATTGTTCCCTGGGCACGGCCACCGGCGGCAGCGGCCAAAAGGAGTATTGCAGAAATAATAAATCGCGAGAGCTTCACTTCTAAAGTTTTACTTTATTCTATTTCTGGATCTTTACGGCAATCTCCATCTCACCAGAAGGTGCCTCATCAGCACGGATTACCCTTATAAGGCCGTATTTACCGTCGGCGGTGCGGAAAGGCACCACCTTGCCGGTGTAAGCAAATTTCGACTGCCCGCTGACGCTTCCCGGCCGGAAGGCGTTGACCAGCAGGCTGTCATTGGTTGCAAGGTCAAACTGCGCAGGTGTCACCAGGTTGTTATCAGAAGTATAGTAATCATACATCGTCTGGTTCTTCACGCTCCATGTTCCGAAGAGAGGGTAGTATGTCAGGGCGGAGGAGTACGCCGGACAGGTGAGTGTGGGTGATGAGGTGCCTGAGGTAAGATACCAGAAAGCAGCCATGTCAACCTCTGGCTCATGACCCGTAACGCCGGCAGCATCCCAGGAAGCTCCGGAATGGAGATCAACGAAATGGGGCAATGCCTGATTGTCCTGCAGCCCTAACCTTACCGACGGGTAATAGCTTATTTCACCCCAGGCAGAACCTGCCCCTTTCAATACAGTGAGTGATGCTGATGCCGTATCACGGTACGAGTTCATGACTGAAAACACCCACCGTTCAATCTGACCATAGCCTCTTGTATAGGTCAGGGTGGTATCAAGCCCCCCGTAACTTATATACATGCCTTTGTCGGCTTCAGTAACAGCCACACCGTCAGAGATCCTTCTTACAACCAGGTTGGTAATGGCTCCGCCCCCTCCCGATACTGAAAGTCCGAACCTGAGCGTTCCCCCCGGAGCAACTGCCGAGCCGTCATTAGTAAAGAGACCACCTGATTTAAGCAGTATGAGGGGTGTGGTCTCAGGGTTGTCCTCGACACAACCGGTAAATGCAATTATGATCAGTAACGCTATGCTCTGAATCCGTTTGGCCATGGCAGAATTACTTCGTCCTGACCTTGAATGTGACAGTACCGTCTGTGCCCTGGGTCACTGCAGTGGCCAGAATAAGTCCGTAGGTGCCGTTCTGGGTCCTGAAAGCCCAGACCTGTCCCACCTGTACATCCTTTGCCTTTTTGCGGGCATTTTCGGTATCAAATGAGGTCTCGATAAGTACATCACCGTCCTGTACAGCTTCGAACTGGGTAGCGGTCAGTGTGGTCTGGAAGAAGTAGGTGGTGTTCTTTGTGACCCAGTTGTCCGGTATATTATCACCGGTGAAAATATCCCTGATGCCTGAACCCGGCGAAGCAAGTGCTATGTTGTTGCCGGTTTCGGCCTCATAGAAGCAGAACATGTCAATTGCGACCTCGTTGTCAGCAGCCTGACTCATGGTGTATGATTTATCCAGTGAAACCGAATAGAATCCGGGTACGGTTGCATTTGCCTGTGCACCGAGTGTGACAGACGGATCTTCCTTTTCCTTCTCACAGCCTGAAATCATGATTGCGACCAGTGGCAGAATCAATAACAGAGCAAAACTTGTTCTCATTTCTTTCTTTCTTTTATTCGTTATGTAATTATTTTCATATCGCTGACAAAGATAACCAGTGTAGTACGCAAATAAATGATACAAATCATATTATTGTGATTTGTTAAACGTCTGTGGTACAATTTTTGAGGTTTATAATGTCAGAGGCGCCTCTTCATTAATGTTTTAAACCTAAACCTTGAATTATGAAGAGGAATAAAGAAAAGGCTCCCGGGTTTGATGATATTATCTTCCGGGATCGAAACAGGGATTATGGCGCTTATGATCTGCGGCGCCGGTATAGTTCAACGATGAGTGTTTCCATTGTTGCAGGATTGCTGGTTGGTGCCTCCTTCTTCCTGGTGCCATATTTTGCATCTGACCCGGTTGAGTTTCAGCCGGACGGGAGAATTGATATCATCGCGATGCCGGATCCGGACCTCCCGGTTCCGCCTGTGCTGCCCGAAACACCCCCTGCGCCGAAGGCTCCTGTTGAAGCGATGAACAATGTGCGCTTTGTTCCCCCGAAGGTGGTTATTGACGAGCAGGCAACCGGGGAGGGGATAATGACAGCTGACCTCCTGAACCAGAGCATAACTGACGGAGCTGCCACGGAGGTGTTCCCGGAAGATCTGACTGCAGCTGATCCTGTTGCACCGGTTGAGCCCAAACCCAGGGTGATTGTCCAGGAGATGCCTTCGTTCCCGGGCGGGAATGAAGCATTGTTAAAGTACATCATGGAACATATCGTCTATCCGCCTGATGCTGTTGCAAACGGCATACAGGGGACGGTGTACCTGAGGTTTGTGGTCAGCAGCACAGGGGAGGTGACGAGGGTGGAGGTTACGCGCAGTGTTGATCCGCTGCTTGATAATGAAGCCCTGAGAGTGATAAGCAGCCTGCCGGGGTGGAAACCCGGAAAGCAGGACGGCAATCCCGTACCTGTGTGGTACTCGGTGCCGGTGGTCTTTGTTCTCAGATAAAATTGCCGGACCCGGATTCACGCAGGGTAATCTTTCTACTCAGATAAAATTCCTGTCGAGGAATTTCCGGAAGTTTTCGATATACTGTTCGGTGACCGGGATACGCACTTCACCAAAGACGATACGGCCGCGTTCGATAACCTTCACAGTCTCAAGATTGACAATGTATGAACGGTGAACACGCATGAACCGGTCTCCGGGAAGTCTGGACTCAAGCGCTTTCAGGGTGGATAGCGAGAGGACAGGCTTCCTTTCATCCTTCAACCAGATCTTGACATAGTCCTTAAGCCCCTCAATATAGTGGATCTCGGAAAAATTTATCCGGCGGATCCGGCTCTCTGATCTGATGAAGAGGAAGTCATTGTTCACCTCCAGTGCCGGCAGTTGGCTCCTCTCCGCAGCTATCAGCTTTTCTGCCTTCTGAACGGCCTTCAGGAACTCGGCATAGCTGAAGGGTTTGAGAAGGTAATCAACCGCATCGAGCCTGAATCCCTCCAGTGCATATTTCTCATAAGCCGTGGTGAAAATAACCTTTGGTCCGCCTGCAATGACCCTGGCCAGCTCTGTTCCCGTCAGGTCAGGCATCTGGATGTCAAGCAGTACCAGATCAACCTCTGCTGACTGTATGAATGCCACGGCATCGACAGGATTGTCAAACACCCCTGCCAGCTCAAGAGCAGGAGTCTTTTCGACATATCCCTTCACAAGCTGCAGAGCGAGGGGCTCATCGTCTATGGCAACAACCCTGGTCATCTCTTGCTGTTGTCAGTTTCTTACAGTCAGTTTAACAGTAAAGACCGTCTCCTGGCTGTCTATCCTCAGATCATGGCGGCCCGGGTACAGCAGCGCAAGCCTCTTTCTGACATTGTCGAGTCCTATGCCGGAAGCCACCTGCGGACCGTCGGAACCCTTGCGGTTTATACTGTTGGCCGCTATAAACGTTATCAGTCCGTCTTCAACACCAAGTGCAATATCAATGAATGAGTTTCCCATAGTGCTGACCCCGTGTTTGAAGGCATTTTCAATGAAAGGAATGAAAAGCAGCGGTGGCAGGTCCTGGTCAACATAATCTTCGGGAAAGCTGACGGTCAGTTTCACCCTGTCACTTATCCTGAGTTTCATAAGATCTATATAACCCCTCATGAATGCTATCTCATTGCTTAGCCGGGTGTTACCCTGCTCCGACTCATAGAGCATGTATCTCATCATCTTTGATAGGCTGAGGACCGCCTCCCTGGCATCCTCCCGGTTCATTTCTATCAGCGAATAGATATTATTGAGAGTATTGAAGAAAAAATGCGGGCTGACCTGGTTCTTGAGCAGAGCCAGCTCCGAGTTCAGCTTCTCGCGTTCCAGTTCCTTGATCTCCTCCTCTTTCCTGACTGCGCTCTCGGCGTACCTTATCCCTACGGCAAAGCCGGAGACAAGAAATGATGTGATGAAGAAGTTGTATAGTGCCATCCCGCCACCTCTCCGTTTGCCGCGGTCATCGTGGGGAGGTCCCTGTTCCGCCTCCCTGATACGCTCCCTGACTTCGCGCGGCGGCGCGAAAAGATTCTCGTAGTACTTGCCGGAAGTATAACCCATCAATACTATCAATGCAGCTGCCAGCACCAGGAAGGCAAGCCATTTCTTCCTCTGGGCCAGCCGCGGAACAAGCCAGAAATAATTGGTGTAAAAGAGAACCAGGAACACGAAAGTATTGAAAAGGACAATCTGGGTTGTCCGCTCATCCTTGAAAAGCCCTCCTGAGATAAGGAACTGGGGAATGATAAACAGTATCAGCCAGCCTGTTGCATGGAGCAGAACAGGTAGTCTCTTTCTCTTTAGCTTAACCGTACCGGCATTCATAGTGTCATCAAAGCTAATCATTCCAGTCAAATAATCACTCAAATCTCAGGGCATCAATTGGGTCAAGTTCTGCTGCCCGTCGAGCAGGATACCATCCGAAGAAGACTCCTATCACAGTACATACCACGAAGGCAAGTATGACCGAACTCCACATGACGGTTATCGGCCAGGATGTGAGAGCCTCAACAATCGCGGAGGCGCCGAACCCCAGGACTATCCCGATCAGCCCGCCGAATACGCTGAGGAGTATCGACTCAATCAGGAACTGAAGCAGGATGTCAACACTCCTGCCGCCGACAGACATTCTGAGGCCTATCTCCCTTGTGCGTTCCGTGACGGAAACATACATTATGTTCATGATGCCGATGCCGCCCACCAGAAGTGAAATCCCGGCAATGGCTCCAAGAAGGATCGTAAGTATCTCTGTAACAGAGGTCATGGTCGTAGCAAGCTCCTCCTGGCTCCTTACCTCGAAGTCGTTGTCTTCGTTCTCACGCAGTTTATGGGTGCGGCGAAGTGCCTCCTCCACCTGCGAGATTGCCAGTTCTGACTCTTCGGCGCTGCGGGCCGACATCTGTATTGACTGTATGTACGTCTGTGCGAGGACCCTTTTCTGTACCGTAGTAAACGGTGCGATGATGACGTCATCCTGGTCCTGCCCGAAACTGTTCTGACCCTTCTCCTCGAGGACACCGATTATCTTAAATGGTATGTTCTTGAATCTTATTGTCTCTCCCGTCGGGTCGATCCCTTCCCCGAATAGCTCGTCGGCCACTGTACGGCCTACAAGGCATACTTTTGCGGAACCTTCCGCCTCGGTATCGGTGAAATTGCGTCCGCTGACAACACTCCAGCTCCTTATTTCAAGATACTGTTCGCTCCCGCCATAGATAGTCGTGGGCCAGTTTGAACTGCCGGAAACGGCCTGACCGCTGCTTCTTACTTCGGGCGAGACAGCAACAATGGCATCACACTCCGTTTTGATTGCTTTGATATCAGCCACGGTAAGCCGCTGCGATGATGAGCTCCCCTGCTGAACCCCTCCCATTCTCATGTTGCCTGGCATGACGAACAGCATGTTTGAACCCATGCTTGCTATCTGGTCCTCGATGCTCTTCTTTGATCCCTGCCCGATAGCCAGCATTGTAATTACTGACGCAACGCCGATTATTATCCCGAGCATCGTCAGGAATGAGCGCATCTTATTGCGCTTCAATGCGTTGATTGCTACTTTTAAAAGATTTCCCGGATTCATTTCATTCTGTTTTTAATCCTGCTCCACTGGCAGGGCTGTCAGCATCTCTGCGGCGTTCAGCCTGTTTTTTATATCCTCTTCCCTGATTATATGGCCGTCACGGAAGACAACACTGCGGGTCATGCACTTTGCAATGTCCGGTTCGTGCGTCACGAAGACTATAGTCTTGCCCTTGCTGTTCAGCTCCTGGAAGAGTGACATGATCTCGTACGATGTGCGCGTGTCGAGGTTACCTGTTGCCTCGTCGGCGAGGATCACAACCGGGTCATTTACCAACGAACGTGCAATTGCAACTCTCTGCTGCTGACCGCCCGAGAGCTGGTTAGGCATATGATCCATCCTTTCTGCCAGCCCCACTGCTTCGAGGGCCGCAATGGCCTTCTCCCTGCGTTCTTTCGTACTGATCAGGCGGTTGTACATCAGCGGGAGCTCAACATTTTCAAGTGCGGAGGTTCGTGAGAGAAGGTTGTACGACTGGAATACGAACCCTATCTTAAGGTTGCGGATCGCTGCACGCTCATTTTTAGACATCCCTGCCACATTGACACCGTCAAGCAGGTAAATACCGTCAGAGGGCCTGTCGAGGCAGCCGATTATGTTCAGCATTGTAGATTTGCCTGAACCGCTGGCTCCCATGATTGCAACAAACTCACCCTCGTTTATCTTCAGGTCCACCCCGCGGAGAGCATGTACAGTGACCTCCCCCACGTGGTAGTCCTTCTTCAGTGAGGTTATATCGATTATCGTCTTCATTGCTGTGTCCTGGTCGATGAGTTTGCTCCTGAACGTGAGCTGGTCTGGTTGTTTCTTCTTCCCGGAGGGCCTGGCATAAAGGGATTGGAGGCTACGTCTTTTGCCTTTTTCTGCTTAGCTGCTGCCAGGGTCATCTTTACAACTACCTCGTCACCTTCAGCGAGGCCCGAAACCACCTCGGCATTTACACCGTCATTTGATCCGAGCTGCACCGGGGCCGGGCGGATACCGTCATCAGTTTTGATCCATACCATTGTATCGGGGAAGCCGCCAGGCATCGCACCGCCTGATGGCGGGAAACCTGATCCTGCGCCTGGCATTGCTCCACCGGATGGTGGGAAACCTGAACCCGCGCCTGGCATTGTGCCCTGTTCCATTCTGCCTGCTCCTCCACCTATCGAGGGTACTCCTCCTGAAGCGCCGGCAGGGCGTTGCCACTGTCCGCCGCCTGTGACTCCTGCCGGAGGATTACCGAAGCCAGGAGCCTTCCCTGATGAAGCTTTTGCAAAGAGACTGGCAAGGTACTCAGCTTCCGGCTTGAACTTGATTGCTTTGTTAGGGAGGGTAAGAACATCAAGGTGCTCTTCCGCATAGATGATAATGTTGGCCGTCATCCCTGGAAGCAGTTTCTGATCCGGGTTCGGGGCATTGATTATCACTGTATAGGTAACCACAGTGGATGTTGTCACAGGCGAAAGCCTTATCTGTTCGACTGTTCCTGCGAATTTCTCACCGGGATACGCATCCACATCAAATTCAACCCTCTGGCCTACCTTGACAATACCTATGTCTGATTCGTTTATGTCAGCTTCCACCTGCATCTGGGTGAGATCCTGTGCAATTGTGAAGATCTCCGGCGTGTTGAAGCTTGCTGCTACCGTCTGGCCTTCATCCACGGCCCTGTTCATCACAACCCCTTCAATGGGTGAATAGATCGTGGCATAGCCGAGCTGTACAAGCGCCTTGTCATACTGGGCCTGCGAGTTCTTCAGGCTGGCTACTGACCGGTTATAGTTGTACTTCGCCTGGTCATAATCAGCCTCAGCTATAAGATTCTTCTCCCAGAGAGCCTTGCTGCGCTCATAGTTCGAGGCCTGGTACTCCATCTCGGCCTTTGCGTTGTCAAGGGTGGCCAGCGACTGCTGAACGCTTGACTTAAGGGCCGTCTTGTCAAGCTCGGCAAGCACCTGGCCCTTCTTTACCGGTGAGTTGAAATCGACATAAAGCTTTTCAACTATACCTGACACCTGTGTTCCCACAACCACCGAGGTGATTGCCTCAAGGGTGCCGGTGGCAGTGACCTCATTGACTATTGAACCCCTGGTCACGTTTACCGTCTCATACTCGTAAGTATTGCTCTTCCGGCAGCTGTGCACCGTGAGCAGCGTGACAACAGCCACTACAAGGATTCCGGCGCTTATGAATACATTTCTTTTTTTCATCTTGATTATTTTTTGCTGTTTATATTTCAGAATGTCAGCTCGACTCCCCTGTAGAAGTCGATTATCTTGTGAGAGTACACAAGCTCGTACTTCGCCTGGAGCAGGTTGCTCTCGGCGGATGTAAGATTTATCTTCTGTATCAGGAAGTCTACCGAGTTCATTGCTCCAAGCTTGAATTTTTCCTCCGACACATTGTAACTTTCAACTGATGAGTCATACCTGTTCAATGCTGCCTGGTAACTCAGCAGCGCCGACTCGGCATCAAGCACCGCCTGTTCCACCTCCTTACGCAGCTGGTTCCTGGTATTGAGCTCATCAAGTTCGGCTGTGGTGATACCGTACTTCGCCCTTGACACTGAGGCTTTATTCTGGTTGTTCCTGAAAATTGGAATCGAAGCTGACAGGCCCAGAGACGGAGAGAATCCGTTTTTCAGTTGTGAGCCTATTTCAGCTGCCTCGGTGAACCCAGTGCTCATCCCGGCGCTGAGCGACAATGACGGGAAGAATGCACCCCTGGCTATCTCAAGGTCAATTGTGGCGCCTTCGCGGTTAATCGCAGCTATCTTCACCTGTGGCTTCACCTCCAGCGCCTCCTGGTAGACAGACACTGCGTCAGCGGCAGGAGCTGTGGAGATGATGGCATCTATATCAGGACGTAAAATCTCGAACGATTCGTCTACCGGGTATTCCATAAGCTGCATCAGGTTCAGCTTTGCCATCTTCAGGTTGTTGACCGCTGATGCCAGTGAAGACTCTTCTGACGCAAGCTGTGTCTTAACCTGCAGGTAGTCACTGTTGGCGATGGCACCGAGTGTAAGTCTCTCTGCTGCCAATGCAAGCTCCTCACGTGTGGCATCAGCCTGGTTGCGGGCATTTGTAACCTGCTCCTGCGAATAAAGAACCTGTAAATAGGCACTCATTATATTTAGTGAAACACTCTCCTTAGTCTGGTCAGCACTGTACTGCGTTGATTTGTAATCAAGTCCGGCCAGCCTGACCCTGTTCCTGAGCTGGAAGCCGCTGAAGAGCGTCAGTCCGCTGCTTAATGAGGCGGTGGTACGTGATGATCCTCCCCATGAGGATTCATCAGTACCGCCTGCATCAAGTCTCCATCCAAGGTTTTCACCCATCGAACTGCTGAGTGAAGGCAGCATGTTATCCTTCGCCTGCTGAAGGCTGATCTCACCGAGACTGACAGACACAGCTGATTTCCGTACCTGGATATTTTGCTCCAGCGCATAACCGATGCAGTCTGTCAGTGACCATCGCCTTGTCTGGGCAGAGGGGGATGTTTCCAGGGCTGCGCCTGACACAGTCCCTGATTTCTGTGCGGGCTGTGCTGAAATGACACCGGCCGTGAATAATATGGCCGCCGTCAGTGTAATAAATAGTTTCGTTCTCATTCTCTTCATTTTGTGAAACATGATGAGACAAAACTATAATGGGGTACAGTGCTGAAAAAAATCTTTTAGACCGGAAGGCGCGATTTACCGACAGAATCCTCCCGGTAGCCGACGGAACCGGACTGCAATTTTGTACAGATTCATGGAACCGTGTCCCAGGTTCCTGGTCACGAAGCAGATTCCTATGTCCCTGAAGCGGGCTCGGATGCAGTGTGTATTCCTTCCGCCACTTCGGGCAGGATGCCCATCCTGACATAAACTGGCCTGACAAGCTTTTTCAGTTCCGGCAGGCGCCGGTAGAATGCCAGCGCTCCGACCAGGCAGACGGCGCCACCGACGAAAATGGTCCATGGTGTTCCGATCCATTTTGCCATCCAGCCCGCCAGGAGGCTTCCGAAAGGAACTGTTCCCATAAGGGCCATTGTATAGAAGCTCATCACCCTTCCGCGCTTGTCCTCGTCAGTGATTGTCTGCAGTATGGTGTTGCTGGCGGCGGTATGTGCCATCATCCCAAGGCCGGTAAAGAAGATGAGAAACATAGAAATTAAAAAAGATGAACTCAGCGCCAGGGCAATCAGTCCTGCTGACAGGAGAGCCGCAGCAGCGGGTATGAGGCGTCCCAGCCTCAGGACGGTGTCCCGGGAAGCAAGATATATTGCCCCAAGCAGTGCTCCGGCGCCGGCACTGCCCATCAGAAATCCGTAGGTGTGTGAGTCACCACTGAGCACCTCCTTTGCATAGACCGGCATAAGTACCTGGTACGAGGCGCTCATGAAACTCACAATGCCAAGCAATAAAATTATATGCTTTATGGGGGCAAAACCGAAGGTGTAATCAAGCCCTTCCTTCAATTCGCGAAATATCGGGGTCTTCTCTTTCTTTTCCTTCGTCTCATTCACATTCATCATCAGCAATGAAGCTATCACAAAGATGTAGCTCACCGCATTTATCAGGAAGCAGGCGCCTTCACCAACTGTGGCAAGTACAACTCCGGCAACAGAGGGCCCTATCAGCCTCGCACCGTTGAACATCATGGAGTTAAGGGCAATTGCATTGCCGATATCCTCCTTGCCGTTAACCATGTTAATAACAAAGGAGTGCCTGGCCGGCATGTCAAAGGTGTTGATTATTCCCAGGATCAGGCTCAACACCACTATATGCCAGACATCCAGTCCACCGGTCAGGCTCAGCCAGGCAAGCACGCCCGCCTGTATCATCGATATGATCTGGGTGACAAGCATCACCCTGTAACGACTCCAGCGGTCGATAAGAACGCCAGCAAACGGCGCCAGCACAAACGAGGGTATTGAGCTGGCAAAGCCGACCACCCCCAGGAGAACCTCCGAATCAGTCATCCGGTAGACCACCCACGGAAGGGCTATGCGCTGCATCCAGGTTCCAATCAGAGAGATGCTCTGTCCGCTGAAAAACAGCCTGTAGTTACGATGCCGGAGTGAACGGAAGATTGTGCTCACCCTTAAAGGAATTGATCCGCTGTCTTTGTTTCCCCTTTTTACCCAGATTTTCATCACTTATAAGATTACGTTCCTGATTTATCAGAAAACATACCTTACGTAAAAACCTCCCGGATAAATGCTCCAGCTCCATTCACCGTCACGCCTGGAAGTCATCGTTTCTGCTCCTGAGCTGGCATTCCGGCAATACCTTTCATAATCCCGCACAGCTTTCATGGGCTGGGTCCATATCTGGGCTTCTGTAATTACTGTATTGATGGCAAAATTCTCCAGTCCGTCCATAAAGGTGCGCTTATACCCGAGCCAAGTAATGAGTCCGCTGCCGATATTCACCACCCCGGCAATGGCATGCGTCTTCCATGACCTCCCCTCCTTTTCCCGGGCGGCCAGTGTCTTCAGGAGCTGTGCAGCCTCGTCTGCTGACAGCGGTTTTTCGCCGGAGGCATAATCACGGTATGAAGGATAATCTGAATCTTTCCGGAGCACGGGGGTGATCAACTGACCCATTGCCCCGAGGAAGGTTGTTGCGGCGCCCAGAACCATATCCTGGCGCAGGGTTTTGTCATCCGATGTGAAGAAGATCACTCCCTGACCCGCAGTTGCGGCGCTGTACCCTGTAAGCCATGCGTACCACCATGCTTCGACGCCAGCCTTATCCTTAAGGGCTGTTACCTGAATTTCCGGGAAATCTCCATGCTGGCCTGCCGGAATATTATCTCTGTTTAGCTGATCCATATCTACGGGTCCCCGCCGGATATCCCTGCCTGCCAACGTATCGTGGACAACTTCCTGACCCTCAAGGGGACTGTGATTGAACAAAAAAAGGATACCAAACAGTGCAACAGCACTACACAACCTGTCACATAAGATTTTCATTCTGCATCACCTTTTTTATTTTCTGTCAGAAAGGCTGATTCATTAAGCCTTGCCGAAAGCAGGAAACTTACAAGCATCAGGATACTCAGTACTGTCAGAGGTATTGTCATCGACCCTGTTGCCGGGGACTTGAACAAATCCATACTGAAGATGAATGCGATGCCTGATACCTGTCCCATCAGAAGGAGAAAACCGTTGGACGTGCCCTCCGAGACAGGAAAAGTAACCTCCGCCCCGTACTGGAATCCTATCGGGCCTGAGCTGAGCAGGAAGAATCCAAATGCCGCTGCTGACATCAGAAGCAGGGTGTAATTTCCCGTAAAGGTAACACCGGCAAGGCTCAGGGTTGCTCCGGCAAGCGCAATCTTAATGAAGGGGATCCGCTTTCTGAGGTTGTCTGATAGAACTGGCATAATGATTGCGCCGGCAACACCTCCGAGGATCATCAATCCTCCTGTGATGCCTGCCTGCTCTGCAGAAAAGCCTCTGGGACTCAGGATATTCTCTATCCATGTAGTAACTGAGTTGAATACCCCCAGTCCGATAAAGAAGATTACCATCAGCCACAGGAAATCACGGTTGCGGAATAGGAGCTTCATTCCGTCGATTGCCAGTGCACGCTCCTCCTGGTCTGGACGGCAGGGCGGTGTTATGGGCCGTTCTTTTGCAAAAATAAAAAATATGACAGCGGTCAGAATGGATACTGTCCCGTAAAGAAAAAGTGTTCCTTCTATACCACGGCCATTAACAAGAAACGGGGTCAGGCTCATTCCCAGGAGTATCCCGAAATACATCGCAAGTGTCCCCAGCCCGGAGGCTGTGGCTCTCTCGCTTACCGGGAACCACCTTGAAGCAACCTTGGTGATTGAATTCAGCAGAAACGGCTGACCGATTGCAATGCCTATCTGGAAAATCAGGAGGAGGTCATAGTCAGTTGAAAAGAGACCCCGTAACAAACCGAACACACCTGTCAGAATTACTCCGGTGCCAACACCGGCGCGGATGCCGTAAGTGTCTATGATCCACGATGCAGGGATAGATACAATCAGGTATACAATCATGAAGCTCATAGAGAGGATTCCGATCTGCAGGTCGGAAACCCCGTAAAATACTGTGGCATCTTTGGTAATGGGTGCAAAAGTGATCCACATGATCTGGTTAACAGCTATCGCAAGCATGTATACAGCCAGCATGACCCACCTGTAACCGTAAACCTTGAATTCAGACTCCTTCATATGAATTGGTTGTTAATGAACCTCCCCTGTCAGCAACAGGCTGAGCAGGAACTAAAATCAGTGTGTAAAAGTAACTTTTCAGCAATTATCCGGGCTCCTTTACGGAAAAAGAATTATTTCTCCGCTTAACATACTATTAACCAATTATAGTGGTGACTGCTTCCGTGAAAATGCATAACTTGTCTTACTGAAATACAATCATAGAAATGAAACCTATTCCACGAAGAAAATTTATCCGGGGTACTGCCCTGGCAGGAGGAGCACTTTTGTTCCTTCCCGGAATACAGGGATGCGGGTTTGCAGGTGGCTGTCCATCCGGAAACTACTTCCTTGAGGAGTTCGGAATTGATGATGCTCTCATCAGCAGACTGCTGTCAAAAGCATTGTCACGAGGAGGTGATTTCGCCGACCTCTATTTTGAATATACCGTATCAAACTATCTTGGGCTTGAAGACGGGAAAGTAAACCAGTCATACGGTGACATCTCACTAGGAGTCGGAATACGTACTGTGAAAGGAGACCAGACAGGTTACGGTTATACCCAGGAACTGTCTGAAGAATCCATGATGTCTGCTGCAGCAACTGCAGCCTCCCTGTGTGATATGACGGCCGCGCAGGCTGCAACCTCTTTCAGCCGGCCACAGACGGGCAGTTATTATCCAGTGCCCGATGGCTTTGACGGTATCCCCGCACAGTCGAAGCTTCCTGTCCTGCAACAGATCAATGAGAAATGCTTTTCGCTTTCTCCTGAGATCGTAAAGGTGAATGCCGGTTTCCAGAGCAGCATAAAGCGTATTCTGATTGCTACAAGCGACGGTATTATGGCTGAGGATATTATTCCCGGAGGATACCTCTATTCGTCTGTGGTGGCAGAAAGGAATGGCAGGCGGGAACAGTCATTCTGGAACCTTGGCGGGCGGCGTGATTTCTCATTTTATGACAATGATGTAATAAATGAGGTGGCATCAAAATCAGTCAATAACGCGTTGAAACTGTTTGATGCGATTCAGCCTCCTGCAGGTGAGATGCCTGTGGTTCTCGGACCCGGTATTACCGGTATCCTGTTGCACGAAGCCATCGGCCATGGCATGGAAGCCGACTTCAACCGAAAGAAGACATCGACATATAGTACCATGATGGGAAAGAAGGTTGCAGAACCGTTTGTGACTATTATCGATGACGGAACAAACATGAACCTGGCCGGCAGCATTAACGTGGATGATGAGGGAATCCCCGGTAAAAAAACAGTGCTTGTGGAAAACGGGATACTCACAAGCTATATCCATGACAGAATTTCTGCCAAATACTACGGTGTGGAACCCACCGGCAACGGCAGGCGTCAGGACTTCATGAATTATCCTATCCCACGCATGCGTAATACATATATGCTTGGCGGCGATGCAACGCCTGACGATGTTATCAAAGCTGCAGGCAACGGGATTTATGTGGAAGATGTGAGTAACGGGCAGGTCAAGATCGGCGAAGGCGACTTTGCCTTCTATGTCTCACAGGGCAGAATGATAGAAAACGGAAAACTAACCTCTACAATCAAGGATGTCAATATAATGGGCAACGGGCCAAAAATGCTCGCCAACATCGTTATGGCTGCAAATGACCTTGAGATGAGCAGAGGCGGAGCAGGACAGTGCGGTAAGAACGGGCAGGGAGCACCGGTCTCATTCGGACTTCCCACATGCCTGGTCAAATCTCTTACCGTTGGTGGAACTGAACAGAAAGGAGGCAGGTCATGACAACCTTGAAAAACAAACAGATGAGTTTCCCCGAACTGGCAGACTGGGTGATAAGCCGCACACTGAAAGCCGGAGCCGGCGATTGCAAGGTGAGCCTGTCAAGAAGACGGTCTGTGGAAATTAACTACCGTGACCGCAAACCGGAAGTGATCAAGGAAGCCACAACACAGGGGCTTTATCTTGAAGTATTCACCAATAACCGCTATGCCGGCCAGTCAACACCTGACTTCCGCAAGTCTACCCTTGAGACTTTTATCACTGACCTGGTGGCTAATGCGGGCATTATGGAGGAAGATCCCTTCCGTACCCTCCCAGATCCGAAGTATTATGAGGGAAGGTCCGATACAGACCTTCAACTGTCTGATCCGGAATACGGTAAACTGACTCCGGAGGAGCGGCATGCCATGACAAAGTCGGTGGAAGAAGCATGCCTCAGCAAAGGAGGCGACAAAGTAATCTCAGTTGAAGCAGGTGAATATGATGAGTCTTACGAGGAATACGTGAAGACAAGCAACGGATTTGAAGGTTCTTCAAAAAGCACATACTGCAACGTGGGAGCCTCGATGACCGCACAGGATAAGGGAGACCGCAAACCGGCAGGGTATAACTCCGTCGGCTGCAGGTATAAAAGCGATCTTCCCCCGATGGAGGATGTGGGCGCCGAAGCTGCAAGGAGAACCCTCGATCTGATGGGAGGGAAGAAAATTGCAACAACAAAGATTCCCGTAATACTTGAAAACCGCGGAGCAGGACGGATTCTGAACGGACTGGTCAACCCGATGTCCGCCGGTAACATACAGCAGAAACGGTCATTCCTGGCTGATAAAAAGGGAACTGCGGTTGGAAGCAGCCTGCTGACCGTCATTGATGATCCCTTCATCCCGAGAGGACTGGGATCAAGATACTATGACGGTGACGGATTCCCTGCACGTAAACGCAGCCTTATCGCCGATGGCATTCTGAACGAGTTCCTGGTAGACTGGTATTACAGCCGCAAACTGGGATGGGAACCCACCTCAGGCTCCCTTTCAAACGTTATTATTCCACCGGGAACGCGCAGCCTCGAAGAGATTATCCGGGATCTTAAACGCTGTATTGTTATTACCGATTATATAGGTGGCAACTCCAACACAACCACCGGAGACTTCTCCGTGGGCATAATCGGGAAACTGTATGAAAATGGCAACTTTATTCAGAATGTTGCCGAAATGAACATTGCTGACAACCACATGAACTTCTGGAACAGGCTCGTCGAAGTGGCCAATGACCCCTATATGTATAGCCAGGGGCGGTTCCCGAGCCTGGTGATTGATGATGTGGTTGTTGCAGGTATCTGAAAAAATATTCTCTCAGGGAACAGCTGCGGGTGAGGAATGATTTTAAATATTACCCTCACCCGCAAAATTCCCTGCGGCGTTTACTGAGATCTGCCAGTACGTCAAGGCAGATGTTTATGTCCTGTATTACCTGAAAATCGAACATCCCCAGGCATACAAAATCAGCACCGTTCTCAAAGGCATACCTGATGCCATCTTCAGGGCTGATAGCCCCGGCGGCAAGTATCTTGAACCCCATTACCGGGATTTTTACCCTGTTGATGAACTCGACAGTCCGGTCAGGGAAGAGGTCAAAAATATTGTCGTGGAATTTATTGTGATCCGCATACTTCATACCATCAACCTCAAATGGTATCCTGTTCTCCCGGGGATGGGCAGACCAGTAATTATCGTGGTGCATAGCCTTCATGTAGTAATCCGGGATGAGCCCCTGCTGTTCACAGTAAATGAGTGAATCAATCGTGTGTGCTGCCAGACCTGCCGTATAACCCTGGGACCTGATTTTTTCAAGCATTGCAGCTATAACCTCGGTTTTTTTATCCCTGACCAGCCAGTCACACCAGTTACCCTGTACCTGAAGAATGTCAGCACCATGATCAATTGCCTGGTTTATCTGTTCATACCAGTCGCCATTCTCCATGTTGGGAGCGACCTGAGAAATAACCTTAAGCTTGCTTCCGGTATTCCTTTTGTATTTAGCCATCAGGGCATTGGTCGGGAAACCGATGTTGATTGTATTGATGCCTGCATTCTCGCCGAGTATCAGGGTCTCGAAGACCTTCCTTTCGTTGTTATAGGCCTTGAAGAGTGAACTGACATACAGAAGGTCCCGTGCATGAGCCCAGCCCCCTATAAGGTTTCCTCCCATGATAAGCCTGCTTATCTCGTGTTTCCCTATTTTCCCTTTCGGAAGGGTGCCCCAGAGTTCACCAAGGGCCTGACGGTTTATCTGGATAGTCGCACCGGATAGGGCATCAATGCCATACTTTTTATTTGCGTTCACTGCGCCCAATCCCATGAGCCCCAGGAATGGCACTGAAGCCAGGTTTCTTATCACCTCGCGACGGGAATCCGAGTGAGGCACTCCGGTTTGTAAATCCTTCGTTTTCTTATGGTGTCCGATGAGGGCGTCAAGACCATACCCTCTTTCCCTCAGGAAGGCAAGAACCAGCAGAGCTGCTGCCTCAATAAAATTTCTGTCTATGATATACAAGTTCCCCTGTTCCGAACTGAGCAATGAATCCCCGAAAGAAGGATAGGCGAAATAATAGAGCATCAGCAAAACCGCCCCAAAGGCTGACGCCAGTCTTGAAAACAGTCCTGTGGTCAGAGCAAAACCAATCAGGATCAGGCCATATTCATTGAGCAGGTCTACGGCCTTCAGCAGACCCTCCGAGGTAGCAAGCCAGTGGTAAAAACCGGAAAAAGGCCCGGTGGAGTTTGCGAGGTATGAAAACGCACTCCAGTCTTTCATGACAATTTTCGAAATCCCCTCGTACAGAAAATGCCAGCCTATGGCCATTCTCAGTACAGTTACAATGATTTTCCTGTAATCCGTACCTGTTGAGTAATTCATATTCTTGGGAGCTATGAGAGTATTTGAGGTCTAAAGCAGGATAAATATATCTGTTTTATTATTACTTTGATGCATCTAAAATTTATTGCTCTCATTGAAAAACAAAGAATGTCATGTATTACATTCTCTTTTATAAGACAATAGAAAATTACATTGAGCGCAGGGCTCCGTTCCGTGGAGATCACCTAAGTCTTGTGAGTGAATTTCACAATGATGGCCGGCTAATCATGGCCGGAGCCCTTGCGGACCCGGCCGATGGTGCGGTTCTGGTATTCCGAGGTCACACCCCGGAGGCAGCTCATGAATTTGTCAGCCGCGATCCCTATGTTAAGAATGGCCTCATCACCGAATGGTCGGTCAGACCTTGGATTGTGGTGACCGATTAAGAAATTGCAGGCTCGGCCGGTACGGCTAATTTAACCATGGTCTGTGAGGTTGTGGATTGTGGTAACAGGATAGCCTCTGCCGGGTAAAATCCTATCTGTCTGCAGCCTCAATCAACAGCCTGGCTGCCTGGTCACCCGGGTACCTGGCTGCCAGCTGACGGGCATAGGTCAGCGCCCTTTCCTTTCTGCCGTGCTCAAGACAGAATGTAGCCAGGGCATACAGGTAATCATAATTGGCGGGATCTTTTTCAAGAGCCTTTACCAGGTATTCTTCGGCGTGGACCGTGTTTCCAAGAGTATTCTCCAGGAGCCCGAGGTTGTACAGTATCCTTGTCTGTTCCGGCATCAGCTTTGCGGCTTTCAGAAAGTATTCCCTGCTTTCCTCATACCTCCCCTGCTCCGCAAGCAGCATGGCAAGGGAACTGTTCAACTCTGCAAGGTCCGGGTGACTGGCGATAAGTTCGCGCAGCAGCTTCTCAGCCTCTCCCGTTCTCCCCTGCTGTGCGCAGACAATTGCCAGGTTCACCTTCGCCATGTAGAACTGATCGTCAACATCCAGTGCTTCGCGGTATGCGGATTCTGCTCCGTCCAAATCGCCTGCATTGGCATACATTATCCCAAGGTTGAACAGTCCTCCGGGAAAATCGGCATTGTACAGATTTACCTCCCTGTATTCATCAAGTGCAGCTTTTCGCGCTTTGCGGGCAGCAGGACTGAGCTGATCCTCCCTCACCTCGGAGAGCCTGATTGCAGCCTCGGCCCTTATGCCCTTTATCGGGTCATTAAGGAGGGGAAGCATCAGCTTCTCATATGATATTATATCAGTCACATTGTAGCTCATCACCGCAGTATGCCTCACAAGCGATGCCGGGTTTGTCAGAGCCCGTTCCACAGCCAGGTTACTCTCCGGGGTGTTCAGTCTTCCGAGGAATCTCACTGCCGTGGCCCTGACCATCAGAGGGAACAACTCATTTTCTGAGTAAAGGATCAGATCAGAAATGATACCTTGGTCTCCTCTTTCTGCTGCAGCAAATTTCTCTCCGTAGTGCGGCCTTGTACGCTCTCCGTACCACTTCAGGATATAACTCTGTGACCAGGCAGTCGTTTTATCCTTGTGGCAGTCGTTGCAGGCATTTGGTACGCCTGTTTTTGCCGTCAGGTCAGGGCGAGGGATCCTGAAGCTGTGATCGCGGCGGTAGTCGTTGCCCATATAGTACCGGCCTGTCATATGACAGTTGACGCACTGGCCGCCGGTACCCTCTATATATTTTGGTTCACCACGATTGATCAGCCTTCTGTTGTCGGAAATCCCGGTAATTCGGGTATCATCCTGATGACTCCTGAGGCCGATGCCCGTAACAATTGAGTTCCCTCCATCCTTGCTGATGCTCCCCGGTCCTGTTACATATCCCGGATCCATCTTATGAAAATGATGCCTGGGCGAATCATATACATCCGGCCTGTGACACTGCAGGCACAGCCGGTTATCAGGTTCCTTGGTCCTCACAGAGTGGGAGTCGTGGCAGTCGCTGCACATGACACCCTTCTCGAACATCCTGCTCAGGGTGAAAGATCCGTACTCATACACCTCGTCAAGAATCTGCCCGTCAGTATGATACAGTGGCTGAGCAGTAAGCATCGGGATCATATAGTTGAGCAGGTCGCTGTTGTCACCTGTGAAGTCTCCCATGATTGCACGGCGCGAGTGGCAGCGGGCGCACACATTCAGCAGTTCTTCGTTGTCCAGGTCTCTGGTACTGACAATCAGCCCGGTGTTGACATCCGTCGGGCGGGAGCCCTCCGGAAGTGCAGCCCATACCAGGTGCTCCGATGCCGGGCCATGGCATGCCTCGCAGCTTACATCGATCTCTGACCAGGTTGTGTTGTATGTTTTGGTGACCGGGTTATAGTTTTTTTTCAGGTTCGTTGAGTGGCAGTCAGCGCACATGCCATTCCAGTTCTGCGCCTGACGTGTCCAGTGCAGCCAGTTGCCCGGTCCTACCTCCTCGTCAGTATAGACAGTATCACCCATGTGAAACCACCTGTTTCTCTCCGTGTCCCAGGCTATCGGGAGGCACTGGAGACGTCCCCCTGCAAATGGCACAAGATACTGCTGCAGGGGAGTATAGCCAAAGGTGTAGACAACCTCGAAGTCCTCAAATCTTCCGGTAGATCCTTCGGTATTGACAAAGAACTTCTCTCCTTTTCGGAAGAAGCGGTGCACCTCTCCCCGGTGCCTGAACTCATAGTTGTTGAAGTCTCCCAGGACGGTGCTGTCTGTAGCGATGTCCATTGCAAGATCGTGATGTGATCCTTTCCAGAGATCATACTCTCTCTTGTGGCATTCGATGCAGGTGGAGGCGCCGGTAAATGAGGGGCCCTGCTGGTGCTCCACTCCTTGCCAGGCAGGTGCTGTACGCACCAGGTAAACAGGGAAAGAAACCACCAGCAGGATTGTCGCAATGAATCCAATCCTCTTCCAGCTCCTTATCCTGTCCGTATCGTTAGGCCCTGTCATTATCCCTGGTTCTCATTCGGTCTCTGTCAATAATCCCTGTAATTTCTAGGGTCTTCATACCTTATCGGGCACCGCTAAAGTGCATAGGTTATCTGGTTGGGTTCAAATCTCTTTCGCTTTGTAATGCTGCCCATATCGACCTTCACCTTACCCTCTTGTATGATGACAGGCAGGTAATCGAGTGGCCGGGGTGCAGGTGAGCTGAGAACCATGCCCCGGCGGTCAAATGCCGATGAGTGGCATGGGCAGTCGAACTGCCTGCTCTCCTCATTCCAAAGCACCGAGCAACCCAGATGGGGACATGTCAGTGACAGTGCCAGGAATCCTCCGTCCTGCTCCCTGACAATGTAGAGCCGGTTGACCCTGTCAGGGGTGACTGATCCAGCCGGGAACTCCTCTACGCTGCCGATCACGCGGAGGGTGTCTGCCGGCCTGCTCTTATGGGTTTCCCTTGACGGCTTGAGAAGGCTGAGGATAAACCATAGTAACTCGGCAAGGGCAACAATGCCAAGGATCATCCATAGCCTCCTCATGAAGGTCCTCCTCCCCTCAGCTGGTTCTTCCGGATGATTTTTCCTTTCTGGATTCATCTCAGGATTTTGCTTTTTAAATCACCTGCCTTATCGCCCTGCCAGGGTTGTCCATTTATTTCGCTGTGCATCATCACCGATCCCATGGCCATACAAGGTTCATCCCCTCACCCCTGAAAAATATCCCGGTAACGGTCAGTACGGCATATGATACAACCATCAGGACCACCACTGATTGTATCATCTCTGCGCGGTTAAGTGAGTAACGCCTGTGGAGGTATTTCAGTAAAAAACAGACTGTTCCGCTTGTCAGGATGAACGGAACCAGGCCGGTGGTCAACAGTGGAGGCACTCTTGGAAGAAGCGCCTCGGGATCAGGAAGAATCTCGCTTACAGTGATGAATATAATTGTAAGGAGCGCACCTGTGAATGCCGCCATCTTTGCCGACCTGATTCCGCAAGGTGACAGGAACCAGATGCCCTGGTTTTTGTCTGTGCTTCTCACGTATGGCATCCATACAGCTGCAGCCAGAATCGTAACTGGCAGTATGAAGACTGCAAACAGTGGGTGAAAATGTATCAGCAGCTCCTGGAGGCCCATAAAGTACCAGGGAGCTTTGGCGGGATTGGGGCTGAAAGCAGGGTTTGCCCTTTCACGCAGGGGAGCGTCGAGAAGACTGCTTATAATAAATATCACGGCAAGCAGTGCCATGGCAACCACGATTTCCCTGTTGATAAGGTGCGGCCTTGTGCTGACAATGGGGCTCTCCTTGTCCCTCTCCGCCACAATGACCCCCCCGGCACGACGAATCCTCCAGAAATGCCATGCCATCAGTGCGATTATCAGCAGCGGAATGACTCCGGTATGAAGGTTGAAGAAGTTTGTGAGAGTCGGCTGGCCAACCTCCACTCCTCCTAAAAGTATTCTACGAATCGGGTCTCCTGCCAGCGGGATGTAGGAGAGAAGACTGGCGGCAACTGTAACGGCCCAGTATGAAAGCTGGTCCCATGGCAGGAGATATCCTGTGAAGTTGGAGAGGACCACCAGTAGCAGCAGTGCCAGTCCTGTTATCCAGGTCACGTCTCTCGGCGGACGGTAGGCGCCGGTGAATGCAACGCGGAGCATGTGAAGGAAGGAAATCCACACAAAGGCTATTGCGCTCCAATGGTGAATGTTGCGTAACATCTTCCCGAATAGCAGGCTTTCCTGCAGGTTCAGTATCGAGTTATAGGCACTCTCCGGGGATGGTTCATAGTGAAACTTAAGCAGCAAACCGGTGATTACCTGTATTAGAAGGAGCGTGGCCGCCATACCACCCAGGCCAAAGGTAAGGGTGAAACGGAGCGTCGATTCCCTTACCTTACGTGGATGCAGATGAAGGATGAGTCCGAAGCGCGATTTTTCTCTCTTTTCGGTGGCGGGGTCCTCAGTCATCAGGATTTACGGCTGGATGCCATGAAAACAAAGATAAATTATTTCGCCATGCATTGACTTTCACCTGACGGTTCGGGGGGGACTCCTGCAATGAAGAAAATGGCCGGATACTGATGCCGCCATCGGACCAAAATGCTTAATTTCCCCTGGAAAAGAGGCCGATTATGAGCAAAGAGAAAAAGATCATTACCCCGAGGCTGGTTATAATGCTTTTGTTGGCAGTTGTGGTGATACCGATGCTTCCTCTGCTTGTCTCAAGTCAATGGGACTGGGGGGAAGCCTGGATATATGCAGCCATCTGCATTCTGGGTTTCGTAATAAGCAGGCTGCTGGCTGCAAGGAAGAATCCAGGACTGCTGGCAGAGAGAGCCCGGTTTGGTCAGCAAACTGACGCCAAATCATGGGACAGAAAGATGACATTACTTCTTACGCTTGGAGGTCTTATTATCCATCTTTTACCAGGACTCGACAGGCTTAAGGGGTGGTCGGCAGGATTCAGCATGCCCTGGGTGGTTGCCGGTTTCGTCCTTGTTGTGGCAGGCTACTTACTGGGGTCATACGCCCTTGTTGCCAACAGGTATTTCTCGGGTATGGTGAGGATACAGAACGACCGTGATCACAAGGTGGTTTCTTCGGGCCCTTACAGGTGGGTCCGTCATCCGGGCTATCTGGGTGCTGCCATAACATATGCCGGTATACCCTTATTCCTAGATTCACTGTGGACCCTGATACCTGTTGTAATCACGATAGGGATCCTGGTCATCCGCACATCTATGGAGGACCGGACTCTGCAGAATGAGCTTGCCGGCTATACGGAATATACTCGGCATACACGGTATCGTCTCCTTCCGGGTGTATGGTGAATTCAATTTTGTTTTATCTTTGCCCCCGCCCGGGACGTTAGCTCAGTCGGTTTAGAGCGCTTGCTTCACACGCAAGAGGTCACTGGTTCGAATCCAGTACGTCCCACATTATTGGGTCGGACCAAGATATAATTTTGATTATAAGGATATTACAAAGCAATTCCAGGTCGTTCCAATGCTTAGAATGATGTTTTTGACACTGAATTGTCATTGTAAGGATAAGGAAAGTCACCCTCAGCAAGAGTAAATCCATCATCCGTCTGCATGACCCTCCCCGGTGATGGCCTGATGGCAAGCTGTAATCTGATCTTTTCGATGAAGGCCTCATCTCCAACAGCAATGCTCTCAGTCCATTTTGGCTCACGCTTCAGGTCATCTCTCTTCAAAGCTTCCTGTACCCATTCCGACTGTAACTTTTGCAGCTGGCAGATTGATTCGACACCTAAAACGTCAAGAAGAGCATTGTAATCAATTATCGAGTATCGCAGCTTTGGATTTTCAATTTCATAATATCCAGACTCTACCCATTCTATCGGATGATCAACCATACCTGCCCTGACCATGTTCATATGGATATATACCATGCAGTGTTGAAGATGCTCGACGGTTCCGATAGCGGTTGCATGATACCGGTCTTCCCAGTAAGCTCCTTTTCGGCCTTTTCTGTTATTATATACCTGGGCCGTCCTGCCCTGAACCAACTGCATGAAAATGGGAATGCTCCTCGCAGGTGTACTATCACAAACCAGTAAATGTATGTGGTTACTGGTAACAATATAATTCAGTACAGATACTCCGTAACGCTTCTTCGCTTGAAATAACCATTTTATCCACAGTTTCCTGTCTTTTGCGAATTTCAAAAGAAAATCCCTTTTATGGCATCGGTGAGTAATATGCCATATATGTCCTGGTGTGTAATATCTGTTGGCCCTGGGCATTGAAAAATATTACTTAAACCTAGCTTTTTATCTCCAAATTATCACTATAAGGCATCAAGATCACTAAAATTAGTATTTAAATATCTGATTATCTATCCCATAGCTTAGCCCGACCCTGATCCTCGATCCTCGTCTAGAGATAGTCGTCAAAATACCCGGCTATCTTCTCAAAGAGATGCACTCGCGCCCGGCCGACCATGTTGTGCCCGGCACCGGGATATACAAAATAATCAACCTGCTTCCCGTTGTTTATGCATGCATCGATCAGCGAAAGGCTGTTCTGCCACACTACAACGTCATCATTTGTGCCGTGGATGAGAAGCATCTTCCCTTCAAGATTGCCGGCATAGCCGGGAAGCGACGAGCGTTTGTATCCCTCGGGATTTTTCATCGGAGTATCCATGTAACGCTCACCGTACATCACCTCATACCATTTCCAGTCGATCACCGGTCCGCCGGCACATGCCACCTTGAATACACCGGGCTGTCTCAGCATCAACGAGACCGTCATGAATCCACCGTAGCTCCATCCGTGTACTCCGATCCTGCCTGGATCAACGAAACTGAGCGATTTGAGATAGCTTACACCGGCCATCTGGTCAGCCATCTCCACATCGCCAACCTGTCTGTGGATAATGCTCTCAAACTCAAACCCTCGACCGGCCGAACCCCTGTTATCAAGCGTGAAAATAACATATCCCTTCTGTGCCATATAGTTAAGGAAAAAGCCTGCAGAGCCGGTCCAAGACTTGTTGATCATCTGGGCATGAGGACCGCCGTATACATATACTATAGCCGGATATTTTACCGCCGGATCAAAATCAACCGGTTTGATCAGCCTGCAATAAAGATCGGTAATTCCATCATCAGCTTTGATGGTGAAGATTGACATCTCCCCGATCTTATACTCCTTATACGGATCCTTGTCCTCAAGAAGAGTGCTCACCTGTTTGCCTTTACTGTCGAGCAGATATATAGCCCGTGCCATGGTCAGTCCGCTGAAGTCATCGATAAAGTAATTCATGCTCTTCGACGCAATTGTGCGGTGTACTCCCTCGCCGCCGGTAATCTGTTCGCTTTTGCCTGTTTTGATATCGGTCATATAAAGATGCCTCTCCAGCGGACTCTCCTTGGTTGCATCATAGAGAACTCGTTCCCCTTCCGTATCAAAGCCCGTGAAGCCTGTCACCTCCCAGGGACCGCTCGTCAGCTGCCTGACAAATACTCCCTCCGTAGTGTAGAGATAAAGGTGATTCCAGCCGTCACGCCGGCTCTGCCAGATGAACTCGGAGCCGTTACCGGGATTAAAGAGAAGTCCGCCTTGCGGTTCAACGTACCGGCTGTTGCGCTCCTTGAAGAGGGTCTTCACCAGGAGCCCGGTGAAGGCATCGTACTTATTGACTGCCAGATAATCCTGGTCACGGTTGAGTATGCCAGCATAAATATACTGCCCGGTCGGATCCCAGGTCACAGAGGTGATGTACTGGTAATCGGGACCGGCGATCTGAAGATATACAGTTTCGTTCAGATCCGGGTTAAAGATTCCCAGCGAAACCTTCTGGCTCTTCATCCCTGCCATAGGGTACTTCGTAGGGACGCTCTGAGCTATCCTCTCACCAATATCAACCAATGGATAGTCGGTCACATCGCTCTGGTCAGTCCTGTAGAATGCAAGCCTCTTCCCGTCAGGAGACCAGTACATGCCTGCATTTATCCCGAACTCATTCCGTGAAGGAACCTGGCCGTATACTATGGCCTGGTCCTTTTCATCAGTAACCTGGATCCGATGGCCCCCAGCAGCTACAAACAGATTGTTTCCGATTGTCCATGCTGCATTCAGCATCTTTCTGTCGATCAAGATGTTTTCCGCTCCGGGGTCAGTTTCATTTACCTTTGTAAGGCTTTTCCGGGTTAGATCATATAGGAATATGTCTTGTTCGTATGTGAAGTAAAACTTGTTGTTGTCCATCCAGTTTATTGAAGGGAAACGCTGAAACATCCTACCCCTGGATGCTTTCAATCTGGCATCCAACTCAGCAAGTCTGACCAGGGTATCTGCCTGTAAAGCATTTACTGCACTCTTCTGGATAAGACAATTATTTTCAATGTATGTGAAGTAATCCGTCTCACCACGCCACGTGATGTTCATTATGCCCTTCGGGCGAAGCGACGGATTAAGGTAATCGTCCGCAGTAAACAGTTTATCCTGAGCGGATGTAATGGAGACTGCTGAATTCAGGAGCAGAGCTGACAATACAAGTACTTTTCTGATCATAAATAATTAATTTTTAGCATACTAGGATTTCACCACCTTATAAGTGGAGGAGGACAATGGCATTTACCAGAGCCTCCACAAATATTTACTTAAACATAGCTTTTAAATCCTTAAAATGTCATTTTAAGGTGTTAAAATGACTTAATTAGGTCACTAATCATCTGGTCACTCGCCTTATAGCTTGGTCCGACCCCGATTGAAAACAAAATATACAGGAATTCCCGCCGCGATTAGTGACAAGCCCATCACAGCTTCGCGGGGCCGCGTGATAATAGTGTTGAAAAAGAGCCCTATGCAGAAGAGAACAAAGATAGCCGGCACAACCGGGTAACCCCAGACTTTGTACGGGCGGTGGGCTTCGGGCATCCTGCGGCGCAGTATGAAAACCCCTGTGGCCATTGCACCATAAAATATATAAACTGCAAAGACCAACATGTCAGTCAGCTGATCGAAGGTGCCAGAAAGCACAAGCACTGAGGCCCATATCCCCTGCCACAGCAGCGAATTACCCGGTACATTGTGACGGTTCAGCTTCCCGATACCGGAAAAGAAAAGCTTCTCCTGTGACATTGCATAATATGGCCGCGATCCTGTAAGTATGCTCGCGTTCAGACATCCCAGTGTTGTTATCAGGATCAGCGCCGAGATAAAGAGAACCCCTCCATGCCCCCATAAACTCCTGATGGATTCTATGGCTGCAATCTGGTTCCCGGCTTCATGAACCCGTACAAGCTGAGGGATTGACATAACCCTCATATAAGCCAGGTTAACCAACACATAAACCCCTATCACAACCAGCACCCCGATGGCTATTCCCTTTGGAATATTTCTGTTTGCATTCTTAATCTCTCCTCCGATGAACCCCACTGACACCCAGCCCTGGTATGCCCAGAAGGCAGCCAGTATGGCAGTGTAAAACGATGAAAGGGTCACCTGGCTGTTGCCCAGCTCCCTGAATTCAATGAAGTTATCAGGCTTCGGATTACCGTTGGTAAGGCCGGCAATGATGATTACCAGCAGTCCTGCACAAACAAAAAAGAATATTGCCTTCCCGGTCCAGGCTCCACTGCGAAGTCCTGACATGTTGAGCAGCGTCAGCAGCATGATGACTATTATTGCTGTCATCTTGATACCGAAATCCTGGAATGGGAAGAAAACCCCGCCGATTGAGAAATCATGCAGTGCGGGAAGCAGGTCAGGAATTGAAATGACACTGTTCAGCGACTGCACCAGCACATACGCCAGGGAAGAAATCGTCGCAGTCTGGATAACTGCAAAAAGCGACCAGCCGTAAAGGAAAGAGAAGAAACGTTTATAGATCTTCTTCAGATATACATAGTCGCCACCGGTATCGGCGAGCATTCCGGCAAGTTCGGCATTGCTCAGTGCGCCGAATAGAGTGATGAGTCCGCCGGCAATCCATACGAGGAGGATCCAGACCGAGGATTGCAGCTCATTGGCCATAGGTGCGATCTTTTTATAAACACCTGATCCTATAATATTGGCAATCACAAAGATAACTACATACCCGAGCCCGAGTGTCCTGGATAAACTTCTCTGATCAGTCATGAGCTGGCATAGTTCTTAGGGTGAAGACGCTAATTTAACAAATAAGCCATGAGAATTGCGATTTGTGATGTGGGATTTGCGATGTGCCATGTTAGTGTTGTCATGTGAGATTTGCGATGTGCAAATTTCAAATTGTGATTTGCCATGTGAGATTTGCGATGTGCAAATTGCAAAATGTGACTTGCCATGTGAGATTTGTGATGTGGGATTTGCGATATACCATGTGAGATTCGCAAAGTGCAATTTGCATGCTGTGATTTCCGATGTGAGATTTGCCCTGTGCAAGGTGCGAGGTGAGAAGCGTGATGCACTATTATACCGGGTGAACTTTCCAGACACTTATGCGTATAAAGAAAGTAACAAGAGCTGCTCCCAAACATGAAAAAACCGGTCATTCCCCTTCTGGCAATGATTATCTGCACTGGCGTCAGCGCCCAGTGGAAGGCACAGACTGCCGAGACATACGAAAAAACCTACAGGATGGCTTTCGTTGTCTCCACAAGCGGAACTGAAACACTGAGGATCATGCGAGATGTAACCCCCGGGACCTCAACCAAAGGTGCAAATCCTTATGATCAGATCTCCGGGCAGATTCTGCTCAACAAAAATGTTGGCACTGAATACTCGGTTAACACCATAGTGCTGAGATTCGACGAAAGCACGAAGCTATACATACATCAGCCTGCCGACCTTAAACAGGGCTGGGATGACAATACCGGAAGGTATATTATCGAATCAGACTGGCAGGTCTGGCGAACAGGCGACACCCGTAACAAGGGCGCCGGGAGGGCTGCGGCCGGCTCCGGATCAGACCTCAAAAAAGAGGTTCTTGACATGATGAAGTCGGGTAAAACGGTCCACTGCCAGATAATCATGATTCATAAAATGCATGACACCCAGACCATTATAAATTCGCAATTTAAACTTCAGAACTCGACGAAGTCAATCAACTACCTGTTTCAATAATCTTCCCGATCACATCTCCTTATCTTCAGAAATTTTGTTCTTTTGAAGGAGAGATCCGTAACTGAACAAAATCAATGAAAAAAACGACCCTCGTACTTTTTGTGATGACACTTATTCTTGGCTGTCATCCGGACCTTTTTGCACAGAAAAAAAACAGGAAAGCTGAATCACCGGCCCGGCCGGCATTAACCGTGATGCCCGGGGCACAGCAGCAGGTGCAGGCAGCTACCGTTGTTCCGGTAATAGTAAACGGTGAAGCACAGAAGATACCTGCATTTGAAGATGCCGGCAACTGGATCCGTGAGGATCTGTGGGTGGAGACTGAGTTTGACACCGACGGTGACGGTAAGCCTGACAGGATGCATGTTGATGTCACACGTCCGAAGCAGACTGACACTGAAGGGATAAAGCTTCCGGTGGTGTATGAGTCGAGCCCCTACTTCGCAGGCACTGCGGGTAACAACAGGGAATATTTCTGGAACGTGAGGCAGGAGCTCAACACTGTTCCAAGGCAGCATATTTATCCTCCACAGATCAAAAGAAGAGGGGAGCGGCCGGTAATTTCAAACTCACAGGTGAAGGCATGGCTCCCCTATGGTTTTGCCGTGGTTCATTCATCGGCACCCGGAACAGGACTCTCGCAGGGATGCCCCACAATCGGCACCAGGATTGAAGCGCTGGCACCCAAGGCAGTTATAGACTGGCTCAACGGACGGGCAAAAGGGTACACCACCCCCGACGGGAACGAGGAGGTAAAGGCATACTGGGCAACCGGAAAGGTGGGAATGATAGGCACATCGTACAACGGCACCATCCCCTTCGCTGCTGCAACTACCGGAGTAGATGGGCTTGAGGCAATTATCCCGGTTGCGCCAAACACATCATACTATCATTATTATCGTTCCAACGGTCTTGTCAGGAGCCCGGGCGGATACCTTGGTGAAGATGCCGATGTTCTTTATGATTTTGTCCACTCCAATCCGGATAACTGCGATTACTGCGACAGTGTGGTAAGGGACAGTGAGATGGCTGCCGGACTCGACCGTGTTACCGGTGACTACAATGAGTTCTGGGCCAAACGTGACCTGATGAACTACATGAAGTCATATAAAGCTGCCACCCTGATGGCACATGCCTTCAACGACTGGAACGTTGTACCAAGTCACAGTTACCGTTTCATTGAAAAGCTTAAGGAGATGGGAGTGCCGCTGCAGATATACTATCACCAGGGAAGTCACGGCGGTGAGCCTCCGTTTAAGATGATGAACAGATGGTTCACACGTTACCTGTTTGGCGTTGAGAACGGGGTGGAAAATGATCCGAAGGCATGGATCGTCCGTGAGGGAGCAGAGAGGCTCAGCCCGACGGCTTATCCTGATTATCCCAACCCGGATGCCAGGCCTGTCACCTTGTATCTTACGGGTGGTGCCCCTGAAGCTGGCGGCCTGGTGACAACGAAGCCCGCCAGGCAGGAGAAGGAAACCCTGGTCGATAATTATTCATTCACAGGCTCAGCCCTTGCACAGGCTGAATTCAGCAACCACCGCCTCCTTTATCTGACTCCCGTTCTGACAGAGCCCGCACACATCTCGGGAGTTGTTAAGATAAAGATCAGGGCAGCATCAAGCAAACCTGCAGTGAACCTTTCTGTGTGGTTGGTGGCATTACCCTGGGAAGAGGGGCGCCTTATGAGGATGACTGAAAGCATCATCACCCGCGGCTGGGCCGACCTCCAGAATTATCGCTCCCTTCAAGAGAGTGAACCGCTGGTGCCTGGCAAATTCTATGAGATGAGCTTCGGGCTGGAGCCCGATGACCAGATCATTCCTGCCGGAAAACAGATAGGACTCATGATCTTCTCAAGTGACAAGGAGTTCACTCTTCATCCGATACCCGGAACAGAGCTGACCGTTGACCTTGACGGAACAGAGGTGACAATCCCGGTTGTAGGCGGAAAGATCAAATAAGTTTTTCTGTCCATTTCGCAATCAGATTAAAGACGGTCACTTACCGTGATCTGCTTAGGGCGAAAAGGTTCGCAGGCAAGGGCAGAGATTTTTTTATCTCTTCCATTGCAGCGTTCGGGCGTGTCATTTCGTATTAGGTTATAAAAGACCTGAATTCCTTAGGACTATTGCTTAAAAAAATCTGTATGAAAAATCCAGTATTAATAATTGTGTACCTTCTGGCTTTTGCCGCATTGTCATCATGTTCAAAGGATAATGGCCGGGAGCCCGACCTCACCCCGGAAAACCTTGATCTGACCGCTAAGGGCGCTGAAGTCATTGCCAATAGCAATGAATTTGGTGTTGAGCTCTTTACAAAAGTTGCTCTTGCAGAGGACAAAAACTTCATGCTCTCACCGCTCAGCGCAAGCGCTGCACTGACCATGCTGCTCAATGGCTGTGGCGGAGAAACATATGATCAGCTGAAGGCGACCCTGAAATATCCTGAACAGATGACCATCACTGAAATAAATGAGGTCTACAAAAGCCTTGTCTCTCAGTTGCTTGTAGTTGATCCAAAGGTTAAACTGGCCCTGGCCAACGCAATATTCTACAGGATGGGATTCACAGTCAAGAACCCGTTCCTCAGCACGATGGACAATGATTTTAACGCGGAAGTTGCAGGTCTTGACTTTTCACTGCCGGCTGCACTTACAACAATCAACAAATGGGCCAGCGACAATACAAACGGTAAGATCCATGAAGTCCTGGACGAGATATCTCCAGAAGCAGTCATGTTCATCATGAACGCACTTTATTTCAAGGGCGACTGGAGCTACCAGTTCGACAAGGATCTGACAGCTGACAGGCCATTTTACACTGATGGCTCAAACTCCGTAGACGTAAGCACAATGAAGGGAGAGGTCGGGTCAAAAGTAACTTTTGGAGCCGGTTACAGGGCAATCGAAATGCCCTATGGCCAGACCAACTTTACAATGGATGTGATCGTGCCGGCAGGTACACTCTCCGACTTCACAGCGTCACTTGACGCTGAGAAATGGAATACCATCACCTCCGGATTTGATGGCCAGGAAGAGTACGGCAAACTGACTGTTTACATGCCTAAGTTCAAATTTTCTTATGAGAAACTCCTCAATGACCAGTTGCAAAGTATGGGTATGCTGGATGCATTTAATCCTGACCTGGCAAACCTGTCAGGAATTTCCGATGCCTCGATCTTTGTCAGCTTCGTGAAGCAAAACACCTTCGTGGAGGTTGATGAAGAAGGAACCGAAGCGGCCGCTGTCACCACAATAGGTATTGAACTGACCAGCATACCGCCACAACCGCAGGTATTTACTATTGATAAACCCTTTGTCTTTGCAATACGCGAACGGACCACAAACACCCTGCTTTTCATAGGGCAGGTGGTAAATCCGCTTGATAAGTAATCCGGAGAACCTGCATAGAAAGAATTCGCATTTTTAAAACCGACAACAAAAAAGCCGAATATGAAAAATCTGATCAAACCCGCACTGTTTCTGATAGTTCTGATGGCTGCGATGTCAGCCTGCAAGGACAGGACAACAGAACTGATTACCTATGACGCAAATGTACCGGTCTACATGCCTTTTGATGATTTCCGGGCAAGCTTCCTGAAGAGCGCTCCGATTGAGATCGCTCACCCCGGAAAAATGTATTTCAAGGACGGGTATCTCTTCGTCAATGAGTACGGGAAAGGCATCCACGTGATTGACAATTCAGACCCCTCAAACCCTGAAAAGGTTGCTTTCTATGAGATCCTGGGCAATGTTGATATGGCTATTAAAGGCAACGTCCTGTACGCTGACAGCTATATTGACCTCCTGGCAATTGATATAACCGATGTCGAAAATCCTGTCGAGATTGACCGTATTGAAAATGTCTTCCCGGAAATTGTTCCGGAGGGAGAGTTATGGTACCCGTACGCAATGGTTGACAAATCCCAGGGAGTGATTGTTGGCTGGGAGGTGAAAAAGATCACGGAGGAAGTTGAAAAATATAATCATGGTGGGTGGATATTTCGAGGCGGAATGGAATTCATGTTGAACGCTGATGCAGCAGGACCCACATGGACCGGAGGAAGCGGCACCGGAGGTTCCATGGCCCGCTTCATGCTTAATGAAGACTACCTGTATGTCATCGCTGTTCCCGTCAGGCTGAAAACCGTTGACATCACTTCACCGACAGAAATGACGGTTGTCGACAGTGTTGACGTGCCGCGTAACATGGAAACCCTCTTCCGCCTTGAGAATAACCTATTCATTGGAACCACAACCGGGATGCTGATCTTCGACCTCGTCAACCCGAAAAAGCCTGTCCAGATATCCTCATATGACCATATTACAGCCTGTGACCCTGTAGTGGTCGACGGCCAGTATGCATATGTGACACTCCGGTCCGGTAACATGTGCAACAACGCACAGAACCTGCTGGAGGTAATCGATATTTCCTCCATCAAAAATCCGTACCTGGTGAAATCGTACCCGATGTTCAATCCGCACGGACTGGGCACAGACGGGGACCTGCTCTTCGTCTGCGATGGTGCAGCCGGATTGAAAATCTACGACAAATCTAATCCGCTGGCAATCATTACAAACCAGGTGGCTCACTACCCGGACTTTGATACCTACGATGTAATTCCGATGAATGGTATCCTCATGCTGGTAGGAACTGGAGGTATCTATCAGTATGATTACAGTGACCCGGAAAATATTGTTCAGATCAGCCACATAACAATCAAGGAAGAATAGATATATGCACAGACTCACTGCAATTGCGGTCTGTGCACTGCTTACAGTCTCTGCAACAGGCCAGCACAGAAAATCTACTGTTGTGCTTAACGATGGCTCCCGGATCTCGGGAACCATCGTTAGTGATTCTACAGATTACCTGGATATTAAGATTACTTCGCCCCAGGTCATAAGGATTGGCAGGGCACAGGTATCATCGGTTGAAGCTGCAACCTATCCGTTCAAAAAGAACCTTAAAACCTCCGGCTATTACGTAAGGTTCAACACAAGCATCCTGTCCGGAAAAAATGAAAGTGGTAACCAGGGCAGTCTAAGCTTCCATATTTCAAATGGTTTTCAGTTCAGAAACGGTCTTGCGGTCGGTATGGGCTCGGGAATGGAAGAGCTGGGAACGATACTGGTCCCTTTTTATGCAGACTTGAGATACACACCTCTTAATACAGGAACGTCATCCTACGTCTGGATGAAAACCGGTTACAGCTTCGCTCTGTCTGAACAAGAGGGTTCATATATAGACGATGCTTCAGCAAACACGGAAACTGATGGCGGATTTCTCTTCAATGCCGGGGTGGGCATCTCCATGTTTACATGGAACAGAACTGCAGTAAACTTTGGCATTGGATACAGGTACCAGAAGGTCACCCTGAACCAGCCTTCATACTGGTGGGGAGGCAGCTCTATCATGCAGACTGTAACCCAGTATTACAGGCTGGAGTTCCATCTGGGCTTTGTTTTTATGTAGGTAAATAAAAATGAAAGTAGTAACCATAATATCGTCCGAATTGAGTTATTTCGGGAAAACTTGATTCCTGACGGTATAATGGGCAGAAAAACCTGGGATGGTCATGAATATACAGACCCGGATCTGGTCAGGGGATGTGCCGGCGGCGATATCCGCTCACAGGAACTTCTCTACAAACGATATTTCTCTTTTGCGATGTCAGTCTGTATCAGGTATGCAAGAGATGAAAACGAAGCCATGGAAATAGTTAATGACAGCTATATGAAGGTCCTGGATAAAATTTCCGAGTACGACCCTGCCAGGGCGTTTAAAAGCTGGTATGGTAAAATACTGGTAAATACTGCCATTGACAATTACAGGAAAAACCTGAAACAAAATGACTACCTCCCGGTAAGCATAATAACAGATACAGAGGAGAATGAGCCCGAGATCGAATCGGAGCTTTCCGCGAATGATATCCTGGCTCTCTACAGTCACCTCCCTGCAAGCTGCAGGGTAACGTTCAACCTCTTCGAGATAGAGGGGTATTCACATGAGGAGATCGGGCAGATGCTGGGAGTGTCAGCCTCCACATCCAGGGCAAATCTTGCAAGGGCGAAAAAGATGCTCCGGGAGCTTTATAAAAGGCATATTGCTTCGGTTAAGAAGAGTCATGAGTAGGTTTGACGACATATTCAGCCGGAAGGCGAAGGAGGCATTTGACAACTATAATGCTGACCACCTTGCAGGGGATGGATGGGACTCGTTTACCGCGAAACAAGGGAAAAAACAGAGACGGGCGCTGGTGATCCCGCTCTGGGCCAGGGCTGCGTCAATAATTATCCTGGTCACGGCAGGTGTGCTCTTCATGAACCGGTTAAATGACCGGCAGGATGGCGAACCAGCTGATCAGTCAGCACAGCAGATCCCGAGTGAAATGACTGATTCCATCCAGGCCAAATCCGACACAAATGCAGCAAAACCTGCACTCGCCGAATCAGTCCCGGTTATGACAGACAGTAAAAAGGTCTCACCCGAAACATTTGCCCGTGCCGGGCGAACGGGTGAAACAGGAAGTCAGACCAGGCGAACCGGGGATGCAGGAAGCCGGGCCGGGCAAACCGGGGATACAGGAAGCCAGACCGGGCAGACGGGGGATACAGGAAACCGTGTCAGTCAAACCCCGGATATGGGAAGCAGGACAGGGCAAACTCCGGATACAGACCACCGGGCCGGGGAAACCAGGGAGTCAGTCACGGAAGGAAACGGAGACCTGATTAATGAAGCTGCCATTCCTGTTCTGGCTGAGAACATTATACCTGACGGGATTTCCTCCGGGGTGAACCTTGCTGCAAATCCTATAGAGATAAGGTTAGCAGATGAAGCTGATTCCAGGTTGAACCTGCCGCCCATAAAAGCCCTGAAAGATTATCTGGTTTTGCCCCATGAAAGAATGACCACCACCCTTATGACCGGTTTTTCCGGAATGATGGCCAGCATTGACAATGCAACAACAACTGCCCAGGGTGTTTCAGTCGGCTTTTGGGTGGAGCGGCAGCTCACCCGGAGAATCTCGATCCGTCCAGGTCTGGCGATGGCAAAACACAGTTACGGACTGGAAGGCACACCCGAGAGAATGATCTCAGGAGGAAACATAGCCCTGGATTATGCTGCACCGGAACTGAATGGCCTGTCAGGCACCACTACCTCCTATGAAGCAGATATCGATGTTGTTTCAATGGAGGTGCCGGTTAACTTCGTTTTCTCGATCCGGAAGAGGGCCGGGACTAACCTCTTTATATCCACCGGTGCCTCTACCCTTATCTATCTGAGCCAGCACATGACCGGAAGCTTCAATAACACCTATACAAAAACCACGACTGACTCCTATGGCGGAGTCTTTCATGAGACAATGACCACCTCCGTGCAGGTTGAGCGTGAGCATGAACTGCTGAACAGGATTGACCTCCTGGGGCTTGCAAACTTCTCTGCCGGATACTCAATGCCATTCGGCAAGGAGACACATCTGCTGTTCGAACCGTTCGTTCAATTGCCGGTAAAGGATCTTACCAGCCTGAACCTGCGTATCAGGTATGGCGGTCTGTCAATGAAGATTCAGTTCTGAGAATAAAGCAAGAAATCATTTTATTAAAGATCCGCATACAGCCATGTCGGGGCCGGCCGCTGATTTTTACACCACGGCTCTATCTCTCAGTCCTCCTTTTCTTAGCCGAAGGAGATAGACAGGTATCCCCAGAAGGATCAGCGAGAGGCTTATTTCTGCTTTGTGGGAAAAGTGGCGTGATCCGGCAATTAGAGAAACCTTTGCAAGAAAATCCCTGAGCTCCTGCGGCGCTCTCTGGGCTTTTTTGTTTCCATCCCTCTGCCTCGCCAACGAGCGCCGGGCTGTAAATCGAGTAGGAGGAAAATGAAATAGTTTTCCTCCTATTTCATTTTCCGACCTCTCACACCACCGTACGTACGGGTCTCGTATACGGCGGTTCCTTAAGATACAACCTTCACCTTATTGAAGTGGTCCGACAAGAAAATGTAACCAGCTAACCTGAGACGTTCCGTGGTAATGGTTCTGGTGAGGATATAGCTCCCAGCCGTATGCCAGTAGCTTTTCCTTGTGTTCGCCCACTCGTAGGCCTTATGATTGTTTATGCCCAGCTTAATGAGATTAGCTATCTTGGTCTTTATCCGTTTCCATTGTTTCCAAATGACCATGCGTAACCTCCGGCGATACCATTCATCTACCCTTATCAGAAGCATCTTCATGTCTGCCAGCCTGAAGTATTGAACCCAACCTTTTATGTACCGGCTGAGTGCTTCCTTCCTGCGATCATTACTCCATCCGTTGCTCCTTGATGTCAGCTCCTTGATCCGGGCCTTCATCTTTGCTGCACTCTTGGGATGTATCCGCAGTCTGCCCTCCCCTTTTACAACGTAGAAGGAGTAACCAAGGAATTTGACTTCCCTGACATGGGCAACCTTACTCTTGTCCCGATTCACTTTCAGGAACA